>Ga0222715_10002341_pt1 | contig 17417 bp, 13 predicted proteins | sample C33_9DmetaG_FD_165056 | JGI IMG/M metagenome (GOLD analysis project Ga0222715, IMG submission 165056) | Estuarine water microbial communities from San Francisco Bay, California, United States - C33_9D | ecosystem: Environmental > Aquatic > Marine > Unclassified | place: USA: California... | reverse complement strand
CGCTGGTCTAGCACAGGATTTCATCGAGCAAAACATACTCTTTGCACAGAACGAAACAGTCAACCAAGGTGCACCCTCCATCGTCGGTACAAATGACGATTACTTAACCCTGCTCAACCCGCGTGCCGGCACAACGATTCCAATCAAAGAACTGCCACCGACAGACCTTTCCGGTATCGAAGGAAGATCAGACCGAGACAGATTTCTCGACGTCTGCCTGCAGCCCACCAGATACTTAGATCCTGACGAAAGCAAATGATAGCACTCACGAGCAGAATGCAGAGCACAGTTTTGTAGCAACCGCTGGTCCAATCTTGCGACTGCCCCGTGCGCGCGCCATCGTTGCCACTGCGCTTGTGTCGTGCGTCAAACTCGCCCGCAGTGCACGGGGTGTTTTAAACTTTTTTGCAATTGTTTTGGCAACAGCCAGAGATACACCCGGCACGCACATCATCTGGCGCAGATACACAGCCTCTTGAGTGCCATTGATGCCCGCTTTGGACAGAGTCGGCGGCGGCGCTGTGAGATCCACCAACGCGTTGACACTCTCGTTGTGGTCGCGCTCTGCACTTGTGTTGCGAAGCGGCCATTTTGTGGTTGTGTTGTTCGGGCTGTGTTTTTGCAGCATGACCCGCAGCACACGCGCCGTGTCGTCGGCGTCAATGCTGCGCAGCACGCACAGTCTGTCGCGCACTGCCATTCCCAAATAAGCCGCCAGCAGCGCTTCCGGTGCAACTCTGTGGTACTGGCTGTGTGCGGCCACCTTGCCCTCGATCAAGTACATCACGCGTGCGTGCTTGTACTCGGCCGCCGCGCGTCGCAGCCGCTGCTTTTGGTCGCGATACCTGCCGTCCGTCAGGGACTGTCCCAGATCACCCCATGTTTTGCGCTCGATAATGCACACGGGCTGTTCACCACACACAATCCAAAAATCACCCACATCCAGTGATTTCTGTTTGTACGGTACCTTGTATTTTGCGAGGGCTCGGGCGCACGCGCCTTCGCGACTGTCAACCAAAAGCACCGGTGACGCTGACAGCTCCATTGTGCGCGGCTCAACTGCCCCTCGCCACCAAACGTAAATACTGCACACAGACACTGGGTGGCTACCCGACTGTACCTTTGTGCAGCGCTATGACCCGCAATTGCGATATGTACCCTCACCTGCAGAAAGAGCAGGTTACCCTGACTGTCGACGATGAGCCCACCTCGCACGCCGCGCGCGTGGTCAATCTGCGTCAGATTCAGACGCGCTGGGCCTGGCTACGCGGCAACCCGGCACTGGGCAGCCCCGTCAGCGACTCCGAGTGCAACAGCTTGAAGCTGTTTTTCCACGGTTTGACGGTCTCCGGTGGGGATCATCGCGTGGGTTTACGGCTGTCCGAGAAGGAAATTGAGGACGTTGAGCGGGCACTCGAGCAGCTGTGGATGCACAATTGCTATGATACCAGTGCCGTCCTGTGCAATGCGCTAGGCAAACTCCTGTATGCGCCACGCTTCGAAGACATTGGAAACGTATTCACTCTTTCGACCGCTGTGAACGTCATCAAAGACTCCATTCGCTGCAACTACCAGGCAGCTTCGTCACAGGCGCTGGTATTTATGGCGACGAACAATCGCGCGGCGCTGGCTTCCGCGCAGATGCACCCTGGTTTGAACGTGATAAACACCGTGAAGGTGTTTGACGAGTACATCAAAGTCTTTCACATGTTTCGCCACTCGCGGCAGACGCTTGTGGAGATCGCACAGACGGCGCTAAACTCTGTGGCACACGACTGGCGGAGCCTTGAGGCAACGTCTCCCCTGTCGTTTGCTGGCAACCAAGAGCAACGATGCGTGCTCAAAGTCCCCACATGGATGCAGGGTCACAAACATATGCACATTTACCTGTGCTGCGGCCCGCTGTTGGGTCCAAATTACGAAGACCTTCAGCAGCAGCTGACAAAGTTGATTCGCGCAGTATATGGAGTCAGTACGTGCGACCCACATGCACTGCAGGCGTGCAAGCTACAGGACATTCGCGTCAACTGCAGCAGGTACTTGCTGCATCGCACAGTGCAAAAGCTTGAAACCTCCACTTCAATGGATCCGGTCAATTGGGAAAGCTGGAGTGCCGCGTATGCACACCACGGGATGGATGTGCAGCAAGTATTTGCGATGTTGCAGCGACCGGTTCCCGCCGGAGTCTCTTGCACTCAGGAATTGAAAACTATGAGTTGCGACGCTGCCTTCAAGTACATCCGACGGTGCATGGCAGTTTTCACAGATCTGCAAAGCGATGAAGCGGAGGCGTACGCCCGTGAGACGGTTGCCATGGCCGTGCACTACGACGACCCCGTCATGACGCCCGTCTCGCCGCCTGTGAAACGCAAAAAGGTGTCTTGCAACAAGGTGGACGGACAGCCGCGCCGTAGCAAGCGTGCGCGCTGTTCGGTAGATCGTTTTGTGCCGTGAGCCGACGGCGTGTATGTAAATCGATCGGGAGCTTTTGTAATGTAGGCGGAATGCAATTGTACAACGCTGTTGTTGTCCCCGATCTGCCGGTGCCACTCATCGTTCCCAAGCGAGCTAGGCTGTTTATCGGTAGTGCACTTTCCACCCAAGATCCTGCAACGTACACGCGAGGCAGGGTACTTGCCATTCAGTACGAAACTCACAACAGCACCCGCCCGCTTGACGACTGGCGATTTGTCGTCGTTGTGCATCCGTGGCGTCCTGCTCAGTCGCCCTACATGCGAGGCCCACACTTTTGCGCCTACGAATTCGAATCCTTTCAGCGCACAACGCGCTCTGCGGTGTACATCACACCCACAGATGACAAAAACAAACAGTTCAAAGTCTTCTATGTGCACCGAGTTCAAACAGTCAAAACAGCCACTGTCCATATACTGCGGTAAATTCATAGATTGTGTGTAAATGTACAAGAATTGAAAAGTCAGGAAAACTTTTGAAAGTCAGGAAAACTCTTCATACATTTACATACAATCCAAAGTTTTCCTGACTTTTTCGGTTCCCGTTTCCCGTTTTGAAAATCGAGGTGGGGGTGGCTAGTCAGAGAAAAAAGGGGGCGCGCCATTTCACAATCTCTTAAGACAACACCTTAAGGGTTTTGTGTTGTGGTTGCGTGAAGGGTTTTGTCAAGTGACTATGATGGGACTTGAATTCCATGACCACTCGATGAAACGTCAATCGCTGTAACCCACTTGTTTTGACATTTTGTTACAAAAACGAAAGTGGCACTTTGTGAGCGCGAGGACGGACCCGGGTGTCACAGTGACACGTTGACTATTTGTGTTGTTGTAGCTCTCGCTGGAGGTCGGCAATCGCGGCGAGTCGGTCAGCCCGGCGCGCCTCGGCCTCGGCTGCCTTGGCCTCTTCCGCAGTCCGAATTGTTTTGTCGCGCTCGGCTAGCAGGGCCTTGAGGCTGGCAATGTCGGCGTAGGCCTTGCCAAGTGCCGCGGTCATGGAGTCGATCTCCGTCGCATTGGCCGTCGGTATCATAGGGAGCATCTTGGCCATTGATTGGTGCATGAACGGAGTTTGAAAAACAACGCCGCCCACGCACAGCCAACCGCGCGCGTGGAGCACCGACACGTTGGTCTCAAACCTCTGTCTGTCTGTCTCGGACACAACGTGGTACTGGCCCGTTGGCTCTTCGAAAACAGCGTCCATGCAAATAAGACGAGTCGTCGTGGAACAGGAACGCGCAGCACAGAAGCACCAAATGTCTGTTGCCGGCGCTCGGCGACGTGCATGCAGTGCGAGTACAAGCGGTGAATGAACCAGAGTTTGGATGTGAAAGATGTCAGCATTGTAACACACGGTTGCCTTGACAGGTTTTCGTGTCGTTTGCTTTGTTTTGTTATTTTAACGTTTTGTAGGCTTACTCGTCATCCGAAGACAACTGAACGTCATTAGGATGCGGGGGCTGGTCCGGAAGATATGCTTCACCCCGGCGTCGGCGTTGGTCAAGGTGTTGAAGGTCGGGCGAGGCGCCGACGGGGCTGGCGGCGCGCGGACATGGCAGAAAAACTAAGTCACTTTGAAACGACAGCATTTGATTTATTGATCTGCTACTCTCTCCGTTGGTTGATGGTTTGGATGACAATGTTGGCTGCGGCTTTGATTGTCGGTAGATCGTTGTGTTGTCGTCCCGTGACGGTGACGCCGTGTCTGTCGGGTAGGATTGCGGTCGGTGTGTCTTTTCCCGTGGGTTGGATGGCCCATTGGCCTTGTTGCGTGACCGTGCCACTTTCGTTTTGTGTGAGTTGTTTTTTTTGTCTGGTTTTTGGTCTAACACGTCGAGGTCTGTGGTCAGGTATGCAAATTGTGCTGGGTCTTTTGTGTGGATGCGTCGTAGAGTTTGTTGGAGTTGTGCAAGTGCGTCTTGGTGTGGTGTCCATGGAAAGATGAATCGTGTTGTGTGTGTAAAGTAGCTGGCGCGATCGGTGGCGTGTAGGAGCGCGTTGGCGGTGTCTTTCAGTCCTCGCGCTTCTGGTGTTTGTGGTAGGAGGACGTCGGCAATGCAGATGCCGGAGTCTTCGTGGTAGAGTTGGTACCACAGTGGGTCACTTTGGACTGCGTTGCTGAGGGTGATGATGTGGACGGTCGGTTGGTCATGTCGTTGTGCGAGGTCGACAGCGAGCTGTGTTCCGAGCATGTTGGTGCGTCTTGGTTGTCGGTCTGTTTGCGTGGTAAGTTAAATAGGGCGGTTGGTTGGTCGGTAGTAAGTGTCCAGTGGGTGGTGTGTGTGAGGGTGTGGTTTGCGAGCCACCTTGGGTCGCTGTGGTTGGTTTTGAGTGGGGCGCGTTTGGCGATGATTTGTGCGAGCGGGTGCACGGCATCGTCTTGTGTTTGGAGGTGGATGTGGAGTTGTTGGTTTTGGAGGGTGAGATGGATGCGGAGTGCTGCGACGGGTCGTTGGTTGTGGTCGAGGAGGGTTGTGAGGAAGGGCGTGGTTGCAAAGGGTCGGAGTGTCAAGTGTGTGGTGGGTTGTGGTGGTGGTAGGTGGTGGAGGGTGAGTTTATCTGATTTTGAGGAGCGTTCCTGTGAGGAAGCCTGTGGCACGTTTGAAGTCTCTGGCGAGGGTGTGTATGGTGAGGGCGTGCGTGGGGCTGTTGTCGTCGTCGCCGTGTTCGTCTTTTTTTGTGTTTGCATCGTCGTTTGCGGTGAGCTGGAGGACGGCGCCGGCGTAGGGTTGCTCGAGGTCTGTGTTTTGTTTGGTGGCCTTGATGGGTATCCGGAAGAAGAATTCTGTTTCGGTTTCGTCTACTGTGTTTTTGAAGCGTATTTGTATGCCCTGTGTGGAGGTAAAGTGCGGAGGTCCAAACTGATCGTAGCGCGGTGCGGGGTAGAGGTAGAGGTGTTCTGGGTCGTAGGTGGCGTTTCTAGCGCGCCTGTGTGGTCCCGCGCTGCGGCAGTCGATGACGGGGTCGCCGGCGTGGACAAAGTCGTAGGGTTGTACGCCGCATTCTTCGCGGATGGTTGCTTTGACTGTTTGCTGTTCGTCATGATCGGTGGAGGCAAAGAAGGACTCGGCGAGGTTGAGGTACCAGGCTCTTCTTCCGGGTGCGGTGAGGGCGAGGAACTGTTTTCTTCGGGAGGCCTTGGACCTGGATCGTCTGGCGACGAGGAAGGCTCGCTCGGTTCCGGCGTCGATTCTGTGCTGCCTTCTCTCTTGCCTGTTGTCGGCGCCTCGTCGGGTGGCCATAGGTGCCGCAAGCGGCGTCGCGCCGGGTCTGCGTCCGGTTGTGTGAGCTGCGAGGCGGGGGGTGCGTTGGGTTCGTACATGCAGCGGTGCGGTAGCTTAATAGCGCGCGCTGAGTATTGTCGTCGCGTGTGTGAGACGGTGGAGTCTTGTCTGGAGTCTGGTAGTTTCGAGGCACTGGCGGAGGATTGTGCGGTGGCTCCGCCTGCGTCGTGGTTGCGTGTTTTGTCGGTGAGCGGTGCTTCGGGGGCGTCGCTGCTGCGGTTGTCTGACGCGGAGACGGGCAGCGCGGGGCTGGAAAGGGTGGGTTTGGTGGCGCGTTCGATGGGCGTGGAGTGTGTGGGTGTGGGTGGCGGTGTATGTGGCGGTCGCGCGTGTGGTGGTTGGCACGGTTGGATTTTTGTGCACGACAGTGAGGAGCTGGTGACGGTGTACGCGCTTCGCGGGTGCGCGGGCACAGGCGCGCGTGCGGGGACGTTTGCGACGGTTGGTTGGGGTTTGACGACGGCTTGGTTGCCTGGCACATGATAATCGAATTTGAATGAATGGAAGTGAGCAATTCTTATTCGCAATGTTCCGCTAGACTGATCAAATAGGTATTGCCATCTGGTAGTCGCATGAATGCCTCATCGCCATCGCCATCGGCGCCTGTCTTCCTCCGCAGTAGTTCTAAGAACGGTTGATTCCTTAGTGTCCCGAAGGGCATCTGTGTGGTTTCCGAGTCCATGGATATGGTGATAACCGACGGTGTGGTCATATCCTGTCCCTCATCCTTGGGGGTTTCGGGTGGTCTTCCTTCTTCGAATGCTGCGATAGCCAACTCTTCGTCTGTCATTTTTGCCCAATTCTCAGATGAATTCATTGTTCGCGGAAAGTCTTTCTGTTCCGTGAACGACTGTTAAACCCTCTTTGTTTTAGTTTGGTTCAGGCTGTTTTGGGTTTGTTGTACGGAGTCTTGCTGCACCTGTTCGTCCACGATTTCGATTTGATTGGCTCGTTCGTGCAGCCTTCTGAAGGCGGCTCTCATTTTTTTTGGTTGGCTGCGATTTTGTCATCGTCCCAGCGTACGACGCGGGCGTTTGGGCCGATATTGCCACTTGTAGAGTTCTTCTTCGTCCATTGGCTTCACCTCTGGAGGCGTGTACACGAGACAGCTGACACTCGATATGATCTCCTTGCGCTTCGTGGAACTAAGACGTGAGTAGTACTGTCTGATCTGCGCATCGCGGCCACCTAGCAGATGGCCGATCTCAGCTTCTGACGCCGTGACTACGCCCCGGCTCATGTAGAGACGAGGTGGGCTGCTGGTCATCAGGTCCGCCAGCTTCTGGCGCAGCACCTCCTCCAACGATGCTACGGTCCCATCTGTGACATGCATCCCCGTTTTCAGCTCTTGCTCGAGCTCGAGTTTTCCCGCTTCGCGTTGCAGTTTCTGTTTCTCCGCTTGCATGCGGAAGCCCTGAAACCATTGAGACGGCGTTGCCTTGAGGTAAATCCCCTTGCGCTGTACTTCGTACGGCAGTCCGTGATATTTACAGCAGTAACCCGCGTGCAACTTCCAGACTGAATTTGCGCTCAACGTCACTGAGTTGACAGATTTGGTACCTGTGTTGTCGTTTCCCGGGTCATCCTCGGAGTCTGCGACACCTTCAAACACATTGACATATCGTTTGGGCTGTCCGGGCTCGGGTTTGGTCGCTAAGTGCGCCCAGAACGCGTCGTCATCGATGTGATCGCTGAGGAAGTCGAATATCTGACACACAGACTTGAAACAGCCATGCTTCCCAACGTTCTTGTTCAGCCAATACCTGCTTGCTGTGATAAACAGATGGAAATGCACTCCGTGTGTCGGCTCGAGATAGCCCTCGGCTAGATCCAGAGGCGTGCATGTGTGGTCCTTCTTCGAGCGCATGCTCTCATCAGCGTATTCATTGAAGTCGTCATCCTCCTCGGTGCCCTCGTCGTCAGACTCAGAATCGGCATCTTCAGTGCCTTCAGTAGCCTTAAGCGCATCAAGCTCGGCTTGGAGCATGTACGCTTTGCATTTGAGGACTTCGTCCAGGAATGTAGTGATGCGCGACTCGTGCAAAGCCTTGCTCTCGATCGTGGTCCGCATCCTTAAAGTGATAGACGCCTGCTTCGTAGCCGCAGCAGGCTTGGATAGTAGCCACTTGTCCGTCCATTTCTCCGGCCCAGCGGCTTTTTTCGATTCACCGTTGGTAGAATCGGTCATCGCACTTTGGATACCAAACTGCTCTGAGTAGGTCCCCCTGATTCAGGAATTCCAGAATCTGCGCTCGGGTATCCGCCGAGGCAACGGGGAACCTTGGGGTGGTGGAAGTAGACCCAATATCAATATCCACCACCTTTCCTAAATGACTGAAAATTTCCAGTCAAGTCAAAAGATCTACTTTGGGATATCCGGGGTATCCGGCTGTATAGACAAAAGTCCAGATCGGACAAATATACTCATGATGGACTGTTGATGGCGGTTGTTGTGTTTGACTTGGACTTGGGCATGAAAGCGCTGTGAGGTGTATTGACAGTGCAGAAATTGACTGTAGCAAGCATCCATCACACTGCGCGAGATTCACATGAAAACAGCTGCAGTAACAATTGGCATGTCCCACAATTATACACGCGAACGCCAAAAGCGTATATATATACACATTCTAAACGAGTCCTGGAACACAGGCACAGGGGTGTGTAATTCAGTTGGTTAGAATGCTGGCCTTTTAAGCCAGAGGTCGCGGGTTCGATCCCCGTCACACCTAAAACATTTGGTTCTGTGATGTAAATGGTTAACAGGCTTGGATTGATTTCTTGGCTATCTGGGTTCAAGTCCCAGCGGAACTCGCTTCTAGCTTCTAGCTTCTAGCTTCTAGCTCAGTGTAAAGGCTGACTTTTTACGGGGCGTTGGATAGAGCGCTTGACTTTTCATCGATTGGTTCCGTCAAGCAGCGGTGTGTTTCGCTGAGCTGCGTGATGTGGCTGTATCGCTCGCGTGTGTCCATTTCGCCGCCGTCCAGTGTGTCCGACGCGTTGAGAGTCTCGGCAAGGTGGGGCGCATGTGCTCGCCGACTGGGACAGACAGTGAAGGCGAAGGCGTTGGTTTCGGTTGGTTAGCGCGTGAGTCTTATGGAACACAAGCTGATCTAGCTCAAGTCGCCTTCGGGCAAACACAGGCTTTTCACCTGTGGACGTGGATAGAGCGCACGGCTTTTAACCGTGAGGTTCCTGGTTCGAGTCCAGGGTTCGGCACTAGTCACATTAGCTATTAGCTCAGTCGGTAGAGCGGCGTGGGTTTGGTCCTGCGGAGCCACAGAACACGTGGATAGAGTTCGGGAGGTCTTGTTCGTTCAAAATTGCGAGTTCAGGGGTGTGCCGTGTTTATTGACACGCCAGCTGACAGGCCTCGAGGGCATCGATGACACGCGCGTGCTCATCGTCGCTGCGGTCCATGCTTTCAAACGCTAGAAACACCAGGGGGTTTGCCATGCGCCATGCGTCGTAGGGCAGCACCTTTTCGGTTCCGTTGGCGCGCGAGACGTAGTACGCAATTTTGCCGGCGGCGCGGTGCATGTCGTCTTGGTCGGTGCAAATGTACGTGTGGTTTCCTGGTGCCCACTGCATGCTGCCCGATGGCATGGCCGCCACAAAGGCCACGGACACGTGGCGCGCACGGTCGCCGAAGGGGGCCACATGTACAATGCACAGTGCGAGCTGCAGGTCTTGGAGAAAGTGAAAATTTGGTGGGAGTGCCTCCTTTGGTTGGCGGAGGTCGTGCAGGAGCTGCTCGTTGGTGGCAAACGCCTCGCCGCTGGGAAGGTGTGGGTGCTTTTCTTGGAGCCATGTGACGCCCAGCAGCTCGTTTATGTCAGTGACGCGCACAAAGCTGCAGGCGTCGATCTTTTTGAGTTCTTGGGTGACCATGATGCATTCGCGAACTTTGCGCGCGACGAATGCTTGCACCCACTCGGGCTCGTGCTGGCGCAGCTGGCTGCCAATGTCTGCGTGGTTGGCTCCTACGACGCCAAGACCAAGGCCGCTGGAGCCTCGCTTCGGGCCGAGCTTGAGGCGTACGTGCATAGCGTTGCACAAAGGTGCAGTGCAACTGTGCAGTGTGATGTGAGTTGGGTTGGTTGTCTATTGACCGCTACTTTTCACTCCGACTCGTCCGACGAGTCGCCGGCCGAGTCGTCGCCAGAATCGCCGGACGAGTCGCCGGACGCCTTGTTGTTGTCATCGTTGTCATCGTCTTCATCAGAGTCCGAATCTCCTTGATAGTAGCTGACGCTTGCGGGCAGCGATGTGTCTTGTGTCAGCAGCACTGCCTGTTCTTGTTCGTCACCTTCGACAGCCTGTGTTTGCAGCTGCTCTTGGGCCTGGTCTTGTTGTGCGTCTGAGACCTCGGGCTCGCCCGTCGGCACAGGCTCGGTCTCCATCGAAGGTCGGTCCGCGAGCTGCTCGGACGATTCGCTCGGGCGCGCGGCACCGGTCATGTCTTCGGTCTCTGTCTGGTTGTTGGGCGCGCCACTTGCAACTTCCTTGGCCTCGGGCGCACGTGGCGGGCCGCGGGTAGTGCGCGGCTTCTTCTTGTTGATCTTCTTGCGCGCGAGCTTGGTCACGCGCCTGAAAGTGTAATCGCAGGCCTTCTCAACCTTGCTCGTGTGCTCTTGCACAGTCGTATTGAGAAAGCGGGTCTCGGTCTTGACCGCTTCGCACGCGCGCGCCAGCTTATCGCGTGCAGGGCCGTCAATCCGCATACCGGAGGTCTTCAGGATTTTGGACAGCACGCGGGCTGCCGTGATTTGCTCGAGTGCATGCGCACAGCTTGTCTGGATTGCGTCCAGCACCTTGAGTGTGTCAAGCACACCCGCAGGGTCCGTGCAGTTCGTAATGAGCTTGGCAAGCAGAGAGACGTTCGTCGAGGCCATAGCGCTGTGCAAAAGTACAGTGGGATCCAACAAAACCTCTGTCGCTCAGTTGATCGCACTTCACACACGAACCCTCCCCCCCCCGCCCCCCCTGCGCACCAGACACCCACACCCGCGCGCGCCCACACCCGCGCGCGCCCACGAACGCGCGCGCCCACGCACGCGCGCGCCCACGCACGCGCGCGCCCACGAACGCGCGCGCGCACATTGACCCCGCAGGTGCCCGTTTCCAAAAACCCTGGCAAGTCGAATCCGCGGCCTCTAGGTGGTTTCTGGTGCATAAAACGGCTTTGAACCCACTCGTTTTTGCGTGTATCTGGCGTTTACAATGAAAAAAATGAATGAAAATGGGTATTTAAAATTTGAACAACAGCTGTGAGATAGTTTTTAAAGGACAGTTCATTGAATTGGGTGTTTTTAACACGTTTACAGATTGCTGAGGTAGCTGTCCATCGCAACGGGCCACGTGAGGTCGTCGTCGGGGTCTTCTACCTGTGCCATGAGTTGTGGCTCAGTGGCTTGCATGGCGGCTCGGACGTAAGGCACGAAGGCGTCGCGTATGTCGGTGAGGATTCGGTCTTGCGTGAAGGGTTGTGGGCGCAGCATGCGGCAGTGCGTGGCCGCGCAGACGAGATTGTCGGAGATGTGCATTCTTTTCATTCTTTGCGCCATGTCTGTGGAGGTTGCCATGCCGACTCCAATGTCTGTTGTTTGGTCAGTCTCGATGAGTGAGCGCATGATGGGTCCGTCGATGGGTAGTTCTAAGCCGACGGGGCACTGGAGGCCGTTGTAGAGTGCCTTGAAGAAGGGTGCGAAGGGTCGGGGTCCGGCGACTGTGGTTTTGGCTCGCTTGATGACTTCTTTGGTTTCTTGGATGGTTTTGGTGTGCTTTTGGAAGGCCTCTTCCATGTTGCGTTTGCGTCGCTCCTGGTAGGTGTAGTAGGTGATGATCTTTTCTGCGTTAGCGGCGGACAATTCGTCAAGATCGAGGTCGAGGTGCCTGACTGTGGCAAGCGTGTCGGGCACGGAGGGCTTCGACATGTCGGGCGACTGGTAAATGCTGTCGGAGAGCAGCTGAGTGGTTGTTTCGATCTTGTCGAGTGCGTTCTGTGCCTGTAGTGTGAACTGGGCGATGTCGGGAGGTGCCGCGGCGGCCGCTGGCTGCTGGTCGCGGCGCTGCTCCTGGTCGGCGATCTGTTGGGCTGCCTGTGCAATGGTTTCTTGCGACTGCAGGGGAATGTTCAGGCGGTACTCTTGTTCGAGTGCGGCCGCTTGGCGTTGCTGGCGAGTTTCCTGGCTGGCGGCCATCGGTTGGTTTTCGTCTTCGCTGTCGTCGTCAGCGTCGGTGATTCTGATCATGATGCGGGCGCAGGCGTTAATGAAGGATCGGTTTTCCATAATGTCAAGGGCCATTCGATTGCCGCGCCTCGTGTTGAAGCGAGCAATTTTGACGTAATATTCCTGATACTGGAACATCTTGTAGTAAGGTCGGCTCAGTCGTTCTGGAAGCACGCAGCGGGAGAGATCGGCGTCGAATTCTGCGTCGATGGGGCCGCGCAGGAATTGGCAGAGGGCTGCGTTGTTTGTGGTGTCCATTTGTAGGAGGCAGTCGGCGAAGTTGCTGCGTGCCGCGTCCATCTGTCGCTTCAGAGTGTCGAGGGTGCCTGCGGACTGCATGGTCGTGAAGCACTCTTCTGGAACGGTGGCGTTGCGCGGCTTGCTGAATGCGTCGCACGCGAGAAGTTTGGCATTGCGAGCGTCTTCAAACGCGGAAATGACGCTGTGGTAGTCGCCGCAGTTGAAAAACTCGCACGGGTGGTAGGCCACCAGCGGCCCCAAGCTGTTCGGGTCGGGGAGGGTGGCGCGAAAGACGGTGCGGGACTCTCGGATCAGCGTGGCCATGTCTGAGCGCGAGCAGAAGAGTGCGTTGGCCTTTGTCCACGGGACGTAGCGACCTTCGTCAGTTGCCGCAAAGGGCTGGGAAGTGGTGACGCTGAGCAACGCGAGCTGATCGTGGAGTCCTTGGTTGGTGAAGAATCCCAGGATCATTTCCTGTGCGCGTCTGACCCAGTAGCGCTGTCCCTGCATGGGTCGCGTGAAGCCTGGCCAAAAGCGTCTGTGCAGAGGTGTCATGGCGTTGCAGAGGAAGCCGGTGGTGACGAAGCCAATTTCAGCGATGCGCGCGGCGAGAGCGAGCTGTCCCTGGCACGTGGGTTGGTCGAGAATGTGGCTGTCGAGACAGGGGATGCCAAATATGTTGAGCTTGAGATTCTTGAGGTAAATGTTTTCCGTGATGGCCATCGAGATTGCAAGGACAAACTGCGGGAACGGCACGTCTGGGAACGGCACTTCTTGCAGCTGTGTGGCTGGGCCGGCGGAGGTTGGAAAAAAGCTCTTGAGGACGTCGCGAAAGATGACGTAAAAGTACCCGGGTCGGTTGGGTTCGGAGGTCATAAAGTTGGCCAGAGTTGAGCCCCAGAGCTGCTCGAGGTATAGCGTGATGCAAGCGCCAAAGAGTTCGCGCTCCGGCATGGGAACGAGCTCAGCTTCGCGTCCGATGACGGGCACCGACTCCCAGAATTCGTTGGGCGGCACTCGAAAGCAGAGACCTGCGTCTCGTCCGTCGCTCAAGTGTGCGTAGCGCGGGGGAGGCATGCCAGGGCGAACGCCTTTGAGGGATCCGAAGCGTGAGAGGGTGTCGATGACGTACTCTGCGCCGAGGTCGTCCCGTTGGCCCTGTGCGTCAAACTGCGTGCCAGCGATGAGATGGGCGCTGAGAGGTGCCTCGAAGAGTGTGCGGGTGTGCGGTCCGTTGTGCTGGCGCATTTTGAAGAGGCACGCGTCGCTGCATTCGTCGCGCGGCAGGCGGCGCAGGCACGGGTGGTCGTTCTCCACTGCGGCGGCGTCGCTGTCAGCGACAGCGAAGATGGCGACTGGCTCGCAGAAATGGGCAAAGCCGGGCAGTGACCACGCGGCGAGCTTGATCGCTGCATTCTGCGGGCGGCTGCCTGGGCCGAGCTTGGGTCCGCCTTCGGCGCAGAGGTTGAGGTCGTGGTTGTACGGCAGCGACGGAAAGTTCGGCAGCAGTACGAAGGCGCCGGCGATGCCTGTGTTGGCCACGCGCGTGAGGCTCTGTGCGGATCCGGTATTGATCGGTCCGTCGCGAAATTTATGAAAGCCTTCGCAGCGAGGCGCATGCTGGTGCGCGCGCCAGTACCACTTTGCCTGTGCCGCGCTGCTCTGTTCGCGCACGGCGTCGAAGGACTGGCCCGCGATGTCTTTGTGTGTTTTCGCAACGGGTGCGTACGAGAACAAGCTGCGGCGCTGTCGGTGGACGGAGGCTCTGTCCCGCCTGCGCGTGCCCGTGTCGTTTTCGTCGTCTTTCGTGGGGTCAAAGTCCGGCTGGCGCGCCTTGACGTCGGTGTTCCCGGGGAGAGGCGGCACCATGGAGGGCACGAAGCAGAAGAGGCCGCCGTCGTAGCCGTCGGGGTCGGGTCCGGTGCGTCGTGGTGCGAGCGGGTGGTAGCACTGAACTGTGGTGTCCAGAGTGTGAAAGCCTTGCAGCGTGCAGGTCACGCGTTCGACGCTGTCGGTCGTGGTGGTGGGAAGCGGGGCGTCGATGGACTCAAACTTGATGGGGGTCTTGTCAGCGGCGAAGAAGCGTTTCACCTGGTTGATGTCGTCAAAATCGATCAGGCTCGCGTTGTCCCACCCGTAGGTGGTGTGCAGTGCGACCCGGCGCAAGAACGCACCAGCGCCCGCAGCGCCCGCCGCCACCGCCTCGTACACGTCCGCAATTACGGTGCCGTCGCAGCCCTCGACGGTATCGGTGGGGTGCCGGCGGCGGCCTGCGCTGAGAATGTTGCGGCAGCTCTGCGCGCCCGCGTAAAAGTCCAGAGCGCGTTTGTAAGTTTCGTGCGTGTCGTCGCCCGGAGGAACGTGAACCGTGAGGTAGCTCGCGGCGCCGTTGCGCGTAATCTGCGCGGCGGCGGGCTGGACGTCATTGTGAGCGTTCGGCCACTGGCCGGTGGGGCATCCGCGGTGGAGGGCTATCGAGGCTTGGTTCAGTCGCAGGGCCATGAGGGTGGCGACTGCGGGCAGCCGTCCCACGTTGTTGTTGTGGTGGCAAATCTTTTGGATGCTGCAGTCGACGCCTGTCATGTCGGCGTGCGGGTAGGTCCGGCCTTCGTGGCCCCCGAGTACCTGCAGGGCGAGCATGTTTGCGGCGCCGAAGAGCACGCGTAACTGCACCGGCGTGTACCAGTTGAGGGGCACCGGCATCCACTCGGTACTGAGACGTTCGGCGTGCATGATGGCGATGCTGGCGGTGAGGCGGTCGCATGCGGAGAACAGCGGAACTTGGGTCCAGTCGCTGCAGTCGTAGCCGGTCGCGCTCTTCCGTTCTTGGTAGCCGCTGCTTTCGAGGCCGTCCATATCCCAGATGCCTAGGCGGGCGTTGGTGCGTTCTTGCGCCGGGTCGCTGGGGTTTTTCTTGAGTCGGCGGCACAGGACCCACAGGACCGTCTTGGCCTGGCGAAAGGCCATGTAGGAGGCGGTGGCTGGCTGGTGTTCGTGGCTCGTGGCCAGTCCGTTGAGCACGTTGAGTGCCGTGTCGCCGTGCTGCGAGAGCTTGTGCAGCGAGGGCGGAGTGGCGTCGGTGAACCCGTCGCCGTGGTAGCACCCTTGCCAGGTGCACGTGCGATCGGTGGAAGTGGTGTAGTGCTTCCAGGCTGGGTAAATCTTGCCCGGCTTGAAGATGTCGAGGTCGAGTGGCTTGCAGTGCTCTTCGAGCTCAGCCGCAGAAAGGCTGGGCGGCACCAGGTCGCACGGCACCACTCGGCCCGCATCCTCATCGTAGCGGTAGGCGACGTGGTACTCTGGGTCGAGGCGACGGCTCTTGACCTCTTCGCCCCACCCTTGGTGTACCCACTCCTCGTCGTACTCAAAGGGGCTGTGGAAGCGGGGGCGGGGGTACACAGCCTTTGTGGCGCGGGTCAAATGTGGCTCACGGCGAGGGGCCGGCACCGCGTTCGGTCCGGCATTCATCCACCCGGTGACGACCACGCCTTGGCGGGAAAAAAAGTCGTTGGCGTAGACGAGTTTCCATGCGTAGCCGTACTCCTCGCGCAGCTCGTCGGGGCTTTGGGCGGTGTCCACGGGCGGTGGGGTGTAGCGGTTGCTCATACCGCTGCGCACAGGTACAGACGGTTGTGAGGAGGCGGGGGTCTGATGGTGGGTGTGAGTGTACTTCGGTCCATTCTCACTCCCGCTCCCGCTCCCGCTCCCGCTCCCGCTCCCGAGGTTGTGACTTCGCAAATTCTGCCACCGGGTGAATCGGAAGCACTGGTTTACACATCCACAGCTGACACAACGCACTACGCCCGCCTCACAGCCGTCTGTACCTTTGCACACCGCTATGACATCCGGATCTGCGCCCAAGAAGATTGGCATTCGCAAGAACAGCTATCATTCGATGAACCTGCGCCGCGTTCGTCCGACCCCGGTCCGGCCGGGTGACACTTTCTCACTCGTCACCCTTTCTCTCGGCAACCGACGAACCATGCGCTACTTGCAGGTGCACGACTTGCAGGTGCACGACTTGCTGCCGCAGGATCCTCCTCCTCCTTCTGCTCCCGTTGCTCCCGCCGGTGCCTCTCCCATTCCGGAGGGGGTGCCTCTGCCGGAAGACATGATGCATGCACAGCCGGTTGGCGAGGTGCTCGGCCCCGTGGACGGTCTCGATGACCAGCGCGATGCTGATGCACTGGCTGCTGAAGACATGCAGGACTTTGCTCAGCCGGAAGTTGAAGAGTGCACTGACTTGATCGACGATTCCGCCCCGCCGGTGCTTGGCTCTGAGTTTCCTGATGTGGCAAGCCTGCTGGCAGAGGTTCGCACTCTTGCAAGGGGTAAGGGTGCAGCTGACGCATTGCAGCACAAGTAGAGTGCAAGTCAACTGAAAAGCAGTTGCGTACTGTTCGCAAGTCTCGGGAGCGTGGCTAAAGATGTGAAACAATGAACGATTTGATTGAGTACAACACAACGTACAGACATCCCGCATCACCCATCTGTACCTTGCCGCAGCGCTATGGACTCCCACCCAACTACCATCACGCTTTGCTTCCGGCTTGAAAACTTCCGTGAGAAAACGAACCTCGATGAGGTTGTCCGCGCCCTCTTCACGCAGTACGGTGATCGCTGTGCTGATGTGATCCACTACAATGGGACGTCCGAAGACATGCTGGCTCGGCTGCCTGGCAGCATGGGAGGCCAAGACCAAGACCAAGACCAAGACCCGCGGCAGCTCACTGCCAAGCCTGCCGCAGCAGCGGCCGCTGCCTCACCGACGTCACTCAAGCGCCCCATGCTGCCTCCCATGCTGCCAGACCAAGACCAGCCACCCAAGAAGAAGCCTGCTGTTATGCACATTGACTTGAGTGGAGACACCACATCCTCTTCAGACGAAGAGCAAGACACCGATGAGTCCTCGGAAGAAGAAGATCAAGAAGAAGAGGGCGAGCTGTGCTCACACTGCAAAATTTGGTCCAACACATTCGTCACTCTGTTGGACGGCGAGAAAGCGTGCACGGACTTTCCGGGCTACGACAAGCTGTGCCCCACTTGTGCCCATGACTGTTGGGAAACGGTGGGCGAGTGCCATTTGTGTGACAAGATCTGTGGCCTGATCACAGAGCAGGATTGTCAACATGAACTGCACACGGAGCGTCTCACTGAAGTGCCTACCCAAGAAGGTGACAGCCTTGATCTCGACG
>Ga0222715_10002336_pt1 | contig 17452 bp, 18 predicted proteins | sample C33_9DmetaG_FD_165056 | JGI IMG/M metagenome (GOLD analysis project Ga0222715, IMG submission 165056) | Estuarine water microbial communities from San Francisco Bay, California, United States - C33_9D | ecosystem: Environmental > Aquatic > Marine > Unclassified | place: USA: California... | reverse complement strand
TTGTCCTAACCATTCTGAATATTCATAGCCAGACATTTTACCAAACCAGTAATAGAATCCTGCAAAGATCGCAAATACAGCACCTAGAGATAACACATAATGAAAATGTGCAACAACATAATAAGTATCATGCATAGCGGTATCTACTCCAGCGTTTGCTAAAACAACTCCTGTTACACCACCTACAGTGAACATAAAAATAAATCCTAACGCCCACATCATCGGAGTTTTAAATGATATTGATCCACCCCACATAGTTGCAATCCAAGAGAATATCTTAATCCCTGTTGGTACTGCAATAATCATGGTTGCAGCTAAAAAATATGCTTTTGTATCTGTACTTAGACCAACGGTGTACATGTGGTGAGCCCATACAACGAAACCTACAACTCCAATTGCAACCATTGCATAAGCCATCCCAAGATATCCAAAAACTGGTTTTCTTGAAAATGTTGAAACGATATGACTTATCATTCCAAAACCTGGTAGAATTAAAATATAAACTTCTGGGTGCCCAAAAAACCAAAATAAATGTTGGTACAACACTGGATCTCCACCCGTCTGAGCTTCAAAAAAAGCTGTTCCAAAATTTCTATCTGTTAGCAACATTGTAATTGCACCCGCTAAAACTGGTAAAGATAATAATAACAAAAATGCTGTAACTAATACTGACCAAGCAAATAATGGCATTTTATGTAGTGTCATGCCTGGTGTTCTCATATTTAAAATTGTCGTAATAAAGTTTACTGCACCTAAAATTGATGAAGCGCCCGCTAAGTGTAAACTTAAAATTGCAAGATCCATTGCAGGACCTGGTTGGCCTGCTTTAGATGATAAGGGTGGATATAAAGTCCATCCTCCTCCAACTCCTTGAGCACCTGGAGGGCCGTCTGCAAAAATTGATAAAAGTAATAAAATAAAAGAAGCGGGCAATAACCAGAAAGAAATATTATTCATTCTTGGAAAAGCCATGTCTGGTGCACCAATCATAATTGGAACAAACCAATTACCAAATCCACCGATCATCGCTGGCATAACCATGAAGAAAATCATTATTAAACCATGACCTGTAACTAACACATTATATAAGTGATAATTTCCCCCTAATATGCCGTCACCTGGATGCATCAATTCCATTCTCATTAACACTGAAAAAGCCGTTCCAATAATCCCTGCAAAGATAGCAAAGATTAAATACATTGTTCCTATGTCTTTATGATTAGTTGAATAAGCCCATCTCTTCCATCCCGTTGGAGTATGATGATCGTCGTGTGATGCAGTTTGTGTGTACATATTTATTTACTCGCTAGTTTTTTATATTTATCGTCTTCAATTATTTCTTTTGCAAATTTTACTTTAGCATCAGTTAACCATTCTTGATAATCTTCTTCAGATACTACTCTAACCTCTATAGGCATAAATGCATGTTTTATTCCACAAAGTTCCGAACATTGCCCATAAAACGTTCCAACTCTCTCTGCTTTAAACCAAGTTTCATTTATTCTACCTGGAACAGCATCTCTTTTTACTCCAAAAGATGGAAGTGCCCATGCATGCAAAACATCATTTGCTGTGATTAAAACTTTAACAACTTTGTTAACCGGTACAACTACTACATTGTCAACTGCTAACAATCTTGGTTGATCTGCTTTAAGATCTTTATCTTCAAGCATGTAAGAGTCAAAAATTATATTTTCATCAGGATACTCATAACCCCAGTACCACTGGTAACCAACAGCTTTAATTGTAACATCAGCTTTTGGAATTCTATCTTGGCTATATAAAGTTTTAAACGAAGGGACAGCTATAACAATTAGAATTAAACATGGAATCAAAGTCCAAAGAACTTCAATTGCCACATTGTGAGTTCTTGTTGATGGATTTGGATTTCTTGATGCTCTAAATCTAAAACAGGCATATGCCATTAAAAATAAAACAAAAACACTGATTGCAACAATTATTGGCAATAATAATTTATCATGAAAATTTACAATATCTCTCATGCTTTGAGAGGCTGCTTCTTGAAAACCTAATTGCCAATTTTTAGGTTCGTTTGCTAAAACTTCAACTGAACCAATTAATGTAAATAAAGTAATTATAATTTTTTTCATTTTGAAACTTTTTATAATACCCTTTTTTTAAAATTACACTTTAGATTTCGCGACAATTTATCAAGAAATAGCATAATTAACGATTGATAATGATGATATTACAGCGGTTTCTGATCTTAGAATATTATCATTAATTTTGATCGAAAAAACTCTATTATAATTAAGAATCTTTTCTCGCTCTTCCTCTGAAAAATCTCCTTCAGGGCCAACCAAAACACAGATTGGTTTATCATCAAACTTGCTTTTATCTAATTTTTTATTTTTTGAATTTAAATCAGTAAAAACTAAATTTACTTCATTAGAATTAATAAATTCATCTAAAGTTTGAGGTTTGCTTATATCAGGTAAATTAATTCTATTAGATTGTTCTGATGCTTCAATAATAATTTTTTTTAATCTTTCATGATTAATTTTTCTTACAATCGATCTATCAAAAATAATTGGAACAAACTTTGTTACACCAAGCTCTGTTGCCTTTTGTATCATAAAGTTTTGATAATTTGATTTAATTGGAGAAAAAGCTAACCAAATTTCTTTTATATTTTCTTTTTGTCGAAGTTGTTTGGTAACTTTGAAAGTTATAATACCTTTGGTAACTTCAATTGTTACAGCTTCCCACTCTCCACCACTATTAAAAAGTGAAAATGGTTTGTCATTTTCAATTCTCATCACTTTTAATAGATAGTGTGACTGAGATTTATCTAATTTACTCTCAAAATTAATTGTTAAACTTTCTGGAAAAAATAATCTAATATTGCTCACACATTAAAGTTTAATTATGAAAAATATTAAAGCAATAATTTTTGATGCATATGGAACATTATTTGATGTCAATTCTGCAGCTCAAAAATGTAAAAATAAAATTGGAGATAAATGGGAAGCATTTGCAAATTATTGGAGAACTAATCAATTAGAATATACGTGGCTTAGAAGTTTAATGAATAGACATAAAGATTTTTGGCAAATAACAGAAGATAGTTTGGACAAATCAATGAAAGCTTTCGATATAGATGGCTCAATGAAGAATGAGTTACTAGATCTTTATAAAGTTCTTTCTCCTTTTGTGGAGGTTCCAGAAGTTTTAAAAGAGTTAAAAAATGAAAATTTAAAATTAGCAATTTTATCAAATGGAACACCATCTCTTCTTAGAGAGCTTGTGAAAAGTAATAATCTTGAAAATATTTTTGATGATTTATTTTCTATAGAAGAAGTTGGAACATACAAGCCAGACTCTAAAGTCTATGAACTTCCAATCAATAAATACAAAATACAAAAAAATGAAGTTGCTTTTTTAAGTTCTAATACTTGGGATGTATCTGGTGGAGGAAACTATGGATATAAATCGATATGGGTTAATAGAAATAAAAATATTTTCGATAATCTTGATTTTAAACCAGAGTATGAAATAAAAAGTCTTATTGAATTAAAAAATATTTTAAAAAAGGATTAAAATGAATAAAGGTGAAAAAGCAGGATCTAACCCGATTGGAATAGTGGTTGAAGAAGGAAAATCATATTTTTGGTGTACTTGTGGCAAAAGTTCAAAACAACCATTTTGTGATGGTTCTCATAAAGGAACTGAATTTACTCCTTTGTCTTATAAAGCTGAAGAAAGTAAAAAAGTATTTTTTTGCACATGCAAACAAACTGATGATCAGCCACTTTGTGATGGTTCTCACAATAGATAATTGAAATTAAAATTTTAGTCATTACTTAAAGAAAATGTCAAATATAGAAGTAAGTAAAATTATTGATCCTATTCCAGCATCTGATGGCGCTGGGGTTAAATTAAAAAGAAGCATTGGTGTTGAGCCAAATTACTTTGATCCATTTTTAATGTTAGATGAGTTTGGATCTGAAAATAGTGAAGATTATATTGCTGGATTTCCTCCTCATCCTCATAGAGGAATTGAAACAGTAACTTATATGCTTGCAGGAGACTTTGAACATAAAGATAGCACTGGTGGTGAAGGTAGAATGACTGCTGGTGATGTTCAATGGATGAAAACTGGAAGTGGAATAATTCATTCTGAAATGCCTGCAATGAAAGAAGGAAAACTTCACGGATTTCAACTTTGGATTAATATGCCTGCAAAACTAAAAATGAGCAAACCAGAATATATCTATATTGATGCAGACAAGATGGCTGTTCATGAAGATGGTGAAAAACAAGTTAAAGTTATAGCTGGTAAATTTAAAAATGCTGAAGGTCCCGTTAAGAAACATAATGTTGAACCAACTTACTTTGATGTGGAGTTAAAAAAAGGTAAAGAATTTAAATATAGCTTACCAAGTACTCATAACACTTTTATTTATTTAATAAGTGGCGAAATTAAAATTGGTGAACAAAAACACGATGAAGTAAAAGACAGCACTTTGATTTTGTTAACTAAGGGTGAAAACTTGATAGTAAAAGCCTCAACAGATGCTAAGTTTTTAGTAATTTCAGGAAAACCAATTAATGAAGAAATAGCTAGAGGTGGACCTTTTGTAATGAACACTAAAGCAGAAATCTTGCAAGCTGTTCAAGATTATCATAATGGTACTTTTGTAAAATAATTTATGAAAGCAGTAACTTTTAAAAAATTTGGTGGGCCAGAAGTTTTAGAAATTCAAGATATTGAAATCGGAAAACCAGGTCCAAAAGAAGTTTTGGTTAAAAACTTATCTATCGGTCTAAATTTTATTGATACTTATCACCGATCTGGTCTCTACCCTATTCCTCTACCTAGTGGAATTGGATTAGAAGCCTGCGGGGAGATTGAAGAGGTTGGTTCGGAAGTAAAATTATTTAAAGTTGGTGATCGAGTTACCCATGCATCAATGCCTATTGGTGCTTATGCTGAAAAGCAAATCATGCCTGAGGACAAATTGGTAAGTGTTCCAGATGGAGTTTCAAATGAAGTTGCTTCTTGTATTACTTTAAAAGGAATTACAGCAGAATATTTACTTCATAGAGCATATCCGCTCAAAAAAGGTGATAAAGTTTTATATCATGCAGCAGCTGGAGGACTTGGTCAAATTTTATGTCCTTGGGCTAATGCTATTGGTGCAGAAGTTATTGGAACTGTTGGCTCTAAGGAAAAAGAAGAGATTGCAAAAAAAAATGGTTGTCATCACGTAATAAATTATACTGAAAAAAACTTTGTTGAAGAGATAGAAAAAATTGTGGGTAAAAATGGAATAGATGTTGTCTATGATGGCGTTGGTTTAAAAACATTTGAAGGATCTATAGAAGTTTTAAAAATAAGAGGAATGATGGTCGCTTTTGGAAATGCATCTGGATATGTAGATACTATCGATGTAAAAAAACACATCAACACCAAAGGATTATTTTTTACAAGACCATCAATAGCTCATTACACTGTTAAAAGAGAAGAGTTAGAAGAGTCAGCTAAAAAAGTCTTTGACGCAGTTTTAAGTAATAAATTTAAAGTAGAAATTTCAAAAAAATATTCTCTTGATGAAGCTCAAAAAGCTCATGAAGATCTTGAAGCAAGAAAATTAACTGGTCCTGCTGTAATACTTCCTTAAGATACATCAACATCCATATCAGACATATGCAGCTTAAGTGCATTAGTCGATATGTGAATTTCTCTTATGAAAAATAAAATTGAAATAATCATAGATAAACAACATGATCCAAAAATCATTCTAGCTACAAATAGTTCGTCTAAATAAAGTGCAAAAACAGTAAGCATATTAAAAAGAAATCCAAAAGAGGCAAAAAGAATAGTCCATCGAAGTAAAGTTATTCTTCCACTTAAATTTATAAATTGTTTTTTCCATTCGGGAGGAATGTGTTTTTCATAAACGTGTTCATCATGAAGTTGTCTGATTAAGATACTCAATGAGTGAAATCGATTACTATAAACACTCATTAACAACGGTATTGCAGGAAACATTAAAGCTGTAACAGTGTAATCTATATTCATACGAATCAATTTGATTATGAATCTAGGCTTTGTTATTTACAAGTAAATTATGATAAACCAATTAAATCTTTTCATAGAACTTGTTAGACTAAAAAAACCAATTGGGTTTATGTTGTTATTTTGGCCATGTTCATGGGGTCTTACAATTGCATATGATTTTAATCAAGATCTAGAAAAATATTTTTGGTTTTTATTATTATTTTTAGTTGGAGCAATTTTAATGAGATCTGCAGGGTGTATAATTAATGATATTGTGGATTCTGATTTTGATAAAAAAGTTGAGAGAACAAAAAATAGACCAATAGCATCAGGCAAAATTTCAAAAATAAAAGCTTTTACATACGCAATGGTTTTATGTGGGATTGCATTTTTAGTATTAATACAATTCAATAAGTTTACAATTTTGATGGCTCTACTTTCAATGCCTTTGGCATTCACTTATCCATTAATGAAAAGATTTACTTACTGGCCACAACTATTCTTAGGTATTACTTTTAATTACGGGCTAGTGCTAGCTTGGATTTCAATAACTAATGAAATTTCTATTATTCCAGTTATTTTCTATTTAGGAGCCATATTTTGGACACTCGGGTACGACACCATATATGGATTTCAAGATATTAAAGATGATGAAATCATTGGCGTTAAATCTGCATCAATAAAATTTAAAAATGAACCAAAAAAAATATTATTTTTTAGTTACTTCTTTTTTGTCACATCGTTATTATTCATGGGTATTTTAATGGACTTTAAAATTCAGTATTTTTTATTTCTATCAATTCCTATGACACATCTTATTTTACAAGTTAAAAAACTTAACATTTCTTTACCAGATGTTTGCTTAAAAATTTTTAAAAGTAATAATTTTTTAGGATTATTAATTTTAATGAATATCTTAATTGGAAAACTACTTTAGAATGCAAACTAGCCATACTCTTAAAAGATTATATCAAGATTATACCTCTAGTCATTTAACAAGTATATTAGCTGCTGCCTTCTTGTCAGTAATTGTTGCAGCAAGCACTTCAGCAATAGCTTGGCTTTTAGATCCTGCAATTGAAAAAATATTTTTAAATAAAGACAAAACATTAATTTTTTTAATTCCATTAGCAATAATCATAGCCTTTACTGCTAAAGGCGTTTCACTTTATTTAGCAAAAATATTAATGATTAAAGTTGGAGAGGAAATTAAAAAAGATATCCAAATAAATATGCTGGGCTCTTTTATAGATTCGGATACTCAGTTTATTGATAGCAACCATACAGGTAAATATATTTCAAACTTAAATTTTGACGTAATGCAGATTACAAAAATGCTATCTGAGGCTTTTTTAAATATATTTAAAGATGGTTTAACTTTAATTGGCCTCTTGTCCGTAATGTTTTTTCAAAATTGGAAATTGTCACTTATAGCAATTGTTATGATACCGTTGGCTTCTATCACTGCAAAAATCTTAGGTAAACGAATGGGAAAAGTAACGACTGAGGCTCAAGAAAAATCAGGAGATTTGAACCGATACTTAATTGATATATTCAAAAATCATAAAATAATTAAAATCTTTCAACGAGAGATTTTTGAAAAAAAAAGATCACTCAAATTTGTTAATGATCTTAAAGAAAAAAATATAAAAATTGCTTCTGTATACGTTAGATCTGCTCCTATAATGGAGTTTTTAACGGGTATTTTAATTGCAGTTCTAATCTTTTTCTCGGGAAAATTAATTTTTGATGGTGAATTAGGTATAAATAACTTTTTCTCATTTCTTGCGGCAATGATGTTGGCTTATCAACCAGTTAAAACTTTAACAAAAGTTAATATCTCAATTAGTCAAGGCCTATCAGCTGCAAAAAGAATTCTTCCAATTATAGATACAAAAAATAATATTGATGCCAACCTTGATAAGAAGAAGATAGAAATCACTAATGGAAATTTAGAATTTAAAAATGTAAATTTTTCTTACCAATCAAATATTAATTCCAAGGTTCTTGTTGATATTTCTGTAAAAATTGAGGGAAGGAAAATGACAGCCTTAGTTGGACACAGTGGATCTGGAAAATCTACATTTCTCAATTTAATTCCTCGTATCTATGATCCTATTTCTGGTGAAATAAATATTGATCATCAAGACTTAAAATCAGTTAATCTTAATTCTTTAAGAGAAAAAATTTCTATAGTTGATCAAAATACAACTTTGTTTGATGATACAGTTTTCAATAATATTAAGTATGCTAATCCAGATGCCTCTGAAGAAGAAATATATAATGCTGCTAAATTTGCAATGTGTGAAACATTTATAAATAAGTTGGATAAAGGTTATTCGACTTATATAGGAGAAAATGGAACTAGACTGTCTGGAGGAGAAAAACAAAGACTATCAATAGCAAGAGCTTTTTTGAAGAAAAGTGAATTCATCTTATTGGATGAGGCAACTTCAGCATTAGACTCTGAAACTGAAAAACAAATACAAATAGCTCTGGATAAATTACTTGTTAACAAAACTACCATAGTAATTGCACATCGATTATCAACTATACTGAATTCAAATAAGATACTAGTTTTTGATAAAGGTAAAATAATAGATAGTGGAAATCATGAAGAGCTTCTTCAGAAATCTGACCTTTATAAAAATTTTTATAATAAGCAAATTCAAAAATAAAAATGTTTGCTATCTATCAGTTTTTTATTAGCTTTATATTACTTATTTCACCATTAATTATTTTGATTAGATTATTTAATGGTAAAGAGGATAAAAATAGATTTAAGGAAAAATTTTCCATAATTAATCACCAACCTATAAACGGAAAAACAATTTGGTTTCATGCAGCAAGTGTAGGTGAAATCATGAGTATAATTTCAATTTTAAAATATTATGAAAAAAAGCGAGAAATAAAAACAATATTAGTTACCACTACTACTTTGAGTTCAGCTAGAATAATTAAAAATCTAAAGTTTACTAAAGTAATTCATCAATTTTACCCCATAGATCATCTCATAATTGTTAAAAAATTTTTAAATCATTGGAAACCAAAAATTGCAATTTTTTTAGAGTCAGAAATCTGGCCAGCAATGTTTTATGCACTAAACAAAAAAGAAATTCCGTTGGTTTTATTGAATGCACGATTAACTGAAAAATCATTTAATCGATGGATGATTTTAGAAAATTTTGCAAAAAAAATATTCTCATTAATAAAAAAAACATTTCCTCAAAATCAACAAACAAAATTTTTTTTAAAAAAACTAGGGATCAATAAACAACAGCAAGTGGGAAATTTAAAATATATTGAAAATAAAAATGAAACTAAAAATTTATCAAATAAAAAAATTTTAAAAAATTTATCAAAATATAAAATCTGGGTGGCTGCAAGTACTCACTCTGGAGAAGAACTTCTGGCTGCAAAAGCACATATTTTGTTAAAAGAAAAACAAAAAAACTTAATCACTATAATTATACCAAGACACATAAATAGAATAAATAAGATTATTGATGAAATTAAAAATCTAAATCTAAAAATAACAACTTACAGTTCAAAACAGAAAAATTTTAAAGATACTGACATTTATATTGTAGATGCCTTTGGTTTATCTAAGAATTTTTATGAAATATCACCAACGGTATATCTTGGAAAATCTATTTTACATAAAGGTGGGCAAAATCCTTTGGAGGCCTCTAGGTTTAATTGTAATATTTTGCACGGGCCAAATATTGAAAATTTTCAAGATATTTATAATCACTTAAATAAATTAAAAATTTCAAAAAAAATAAACTCTCTAAATGATTTAGTATCTAATATTAAATTCAAAAAAAATTATTCGGCTTCAGTGAAACTTAAAAAAATAAGCAATAAGATATTTAAAAAAACCATTCTAGAGTTAGATAACCATATAAACTGATGTATTTTAAAAAGCCAAAATTTTGGGATGAAAAATTTAGTTTAATTTCTTATCTTTTGTGGCCTCTTACTTTTTTATTAAAAATAAATAATTTTTTTCGACATCACAAAAAAAAAGCGCTCTCAAATAAAATTAAAACAATCTGTATCGGAAATATATATATTGGCGGCACAGGAAAAACTCCCTCAACGATCAAGATTTATGATTTAATCAAAAAAATTAAAACTGTTAGAACAGCAAAAAAATATTATTCATCTCAAAAAGATGAAGAGATTTTACTAAGAGAAAAAACAAAATTTTTAACGGCAAATAATAGAAAAGAAATTGTAAAATTAGCTATCAAAAAAAAAATTGAAGTAGTTATTTTTGATGATGGACTACAAGATGGGCAAATTGACTATAATTTTAAAATTGTATGTTTTGATGCTGAAACTAATATAGGAAATGGATTTTTAATCCCTGCGGGACCCCTTAGAGAAAATCTTGATAGTTTAAAAAAATATGATGCAGTTTTGATTAAGTGTAATGATCAGGGCCCGCATTTTCTTTCAAAATTAATAAGAAAACATAGCTCTAAAATTAAAATTTTTACTTCAAATTATAAAGTTGCAAATTTAGATAAAATTAAGAGACATAATAAATATTTTATTTTTTCAGGTATTGGAAATCCAAATAGTTTTGAAAAAATTTTAAAAGAAAATAAGATTAAAATTGGTGGTAAATTAATATTTCCTGATCATTATTCTTTTACAGATAAAGATATTCAAAATATCATAAATAAAGCAAAAAAAGATAAAGCTAGTGTTTTAACTACTGAGAAAGATTATGTTAAAATACCAAAAAAATACAAAAAACATATCCAATATTTAAAATTGAAATTAATTATTCATAAACAACAAGAATTAATGAAATTAATAAAGCTTAAAATTAAATGATAAAGATTAAATATTTCATTCAATTCATTTTAATATTATTTCTATTTAGTTTATTTAAGATTATTGGTATTAACAAATCGTCTAAACTATCTGCACAATTATTCTTATTATTGGGTCCTTTTTTTAGGTCCAAAAAAATTTTTCAAAAAAATATAAAAAAAGTTTTTCCTGAAATTAAATCAGATCAAGAAAATAAAATTTTTAAAAATATGTGGCATAACTATGGAAAGATGTTTGCTGAATACATGTTTATAAAAGATTTTAGATATTCAAAAAAATTTGAAGAAAATTTAATTATAGAAAATTTTAGTATTTTAGAGAAAATCAAAAAAGATAAAGAGCCTGTAATATTTATATCAGGTCATTTTAATAATTTTGAACTCATGGCAATGCAAATTGAAAAAGCAGGGATCAATTTAGCCGCTATTTATAGACCATTAAACAATATTTATCTTAATCCAATTATGGAAGAAATTAGAAAAAAGTATATTTGCAAAAAACAAATTAAAAAGGGTATCTCAGGAACAAAACAAATCTTAAAAGAATACAAAAACGGGGCTTCTATAGCTCTAATGATTGATCAACGAGTATCTGAGGGAATATTATCTAATTTTTTTGGCCAAAATGCTTTAACTACAACAATACCCGCCCAATTTGTTAAAAAATTTAACACAAAAGTTGTTCCAATTTATATTGAAAGATTAAATAATAATAAATTCAAAATAACAGTCCATGATATCATTGAGTTTGATAATGCTCATGATATTGAAACCATTACATTTAAACTTAATAAAATTTTAGAAAATATGGTCTTAAAAAATCCAGCTCAATGGATTTGGACACACGATAGATGGAAGTAAATTAATTGTTCTCACTTTCTCTTTTTTGATGAGCTTCAACATAAGAATAATATGCCTCCTGTAAATCTACATTCCAATAATTTAGGTTTTCCAAAGAAATTTTTTTTTCAGAAATTGCGCAAAGAACATGATCTCCTTGTTCAATAATTTCAAAATTATTTGGTAAATATTTTATTTTCGCTAATTTTTTGAGCATTTTTGGTTTATAAGTTATATATGAATGTTGCAGTAATAGGAAGTGGTGGAAGAGAACATGCTATTTGTGAAAGCATTATAAAATCTAAAAAAATCAAAAAATTATACTGTATACCGGGCAATGGAGGGACTGCATCAATTGCTCAAAATATCAATATTGATTTATTAAATTTTAGAAAAATTAGAGATTTTATAAAAGAAAATGAAATAAGCTTAGTAGTAGTTGGCCCTGAAAAGCCATTAGTGGAGGGAATTACAAATTATTTAGAAAAATATAAGATTAAGGTATTTGGTCCTAATAAGTTTGCTTCTAAACTTGAGGGGTCTAAAATTTTTACAAAAAATATTTGTAAAAAATATAAAATTCCAACTGCAAAATTTGAGGTAAAACAAAATAGAAGCCAGTCACTAAAATATATTCAAAACACGAAATTTCCATTAATTATTAAAGCGGACAACCTTGCTTCAGGGAAAGGAGTATATATTTGCAAAAATCCACTAGAAGCCAGAAAAGCAATAAATGAAATATTTAATGGTAAATTTGGAATTGCAAAAAAAATACTCTTTGAAGAATTTTTATTGGGTGAAGAAATGAGTTATTTTATTATCAGTGATGGTTTAACTTTTAAATACTTTGGTAGCGCTCAAGACCATAAAAGAGTTCTAGAGGGTGACAAAGGTAAAAATACTGGAGGCATGGGTGCATATTCTCCGTCAAGACTTTTTTCAAAAAATTTAGAAAAAAAAATAATCGAGAAAATAATAAAACCAACATTAAAAGCATTAAAAGATAAAAAAGAAAAATTTAAAGGATTTTTATATGCTGGACTTATGATTAAAAACAACGAACCTTATTTAATTGAATATAATGTTAGAATGGGTGATCCAGAATGTCAGACTATCCTACCTAATTTAAAAAGTGATTTTTTAGATATTTTAATTGCTTGTTGCAGAAATAAACTTTCAGAGAAAAAAATTAAATGGCATAACAAAAAGAGTATTTGCATCGTATTATGTTCTAAAGGATATCCGGATAAATTTAAAAAAAATATTGAGATAAAAAAATTAGAAAGACTTAAAAAGAAAAAAAATCAATTTATTTTTCATGCAGGAACCTTCAAAAAAGAGCAAAGTTTCTTTTCTACCGGTGGCAGAGTGTTGAATTTTGTGTCCACATCGATGAATTTAGCAAAATCTAGAGCCCAAGTTTTAAAAACATTAAAGAATTTAAATTGGCAAAATGGTTTTTTTAGAAAAGACATTGGATATAAAGTTATTAATAAATGAGAATAATAAGTGGTGATTTAAAAGGACAAAAAATCTCACTTCCAAGAGACAGTAATACACGTCCACTTAAGGATTTGGTAAAAGAGTCTATTTTTAATATAATAAATCACTCAAATAAATTTTCTGTATCTATCGAAGGCTCCACAATACTTGATTTATTTTCAGGCGTAGGTTCTTTTGGGATTGAAGCTTTATCTAGAAAAGCCAAGGATGTAACTTTTGTTGAATACTATCCAAAAGTTTTACAAATATTAGAGGCTAATATTGATAAATTTAAATTAAGAAATAAATGTAAAATTTTAAAAACAGATATATTTGAAGACAAGTTATATGAGGAATTAAAAAAAGAATTTAATCTAATATTTATTGATGCTCCTTTTAAAGAAAAAAGAATAGATCTAATAATTAACAATATTAAAAAAAATAATTTATTAAAAAAAGATGGAATAATTATTCTCCACAGGCAAGTTTCATTGGAAGATAATTTTGGAACAGCTTTTAATGTTATAGAATATAAGAAATATGGAATTTCTAAAATTATTTTTGGAAATTATTTTTGAGCAAACTGCTTTTTTGTTTCAATTTTTATTAATTCGACCGCAGGCTGATTGAAGGGATTTACACCCAAAGCTCTACCAAGCAAAATTGTTTCAAGTATAAAATAGCAAAATAATCCACCAATTGAATTTTCATCTCTTTTAGAAACAACAATGCTTCTAAAAGGTAGTTTTTGTTTATAAAATACTTTTTGTGTAGCTATAGATTGTTTTTCAAGAATTTGATTTACAGTTTGGTCTTTCAGATAATTATGAGTTTCATGTAATAGGCGTGATTTCATAACTTTAGTTTTATTTACTGGAGAATTTTTGCTGAAAAAAAAAGTATAGAAATTGTTTTTTTTTCCATCCAAATAATATTGCATCAAACTATGGTTATCTTTTGGCATTGTTGAAATAATAGGCAAAATCCCTTTGTTTTGTTTTCCCAAACTCTCCGAAACTAATTGTTGGTACCATTCAAACAAACTATTTGCTTGAGAGTCATAATTAATAATAATTGAATTATAATTTTTTTTGGAATAATTTAAAATTGCACTCGTATTCATTATAAGCGAATTTAAAAATTTTTTATCTTTTATTATGTCATTTAGTTTTCTAAAATTAGAAGCTTTAAAACCCATAAGTTCAGCGGGAAACATTCCAGTTTCAGATAATACAGAAAATCTTCCTCCGATAAAATTGTTGTGATGAATTATTTCAGATTTAAGTTCTTTGGCTAAAATAGAAAGGTAGTTATTTCTATTTTCTGTTAAAAAGATTTTTTTATTTTTAGATTTTACAAAGATATTAATATTAACAATTGTTTCTAAAGTATTTCCAGATTTTGAAATTATTAAATCTAAAAAATTTTCTTTTTTATTAAATGGAGTTTTTTCATCTATATTGTCTATGAAATAAAATTTTTTTTTAATTTTTTCTTTTAAAAAGTCATAAATTGCTTTTGCTCCAAGTATAGAACCACCCATTCCAAAAATTCTAACATTTTGCTTATCAAGTTTATTAACTAATTTTTTATAATTGTAATTATTTTTATATTTGTTCCCCAAAGATAGTATTAATTGGCTTTGATCTTTTAAAAGGCTAGATAAAATTCTTAAAATATTTTTATTTTTTTTTTTATATTGAAAATTTTTTATTTTGATTTTTTGAGAAATCATTCACTTATTTTTTAATTTCTTTTAATATCAAACTTTCAATAGAATTCGATTGAGTTTGATTTTTATCAACCTTTGTTTCTTTTTCTTTATTTGAGCCTTTTAACAATTTTTCTAAACTAGATGTTTTTTTACTCTCATCTTTGTTATTTTCCTCTAAAACTGTATTTGGTAAAGGTAATTTTTCAAAATTAGGAGGCATTGTTAGTGGTTGTTTTTTTTGAACAAGAAACTCATCCGTTCCACTTTTTTTATCATTCATAAATCCTTCTTTAACAGTAGAACAATTGCTAAGCAAAACACAAATAATGAAAATAAAAGATAGATTTTTAATTTTTTTCATAATTATTCTTATCAAATATTTCTAATACAATCATAAAAAGTACTCCTAGAGTTATGTATATATCTGCTAAATTGAATATAAACCAATGAAAATTATTTATATGAAAATCTATAAAATCTGGGACAGCCTGATAAAAAATTCGATCATAAAAATTTCCTAACGCTCCACTAAAAATTAAAATTAAAGAGTATTTTTTTAAACCATTACTTTGTGTAATCATGTAGAGAATAATTAAAATAATCACTAAAATTAAAAAACTCAAAGAATTGTAAAAAAACCTGCTATTAAAAGAAAGTAATCCAAAAGCGATACCCTCATTCCAAATTAATCTGATATTCAAATAATTGGTTTCTAAAATAAAATTGCCTAAATTTTTTGCACTTTCATTAATAATATAAAATTTTGATAATCTATCTGAAATAAAGATTAAAAAAATTAATGACAAGTTAATATAAAAATTTTTATTCAAAAATTTAAATGTCATCAACTGTGTCTAATACATGGTTCAATATTAATTTTCCAACAAACAGGACATTTATTTCCTTCAGCCTTTCTTGTAATCACTTCAATTTCTTTTTTCTCTGAAAAATTTAAATCTGCTTGAGATGTTATGCATAATTCAGAGAAATCAATATTACTAGTTATCTCTTTTAGTTCCTTATTCAAATGCACTTCAATTTTAGCTTCTAGGCTTGAGCCTATTAACTTATTTGCTCTTTTTTCTTCAATACTAATATTGCAAGCTTCTCTAATTTTAATCAATTCATTCCACTTTTTCTCTAATTGATCATTTTTAAAACTTTCAGGAAAACTAATAAATTTTTCAAGATGTACACTCTTACTTTCAGTTGACAACAGTTTGTAAATTTCTTCAGTTGTAAATGATAAAATAGGTGCAAACCATTTTAAAAGAGACTCTAAAATTATATTTAATACACTTAAGCAGGAGTTTCTTTTGTGAGAGTTTATTGGATCACAATACAAAGTGTCTTTTCTTATATCAAAATAAAATGCTGACAAATCTACTGTACAAAAATTTAATAGATCTTTGTATAGATTGTGGAAATCATAATTTTTAAAATATTTATGAAATTTTAGATTTAATAAATAAATTTTATTAAGCATAAATTGTTCAAGTTCAGGTAATGAATCTACATCAAGGTTATCTAAATCTATTTTTGAGTAATTGTCATTTAGGTTACCTAATAAATATCTAAAAGTATTTCTAATCTTTCTATAAGAGTCTGCGTGTTGATCTAAAATTGAATAATCAATTCTTAAGTCTTCAGCATAATTTGATGAAGAAACCCAAATTCTTAAAATATCAGCACCATATTTTTTTAGAATATCTTCAGGCGCAATGACATTTCCAACAGACTTTGACATTTTTAAGCCTTTACCATCAACTACAAAACCATGAGATAAAATAGACTCAAATGGTGCTCTTCCTCTTGTTCCACAAGACTCTAATAATGATGAGTGGAACCATCCTCTGTGTTGATCTGAACCCTCAAGATACATTGAGGCTGGCCACTTTAAATCTTCTCTTTTCTCTAAAACAAAAGAATGAGTTGATCCACTATCAAACCATACTTCTACAATATCACTCGTTTTTTCATAATCTTCTGACTTATATTTAGAACCTAAAAACCTTTGCAGGTCATCAGAAAACCAACAATCAGAGCCTTCTTTTTCATAAATTTTAGCAATGTTTTCGTTTACTTCGTCATCAATCAAGATCTCTTGTGTTTTTTTATTTATAAAAATTGGAAGAGGAACTCCCCATACTCTTTGTCTAGAAACGCACCAATCTGGTCTAGTTTCAATCATTGCTTTTAATCTTTCTTTTCCCTTGCTTGGATAAAATGTTGTTTCATCAATTGATTTTAATGCTTTTTCTCTAAGTTTATGGCTATCCATAGAAATGAACCATTGTGGAGTTGCTCGATGAACCAGTGGTGCTTTTGATCTCCATGAATGTGGATATGAGTGTGTAAGTTCGCCATTGGCTAAAAGTTTTTTTTGCTCTTTAAGCTTTTCGATAACAATAGAATTAGATTTAAAAATATGAAGACCTTCAAATAACGGAACATTTTTGGTATATTTTCCATCTCCGTCAACTGTTTCTATTGCTTTGATACCGTTATTTAAACAAAGATTAAAATCATCAGGCCCATGAC
>Ga0222715_10002335_pt1 | contig 17478 bp, 24 predicted proteins | sample C33_9DmetaG_FD_165056 | JGI IMG/M metagenome (GOLD analysis project Ga0222715, IMG submission 165056) | Estuarine water microbial communities from San Francisco Bay, California, United States - C33_9D | ecosystem: Environmental > Aquatic > Marine > Unclassified | place: USA: California... | reverse complement strand
AATCCACTGTTAAAGAAATGTAAAATTAAAATTTTTCAATTCTGTTCTCATGGCGTCCCTCCATGTACGCGTTGATAGCACATATCGCGTGCGTGTTCTTCGTTAGTCTATCACCATCCGTGACCACCTCGAGCAATTCGAGGGATCGAAGTTTCTCATACGCCTCCTCGAAGACCGGTGTCAGGTGTCCAACGTGCCACAAGAACATCTTTAGCGGGTAGTTCTTTTTGCGGTTGTAGGTGCCTTCACGGGTGGTCGTAGTCGTCCTCATAAATTTCTCTTGTACTTGTAAATGTACAAGCTCAAAGGTGACACGGTGATCGAAGGTGACTTATATTGCCCAGTCCTCCACTTTTTCAGCGTACACAACGATCCCGAGTACGCGACAAAATATGAGGAGGCGGTCAAGACGAAAGCATGCACTGCACTAGAAAAAACGATGTATGAAGGGGACTTGGTTTTAGATGGAGATTTATACGTTACACTTGACTATGCATTTACAGTAAAGGGGTGTTATCGTGTGTCTGCGGTGCAGCCATCTATTTAGCGTGTCTCAGAGTTTTCTTCGACGTCTCGATAGTAGAGAGAGCATCGGAGTATTTTGACTTGGCACTGTAGTAGGCATTCCTCGCAGCTCGCACTTTTTCAGTCGAGTGTCCTTCGGACTCGAACATGTTCTCTAGTATTTCTGCACATCTTCGATGATATTTTGATCTTGTTGCCACCTTTTTGCTGTGATATAATCTCATGAATTCTTTGAAGGAGATTGAATGTGGACTGGGATCACTGTGAAGTGGATCGGGGTCAAGACTCCCAATTCTCGACATACTTTCACGCGTCGCGAAGTGACGGACGCGTCTTCATGTGTTTTTGACCAAAAGCTGGGAAATTGTGAAATTTCAAGTTTTGTTGCTTAAATATTGGACATAGTGGAAATTTTTCTCGTGGTCCCCATTATGCGACGCGTTGTGAATGATCGGAGACATGCTCAAGTTTTTGCGGAACGTGTTCACGGTGGATGCGATCGAGGGACAGGCGTTGGAGGAATCGTTCGTGAAGATCATGAACATGCTTAAGCGATAAAGATATCTTTTGTAATACAAGCAGCAGCGCGCGCAAGCATGTTCACGCCCCTACAGTATCTTACGTCTTTCTTTAGAAGTACTTCGCCTTCTATTACACATAGTGTAGAGACGGAATTGGTAGAAGCCGTCAACGAAGTAGGAGAAATCATAATTCTCGAGATACCGAAAATCCGGGAAAAAAGAGTCTCAAGCCCCCTCTTTTTGGCGCCCGAATATCTTTTGTTTGAACCATAGATACGCGCGCGCCATGGAGCACGCGTTGACCGACCTCTCGAACCTCAGCCTCTTGGAAAGGCATCGTCCACCGAAGATCAAGATACCACCGGTGTCGATTCCTTCATCGTCGTCGGCGCCGATGCACGATCCGGAGTACAGACGACGCGCACTCGTGGAGTACGTGTCCCATTTGAATGCCCGCGTTCAAAATATCCGGTCCAGACTGCTGACGCTTCGTCCGAAGGAGGTCATCGACCGCGAGTTTGTGACGGGGGCTGTCCTGGAGACCGCTGAAAAGTACGGACTCAAGCACATCCGCGTGCCGAGAGCGAAGGGGTTGGAAGAAGCGGGTGTGCCCGTGGGCGACCGACGCGCATTCTACCAGGATCGTCTCCGCGAACATAATGAGAAGGTTGCGTATACTAGAGCTGCTCTTGAGTTACAACTCGAGGAGCTTCAGACAGTGCGAGAGCACGTGCTTATGGAAATGTCTTCTTACACCAAATCTCGTTGATGTTTCCAAATGGGCTAAATTCAAATAAAAAGTGAATGAGTGCACCCGTTAAAACTAAAAGCCACCTGGTGCCCACACCCGAATTTAGTTTGTCTAAAGTTGAATAAAATACAGCATTTATGATACCAACCACGAGTGCCTCGAACGCGACCATACCGACTGGTCTCATGTTTTGTTTGAAGTAGACTGGGATTTTTTTGTCTCAAACCCGACGAACGAGCTCATTCCGTCGCGCACCCCTCACGACCAAACGACGTCATGCGGAACCTGGACAAGTTACGATCCGCAACGAACGACGAGATCTTACGAGTGGTGTACGAATCGGTGGAACGCGTCAAGTCACAGCTCGACAGCAACACGTACTGTGACATGATGAACGCCACGCTGGTCATGCGAGAGCGTTTGAACTTATCATCATTCATGGAACCTTCCGAAGACGTCGTCCACGACGTGGACAGATCTCCACCGCCGGTGAGCGGACCGCTGTCCGAACAGGAAAGGGAGGAACGTATCATGAACGCCGTTTACATGAAGCACGCGATCGAACGCGAGATGACAGAGTATCGACGCAAGTACAGACGGTCGCACAGAAATATATTGAGAACAATAGGAAAACTCGAAAGACAGCGTCGAGACCCGTTTAGAGATGAGTCACCTATAATAATATAAAGCATGAAATATGTGGCATTCGATACCGAAACTACCGGTCGACCTTTGGAATTTGTTTCGCCGACGAAATTCAATCTCCACAACTACGAAGACGCCCGTCTTCTTTCGATTGCCGCCGTCGCATTCGAAGACGGGAAAGAAGTCGCCTCGATGTACAAGGTCGTCCGCCCCGACGGGTTCAAGGTTGGTGCAACAGAGATCCACGGCATCACGGAAGAAGAGGCGTACTCGAGTGGCGAGCCTTTTGCAGATGTGATGTCGGCGTTCACGTCGTTCGTGCGTATACACGGCGACGGTCCCATGGTCGCACACAACAGCGCGTTCGACGAGAACGTGGTCAGTGCTGAATTCATTCGTCGAGGGTTCGACACCGAGTTGGCGTGGTTCCGCTCGCGGACGTTCCTCTGCACGTTCGGGATTTGGAAGAAGCGCAATTTCTGTCGGACGGGTAAGCTCGTGAACTGTTACAAGGAATGCATCGGCGGCGAGTTCGACGCGCATCACGCGCTGTTCGACGCCCGCGCGTGTGGTGAATTATTTTGGTACATGCGGTCGAACCCGATCGAGCTGCCCGTGTCGGACATCGGTGTGCCGATCGTACACATCAACGCCTCGGACGTGGCGAGCGCGGTCGGGTGTGGGATCAAGGATCCACAAGAATTGGTGCGAGAGTTGTGGAAGAAACACGCACCGCACACGTTCACGGACATGACTCGGACGCAAAAGGTGGAGACGATCGCCCAGACGCACGCGCCCGTGCAGACTCTGCTGCGTAAATTCACGAATCATCGCGCGATATCCGTGGACGATCTGAAGGACAAGATCGAAGAGGTCACCGCCGTGTGTGACACCGACGAACTTCGACCGGTGAAGGATCACCTCACGAGTGAATTGAATAAAAATTTCGCTCGTCAGGATGGAGGTCGACCGAACTTTTACAACAAGAACATCTGCCAGATCGAGGGCACGCGATACCAGTTGGTCGGCGTACCAGGTCAGGTGGTCGACGACACGCTGATTCAGAAGAAGAAGCGCACGAAGAAAATGTTCAATCGTCTTGTTCCGTACGAGGAGGTGCAGTGTCGGGTGTACCTGGAACTCCTAAGGGACACCGTGCACACGTGTTGTCTCGTCGAGAACTTCAACGGGCGACAGTCCACGCAAGTCATTCACCGAGACGCCGTCAAGTGGTCTGAGATCCTGTCCGATCTGAAATATTTTTGTCGATACTTTCACTCGCGTCTATCGTCGGTTAAAAGATGAATCATATGTGATCACATGTTGAGCCCGTCTTTTCGAGCCCCTCCACAATCGATCGTGAAGATCGGTCGTAATGTCGTCACACACATCATGACCCCACTCGCGGTTCTGTACACCGTGTTGTACGCGTCGGAGTACGTATATTACTCACAAAGATGTTCGAGGATCGATCGTATTGGGACCCCGATTTGCGAGTATAGTCACAAGTTATTCGTGAAAACTAGGTCTCTCATATACACGTTTATCGATAATGGACTCACTACTGTGGGTGCTATAGCGCTAAGTAGATTCGTCGACCTGTCGTCGAGTAAAAACGAATCTTCTCAGGTGGTGACGAAGTCCGTCCACGCGTACGGTCCGTCGACGACGTCAGTGTCCGTCGACCCCTTGGGACTGCCTCCGTTCATATGATGATGACAGTGCACGTACACCTCGAGGACCTCCCGGACACGGGTCCTTGCGGGTGGTGTGGAACGAAGTGGTGCGACTCGTGTAGGATATTCGCCGACAGAGTGTCATGCGAGGATGAGGTTTCTGAAGCCATGAACACGCATTCATGGCGGTGTTACGGACAGAAGAACCTCAAGAGGGGGGGTGTGATGATTTCACGCAAGTATTACAAGTGTACGAAGTGCACATCCTTCGGATTGAAACGACGCGTGTGCCGCGATACGTATCCGAACAACAAAGTGAGATGGCACCCCGTGAACGGGTCTGTCCTAGCGTTTTGTAACTAAACCCTAAGGAAAAAACAGTCTCATACCCATGCGACGTCGAATTTGAATTCAAATTTTCCCGCCCAAACGCGTCACACCATGACGGACCAACTTCCACTCCACGACATCATCAACGGCGTCGTCGCCGCGATCAAACCCGAGATCGACGCCTTGAAAGAGGCGATCAACGCCTCTCGCCAAACGCGCAAGCGAAAGGAGGGTCCGACGTGTAAGGGATTCACCGCCTCCGGAAAGCCATGCAACAACGGCTGCGCAGAGGGCACGGACTTCTGTCGCATGCATTCACTCGAGCGTCAACAACGGAAGAAGAAGGTGTCGAGCGAGGAAACGGCTGTTAAGAAGGCGCCGAAAGAGAAGAAGATCCTTACCGAACACACGCACACACCTCTCGAGACGGATACGGAATGTGTGCCATGCAAAGTCCATGGGGACGTCTTTACTGAAAGAGCCGTTGAAAATTTTAAAATCGAAGAGGGTCTCGACGAGCGACTTAAAGAAATTTTAGACTCGTGTCCTGAACTTATGAACGAGCCAGTCGATTAAGACGATCGCGTTTCCTATCGTGGCGATTGTTTGTACAACGTCTTCCTTTTTGAATAACATCTCCTAACATCATGCATACAATTCTTTCACGCTAAAGGCTGCGAACGTCCCATGCGACCGCTCGAGCTTGTTCACGAGCTGCTGGGGCATCACGTGTCCTCGGACAGAGAAAAGACAGTACGATCCGAGTCGTTTGCCTATGTAGGTCTCGAGTTCAGCCCTGGACACGTCGCGACTGAGCTGAATGAGGGCATGTCCCGTTTGAATGCGCACATGGGTGAGGTAGTACCCGACGGCGGTGACGAATGAATCTCCTACCCTAGTTCCCCAGGCGCGTTCGAAAAGTTTGTCGTAGCACGACACGTCGTCTTCCAGGAAGAAAGAAAGGTGCCAGTCGGCGGAGCGGGTGTTGGGGTTGCCGTGCATGGGAGCGTAGGGGTCAGCGAATGACGTATCTTGAGATTTGGGCGGGAAAATCTGGGTCTGAGACTGTTTTTTCCATGTCTCACCAGGATTCTCGAAGACACGCGCATAAAGAGATTCGTCTTGCATGTGATAAGACGCGTCGATGATCACGTTTACCCAAGAATACTTGCAAAGCCTGGAGGATCAAAGTCCGCGTATGAAGCTCAAACGAGTCATCCGCAACAATTTGCACTGGGCATGGATCGTCCCGTTCAGCATCGTTGAGAATCTTCCGACGCTGCTGTCTGGAATGTTCGATGTCCTCGTGGACACGGTGACGCTCGGTCGACACTACCTGATGGCTGTTCGACAAAGCGTTGAAAGCATGAACGACTTCCACGCAATCTACCGCGAAGATTCTGACGACGGAGAGTACGACACGGAGAACGAAAACGAAGGGTCCGTCTCCGGCGAGAGTCAGGTGAGCACGGGCAGTCGCATGTCGACGAGATCAAGCAGCAAAAAGAAGAATTAATTACAGGTCTAGGCAAAGCACCACGTCATGTATGCTCTAGTGTCACTCAGTAGGAAGATTCCGGACGTCGTCGTCCACGCGTGCATCCGTTTCTTCATGGCGTCAGTGAGTGATACGTCCCCGCGATGTAATACACGTTTGCAAATCCAAGTGCCCTCAGTTTTTGCGACGCGAATCTTGCCCGTTGACCCGTATTGCAGTACACGAGAACCCCATCACGATTCAGCTTGAGCGTCGACGCGTCGGAGATTCTGTTAACGGGTATATTTATCGCACCTGGGTAATGTCCCGTATTGAACTCGGTGGGTGTCCTAACATCTATGATCGTGCGCACCTGCCCGGTGGCGATCAGTTCTTTGGCGCGTCGTGCGCTTACGAGTCCCGCGCCGAGCATGCTATAAAAGTACAAAATTAAACCCAACGCAATGAATGTCCATACCCAAAACATTTTGTTCACTTATACTAGTATGCGTACAATTTTACTCGACAAGAAGATCGACGAGCTGTGTGCGCTGCGTGCAAGGCAAAAGCAGCAGCAGACGCCAACCCCCTCGAACGCCGCCGGTCGCCCGACGTTGAGTTCTTTCGGCTATGGTGGACCGGCGACGGGGAATAGACCGACTGCGATTCGTATGCTGCCATCGCGTATGCGACGGCAGGCGTTGATTCGAGCGCACGAGGAAGGTGGATGGACGTACGGCGAACTCTTGGAGCGCCTGCGTTACATTCACAAGATTCAGCCGGCGACGCGCAGTCGAGTTCAAAACGATATCGAATTTATTATGAACAACCCTAGGCTATTTGGTAGACAAGTCAGGCGCCGGAGAAACTAAAAGCCATACTTTTGTGGAGGACGACGATTTATTTTAGCACATAGTATTATCATGGTGTCGGCACTTACGCTAACAGATGAGCAAAAAAAGGAAGAACGCCGAAATACGTGTACTCAAGAAGACCGACTTACTATGGCGCTCGGCAAATGTCCGGATGGTTCCACGACGTGCTATCTGCTGACACATAAACTCCAGGATACGACAGCGACGGACTTTCTGCCGGCTGGAAAACTGTGCAAGGTTGGTTCGGGTGGCGTGCTGCTTTTGGAGACTGAACGCGTTCAGTACGAAGACAACTACTGCAAAATTGACCCAGAGTCGACATTTTGTAAATCGCGAACGCCCGCCGAAAAAAACACCGACGACTCTGTGCAAAGAGTACAAGGTGATGAAAAAGTTGAAGACAAGACCAAAGTTGCAGCCACCGCAACGAAGTCTAACGGTGGCGGCGGCGAAGCCGTCGTTATCTCTTTCATGTCGTCGTCGAGCCTTTTGATGAGCTGCATGGCTGCGATGATGATGTCTGGAAAATTATTTTAACCTCTTAATTGTAATGGTCGAACGACTCATCTCACCTGATGAAGTGCCTCGTCGCGTCCAGTACGTGAATATCGATTCGGAGTACTACCCGACGAACAACACGTTCACTGTCGACCTGAACGAACTTCACGTTGAAAATCTCAGCGAAGTGATCGGGATCAAGTGTGTGGAATTCTACATCACACAGATTGGTGACAACTCGAACACGGCGTCGAATACGGACGTCGCCAAATTTGTCGACGTGGTCTCGGACGACATTCCATCGGTGGCACAGATCCACGACGCGAGAAACGGGATGATCTTCATGCGAGTGCCGTTGGAACGACACTACAGTGGTTCGAATGGGATATTAGTTCGGGATAAGCAGTGGAAACCCCATCCGCGTGTACAGAATTTCTTCATGCCCACCGCCTTGCGGCAGCTGCGATTCAAGGTGTACGAATTCCAAGACGACGGCGACTACCGCCTGCTTCAGCCGGATGCGCGATTCCACATGATTTTGGAAATCACGACACAAGACCACAAGCAAAAGCCCAAGAGCAAGGAAGCGCAGATCCTCAACGCGCTCGAGCGCCTGAACGTCAAGATCGACGAACTGAACTCAAACGTGCGGCGTCTGCCCGACAAACCCACACACAAGGGCAAGCGACCGGCGACCACACTCTATGCCATCGTCGCCGCGATGGTCCTCGCGTTCATCGCGTGGGTGAATTTCAGTCGACGAATGGTAAGCGTTTAGTTAAAGCATATGCCCGTGAAATCTTCATGGCGCTCCTCGTGAGATGCAGCAGTTACCCATCCACTAAACAAAAACTCAAACTCAAGACCGGTCGCGTGGGGACGGTGTTGAGTATGTACTACGCGACCTTGGGCACGGAACCCGCGGTGTCGTCCGTGCTCGGCACGTTCACCGCTCTGGCGTACGTCCACGGACTGTCCACGCACGTCGATAGCATCGAATCGTCACCGTTTCAGAAACACCTCCTAGTACCCGTCGGGTGTGGCGTTTTCGAAGCGATGTGGAATAATTCACACGCATGGCAGTTCGACTATGGAGTCACTCTGGTGTGTTTCCTGTCCTACCAGATTGCCCTGTTCTGGATCTTGTTGGATGAATTATTTACGCGGTCGTCGTAGCACTCTTCTTGGACGCGGCGGACGACTTCTTCAACGTCGCAGTGGTCGTCTTCTTGGGTGGCGATGCGACCGGCGCTTCCGGGGCGGCGACCGAAACACACTTGCACTTGCACGCCGGACCAGCGGGTCCAACCGGTCCGGGGACTCCGACGTCACCTTTAGGTCCCTTCGGTCCGGGCTGAGCCACCGCACCGGAACCTTCACCAATCAATTCGACCATCTTGAGGAGGGTGTTGTAAAGGCTGGTCTTGTCCACGCGGCTTCGAGCCATTTCCTGTTCGAGTTCTTCCTTGAGGGAGTCCATCTTGTAGTATAATATAAAGGAGAGAATTTAATACCAAGCATGATCGACGCGTTCATCGGACCCACCCTGCGCTCCGGCATCGGACAGCACTGTCGCAAGTACTGTGAAATCTTTCCAGATGCTAAATACTACTCATACAGTGAACACATGGCGTTGCCGAAGTGTGAACGCGCGCTCATCTTCCTGATACCCGCTGGTCCGTTTGAAAACATCATCAAATACTGCAAGACCCAAGTGAAACGTCTCGAACTTTATACCGTGTGCGAGACCGAAACCGTGCACCCGGAATATGGCAAAATGTTTGCGCACTTCGATAGGTGCGCGGTGCCGAGTGAATTCTGTCGGGAAGTGTTCTCGAAACAGTTCCCAAACACGGAATTCTACGTCGTACCCGTGCACATTCCTCGACCACCCTACGTGTTCTACCACATAGGGAACATAAAGGATGAACACCGGAAGAATTTCCTCGAGATCCTTCGGGCGTTCATTGAGTTGAATTTGGAGTTTCCAGACACGAGGTTACTCGTGAAAGCGACGTGCAACGAAGACGTCACGATCAAACACAAGGACGTCGAAGTCATCAACGGTGTGTTGAGCGATGGAAAGCTCGACATCATTCACGATTCCGGTGATTGTTATGTGAATTTCAGTAACAGCGAAGGTGCTGGCATGGGCGCGATCGAGGCGGCGGTTCGCGACAAACCGGTCATCATCACGGATTTCGGTGCCCCAAAGGAGTACATAAAAACTCCATACCTGATCGAGTGTGAGAAGCAGGAGATTCAACACGACGATTTCCTTTTCCTCAAGGGCATGGTCTGGGGTAAACCCAATCCAACACAGCTGAGAGCGTTCATGCGAGACGCCTACCTGAAACGGTCGAGGTACATGGACCATTCACACACCAAGAAGATGGTGTCGATGGAAAGTGTCTCACATGAGTTCGTTACGCGCGTATTCGGTGGCGAGCGTGAGAAGACCGAAGAAAATAGCACCTGACATCATCTGATCGCGCTGAGCGAGGACGTACATGACGAGCTCGTCAACCACCTTCACACCCGTCGGCTTCTTTGCAATTTTAGGAACCAACGTCATGACGACCAAGTAGATCGCCATCGCGAGAATGACCGGTCGGAGTTGCTCTTGATCTAAGAACATTGTGTTGTAGTATTACAAATACATCATATTTTTTTCGTCGTCAGTTGATCACGTTTCGCGTTCATTCGAGCGTAAGACTCTCGCACCCGAGTCACCGCCCTTTCAAACTTTTGTTGTCGTTCTTCTTTTTTTTTAGCATCCGGATCCATGATTGTATTTATGCTTCCCCACCTATGGCTGCGAGGTATAAGTCAACTTTTCCTTTAACGGTCGGACACATCTCATGAACTTTTTTCGTGACCGCATCCTGCGATGCCATGATGTGTCGCCTAAACTTTTTGACGTCGATGCCCGTGGCGTTGTGTATTTCGTCCTCGCTCGCGATGTCGCGCAAGGCGTAGAAATACGCGGCGCTGTAGTTCGCGTGAAGAAGCGCGATGATCGGACTCTCGTCTTGCAACGCCGCGGTGCTGTAACGAGCCGCCTGTCTGATCAAGGTCTCGATCTCCTTGCGTCTGTTCCTGCGTCCATTCTGGGACATGAGAAAGGCTACACATGCGATGAGTAAGAGGTACTGGAACATCGGTTACATTACACAGATAAATTTCTGTAGTGTCTAAACACGACGGGGTCGTCGATCTCGATCGGTTCGTACTGTTGAAGCGCCATCCTCGCGCGTCGACCGTTCTTATTCTTGTCGAGCTTTTCCACGGAATGCATGTAGAACACCGCAGTGCTCGGGGCGTAGCCTCGACCTCGCATCAACCACCACACCTGATTCACGTGTGATCGGTTCTTCATCTTGAGACACGCCTGTTGACACGTGAGACGAGAGCGTTGTTTGGTCGGACCCATCTTTTTGATTGGTAGATTGTTCATGAATCGGTCGTACAGACGAAGGCTCCTGTATCGGTGACCATTCAGGTCGCCAAAAATGTGCCCCTGAACCACCTCGTGCACGGTGCCTCGGTCTTGGAGATCGACACCGCTGCTTTGGAGGTTACTCAGGTAGAGATTGATCGTCGACGGTTTGTAATTCTTTTCGCGAAGAACTGCCGCAAAGTTTTGGAGGCTCGCGATTGTCGCCATGACGTTCGTGTTCGCGACTTACTGTTTGTTCTCGGCATCCCTTTAATTAAACACATACCACGTGGTCTATGTAAGAAAATGATATACGTGCGATGGAAAAAAACGTGTTACCTGTGTCAGTGCCCACTCAACGTCGAGGTCGATTTCGACGACGATGAAGATGAGCACCTGTGGCACTTATGTATGGACTTTGTTCCCGGTGAAGACAGATTCCTCAAAAATATGCTTTACTATAAGAAATTAGGTGGGCACGTGTACCCGACGTGTAAATCGTGTTTCAATCTCAAGTTGGTGTGTAATCCGTCTATTATACGAGACATGGAGGTCGGCGCGATCCGACGTAAACGTCCCCAACCCGACGGATACACGAAAGCCGAGCTCGGGGTGTGGGTCGACATGTGCGCACGCTTCATTCGTCGCCTACGGTTGTCGTCCGACGACTTTCGTCGTGGTCGATCATGAAGGAAACCGTGCGAAAACTCGATCACATCGAACACATACTGCTTCGACCGGACACGTACGTGGGTTCGACGTCCAAGGTCACCGAAGAAGCATGGGTCGTCGGCGCCGAGGGCACCTCCCTGGACAGACAAGTTTTGACGTACAGTCCCGCGTTGCTGAAGATCTTCGATGAATTGCTGGTGAACGCGATCGATCGAAACGCGCTGCACCCGAAGGACGTCAACACGATCTCCGTCTCGGTCGACCACGGCACGGGCGCCATCACGGTCGAGAACAACGGACCGCTCGGCGGTCTTTCGGTGGAGATGCACGAGACGCACGGCGTCTACAATCCAGAGTTAATTTTCGGACATTTGATGACAAGCACGAACTACGACGATTCCGTGAAGCGGATCGTCGGTGGCAGGAACGGATACGGTGCGAAACTGTGTAACGTGTACTCGAGGCAATTTTCCATCAAAGTCAAGGATCACGTGAACAGGAAGACGTACAGCCAGCACTGGACCGAAAACATGAGACAATGCATGGTGCCGACCATTCGAAGTTTTTCCGGGGCGACGTCATCGGTGGCGGTCACCTTCATCGCCGACTGGAATCGATTCGGGATGTCAGGTCTCGACGCGGACTTTGTGAAGATCGTGCAGAAGAGATGTTGGGACGCCGCCGTGTGCACGACCGCGAGTTGCAAACTCAAATGGCAGGGAGAAAAGCTCGAACGTCTGAATCTGCAAAAGTATGCGGCGATGCACGGGGTCGAGAAAGTGTGCACGATGGACACGGAGCGATGGTCGGTTACCGTCGGTCCGAGCGCGGACGGCTTTCAACAGGTAAGTTTTGTCAATGGAATCTGTACCACGAACGGTGGATCGCACGTCGATCACGTGGTCGCCGTCATCACGCAAGGCATTCTCGAAGAGATGAAAACCAAGATTCAACTCAAACCCACGCAAGTGAAGAATTGTCTTCACGTGTTCGTGCGAGCGACGTTGGAGAATCCGAGCTTCAGCAGTCAGGTGAAGAGTGAATGCACGAGCAAAGTGGCTGATTTTGGATCTCGCTTCGAACCGAACACGAAGACTTTCTTCAAAAACGTCCTCAAGACCGGCATCGCCGACGAGCTCACCGCGTTGTCTCGGTTCAAGGAGATGAAGGCTTTGCAGAAGACGGATGGGTCGGCGAAGAAGAGTCGGATATCGGGCATACCCAAACTCGACGACGCGAATCGCGCGGGCACGAAGGATTCGCACAAGTGCTGTCTCATCCTCACCGAGGGCGATTCGGCGAAGAGTTTCGCCATCGCGGGGTTGTCCGTCACGGGGCGCGATCACTACGGGGTGTTCCCATTGCGAGGTAAATTCAGAAACGTTCGGGACGCATCCGTGTCCATGCTCGAGAAAAACGAAGAGTTCGCGTGCATCAAGAAAATACTGGGACTGCAACAGGGGAAGGTGTACACGGATCTTCGAGATCTCAGATACGGTCGTCTTCTGATTCTCACCGACGCCGATCACGACGGGTCACACATCAAAGCACTGTTGGTGAACATGATCGAGTGCTACTGGCCGTCGCTTTTGGAATTAGGGTTTGTGTGGAGCATGGTCACGCCAATCAAAAAGGCTTGGAAGGGGAAAGACATCAAGACGTTCTTCAATGAAATCACGTATCAAGATTGGGAGAAGACCAAGACTGGTCACTGGAACATCAAGCACTACAAGGGCTTGGGGACGTCGTCCACCCAAGAGGCGAAGGAATACTTTCGAGAGATTGATCGACTGTCGATCCGATTCAACTTCGATGCCGACGCGGCGAACTCCCTCGCACTCGCGTTCGATAAGAAATTGGCGGATCAGCGAAAGGTGTTCATCCAGGTCAACACAGCGACGCCGCCGAAGCCGCTTCCTTACGGAAACATGCAGACGGTCGACGTCACGGAATTCATACACAGGGATTTCGTGAACTTTTCGATCGCCGACTTGAAACGATCGGTGCCGAGTCTCATGGACGGTCTCAAGCCGAGTCAGCGCAAGGTGCTCCACGCGTGCTTCCTTCGAAATCTGAATTCGGACATGAAGGTGGCACAGCTTGCGGCGTACGTCTCCGAAGCCACGGCGTACCATCACGGCGAACAGTCTTTGGCGGAGACCATCGTCTCCATGGCACAGGATTACGTCGGGTCGAACAACATCAACCTCTTGATACCGTCCGGACAATTCGGAAGCCGTCTCATGGGGGGGAAGGATGCGAGTCAGACGAGATATATCTACACCCGACTGAGTCCGATGACGCGGAAGATTTTCGACAAACGCGACGACGACGTACTCACGACGGTATTCGACGACGGCAAAGCGGTCGAACCGGAATTCTTCGCGCCCATTCTCCCGACGGTGTTGGTGAACGGCGCTCGAGGCGTGGGCACTGGATACTCGTGTGAGATCCCATCCTTCGATCCAGCACAAATCAGAGACAACATCCTACGCGCGCTGAGCGGTCAGTCCATCCAAGAGCTCGTGCCCTTCTTTCGAGGATTCAAGGGTCGCGTCTTCAAGAGTGGAGAGCACACGTGGATGACGGAGGGAATCTGGAAAGACGGTCGGGTGTTGGAACTTCCACCGGGTGTTTGGACGCAAAAATTCAAGGAAGGTCTCGATGCGATGATCGAGGATAAGACGATCACGAGTTACACCAACAACAGTTCGACCGATGATGTCCTTTTCACGATTCACGGGTACGCTGGTTCCGACCCATACGCCGACTTCGGTCTTCGGAAATCCTTCGCCGTCAGCAACATGCACCTGTTCCATCCAGACACAGGCATCAAAAAGTTCGCCACACCCGAGGACATTCTGGTGGATTTCATGAAGACCCGACTCAAATTTTACAAGTCGCGTAAGGATCACATGGTGAAATCGATGCGTCGAGAGTCTCGAATGTTGGAGTGCAAATCCGTCTTCATGAAGATGGTGCTCAACCGCGAGCTCGAGGTCTTGGGTCGAAAGAAGGCGCTGATCGTTCAGGATTTACAGCACCATCAGTTCCCCACGGTGGACAGCTCGTACGATTACCTGATGAAAGTCACATTGAATCAGTGCACGGAAGAAGCCGTCGTCGATCTCATGAAGTCGTCAGAGCAGATGAAGAAGGATCTGAACGTGCTGGAGAATACCGAACCCATAGACATGTGGAAATCGGATCTTAAAAATTTGTAACGTAACACTAGAATGAGTGGTGGCGAAGCCGCGAAAATAGCACTCAAAGCCATCGGGGCACAGGACGCGTTCCTGTTGAGCGATGAGCCCGAGGACTCACTTTTCCATTACTCGGGTAAACAGCACTCGCAATTTCTAAAATACCATCGCTCGAAGAACATCAACAAACCGGGGACCGCGCAGCCGAATTGGCCGTTCGCAGACAAGACGATCGTCACGTACGAGCCACAGAACATGGGTGATCTTTTATCAAACATGTGGGTGAGCTTCAAGCTCCCCGCGTTACCGAATGGGAAATACTGCGATCAAATCGGACGACATATGTTTCGCAAGGTGACCATGCGCGTTGACGAACAGATTGTTGAGATTTTTCACAGCGATTGGGCCATCATCTACGACGAGCTGTATCAAGAGATTTCCGAGAAAGTCGCGGCGCGATTCCTCACCAACCGATCTCTGGCGTACGACAGTTCGGAGTTGAACACGGAGATAAACTCCTACGCGACGCAGGTGATCGTGCCCTTGAATTTCTTTTTCAGTCGGCGGTACGCAGGTGATGAGCACTCCGTGATCGAACCAAACCGCCCGTTCTTTCCTACGTGCGCCATACACAAGCAGAAGATCGAATTCGAGTTCGAATGGTACCCGCAAACCTTTTTCACGGACACCACGGGCACTGTGACCCTGTCGGAATTCAACATCATCACGGAAGAAATCACGCTCACGCCCGAGGAGCGTTTATATTTCATGCGCGGGCGCCAAACGATCGTCACGTCGGTGGCGAAGAAACATCCGGTGGTGCAGACCGAAGTCGGAAAACCGTTCGTGAAGAACGAACTCGTCCCGAACGGTCCGGTGAAAGCCATGCACTGGTTCTTTCGAAACAGCGCGTTCGAGAAAGAAAACCTCGTCAAGGAGGCGGGCGAGACCGAGGAAGGAAAGTATTACATTCACAATCGGTTCAACTTTTCGTCAAACCTGAACTACGACGAGGTCTACTCGTTCTTCGCGCCGATCATGGACACGGCGAAATTCTACATTCAGGGCAACGCGTTGCCGAACTCGACGAGCACGAATCACCTGTTCTACAAATGGCTCATGCCCAAACATAAGTATCTGTCGCGTCCCATACGGAATTTGTACACGTACGCGTTCGCGACGTACCCGAGTAATTCGCAACCGAGTGGCTATCTGGATTTCGAGAAATTGCAGGGGAGTAAAACAAAGATTGAGTGTACGTTGGAAAATTCTGCTTACATATACAGTCTACACCTGTACTACACGACGATCGAAGTGTTTCTGTTCGAGGGTGGGAAGATGGAAATCGTCGGCGCCCGTGGCACGCGCGAGTCCTTGGCGAACAAGAACATCATCCAGAAATCGATCGAGGAGATTCCGAACAATCTCGGACCTCTCAAGCCTAGAAAGCTAAACAAGGTTGATCATTTCTTGAACAACGTGAGGCGATTCGTCTCCATGTAATCCAACAGTTTTGTTCGTATCACCCATCTCAAAAAGTTGAGTTGCGCCACCGTCGTGCTAATTTCCTCCTCCGTCCCAGGTACTTTATACGCGATCTTGCTACTTCTCGCGAACGGGTCGAAGAACGCCTTACTGAAACCGTCGAGACTCGACTTGTACGCCGAGTGCACGACGAACGGTTTGCCGTCGATGTCGTAGTGCGTGTGATTTTTACGCGAGTAGTTCGTGATGAACCATTCGATGTTGCGAAGGCTGATGTGGCTCTTCTTTTGGAGGATTGAAAGCAGCTTTTCGCGATGTGTTGGGTTCGAATAAAACTGGTCGATGCTCGACAACAAAATATCAGATTTACTCATGTTATTCTTAAAAATCTAGCGTCTTAAAACTTTAATAGTGGGTTTGGGGATATCTTCCACGCGTCGCTCCTCTTTCTCGACCTGGGCGATGAGATCCCTGATGGAGGTGGCGTCGTACGATTTTCGGAGAGCGTTCATAAGCGCGGTGCGTCGCAGTGTGACGCCGTCGACGACGCCGGTGCGTTCGTGTATCGGGGAGGGAAAATGAAATTTCAATTATCCACAGGAAATTTAATTTTTTCCGTGCGGTATTGTATATGTCCACACTCTCGACAGAAGAAAAACGTTTCAAGGAGTTCATGAACAAGAACCCGACCAAAGCACAGATCATCGCTCGCATCAAGAAGATTGCGGCGGGAAAGAGTGCGAAATCCGCGATGAAATTTCAGATCATGAAATCGGGTCTTCGAAACCACCCAAATGGTAACGGGAACATCAAGAAGACCCTGTCGAACTTGGCACAGGCGGAGAACGCGAAGATCGCGAACGCACCCACTGAAGCAAACAAGAAGGCGGCGAAAAGTGCCAAAGTGCTTCTCACGAAGATGGTCAACGGGAAGCGTGTCAAGAAAACGCGCGACGAACTGCTCAAGAACATCCAGAATGCGAAGAGCAAGCCCAAGCCCGCGGCGAACAAGCCGCTCACCAGAAATAATCGAGTGGCGATGTGGGCGACATCGATCAATCGCGCGAATTACCCATTCATGAACAAGAACACATTCAACAATGTTCGAAATGATTACGTCAACCAGCTCAATAGATACACGAACACGATTGAGCGCGCGAAGAGTCGCTTGACGAACCTTGAAAACAGTCAGCGCGCGCAAGAGGGCGTGATCAACAAACTGAAGAACCTATCTCTGACCAAGAAGGTCAACGGCGCGATCGTGAAAAAGAACCGTAACGAAATCGTGAACGAGTTGAACAGACTCGAGAAGAATCGATTGGCTTCGATGAAACCGAATGGGTCAGCCAACTTGATCAATCAGTTTAAGAATGCGAAGAAG
>Ga0222715_10002334_pt1 | contig 17480 bp, 5 predicted proteins | sample C33_9DmetaG_FD_165056 | JGI IMG/M metagenome (GOLD analysis project Ga0222715, IMG submission 165056) | Estuarine water microbial communities from San Francisco Bay, California, United States - C33_9D | ecosystem: Environmental > Aquatic > Marine > Unclassified | place: USA: California... | reverse complement strand
GTTGTCATAAAAATTTTGAACATCTGTAATTTTGACAGGCAGATTATAATCATCTAAAAATATTGCTTCGTTTGTTTTTTTCACATTAATGAATGTTAAACAATAGTTTATTAAGGCAAGATCGATTGTGAACTGATGTCCTTGAGTGTAATAGACATTGTTCTCAAGACATTTTTCTTTTAACAATCGCAACTGGTTATTGTACTGTTTCATTCGATTTGCGAATTCGAGTGAGTCAGATAAGGAATTATTCATAATATGTTAGATATTATAACTTATTTTTGAGTAGAAGTCAAATTTTTGATTAGAAAGTACTACCAGAACCTTTTACTAATCCAGGAACAGTACCAATTATGTCTGTGATAGCAGTGGCAGTGTAGATATCGCAATTCAAATTCGAAACATCTTCATCCGGATTTCCGCCTGATTCGTCTTGCCAAGTGATAGTAAATGTAATTTGAGTAGCAGAAGTAGATTGCACATCCACATAGTAATCATTGGCAGAATATGCTCCTCCGCCAGCATCAATTCTTTGGTAAATTCTTTGAACAGTGCCGTCTAACTCGTAATTGCCAATAGCATAAACTGTTCCACCGCCTGTTGTTGTTGTTGCGTGAGCACCGAAATCTAAATTTCCACTCATTATACTGTTCCAGTCTGATCCTTTTGAACTTGAATCTGTGGTGCTGGAGGCTATTCTTATAAAACCTCCTTGATTAAAGTAATGACGTCTTGCATCTACAGAAGCAAAATTAACCTCTACAATTAAAGTAATAGTTCCGTTCCAATCGGCTCTATTGTTTGGTAAACTTGCAACTACATCTTGTTGATTAACATCTACAGTTAATCTATTTGTTGATACTAAAGTTGCTAATGCTTCATATTGATCCCATCCTGTATAACTTACACCATCGTTTTCTTTGATTAAGTCACCTTGATTAACTGCTTGGATCACATTGGAAGCAGGATTTCCACCTGTTTGATGTTTGTATGCTTTTCTTAAATCTTCGTATGCGTTGTTGATGTTGGTAGCGTCGATTAAATCTCCTACCTGTACAGATTGAGTAACAAGTGTTTGTCCATAGCCGGAATCACCTGAACCATTTCCTAATACGTTGTCTATCTGTTGTCTTAATGTGTTGAATCTATTCGCAGTTACTAAAGCCATTTTATTCTATTCCTTCTTAATTATTTATTAACCTTAGTGCTACCTCTACTAATTTTATGGATTCATCTGAATTTGATTCAAGAGCAAAACCTACCAGTTGTGAATTTTTGGTAGTTGATGCAACTCCATAATCAGTAGCATAAAGTTTGTTACCTTTTTCTACTGATCCTTTTACTTTAACTGGCACACGACCAACAAAAGCAATTGCTTGTCCTTCTGCATCTTTGTTCATTAAAAAACCTGGTTTGTCTGATATTACTCCAAAAACTGAACCTCCATCAAAATATGCAGTGGTTTCAGCATCACCACCAACAGCCATTACGGTGCCCACTTCATAAGTTTTATCTGTGGAATAAATTTCAGCCAAGTCAGCATAGTTGGCTGATGTTGCAATACCGTCAAACGTGTTGGCTACAATAGTTCCATTGTTATCTCTCAAAGCCACTGTGTTGTTCACAGCATTTGTTGAGCCTAAGTATGTTGTATTTCCAAAATAAATTCCTGAAGCATTGTCGGCCAATCCTTTAAAATAATTAGCATGAACTTCATACCACTTGTCTGTGGTTATTCCTAAATTTTTGTTACCTGCTCCTGGAACAATTCCATCCACATTTACATATGCTATTTCAGTGACAGAGCCGCCATCATTAACTTTTATTGAAATCTTATTGCCGATTTCATTGGCCACAGAAGCATCGCTTCCATTTTCAATAGAAACTTTTAAATCATTAGAATCACCTACTGTGAATCCCACATCTCCAAATCTTACAATGCTAGAAAAAGCACTTGATCCTGCTTTTAAATAATCAGAAGCAAGGAAGCCTCCTAGTCTGTCTGAGTTTGACGCTGTTCCCCAGAATCTATGATCTGTTGATGTAACACCATTGGTAATTGATTGTGTGTTTACAAGAGTAATACCTTTTTTAACCACATCAAACCCTGTGATCTGATTGGATGGATCTGTTGTGCCAATAGTAAATGCTGTAGAACTAAACAACATCACTGTGGTGTCATTAACTTTACCTTCAATGATTAATTGATTAGCATCTAAATTGTCTTTAATCTGTCTTGAAACGAATTGAGTAACAGATGAACCAACTCCTTGTGGACCTACAAGAATAAAACTTGTGCCGTCCCAAGCATACAGTTGACTGTTGGCTGAATCCCACCAAAAATCTCCTGTGGTTAAACCTGCTGGAGCACTTGTAGATACTTCAGCACCACCTGTTGTTCTAAATTTTGTACCATCGTAAAACTTTAATTTGCTGTTAGATGTGTCAAACCATATTTGACCACTGATAGGTCTTGAAGGTTGACTGCCACTAGCAAAGTTTTCTAATAAATGTAAGAAGTTTTCATTCTGAATTTCACCGTATCCAGCATAATTTTTACCTATAAAACGTAGATTCGTAGTGTTATCAATAGTACCGTCTTCTACAGTTGCTATTAATGTTCCATCAAATTTGTTTACAATATATGCCATATGACCCTTTGTTTGTTATATTTATCGTTCCTAAGGTGTTAATGTTAATGTAATTTCTCTATCAAATGCCCAAGCACCGTTGTTCACCACAAATTGTAATAGTTGTCTTGTAGGAGCAAAATTAATTGTACCTGTTATGTTGGTCGCATTTGATAAATCTTCTATTACCTGTCTGTTTGACGCACCCACTATCGGTGTTCTTTCCACTGTACCTACAGTACAAGTAGCACTTAACCATCCTGCCGCTGATGTGTCTAAATTTATTGTGAAACTCACATAGTTTGGTTGTTCTGCTGGAAACTCTGCCGCCTGTATTATGTAGTTTCCGTCAATGTTTGCTGTTACACCATTAACCACAGTAGTACCTGTGATTACAATCTGTTGTAAACCTTCATAGAAATGAGAGGCGGTTGTAGTAATTTTTGTTGTAGCACCAAGACTTGGATCTTGTGCACCAAATGTTACTGAAGAAATTGTTCTCTGTTGTACAGTGATTGTTTGATCCACCTGAGTAAAATTTTTCAATGTTGAGAAATCTAAAGTAGGAATAGTAAATCCACCGCCTGCACCGTAATTAACTGTGAGTACTCTTGCTAATGCTCCTTGATTTCTTGCTGGTATCACACTGCCTGGAACTAATAATGGTGGTTCTGCAGAACCTGAATTGTATCCTGCCACAGGATATAATTTTTCTAGCACTTCTCTTGTGTTCAAATAGTTATTGCCCACTGCGTTTTGTGTAAAGTTAGAAACATCTAATTGTAAACTGATGATTGTAGAACCATCTGTGTATTCTTTTGTGGCAACATCTGAAGCATTTACCGGAGTAGCAACTCCTGTGATTCTTTTATTGCCTGTGACTTCGATAACATTTGTTGCTGATGTTATTTTTAAAGATTGTCCATTTTGACTGGTTATTGTTGATCCATTTACATTTACATCATCAACATCTAAATTGCCTAATGTACCTACTGACGTTAATGATGATTGAACTACTGTGCCACCTAACGCTGTTTCAGTCAATACTGTGTTTGTATTAATTTTAACACCTCTGCCCACAGCAAAGTCTAACCATTCTGAACTTGTCCAAGCATCAGTACCATTGTACCAAGAAAAAGTTTTATCACCATCTGCAGATTTTAAAGTGATTCCTCCGCCATTTGCTCCAGCATCATCTGTGGTTACACCAGAGCTGGTGATGTTTAATTCTATATTTTTATCTTCTACTCTTAAATTAACAGTATCAATAGAAGTGGTTGTTCCGCCGACAACTAAATTTCCATCAATATTAACATTTCCACCAACATCTAATGTTGCTGTTGGATTTGCTTTGTAAATTCCTACTGCGTTAGCAGAAGCATCAATCTTAAATGCTGAAACTTCAGCCGGTGTTCTCACTTTGATTTCTACATCTTGATTTGATAATTGATTTGCTATTGTGAATGCGTTGTTAGTAAATTGTAATTTTGTGTTGTTGTTTAATCCTATTGTCAAACCAGCATTGTTTTGAATTGTAAGAGCACCTACAGTTGTATCGTCAGTGTTGGAAACCAAATATTGATCTGCTGTTCTTACAACACCATTTCCATCAATTAAAGATTGAGCAATAGTCGATGTGCCAACGTATTTGTAATCTACACCTACAGTGTTGAAACCTTTTTGTAATGTTCCTAATGGATTAGCATTTGTTACTAATTCATTGATTCTTTCTGTAGCAATTGGTGTGAACTGAGCATTAGAGTGAACTCCGACAAGATTGCCTCCCACATACATTTTAACCACAGTCTGCGTGATGTTTTGTGTATCGATAATGCTGTCAACTTGAAAACCTGATGTTCCTTGTGCTGTTGAATAATCCGGACCAACTAACTGAAGTCTAATACCGTCAAAGAAATACATTTGACTTTTTGTACTGTCAATCCAAAGGTCTCCTGCTACCATGTTTGGTTGTTGCGAAGCAACTGTTGTTCCGCCTGATGATGTAAATGCTGAACCGTTATAAACTTTTAATCTATTTTCTGATGTATCATACCATAACTGTCCTCTGATAGGATTAATAGGAGCAGATGTGTTGGCAAAATTTTCTAGTAATTGAATAAAGTTTTCATTTAATACTTCTCCAAATCCAGAATAATTTCTGCCGATCAGTGTTAAGTCGCTGGAAGAAGTATCCAGTTGACCATCAACTAAATCTACAAGTAAACTACCATCTGTTTTGTTTAACTTATAACTCATTACGCTCCTCCAGTGTAAATTATGTAATTCAATGTTAAGTATGGATTCATCACATCCATTGCTTGTCCTATTGTGCCGTCAATTCCACCTGAATTAGGCAATTGTTGAGCACCATTAGTGTTTGCTAAATCTGGACCACTTGTTGTGGTAACTTCTGGATCTGTAGAAGCACCTGCAATATTTCTTGCGGCAAAGAATTGATCACCATTGTTTGCTTTTAATGTGTGTTCGTGATTAGGTAAATTTTCTTTCGTAATAGTTTTCTTCTCATTGCCTGCACCTAGACCTAAACCATCTGCTGTTGGTGATGTAACTCTATCTGCTGAACCTTGTCCTAAACCTGGGTTAGACATATTGTCTTTACCTAATGGGAATCTTCCTCTTAAATCAGGCAGTTTGAATACTGACGAATTTGAAGGAGTACCATACTGTGTTCCAATCACTTGGAATAAAGTATTGTAAACTGCTCTTTGCACTTCAGCACCATCACAGAATAACCAATCTGTAGGAGCAGTTGCTCCAGCAAACGCCATCATTGATCCTACTGGTGGTGTTGGAATTGAATTTGTAATTGCACCAACTGTTGTTTTGTAAATTCCTGTGATACCAGCAGTCCTGTTAATAATTATTTCATCACTTACTTCGCTGGTTGTTGTCAGTGTTTGATTGCCAATGAATGTGTTGCTAATACTGGTTGTAAAAGTTCTTGGTGTTATATCGTCACCTCTGAAAGACACATCTGTTGCTGTAACATCGCCCGTCATTCTAAATGTTGTTGCCTGAGCAAGTCTATTAGCCTGTGTGGCTGTTGAAGCATTTCCTGTAATACTGTCTGTTACAACACTGCTGGCTTGAATTTGATTTGCCCACACAGTTGCGTATCTATTTGAAGATGATCCTAAATTATAAGTTAAATTTTGTGACGGAGTTATTGTGTTTGCTGTTATGTTGCCTCCAAACGTACCCGATCCACCAATGTTGGCATCTAATGCTACACCTAATCCACCTTTAGAAACAACTGCACCTGAACCTACATTGATCGACGGAGTAGTGCTGTTGGAAGTAATTGTGCCTGATGATAAAATATTTCCAGATACATCTAATGCTTCTGTAGGATTTGTTTTGTTTATTCCTACTTGTCTCTGAGAACTGATTCTCATCACTGTGGTTGTTGAACCTTGATTGTTTAATCTAAAATCTATTTCTTCATCTAAAGTTCCTAATTGAATAATACCTGCTTGATTTTCCACAAACATTTTGAAAGAGCCAGCGGCTCCAACTTCGATACCATCATCTGTTTTTACTTTAATTGGAAAGTCAGTGAGTGATGTAGTGTCTGATCTTAAAAAGTTACCTGCGGCTACTGTTGTGTTTCCAACAAGTAGTGCTTCTGCTTTTTCTGAAATACCGTAAACTTTATTAATGGCTGATCCAAAATTTGTAGAACTAATATTAACACCTGGTTTTAATTGTGAAAATCCTGGAATATTAATTTTTGGAGTGAAAGTATCTTTGGCAATGATTGCCACTACTTTAGCATCAACTTCTAATTGAACAATGCTGTATGTTAAATCATCTGTTCCTGTTGCTGTAACAGGAGTTGCTCCAGTGGTTAATCCTTTACTGTATTGTGGACCAATCAGTGTCCATCCTGATCCTGTAAACAAATAAAGTTGTTGAGCATTTGTATCGACCCAAAGGTCACCTGATATACTTTCAGAAGCACTTGGTTGATTCAATGCTTTCTTTAAACCACCCGATGCTACCCAGTTGGCACCATCATAAACTTTTAATTGATTAACGCCTGCTGTGGTATCAAACCAAAGTTGTCCTTCGATTGGTCTTAAAGGTGCTGAACTGTTAGCAAAATTTTCTAATATGTGTAAGAAGTTTTCTGCAATAACTGTGCCATAAGAAGTTGTGTTCTTACCTGGAAAATTAATGCTGGTTGCGTTGTTTACTGTGTTGTCTTCAATGGTGATTGTACCTTTGTTAACAGCATCAGAAAAACTTATTGTATATGCCATTTACTACCCTTCGTTAAAACCTGTCAAACTTTGTACTCTTACTGTGTAATCAATCTGTATTAATCTATTCAAACTTTTTTGTACAGGGTGGAAAATTACATGAGTTAGTAATTTGCCTGTGCCTGATGGTGAATAACTCACAAGTCCTAGTTCATCAAAAACATATAAACTGTTTGAAGCACTTGCGGCATCAACAGCATCTTGTCCATTTGGTTCACCGTAATCTAACAAACAAGTTACAAGAACATCTGTGTAGTTTGTTCCATTCACGTGTCTTGTTTCAATTTTATTTCTTTGTGGATCCAAATTAGAAACTGATCTGTCATCAACAATTTTGCTGTAGGTTTGATTGTACAGTGTAGCATTTGTACCTGTACTGTTCGGAGTTAGATATGTGATAATTCCTGTTGGATCAACTGATGTACCACCATTACCAAATGCCATTGAATTAATAAATCCTTGACCTTGGTTGGCTACACTTTCTGCTAATGCTACACTCATGTTTTCATAATGAATAGCATTGCGTTTGTTTACAAAAATCGTCTTAGATTCTGGATCGTGTATCTTAATGTGTCCTTGTATTAGTACACCGCTGTTTTCGTTAATTTTACTCATTTTTGCTCCGTTCTACCATTGTATTTATTGCGGCAAAGCCACTTCTTTTTGACGTATGAATCTTGCTATATCATTTTCCGTCTGACTGAGTGGATTTGTGCCTGATTGCCATATTCTTCCTTGTTTTCGTACCAGCACTATTTTGGCATTTTCGGCTGGTGTAACTGTGAATGTTATTGCGGCTGTGGTACCGTTCACACTGAATTCAGCAGGTGCAGTTGCATCTGCTTCAGGACTATCTTGTCCCAATGTAGGATTGTACACACTGATTGCGTTTTTACGCAATCTCTTACCACCAACAAACAGTTCAAATTCATTCACATTGTTAGGCACAAAGCCTATGTTCAGTACATTGTTTACCACATCTGCGCCAGTGTATGTCTCAGATATGAACTGATCTTGATAAGGCACATTTTGGAAAGCACTTTGATCGTAAACATCTGTATTAGCAAGATGTACTTCTGCAATACCTGTTCCAAATGTTCCTCTTCTTAATTGTTGTAAACTGTTGCCATCCTTTTGATAGTATTCTATTCTTTCGCCATCTATAAAAATTATACCTGGCAGTTGCGAAGCAACACTCGGTACTGTGATACCTGTGGCATCGGACAACACAATTTCCTTGTCATACCAGTTTAAATTTTGTGCTAAAGAGTATTGTCTGTCATCACCAATACGCTTAAAGTGTGTTCTGTTCATAACATCTTTAAATTGTCGGTAAGCAAATTTTCCTACAAACGATGGTGCTGTGAAGTGAATCACATCAATTGTATCATTTTGTGAAAGTGTTCTATTAATTTTTAAATACATCTGATTGTTTGAAACTGTGTAATCAATACTAGGGGCTAACCAATCACCATTCACACTTACCCAAACATATTGGGCATCAACTGCCGGCTTGTTCAATTGAACCACACCATTTGTTAATTGATTGTACTGATAATAATCATCAGTGTTCACTGTGATTGATAATTTAGCCACCACATCATATTGTGTTCTATCTATATCTTGAACATCGTGTTTGCTGAATTGATATGATGTGATTGTTGAACCTTGAACAGGAGCAACACTTAAACTTAATACACCAGCATCAGTTACTGAATATTCTCCATTCGCAATATAAACATCTAACACATCTCCAACAACTCCTATACCGCCTGTTAATGTTACACTTGAATTGCCTGGGTTCCAAGTGTATTCAGCAGATGTCAATTCAATTTTGTTTAGATATGCTCTTACATCTGTGGTATTAACTGTGCCTGGTAATACTTGCCAATTTTCAAATTCGTATTCTCTCAAAACACTTACAGTAAATTTTTTATGAAAACCACTTCTTAAAACTGAATCGTTAACTTTAACAATCACATTGTTTGTGAAAGGTGTTTGTGTAAAAGGTGTCGGGTTCAATTGATATTGTGTTGTACTACCGTCACCTGTGTAAGTGTTTTGTGTAACTTCACTGAACGACTGTGACGTACTTTCATAAACCACAATATTGATCACACTGTCTTGAGCAGGTGCTGAATCAAATCTTACTGCTACTCTATTAGCAACTGCATACGCTGAATCAGTCTCAACCACTGTGTAGTCTTGATTTACACCATTTACTTTTACAAATGTTTGAATGTTTCCTTGTGTATATTTTGCTCTAGTAACATATTCAATTGTGCTACCGTCACCTGTAAATGTATCAACATCTAAAATAGATTCACCATTGTTGCCCATTGTGATAAAGTTTATTTTTTCACCTACTAATGGTGCTTGATTGAATATTATTTTTTTGTTTTGATAATCAACCTGGAATGTATTACTGTCTTTTAAAATGTTATTAACACTTAAAAATATTGCTGTGTTGCTTTGCGGATTATCAACAAAAGAGTATTCAACAGTGTTTCCATCACCTATGTAATTGTAACTGTTAATTTTCGATCCTGTGTTAGGACCTCTATCGTAAACTTGAATGTCTAATGTGTCTAATACTTGTCCTGGCACAAACTCCTCCGGTCCTTTAGCAGACGTAGGTGTTACAAATCCATCGCCATCTATGTTGATGTCTTCTGCGTTAAGTCCTTGTGCTGTTGAGTATGCTAAATCTCCACCTTTAATCAATGTATCAACAGCATTTGGATCAGGTAAAAATGATCCATCGCTTGTGGATTTTCTTACAATAATAATGTCACCGTCTTCTGTTTCAAGATTACTGATATCAACAATTTTTGTAGAACCGTCTCCAGCAATTGAATTCATTTGTGCTAACACATTGGTAGGATTTCCTACATCAAAAGCAGGATCATCAACTCTTATACCATTTTGATACACATGGTATTCCACACCTTGTGTTAATGTTTTAGCAAGATTTAACGTGAGTGTGCTTCCGTCTAAATAGAAAACTTCATCTTCGTAACTTTCATCATAGGTATCCCATTCACCTTGCATGAAAGGTTCGTTACCCCAGCCTGATGTATCTTCAAATCCTATGCTTCTTACTTCTACTCCACCGTAATCAATTCCGTCTATCACTTGAGCAAGTTCTTTACCTGGCATACCAGCAGTAGGTTTGTATAAATCAAATCTATCAGCAGTGTTTAATGTATCTTCATTAATTTTGTATGTGATTGAAATGTTAGATAAATTTGCTGGCGGTAATACAAATTGAACATATCCTGTCTGTCTTTCATATGTTTTAGATATATCTTTCTCATTGCCATACGTGAATGTGCTTTTTAATTGTTGAGTACTATTAATTAAAATTGATATTGTATTAGTACGCAAGTCCATCGGCCATTTTAATTTGAACTTTAACTGACTGTTATTGCCAACAAATGTTTCTGTTCTTTGTAAATTACTAATTAATGTCGTTCCAGTGTTTCTATCAAACTTAATTCCAATGTGAGTAGTACGAGGTAAACTTTCACCCAATACAGCACTTGCCTTGGCTGTAACGCCTGTTGTTGATCCACTCAATGTAATTGTAGGAGCCGATATATAACCAGATCCTGTGTTGATCACAACTATTCTGTTCACTGAACCATTTTTGATGTATGCTCTAGCAGTTGCACCTGTTCCACCGCCACCTGTAATATTAACAGTAGGTGGGTTAGTATATAATGTACCAGGATTGGCTATATTAATTGCTGTAATTTTAAAACCAACATTGTCTTTCCAGTTTTTATCTGGATAAGTCTTAACATTCTCAGCACCAACCAATGTGTCATTTACAACTGTAACTTTTGACGGTGTGATTATACCATTTACATATTTAGGTGGATAATCAAAGTCTGTGATTACAGAATTGGTAGGTTCTGTTTTTTGATATGAACTTACATATTCTCTAATTTTAGTTTTATAAGGTTTTACTTCTTGAACATAATCTTCATAGTTAGATAGATTATCATTTTTAAATGTTATTTTCTGTTCCAGTTCGCCCACATTGTGTTGTGCTTTTACAAAACTTGTTTTAAAAACAAAGTCATTTAATTTGTTTTCTGATAGTGCGTAATGAATGCCGGCAAAATATAATTTATTGTATTCAACTGCCAGTTCTTCAACAAATATTTTGTCTCTTACAGTTTCTAATATTGTTCTAGTTTCTTGAATCGGTTGTCTATCGTACAATTGAATATCGAAACTATTAGAATCAAATCCAACATTTCCACTGTAAACATAAAGTTTATCTGTGAACTGAATTGTTCCGTTTTGTCTTCCAACAGTTTCATAATTAACTGTGTAATCGACATCTGCTTGATTACCGATTTTTTTCAGTAGTAACCAACCACCTGCTCCAATGTTTTGAATCTTAACTATTTGTCCTATTGTATCATCTATTGCGTTTATTTCATAACTTTGAGATATCACATGGTCTATTGCTGTGAATTGATTGTATCCTGTTGCATACCAATCAGCATAGTTCCAATATAAATTTACATTGTAGGCTTGTATTTTTGATTTTTGCCAACCATCAGTTGCACTGTAACTATAAATTGCCCATTTGCCATCAACTGTGCTGTCTGCTTGTACAAGAGCACTGTAATTTCTAATTTCAACTGTTGTAGTATCTGCATAATTTTTACCTTGCGACAATATTCTAGCACTGTTGATTGAACCATTTACATCTATAGTCAAACCAATTACAGCACCTTCTCCTGTGATACTTTTTATTTTGTACGTTGGAATAGATTTGTATCCTTTGCCAGGATCTGCGATTGTTACATTAATTATTTTTCCGTTTTCAACTGTAATATTAATTGAAGCAGTTTTTACTGATCCAACACCTACAAAATCTAAATCTTTTTCTGTGTCAATTGCAACATCAAATAATCCTGTGTTTATTTTTGGTGCAGGATCTGATTGTGTAAGCGATGAAAGATCAACCTCATCTACAATTAGATTTTGTAGTAAAACAGAATTAATTCTTTCCACTGTTTGTTTTAGTGCTTCTTGTTTGTTTGTAAACCAACTCTGTCTTGGATATTGCAGTGTTCCGTATCTTAATTTTTCACTCAATGTTGGATCAGGCACTGGATTGTATTGAGCATCATATCCTATTAGACTGTTAAACCAAACTGTTTCAATTTCTTTAGGTAGTGTACTTGTTCCTAAACCTTCAGTTAATAAAGCATATTCTTTATGAACATTATTTTTACTATCAATTCTTTTGATTCTAAAACTGATAACTGTGTCTTTGTCCTGTATAAATTCATCACAGTTAACAATAGCAAATTTGTTTTTGCCAAAAATAGTTACATATTTGTATCCTTGACCTTTTGGATCTTTTATTAAATTTTCAACAGCGTTGGCACTTAATGTTCGTGATTCCATTTCAGGCACAGTGGTTTTACCTTTAACCCAGAAATAATATTTGTTTGATAAAACTTTAGCAACATCATCATAAACTTTTGTGGTTACATAATCAGTTGGATTAACAACTGTTCCTGTAATACCTAATGCTTCACCTTCTTCTGACTGACTGATAGTGTTGTATTGCGATGGTGTGTAGACCGATTCAACCCATTCATGCACATCAATACTAGCACCTACAAAAAGTTTGTTCCAGTATGAATTATTAAAGATTATATTACTTTGATAAGGATAATAATATTGTGCTGTGCTGATGTTCCACCACAGTCTTCCTATTTGATTGCTGTTCCAATGATTTGTTGTATCAATATTTCCAATTGCTGAATTTGAATTGTATACTGCTGGATCATAATTAGTTTTGTAATAAATTTCTGATTCTGCTGGTCCAGGTATTTTACCAAATACAGGATCAACATAATCTAATCTTGTTAACAGTGTATTTGTTCGTTTGTTGTATAAGAAAATTCCTTGTATTTTTGATAAATCTGGTTGATCTATTCCGTCACTGCTTTCATGCACACTGTTCCAATTATTCTCTAATGGAGATTTTCTAAAATCAACCACAGTACCCATTTGTTTTCCATTTATTTGTAATTTAGGTAAACCTATGTATACATGGTTTTTATTGACTAATAAATTTGTACCAAATTGAGTAAAAGAATTGTCATAACTGAATTTTTCAGCATATAGTAAAGTGCTTTCAAATTTTTCAAATAAATGTACAGAACCAACATCATATCTTTCATCTAAAACTGTAGATCCATCATCTACCTGTTGATCACCTTTTAACGAACAAACAGCAAGTACATTGCCACTGAATGACAGTGTATTTCCAAATTGTTCTGAAGTTTCTTTGTCTGGGCTGACTAGTGTTTGATTTAGACTGTATAGCCCTGTATCGTTGCTGGCTTTTTTGTAAACATAAACCACACCCATATCAATATTTGTTAAATCTTTCAATGGAGATCCTACAGCAATTAATTCGCCGTCTTCTGATATACTGATATCTGCACCAAAATCAATTACAGGAGTAGAGTCTTGCGGTGGTAAAATAGTTTGTTTGTATGTGTAATGATTGTTATCTAATCTGTAAACAATAACATCTTGTTTCGAGTCATTGTATTGATTTGTTACAACTAAATTAACTCCATTTGTATCAACATCAAATGTGTTTGCAAATTTTATTAATTTACTTTGATCTAATGTTGAATCTCCTTGTAATTCTATTCCGCTATCGTTAGGCACATAACCTAAATAATCTGCATGACTATCTTGTAACTCCCAAACGTCGCTGGTCCATGCACCTGAACTAATATTTGTTTTTGCCTTGTACAGTTGATTATTATAAATTACTAATTCGTCTTTTAAATAATCAGCATCTTGATCAAACTGCCCCATGTAGTTTTCATCTACACCTAACCACCAATTTTTAGTAGAACTGTATTTGATAAAATAAACTTTACCTGGTAAAGCGTTTGAACCATTTCCTTCAGCACTGATAAATGCAACTGTTGTGTCCCCAACATCGCGTATTTGAATTTTTGAACCTAAACGTAATCCAGATTGTGTGTCCGGTACTGTGAATGCTGAATTGTATGCATATTGTCCTGCTGTGTTCTTTTTATAAACTAAAAATGCACCTTGGTTTGTTAATCCGCTGGCTGTTCCTTCACCAATAGGAATATTGTGTATCTGTAACCAATCTCTATTTTGACTGCTAGGAATATTTGCAAGTTGCTGAATACCTGCAACATTTTCAAACTCGTCCCATATCCAGTACTCTATATCATTCACAGTGTATGCGGCAGGATCACCTGATGCTGTGATTGGTGTTGTGTGTTCAAATACTAAAATATCTCCATCATTGGGTCCTGATTGAACTGCTTGTTCAATAGATCCTATTAATCTATCAACTCCGCCTCCCAGTCTTTGAATGGTTGCAGATTGTCCTGCATTCGATCCTAGACTGAACAACGTTGAACCATTTGGATCCACTATGTTTCTAGCATTTCTAAAATAAACTCTTATTTTTTCTAAAGCAATAAACTGTACAAATGTAACATCTGCTTGAACAAATTTTATAGGATCATATATAGTGTGTACACCTGCTTCCGGATAATAATAATTTGCATTATTGTCTGGTTGGGAATCTATATCAATATAACCTTCCCAAATGTCTACAACTTCTTTTATACCGTTAGTATCATCGCTGTCAATGTTTAACCCAGAAAAATCAAATGCATTTTGATCCACGTTATTGAACCAAACACTTACATTGTTGGCTGAATTACTAGAATTTAGTCCACCATCATGAGCAATATCATATCCTGTTCTAACAAACCATTTGTTACTTAATATTCCTTGTGGAGTTGAATTACTTTGCCAAGAATTATTTGCTGGATTAATGTAATATCTTTGATAGTATGTTCCTAAACCAAACTGTGCTTTTACTAAAGGAGTTTGTGGTGTTATAGGAACAATTGGTTGTTCAAAAGAACTGAAAAACAAATTGCTATCTCTAGTTTCATTTAATAATTTAATATCTTGAATTACAACGTTCGTTGATATATCAGCACCTGCACCAGTGGATACACTAGCACCTATGCCAACTTTCCACCATCCACCAAGATGATCATAATCTTCTGTGTTTACTCTAGTGTAATCTCCTATCGGTAAAGTATCCAATAACAAACTACCACTGGCAGAAAATACACCTCTAACATCTTTCAAATACAATAAAGTCTTTCCTGCTATTTTTCTCGAGTACACAACAGTACCTTGTGCTGTGCTTGTACTTACAACACTGGACACTGGAGCATCTCTGAGTGTCAATGATACTTGAAGTATTTCATCTACTTTTGCTTGAATTGAAATTTCAGCACCACTAAACACATTGTTTTTAATAGTAGGAGCACCTATTCCATTGAATGGTTGATTAGCAGATTTGTTGTAATTGTTTCTATCAATAGGATATTCTGTACTGAAATCAAGATATTTTAATATTAATTTGTCACCAATTTTTGTTGCTGAATACTGATCTGCTGATCCTCTAATTAGTAAGTGATCTGTGGTTTCGTTTGAAAATACACTGTCACCTATTAACAGCGAGGTTGTTGAGAAACCAATATTTTCTTTGTAAAATGCTGAAGCGTCAAAAGTTGAAAATAAATCAGATGCCACTGCACCTTCTATTTGATTAGTTGCTCTCCAAAGTTGTTGTTTGTATTGAACAATATTACCTACATTGTAATTTGAAGCAGGATTGTATACTCCTTTGTATTCCGTTTTCAAATCTCCGGCATTAGGAGCACCAATAATTACAAAATTTCCATCTGGTGAAATATCCACTGCTTTTCCAAAACTACTGTTTGAACTAAACAAGTCTGAATTTAGTAATAAATCTGATGTTGGTGCTTCAATAGTCTGTAATAATTTTAATGAACCGCTTTCCGATCCTCTAGAAAAAACATAAATTTTTCCATCACCATCTGATGGTTGACTTACTAATACTATAGAATTTTGTTTATTAGCGGCTATAACTGTGCCAAAACTTTCATCGCCTGATGTACTTGTTGAACTTATTTCATTGTGTGTTTTATAAACAAATTTATTGTTCACTATTTTCCATTTGCCATCATTACTTTCATCAATCCAGAATTTTTCATTATCTGTTAATCCTTGATTGTTTATTACTGTGTTGATGTCATCAATAGAACGTAATCTATATTCTATAAATCGTGTAATGTAACCAACTCCTGGATCTATTGAAACAAATCCTTCTTTATCTTCACATTGAATTGTTGTTGAATTTGCTGTTGTACATTTTAATACATAATCTTCACCGTCAATACTTACTACAAAAATTTCGCCTGCATTCATAACAGCAGTGTTCAATGTGTTAACTGTGATTGTTGATCCAGTTTTTACTACTGAAACTGTTTGTTGTTCTGTTTTGGTATATTTTAAAACAGTCCAACTTTTATTGTAATTTCCAATCCAAACATATTGTCCTTCAAGTAAATTTTTAACATTAGAATTTGTTAATATATCTTCATACTGAGATAATGTTAGGGAAATATCTATTGGATTAACTGGTCCTGCTGTCTTAATGTAAGTATTCTTGTCATACTTAATGGCAAAAGGCGTGTGTGTATAATCTTTGGGTGCTAGATATGTTTGACCAGACTGTATTCTATAAACCAAATCAGATGCTGTGTTTGCCGAGTCATCTGTTAACAAAATAGGTTGTGGGTTCAATCTAAACTTAGATTCATCAAGATTGTATTCTATTTCGTCAAATGTATCTACAGCACCATATTGCCCTTTTCGTATTGCCCATTCTTCATAGAAATTTAAACTCTCTTTATCAGCACTTGCTAAAGCATCAAATAATTTATTAAGAGCATTTGATGTTCCTTTTTCTCTAATAAAACCTTGATAAAATTTGTATTGACTCACATCATCGTTAATGATATTACGTAAATATTCTCTTGGTTGATACCCAATTAAATGTTGTGCTAGTTTTTGTTGTTGACTATCAAAGTTGTCTGTGTCAAGATCATAAAAATCAGCAAACTGATTAGTTTTGTAATCAAAATTTGACAATAAACTACTTCGTGGTTTATCATCCAATCTTCGCCAGTCATTGTCATTAAATTCTTGTGTGCCTTTAAGTTTTGTATTGGCTGTGTAATAAAATTCTTTGTGTTTAACCACATCGCTCATAGCATAATCTGTGTATGGTTGCCATTCAACTACTTTGGCTTCGTCATAGATAAATCCTGGAATATTTAAACTGCCGTCCCACTCTGTGATGTAACCAAGCATTTTAATTCTATCTTGCTTGTAACCACTTGCTGGATCGTAGATTAAATCATTAAAGTCCGTTGAGTTATCCACTAAACACACGTGTTCTTTTTGTACTAAAGGAATTTTAGCAAAGTAAATTCCATTGACAGTGTTTTTTGTAAACAATTCAAATGTGTTTGATTCTCTAGTAATTCTTAAATTTTCTTTGTCTAAATTTTTTCCATCTTCTTTTAATACACCATATGAATAGAAATTATCCACAACGTTGTCAGTTGTAGAGAATTTC
>Ga0222715_10002331_pt1 | contig 17486 bp, 14 predicted proteins | sample C33_9DmetaG_FD_165056 | JGI IMG/M metagenome (GOLD analysis project Ga0222715, IMG submission 165056) | Estuarine water microbial communities from San Francisco Bay, California, United States - C33_9D | ecosystem: Environmental > Aquatic > Marine > Unclassified | place: USA: California... | reverse complement strand
TCTCTTGGCGATTAAGACATCGCTTGTCCCAAACCCACAAATCATGCCCTGCTTGCATGATGCGATCACTCATTGTTGCATCGGCAGACTTCGTGCAATTTCCAAGTGTGTCGTGCTGGTATTCAAATGGTCGCGTGTCGGCAATCGCTTCAGCAACGTCCCGCCTCATGAAAAGACACCCAGTTCCTATGAAATCAGTTTGCATAAATTGTCCATCTCGCCGAATTTCCTTACCGCGAATTTCCTCTATTTGTATGCCCACTGGTCGCACCATAGATGCTGAAAACACAGAACGGTCAAAGGGAACATTAGCCATTTCAAACTGTGGTGAAGCATAGTGATTCAGCATCAGCCACCATTCGGCATCAGAAATAAGAAACGTGCGCAGTGCCTCCATTTTAGATCGCTCACGAGGCTTGGCCTCAATAAGAGAAAAATAAAGGTTATCCTGATTGATAAACCACTCAACAAGTGGGTTCCCGACGAACCCCGGTGTTACAACTGTGGCAAGGACACTCACTTGGTATTGAGGTTTTGTTTATTTTTGCCCGCCTTTGTTTACTGGGCTTTTTTTGCTAAGTCTGCTGTCACATTCTTGCACTTAATCTTAATCGCATTTTTTAGGTCATCAAGTGTGGCGTGTCCGCTTTCTGCGTGTAAAATCAAGTCTTTGTCATTATCAATATAATCATCTATCTCAATACCCGCCTCCTCTTCTGTTAGCTCAGCATATCCCGCTTGGGAAAAATCAAAATCATTAGGAACCATGCTTATGCAATGCTCTACCTCTTGGCCCTTGTTTTCATAGTAAATGATTTGATGCAAATATGGGTCATAGCCGTCTGGGTATATATAATTTGTACCCAAATTAGAGCGATTTTTATTGATTTTAACTTGACAGTATTTCATTTTTTTATGCGTTGTTGATTACTGCATAGGCAGTTCCTGAAAATGCTCCTCCAGATGCTGGTATTTTTAATGCCACGCCAGTTGGCCCGCTACCGGGTGAAGCAAAACTGGTGCTTATAGTAGAGGTAATGCCACTGTGTACATATATTTTATCGGCTGAATTATCAGCTGATACAAGGCTGTCATTATTATCTATCGCCAAGCCAGTAGGACTACTACCCGGCGCAGAAAAACTGGTGGTTATAGTAGAAGTAATACCGCTGTGCTTATATATCTTATCGCTTGATGCATCAGCTGAGATAAGGTTTGCGCTACTGTCTACCGCCAAACCTCTCGGTATACCAGACGGTGAAGCAAAACTGGTGGTTATAGAAGCGGTAATTCCACTATGTTTATATATCTTATCGGCCGATACGTCAGACGAGATAAGGTTATTGCTACCGTCTACTGTCAATCCTTGCGGAGACGCACTCGGTGAAGCAAAACTGGTGCTTATAGTAGAGGTAATGCCACTATGCTTATATATTTTATCGCTTGAATAGTCAGTTGAGATAGCGTTTCCACTGCTGTCTATCGCTAGGCCAGACGGATTTATATGCGGTGAAGCAAAACTGCTGTCTATTGTAGAGGTAATGCCACTATGTAAGTATATCTTATCAGAGCTAGAATCAGACGAGATAAGCGTTGGAGTGCTGGCTATTGATCTTATGTCAAGATCAGAGGATGGCGCGAATATCCGCGTGACAAGAGAATTCCCCGCCAGAAATAATTCTTGCTGTGACCCATCCACATCTATTGCTATGGAACCTTCAGTTACACCAGAAGCATCAAGAATGACCTGTGTAATTGTTTCCGATGCAAGCCCATCCAAGGCGGCCCATGTTTCGGCCGTGGTAAATTTATGAGACTGAAAGTTAGATCCACCGCCACCGCCAGCACCAATCTCTACTACGCTGCTGTCATTCTTTCCAAGAAAGAGTTTGCCGTCAGACGTATTAGCAGCCAACTCTCCTTCTGAAAGGGAGCTTGGTACTGCACTCGCGGTGCTACTGCGCTTAACTTTAATCGTGCTTGCCATTAGTAACTTCCACCGTCAATGGTTGCATTAACCGCAACAAATGTTGGGCTTGAGGTTGTCAAGAGGTCTTGGTCTGCAAAGGCAGCATTTCCATACGGCAGGTTGCCCGTAACATCAGTTGTAAGGTCAATTTGACTAAGGGTAATCTGCTGCCCACTTAGTGTGAGATAGTCGTAAGTACCAGCAAGTGTAACGTCCGTTGAGTTATCCGTACCCGCTGCGTCTACACCAAGAGCGGTACGGGCATCAGCCGCTGTTGCGGACCCTGTACCACCGTTGGCTACTGGCAATAATCCAGTAACATCCGTAGTTAAGTCAATCTGGGCTAACGTAATCTGTTGACCACTCAAGGTCAGATAGTCATACGTACCCGCCAGTGTTACGTCAGTAGAGTTGTCGGTACCTGCTTGATCAACATCAAGAGCAGTGCGGGCTGCCGAAGCGGTCGTCGCCCCAGTTCCACCCAGCGAAATTGGTACTGTGCCAGCGGTAATCTCCTGCCCTGTGATGCTTAGATAGTTGCCAGTTACCGCTGCAAGAGTAACATCAGTACTGTTGTCTGTGCCCGCTTGGTCAACGTCAAGAGCGGTTCTTGCACCCGCTGCCGTGGTAGCACCCGTACCACCAAGAGACACGGGGACCGTTCCCGCTGTGATCTCCTGACCGGAGATGCTCAGGTAGTTACCAGCGACTGATGCAAGTGTGACATCGGTGCTGTTGTCGGTGCCAGCAGGGTCAACGCCCAATGCAGTACGTGCACCCGCTGCCGTAGTGGCACCCGTTCCTCCGTTAGCAATAGGAAGAGTGCCAGTTACATCAGTCGCCAGGTCAACAGATCCAAGGGTAAGCTGCTGGCCGCTAATTGTGATGTAGTCAAGCCCCGCAGCAATAGTTACGTCAGTGGAATTGTCTGTTCCTGCCTGATCTACATCAAGGGCCGTCCTCGCAGCAGCCGCTGTGGTTGCCCCTGTGCCACCAAGAGAGACAGGCACTGTGCCAGCAGTAATCTCCTGCCCTACAATGGTCAGGTAGTTCCCTGCTACGGTAGCAAGCGTAACATTCGTGCTATTGTCCGTTCCTGCTTGGTCAACGTCCAAGGCAGTCCGCGCAGCAGCGGCAGTTGTGGCACCAGTACCGCCGTTAGCAATAGGCAGTGTCCCGGTAATGTCAGTAGTAAGGTCTACCTGCCCAAGCGTGATAACTTGACCTGCAATAGTCAGATAGTCATACGCACCCGCAAGCGTAACGTCGGTGCTATTATCTGTACCAGCTGCATCCACGCCAATCGTCGTGCGAACAGTAGCAGCGTCAGCGTCGTCAAGGATGCTACGGGCAAAAGAAGTCAGGTCTGTGACTGCGTAGGTGTCTGATGCGGTTGTGTACAGCATCTTATCTGCCGCCGTCGTGAGGCCAGCGATAGACGTAAGACCCGCATCCTGCGTCTGGTACGTGCCAAGGTCGCTTATCTGGGATTCGGTGATAGAAAGAGCAGCCTGATGCTGTGTAACACTTGACTCAGAGATACGAGCGTCAGCAAATGTACCGCTAAGGATGTCAGCCGTCGCCAATGCCCTCTGCTCATTGCCAGATGACCCGCCTATGAATACATAGGTGTCAGCAAGGTTTGGAATGTCATTGGCACGACCAGAGCCAGATACAATGATAATGCCGTTGCTGTCAGAGCGGGCAACCTTGCCGATGTTCTGCACCGCATCCGCGCTTGACGTTGGGCGCACATTCGTTAGCGTACCAGCGGTTGACGAAAGATAGAGAACGTCACCAACGCTGTACGAGCTGGTATCTATTCCTGCAAGCTCCCCATAAACGGTGACCTCACCATCGCTGTTGTGGTTGATTGCGCCAGAGGCAAGTCCAATGGCGGGGTATTTACCGCTTGTATCAGCATCAGCAAGATCAATCAGGATCTTGTTCCCATTATGACCGCTGATATAAACAGCCGCACCCTTGGCAATAGTAGAGCCAGTGGTATTGCGGACCTCAAGCGTAACAGCATTTGCGTCCGTTACGGTCGTGGGTGAGACGTAGGAGAAAACACCAGTGCTATCGTCATAGGAAAGCTCTGACGTATTGGTGCTTGTCAGGCTGATAGCCGTCCTTGCATCAGAATCCGTATAGTGCGCGAGGTCAGAGATTTGGCTCTCTGTAATCGTCAGGGCGGCCTCGTGCTGCGTAACATTAGACTCAGCGACATTTGCGTCGCCAAGTGTACCAGTTACGTCTGTGCCGAGGTCAATCTGCCCAAGTGTAATCTGCTGACCTGATAGCGTCAGGTAGTCATAGGTGCCAGCAAGGGTAACATCAGTAGAGTTGTCGGTGCCAGCGGCATCTACACCAATCGTGCTTCTGACAGTAGCTGCATCTGCATCATCAAGGATGGAGCGGGCAAAGGAGGTCAGCGTAGTCGTTGCATACGTATCAGACGCTGTGGTGTACAGCATCTTATCCGCAATGGTTGGCAAACCAGCAATAGACGTCAGGCCGCTATCAAGAGGCTGATACGACCCGAAGTCGCTAATCTGACTCTCTGTGATTGAGAGGGCTGCCTGGTGCTGCGTTACGTTGGTCTGTGCAATCCTTGCATCCGCAAACGTCCCAGATGTCACATCTGAAGCTGCATGGGTGTGGCTTCCTATGTAAGCAGAGGCAATGGTATCCCCGTTCCAGGTACCAGTCGTTATAGTCCCTAAGGTCGTTAGGTTTGCGCTTCCTGCCCATGTACTAAGAGCTGTGTTCTCTACGTTGCCAAGACCCACCTGCGTAGCCGTTACGCTATGCGGGTTTGTGGTATCTCCCGTGTGTGTCGTAAGTGCGGATGCCGTTGCATAGGTGCCGAAGTCACTGATCTGCGACTCAGTAATAGATAGTGCCGCCTGATGCTGTGTTACATTTGACTGGGCGATCCGAGCGTCGGCAAAAGTCCCGCTCGTAATGTCACCTGCAGCATGAGTATGCACTGCATTGGCATACGTACCAAAGTCGGAAATCTGCGACTCTGTAATGGACAAGGCACCTTGGTGCTGCGTCACATTGCTCTCAGCAATTCGTGCATCAGCGAAAGTCCCGCTCGTCACATTGGACGTAGCGATACCCCCCGTAAAGGTGCCTGTAAAGGTCAGGTCCGTAAACGTAGCAGCAGCAGCAGTAGCAGATCCAATGACTGCACCGTCAAGGCTCGTGACAGCCACCGTAATGGTGTCTGACGGGTCATCGTGCGTGACCGTGACGTTAGCCCCGCCCTGAATTACAACGTCTCCCAGGTGATCTCTGATAGCCTCACGGACAGAATCAGAGTCCATGAGGTTCTGCACCGTGATCTTCTTGGATACGGGCGTACCAGCAGGGTCAGATACAGTCAGGATGAGATCGCCAGCCGCTACTGACGTTCCTGTTGCAACAGCCGCATCTGTCCACTTACGAGCCATTAGTTGACCTCAAACTTCATGATTTCGCCATCCTCGTACAGCATCGTCTCGCCGTCCTCAAATAGCATCCAGTACAGCGACTCAGCACTTAGGATCTTAATGTCAGCGGCGTACATGGTGATGTCCACGTTGGCCGCATACTGAGTCAGGGAAATGTTCGCTGCATATTCGGAGATGCCCAGATCGGCAGCGTACTGATCTGCGTCTACGTCACTGGCGTACTGTGTTAACAGCACATCAGCAGCATATGTCTCCTGACTGTAAGCCATTATGCGGGTGCTTTTTGCAGTAGCAGGAATACAGCATCGCCAGTAGCCCTATTAGGCACAAGCTGGTTGCCGTCACTATCCACTACATGCAATGCCCACCGCTCTGTCCGCTTACTAAGCGTAATCCCTGTTGCCGTGTCAATCTCAAAGGAAATATCTGTGTCAGCCGCTGCGCCAGTAGGTGATCCTACGGTCACATCCACGCCGCCCGTCATAGTCTCAAACGAGTCCTCATCATAGAGGTAGGCCGTGATGGTATTGCCATCCGTGGATGCCTGTGTATAAGCATCATTCTTCGTCAGCGTAATACCCTGGTTGGTACGCTGGACAAGGGGGCCGATAACTGTTACTCGCTTCTGTGCCATGATCTTTTAAGGTACTGCACCGACTAAATACGGCGCAATAAAATGTGAAAATTTAGTTTAGGTAACGTCCTCACACAGGATAAGCACAGTCCTGCCATCACCTGTTTTTAACGTAAGCGTATCTGAGTCTCCGCCATATCCAGCAGTCCCGCTCGCAACGCTTGAGTCAGCTTTTAACGTGAATGATGCATAGCTTAGTCCATTGCCGATACTTCCTTCAGAAATAACATCATCACCATCAACCGTAAACACACCATTGGCATATGCCAGTGTTCCAAATGCTGGTCCAGCAGTACTTGAGTAGACAGTCAATCCTGAGCTGGCGGTAGTTAAGCTCTCAAAGTATCCGTCGTTAGCATATATGTCTCCAGCAGAGGTGATCTTGGCTGCGGCCCACTCGCTTCCGACATAGGAGTTCATTGTAAGGTCGCCAGTCACCGACAGGCTCCCTGTGCTTGTATTAACAGCAGAAAGATCAGTCACATCAATTTTGCTGGCAGTAACAGAGTTTGCTGCAAGCTCGTTAGCCGTAATGGTACCAGCATTAATCTGTGCTGCTGTTATAGTATTAGCAGCAATCTCGTTTGCTGTTATAGAATTGGCTGCAATGCTTGCCGCATTTAACAGTTGGCCGCCGCGTCCACCGAATGCTTGGAATACCGCTTCCGTTGCGCCTGTATCAGTGTTCTCCTGTGCAACAGCAACTAATATTTTGCCGTTGCCGATAGCCGTCCCAGCTGTTGTTGTTGTCTTGAGAATCGTTGACTGTGCACTATCAAAATAGATGTAGGTAAGCGCAGTCATATTGCCTGTATTACCAGCCGCTATGCTTGAGTAAGATGTGCCATCAGCAAGTGTAATTGTACCAGACGTCCACGCAACAGTGTCCGCATCTGATGCAGAAAAAATTAAGTCAGACGACCAGCCCTGTATGCCTATGTCAGATCCAGAGGAAATGTTGGTTACAAGCCCGCCGTTAAGCTTGGCTGTTGCCCCATTGAACTCAAAGTATGAGTTGGCTCCATCTCCAACATAAAAGCGCGGATTACCAGCATTGTAATCAAGCTGTATGCCATCCGAAGCGTACGTAGACCCACCAACATATATTTTGCTGGTAGTAGAAATGGTATTTGCCGTTGCAATGCTGCCAAATCCAGATGCTATGCTTCCCGCAGACAGCGCCCCAACACCAGTTATCCCTGTATATGACCCAGAGATGCGGGCGCTTGCAAGTGTTCCACTTGTTATGTCTGCCGCAGAATGATTATGGCTTGCGGCAGCATAGCTTGAGTCGGGGTAGTTGACCCAAGCAGAGCCATTGTAGCGAAGTAAATTGCCTGTAGCTACAGATGTTATTGTTACATCAGACAGGCCACTTAGAGATGTGGCACCCCCGCTGCCAGCCGCCGAGAACGTTAAGCCGCCGCTTCCATCTGATGTTAGAACGTCACCATTATTTCCGGGGCTTCCCGGCCAAACAAATGAAGTGCTTGCACTTGTTGACTTTAGTTTTAGCCCGGTAGTATTTGATCCTATGATCTCCGAAGAGGATGCAGAGGAGTAATCAATAAAGGTGCCATGAAATTGTGCGGAGTCAACAAATATGCCCTTGTTGCCAGCTGATGCGGAAAATGCGCTCGTATCAAGCCGAACAGATGCTGACTCAATGTCAAGAACACCCTCAACAACAGAGGCAAAATAGGCCCCCAGCGTCACGTCTGCACCAGCCGTAGTAGATCCTAATGCATCAAGCCACCGCACCTGTGTTACAGCAGAGGGGGAGCCTGGGATAAGAAAGTCCAGCCCGTCTGGACCAAGTTCGTAACTTATGCCGTCAGTAAACAGCCCGCCTGTATTTACAGTAAGCGTACCCTCAAGTGTTGACAGGGTACCGCGAACGGTTAGGTTGGCAAACTCTGCTTCACCGGACTTGGTGATAACCCATCCCGCAGTACCATTTGTTGTAATCTCGCCATATGTTGCACTTGCTGGGTCGTCATCTATTACTCCGCCGCTACTTGCCCAGTTGTCGCTCTTAATGTGCGTGTTAACAAAGTCAACGCCGTCGGCATCAATGCGCATTCCAACAAGGGTGCCGCCAAACACGTAGTCTCCGTCCGCAAGGACATCATCGCCACCAAATGCAGATGTGACTGTAAAGTCATTGACAGTGGGTGACCCAACCGTTGCAACAGTGCGCTTAAATACACGACCCGAAGCGGCACCGTGGAAGTATACAGCATCCCCCGCCTTTAGCGTACTGCTAATATTTGTATCTGTCTCCACTGTTATGCCTGTAGAGGCGGGTTCATCAATGGTGGCAATCAGATCGCCGTCAGTAGAGATGTATGACGTTATAGCGTCAGCAGTAACAGTAAAGTCTGCGCGGCTAACAGATCCAGACGGAGATATTTTCTTTCCGCTGCTAAGATCCATTGGGATAGATGTCTGCGTATCTGGCTCGCCGGGAAGGGTAATCTGAATATTTGTGGCACCCTTATACGCATCAGACCAGAGCTGTGCAGTAACATATGACCCGTCTGTCTGCTGAACCTCAATGGTGCTGCCAGTCCTTACGGTTGCATTCCAATCTGTGACATCTATATCTGTATAGCTTGCAGATCCTCCTGGACTTTCATTTACAGTTCCAAGGTCCTGCCCAAGTACAGTAACAGCAAAGCCCTGTGCACCAGTCCTCACGAGTGTAAGTAGCTCGTCATCAGCAACAAAGATATTTGCCCCGGCGGGTATCTTGTTAGGAAAGTCAAAGTTTGACCCAGGGGCATCGGGATCGTCAAAAAATATCTCTGTGTCAGCAGCAAGCTGATCCTGGGTAATCTTTACCCGGTACCATTCCAAGGTTGGCGATATAATGACAATAGTATCATTGTCATTTAGCAGTGGCTCCGCTATTTCCTCCACAGCAACAGAGGCAGTAGTATTCCCTGCAGGTATAGCAGCGGTGGTCCTCGTAATCCTCTTTGAGTTGTCAGATATAAATGACTGCTGCAATCCATTCAGCACAAGGCCTGAATTGTAGCCTGTGCCACGCCCCCAGTCACTCAGCGAGGAGCCACCAGACTTAATAGCCGTTTCCAAATCATCGGTAAACCCATTTTCGTCCAGCTTAACCCAAGACCCAGACGAGTACTCTTCTACCCAATTTGCGTCAAGGCTGTGCGGAGCATAACGCGATCCGTCAAGAATAACATCAAGGGGGAGGAGTACCTGTCCAGCACCATTGAATGCCCTGTCGTGTACGGTGCGAATCCTGTTTGTACTCTTTAGTATTGCTCTGCCAAGAACAACAGGAAGCTCCTCATTGGTATCTGCTCCGCTATGACCTGATGCAGATCCTCCGGTATTTAGCACCTCTTCCCAATCAGCCGTAAATGCCGACCTGTCAGATGCAGTATACAATGCACCCGAGGTGTAGGCTGTTGGGCCATCCCCAAACTTTACGCTGTGCTGCCTTGGGCGGGGGTCTGCCCGGTCTATATAGTTCACATAGGAGGTGGCAGTAAATGATATTGCACCGTCGGACTCTACCGGATAGAGCGCAACATTGTCATAATAGCACGATCCAACTTGATTGCCCTTGCCATCAAAAATAGGACCGAGCGTAACAGTTATCGTTGCGTCAGACGGGACAGCATTGGTCGTAACAAAAATAGAGCTAAAATCTTGCAGTGACAGCCAGCTCCAAGACATCCATGTCGGAGTTGTTGTCCATTCCCCAGCTCTCGGCTCTATCAGCTCAAGATATCTTGGGGTTGAGGTATTCAGTTTTAGTTGTACTGCAACAAAAGCATCGCCAGAAATCTCAGGTGTTTCCCTACCAAGAAGGTCAATAGACCCAACGGTTACTCCCTTCGGCGCTGCGAACACTTCAAACTGAAGATTTAGCTTGTCGCCAGACTGAGACTCAATGTTTGTCGTCTGAGATGCTGTTCTTCCACCTATAGATGTCGTAAAGCTCCCTGAGCTATCATCAAAATTGAAGATGCCAGGAAAGTCATCTATCCTGGTGAATCCAGTTTTTTGTGTAGGATCTTCGTTGACATCATCAATGTGCCATCCAGAGAAACCTCCATCCCTATCAGCCCTTGCCGAAAGTGATGCATTGCCAGCGGTCCACGGATATGCCGCATTGTATGCACCACCAGCCTTTGTTATATTCCCAAACTTCCCAAGCCTGATCATATTTGAACTGCCATGAGCATATGTCACAACAGATGATGAGTAGGACGGCAGTGTGCTTACACGAGAGCGAGTGCGGGCAACAGTTATGTTGGATATAGAAAGGCCACTTGTTACATCTTCGTAGTTAGGACTTCCTATTGCCGCGCCTGTGCTGTCGTACTTCCACCTTTTGTAGGTAGTTGCCTTGGCAAGGTGATTGCACTGTATAATATGCCAAATGCCATCCTGCTGGACAATGCGAAGCCCAAGTGACTTTAGCAGCCCAACAAGAGCAGAATGAACGCTGATTGGCCTATCATCCTTGTCTATATCTCCCGGATCAAGGAAACCCTGTGCGCTTAATACTTCCTGTGCAGGTATCGTCCAGGCCAGTATTGAGTCATTTATGCCCTGTACATCACGAAAGTGATATTTGTTAGCATATATGTATTCAAGGGGATTGCTGTTAACGCCTTGGCTCGGCAATGAATACATTGCCTTTGGGTAGAATGACGATGACATATATATGTCAAGGTCAAATCCAGTGTAGTCAAGAAGCTCTACAAATATATTTTTTATAGAGTCAACACCATTAGGAAGTGTGCCCGTTGCAGTGTTCGTTATGTATGGCTTATTCCCAAGGCGACCAATGCCATCAGTTGCAGTAATATTTAGCTGGGTAACACCATCCTCCTCATAGGTAATCCCCTCAGGATCAATATTGCCTACCCACTTAAGGTTGTCACCACTTCTTACTACAAGCCTATACTTTTCCTCTACATCAGATATGCTGCCCGTACTAAGGGCATCAAGCAGGTCATTTATAACATTAAGACTTGGGTCAAACAGCGAAATCTTGGTTTCGCTTGTCATCAGCGGAGAGTACTCATCTTTGCCTTCATTCTTCCAAGACGTTATGCAGTTGTCGCGTCCAGAGGCATCAATACTGGTGGGCGACCCGCCATTGTTGTAGCCATCCTCATGGATTTCCCATATATAGCTCGTTCCCTCGTCACCCGTAAATGAGTAGCGATATTTGGCTGATGTCCAGTTAGGAGCAAAAGTAAATGCCATTAGCGTATAATTCCTCCGCCTATTGTCTGAAGCCCTGACCTGCGCTTAGATGCACCTGTCTCCGTTGATGACACCGATACAAGATTTCTGCCCTGTGCAACAAGCTCAACTTGAACACCTCCTCCAAATCCGCCAAGTGTAGCCACTGACATATCTGACCTTTGTGATGCGGGCTGTAATCCAAGCTGTGATGCAGCACCGCCAGGAAGAGCGCCGACAGATGTTACTCCAGCAAATACATTGGGCGATGATACTTGTCGTCCCTTGCCACCCCCGCTCATGGTCGTTGACCTGATTGCTTGTACCTTTGCCATACCAGCAGCCAAAACAGATGCTCCGGTTATAAACCCAAGCGGCCCTTTTTGCTCAAGTGCCTTTGTGAAGCCAACGTATGTGCTTATAAGGGCTTGTGCAATAGCAAACTTTTTCCCCGTCTCAAACAATTTTTTGTTTTGCTCGTCTCCAGTTTGAGCAAGCTGCATGAATGTGCTGCCTATTTGACCAATAGACTGCTGCATAAGCTGTGCAGACATGACAACAGCATCCTTATTATTATTCCACCACCCCTTAAATGATGTGTTTATATTTCTATTCTGCTCATCTATTACCTCGGCAAGCGACTGCATCTCAAGCTCAACCTCGGGGGTAAGAGTACGAAGGTCGCTTACCAAGAGTCCCTCTGCGCCCTGCATTCTTCCAACGAGTGTGCTACTGCGCTGGATCTCCTCAAAACGCTGCGCTATGGCAGTAGCCGTTGGCCCTTTAGGCTCCAGCCCAAGGGCCTCAACGAAATTAAGTGGACCAACCTTGATTAGCCCACCCCTTACGGCATCTGAAATCTTGTCCCCAAGGGCATCAAGTCTCAACTCGCGTATATACTCCTCAAGCCCATCCTCCTGAATCAGCTCTGCAAACTTCTCCGCTGATAATTCAGTCTCAAGGCCAAAATCAGCCATTCTCTGACGAGCTGCCTCAAGCCCTGATTGGAACTCTTCCCTGCTGGCGAATCCAGCCTCATAGATCATGTTGGCTTCTTCAAGTATCCCGTTAACACGGTCAAGCTCTTCTCTTCCCTCTCTTAAAACCCCAATAAGACCATTTACTCCAAGCCCTTGGATAGCCCGTGATCGGTGCTTAGCGGCTTCAAGCTCTTCTTTATTGTTCTGTTTTAGACTTTCTATATATGCAACGAGTGGGGCATTTGCTTCGTCAATAGCTTTTGCCGTATCCCCGCTGGTGCGGGCAAGCTCTCCAGTAAATGTACCAGCGTCCTTCAGGCTTTGAATCCACTCATCTCCAGTTGTTATGCTCTCCTCAAGAATACTTACGAGAAGCCCTATGCCTTCTGCCGTTGCTTGCGTTGAGCCAACCTTTATTGTCGTGAATAAGCCATCAAGGGAATCTTGTAACTTCTTTGATTCCTTCTCAGCTTTTTGGGCGCGAGTTGCAAAAAACTCAATGCCAGCACTAAGCGCAGAAAAACCAAGAATCAACCCACCTGGACCCCATAGGGACCCGCCCATCAACTTGAGAAGTTTATCAAACCCACCAGCCTGAACGCTTCCAAGAGCAAGTGCAGTAAATGTCTGCTGGATGTTGTTGTTTATTGCACGGAACCCCTGTGCAAAGCCCATCCCAAATTGAGCAGAGTCCTGAAATGCCTGACCAAGCGACAGCAGGGCAAAGGATGCTGCGCCAGAGGCATCTGCAAGGCCGCCTATCTGCTTAGTTGACCCGAGGGCTGCCGCACCTTGCTTTCCAACTGCATCCTCAACAACACCGCTGACTTGTGCAAGGCGAATCTGCGCCTGAGTCTGCTCCTCAAGGGCTCGTGTTGCAAGATCTGCAATCTTATCAAGATTGGCCTCTCCTGCAATAACCCTCCTAATCTCCTTGTCAAGGAGCTGGGCGGCTGTTGCAGTTTTCTTGGCAGCATTGCTTACCCTCTCGGTCCCGGCTGCCGCCTGTGTTCCAGAGGTAGATAGCTTGGCAATGACTTGCTGAAGCGCCTTGACATCATTAGTCGCCTTAGATACATCAGCTTGGATCTTAATAACTACATTCTGTTCAGCCATTATTTATCCTTGATCTTGTAGCCGACGCCCTCGGTCTTGCGGCGATTGTTTTGCCAAGCCACGGCGATTTCCGTGTACGTGCAATGCTCCTTGATAGCCTTTGACCTTACAGGGTCATCTGAGGCTAATTCAAGGCATATAATGGTCCATGCGTCAGTCTCACGCATGAACTTGCGGGACCAGCCCGCCTCTACGACTCGGCTTTTTGGGTCGCTGAATCCTCGGATGAGGCTGAGCTTGGATTCAGCCTCTCTGCGATCTTCAGCACTAACGTAAAAAAATCCTGCACCACCTTACTCGCCATCCCGGTGATTGCCTTATCGTCTGAGAAGTCGGGTAGTCCAGCCAATACTTCGCGGCAGACCTTGAGGTCGGTCATGCCCTCTTCTTCGGCCATCTTAAATACCCGATTCTGAAGCTCAGTAGTAGGGGGGAGGAGGCGGCCCCATTTGCCCGGAGCCACCTCGTATTCATTCCCCACTGCTACTTCGTATTCCCCATTAATGACTGTATTGATGTCAATCTTAGCCATGATCCCTCTTTAGTTGTTTAGAACGTGGTTACGTCTGCCTCATCATACCCACGACCAACTGCCTCAATCAGGATGCCATGAAGGTAGTCCTGCATCAGTGTTGGGCTTGAAGCATTGAAGGCTTCTGTGGTTGCGGTCGGATTGTCGCCGTTGGTAAACTCAAGGAGGTCGCCCCAAGAATCAGCAACAGCGCGATACACAATGCGCGATGAGCGAGGCATAGATCCATCATCATCGGCATAGCTGCAATAAACACGACCCCCACTCATCACTTGGAAGTTGGTATCTGGCAGCTCAAATGCAATGTCATGTGTACCTTTGTCTGTGAACAATGGGCTTCCACTGAAATCCTTCAAATAATCCTCCGGGATCATAAACTCTACCTCCATTGCACAGGAGGAGAAGTAGGGGCGACCAAGGCCATCCGTTCCATCAAATGGAAAGGAGAACGAGATAGTCGGTACATCAAGCGTTACGCCGGCAAGATTCCAGCTGCCAGATCCCGTAAGATTGTCAAGAGATGCGCCAGCAGCACCAACATATACCTTGGCAACATCACTGACGTTGTTTAGAATTGGCGTGACACGAATAATGCACTCGCTGAGATCCTGAGTCTGCCCATCCTGATATGTGACTGTCACGGTGGATTCCGTGCGGGCAGTCATCAAGGTGTGGATCGCATTGATAGCGGATACGTCAAAAGCATTGACCGATAGGGTCTTGCTCATAGATCCGCGATCTACGGAATGACCAATCGCTGCGTCAAAGCTGTCTTTTTCTGTGGTGAGCGAGTATCCTTCCAGAAACTCCGACGTAATTGTAGTTCCGCCGAAGGCAATGGAGGTGAGTTCACCGGGTCCTGCTGTCCAAGACATAGTTTAGTCCTCTTGTTCGGTTTTGGTTTCTGCCTTGGCCTTCGGTTTGGGCTCCGGCTTAAAGTGTTTATCGTAGGTTTGTTTGCTGATCCTCTTGCCGATTTTGTCCACTGGAGCATCAAGGGATTTGTCAACGGTATACTCCGTTCCGCCCTTAAGGCGAAAGCCCTCAACGATCATGAAGTGGGGAATTTTGACTTTCATTAGTCTGCCCTCCGGGGCTTGATATTCCATGTAACTAAGAACGCCATAGCGTTCGGGTCGTTGGTCGGTCTTGCACGGCGTGACACAAAGTTGTGTGCCGCTACGCGATCCAACACATCCTGATGCTTGTTGTCCTGATCAAACAGATCAAAGGTTAAAGCGTCAGCGACTTCAATAAGTCTACTGGACATTCCCTTGTAGTCGCCCCTGCGTCCACGAGAAACAACGTGGATGTTGACGATCTCTTCCATATAGAGTGGAATGCCAGAACCTGTTACAACGCCAGGGGTGCCTTCTGAAAGGCTAATTACCACAATGCTGTGGACACCTGTGCCAGCACTTTGGCCGAAGTGTGAGTCAATGGCCTGATCCAAGCTGCCATGAAACTGCACAACAGAATCCACCGCATCGCCAAGCGTCTTTTCTACTTGGCCGTGGATGGCATCTAATACTTCCTGTGTGCTGTGGTAGGCCATTAGAGTTTGTATATAATCTCGTCCTTGGTGCTTACCGGGCGATACATAGCGTCGTCAAACACGCGCAGCAGGTCCTTCTGCTCCTCTGGCGTAACGCCCATAAAGGGACGGGTTGGCACACCAATACCAAACTGGTGGTTCTGTGCAATGCGGATATTCTCTACGCCAACCGGACCAACTTCTATGTCAAGCCTACCATTAGAATCAAGGACCGCTTGCTCATTGCGAACCTTAATGCTGTCAAGCATTCTTTTGGTGTCAGTCAGCGTAACAGGCGCAATTCTGCCGCCCTTTTTTCTCGCTGCATAGGCAGAGCTGTACGGCTTAAATGGATTGCCATACATGGTAATGCCTTGGTTCCTCGTCCTATTGCGAACGTGGGTGGCAATTTCCTTTCCGTAGTTAACCGTAGCAGGTCCAACGGATTTGATGATCTTTTCCAGCTCACCAAACAGATTGGGTGCGATCATTAGCCCACCCAGTTGCGCGGACCCTCAAAGGCAGCCAGGTCCTCGTCGGTAGTGCCGTCCAGTTGGTCAAAGAAGTCAGGGTCACGCATCAGGACGCGCATCAGAGCGGTGAACGTCTCGTTGAAGCGGAACTCCATCATCTCGGCACGAGTGAGGAATAGGCTGTTACCGCCCATAGCCTCTGTCTCGTAGAAAGCCTGTACATACTTGTACCCGATCATTCGCTGGACCAGGTTGTCAATGTATGTCTTATTGATGTCTATCGCCGCGTCCATGATCTCCTGCGGGCCGTCTGCACGTTCCGCGAAAAGGGCATCGTTCGCAACGATACGCATCTCAATGTACTGCTTGGCCTCGTTGAGCCTGTTCGTCTCGTTGATGTCGGTGTCAAAAATGCCAAAGTTCCCGTCAATCATGTCAACGGGAGCAATGCCTTTCAGCGTAGCATCAGCAAGAGTAAGGTCGGCCCAAGAACCCATGTCAGTACAGTTTTAAGGATCAGGTGCGGGAGGCCCGAAGGCCCCCCGCTCCGTCACCATTGGATTAGGACTGGTCTACGTCAATGACGATGCCAGCAGTGTCCTTGTCGTCAGCAACAACTTTGTCCCAGTTGGAACCAGTTGCGATTGTTGCTGCAGCAGGGTTGGTACCGCCATTAGCGGTATCCCACTGGTAGCCCTTGATCTCCATGTTGAAAGCATACTCACCCTGGAAGGCGTAGAGGATGTTTTCCTTGAGGATCGTTTCGTCGGTAGCCATGTACGGTGCTTCCGATACCGTCAGGACGGCAGCGTTAGGCACGAGACCAAGAACATGGTACTCACCGGGCGTTCCAGCCGTAGCGAATGCAGGAGCATCCGAAACGAAAGCCGGGAGGCCAAGCGTACCAGCCTGTCCTTCGTACACTGCGAAGTCACCAACATTGCCAGAGGCAACGGAGAGCTGTGCTTCAACCAGCTTGTGGAAGGCAGCACCGTTCATGCCCCAGCCACGAATGCGACCGAAAGCGTCTCCGAAGAGTGCGCGACCACGGATCAGAGCCGTGTGGTCAATCGTAGCGTTGGCACCCGTAGCGGCGTAGTCGTAGACAACACCAGAGTTGTTACGCAGTGCAGCAACCAAGGCAGACACAGCGTCGTTGACCATGCCTTTCATGGCTTCTTCTGCCATGTTAGGAGCCAAGATCAGCGTCAGATCCTCAGGCGTACCGCCGATTTTCTTGAACGCATCGCGGGTCTGCTGGTAAGGACCGTACTTGCGGTTGAGTTTTACACCGATTACTTCGTCCTGCGTCAGAGCCGATGGGGTCAGCGAGGTAGAAGTGTCAGTGGTGTCACGACGCGATACACCGCCAGAAGGACGGTCAAAGAAGCGAGTCTTGTCGTAGTCGCCTTCGCGTTCGTTGGTTACGAGCTGGATCACGCCGTTGCCATCCTGGTTGAGGATGTCTACGTTCTGTGCCAGCGTCTCTACAAAGAGTGTTTCAAAGAGTTCGTTGCGTACAACGAAATCCGATGTTTTTCCGCTAGCCGTT
>Ga0222715_10002327_pt1 | contig 17501 bp, 17 predicted proteins | sample C33_9DmetaG_FD_165056 | JGI IMG/M metagenome (GOLD analysis project Ga0222715, IMG submission 165056) | Estuarine water microbial communities from San Francisco Bay, California, United States - C33_9D | ecosystem: Environmental > Aquatic > Marine > Unclassified | place: USA: California... | reverse complement strand
AATACGTTTTATTTTTTTTAAGACCTGGAGTAATACTCGTATACTATATTATTGTTATAAATTACATTGATAGACTTGAGTACCTGTTTTTAACAATTTCTGATAAGTATGAACTTCATAAAGGCTCAGACCTAGCAATATTATTTTTAGTAACAATAATTTTAAATAATGACAAAAAAAATATTAACAGTTATTCATATGTGTTCTTTTTTTTAATAAGTGCATTGTTTCTTCCACTAATCATGTATTCCAGCAGAGCAGCATTTTTTGCTGTTTCCCTTTTTTTTATAAACCAAGTTTGGAAAATAAGAAAGGAGATACTTTCAGCGAAAATTAAGTATCTTGTCATGAGTTTTATTTTTCTAGGTTTATTTATTCAATCAGTATTTCTAGTTCAGCAAAGTGGAGTTATAAAAGTTTATGAGGCAAGAGAGCAGATTCAAAGTATTGTTAAATATAGATATGAAACATTATCAACAAATGAACTTGAAGAATATGGTTTGTTTTGGATTGTAAATGGAAGACTGTATACATCTGATGGAAATTTGAACTGGCGGCTAGAAATATGGCAAGATGTAATCTACGACATAAGACCAGAAAGCCATCAGGTCTATGACATAGACTCTAACCCTAGTTTATTTTTTGGACACGGATATAAAAGCATTATTCCAGCGATGAACAGTGTATACAGAATGGGAATTGATGGACTGAACGAAAATGTTCATAATTATTTCTTAAATATTTACGCAAGAGGCGGAATTGTACAACTGTTGTTGTTTTTATATTTTTATTTCTTACTGTTTAAAAATTATAAAAAAACTAAAAATAACATCGAGATACTTGAATTATTATTGCCGATAATGTTCATATCTTTTTTTGATTCTTCAATGGAAAATGCACACTTCCCGTTACTCTTTTATTTATATATTGGCAGATATTTTGTTAAAAATAAAAGTAATGAATGATGTGTTTAAATATGTACAACTCTAATATATTAAATATATGAAAGCTTTCATAACAGGAATAACTGGTCAAGATGGATACTACCTTTCAAAATTTTTACTTGAGAAGGGTTACCAGGTTCATGGAACACTAAGAAGGTCTTCTTCATTCAACACATCCCGAATAGATCCTTTAATATCCAAATATGGATCTAGCTCTTTAAATTTGTATTATTCAGATCTCCTTGATGCTTCATCTTTAAATTCCTTAATTAATAAAATACAGCCGGACGAAATTTACAATCTAGCAGCACAGTCACATGTTGCAGTATCTTTCAAGAACCCTTTGTATACCTCTTCTACTGCAGTAAATGGAATTGTTACACTTTTAGAGGCTGTTAAAAATTCAAATAAAGATATAAAATTTTACCAGGCATCATCTTCTGAAATGTTTGGGGGCATTAGTAAGGAAAAGCTCAATGAAGAATCTAAATTTATACCTAAAAGCCCGTATGCATTATCAAAAGTATTCTCTCATGATTTAACGAAGTTGTACCGTGATTCCTACTCACTTTTTTGCGTCAATGGAATACTATTTAATCACGAGTCCCCATTGAGAGGAGAAACTTTTGTAACAAGAAAAATTACAAGAGCGCTAGGTAGGATTAATCATAAAATTCAAAGTCGACTTACGCTTGGAAATCTTAATGCAAGCAGAGATTGGGGATTTGCTGGTGATTATGTTGAAGGAATGTGGCTTATGATGCAGTATGAAAAACCAGATGATTGGGTTTTATCTACCGGTGAATCTTATTCTGTAGAAAACTTTCTTGAAGAGTCATTTAAACTTCAAGGTCTTGAGTGGAATGAATTTATTGATACAGATGAAAAATACTTAAGGCCTAACGAAGTTGAATTCTTACTTGGGGACTCTACAAAGGCTAGAGAATTATTGAAATGGGAATCGAAAACTTCTTTTAAAGAACTTGTTGAAATGATGGTTATGGAAGATGACAAACTAGCACAAAGAGAAAAAGTATTGATAAGCAATGGTTTGTTAACTCCGACTTGGGAAAATCCTATCTAACTCAACTGTAATTATTTAAGAACCAACTATAAGTATTTTCTAAACCTTGTTTGATATCTACATTCGCGTTCCAACCAAGATCGTTTATTTTTCTACTGTCTAAAAGTTTTCTAGGGTTGCCATCGGGCATTGTTTCGTCAAACTCAATTTCTCCAGAGTAGTTTATAGTAGATTTGATAAGGTTTGAAAGCTCCTTTATTGTTATTTCTTTTCCACTTCCTACATTAAGTAAGTCACACTCCATTGAGTTTTGAATAAGAAATAAAATTGAATCTGCTAGGTCGTCAACATACAAGAATTCTCTGAGCGGAGATCCTGTTCCCCACACTTTAAAAATCTTCTGGTTCTCCATTTTCGCTTTATGCATTCTAGCTATCAACCCTGGTATAACATGACTATTTTTGTCTGAAAAATTATCATTTGGTCCGTAAAGATTTGTGGGCATTAAGTTTAAAATTTTATGACCATATTGAATCTTTAAGGACTGTGCTAACTCAATGGATGCAATTTTAGCAATGGCATATGGCGAGTTAGTTGGTTCAAGTTTTCCTTCTAAAAAATAATCTTCCTTTATAGGGTTTGGGGAATCTAAAGGATATATACAGCTACTTCCAAGATTTATTATAAAAATATTTGAATCTTCAATACAAGATTCAAGGATATTCATATTAATCTTTAAATTTTCCAATAAAAATTGACTTCTGTAAGTATTATTTGCATGAATTCCGCCGACTTTTGCAGCTGCATTAATTACAACATCTGGTGAGAAACTTTTAATAAGTGAATTAGTTTCACTTTGTGAAAATAAATTAGTATCTTCTCTTGTTGAAAAGTAAACTTCATATTGATCATCATTACTTAGAGCTCTTCTTAAAGAATTTCCAACAAGACCGTTGCTACCAAAAACTAAAATTTTCATAACTATAACCTTATATTTTAATAACTAAATATTTATATAACTAAGTTGATTAATCTTTAGTTGTGAAAGATTACTTAGGGACATTAATTGGATAACAATATTAACTTTATGTTTTGTATAGATGATAATTATAACCTACAAACCTCATCCTGCATTTTGTCCTTGTTGGAGAATATTGATGAAAAAATAAATATATTCATTATTCACAAAACAATGAGTAACAGCTCTTTTCTATCTGATAAGATTCTTAAAAACAAGAATTTAAATGAAATTAAAATCTTTAAATTCAACAGAAAGAATAAAAATTTTCCAAATGTTGAAGGCAAGCATGTGTCCGAAGCAACTTATTACCGGTTATATTTAGAGGATTATATAAATCCTATTAATTCAAATATAAAGTTTATTACATATTTAGATGGAGATATAATTTGTCTTCAAAATCCTCTGAAAGAGATTAAAAAAATAATTTCTAAGATGAAAAATGAAAAGTATGTGATATCCGCAAATACTGAAACCATAAGAAATTCAGATTCAGAGCACAGGTTTAACTCCTTAGGTATGAATTCAAATAAGTACTTTAATGCAGGGGTTATGATTATCAATTTGGAAGAATGGTTTTCTTTAGGTATTAAAGAAAAATCAGCTGAAATTATAAAAACAAAAAGTCAACATCTCGAATTGTGGGATCAAGATGTATTAAACATCTGTTTTGATAATAACTATTTAGAATTAGATAATAATTTGAACTTTAGATTTGATATATTAAAATTCAATGAATCTTTATTGAAAAAAATAAATTCTAATGTGAAACTTCTACACTATTACGGTAGTACAAAACCATGGTCAATTAAGGGCATAATTTACGGTTACCCTACCCATTACCAAGAAAGCTACAGAAACCTAGATATTTCTAAATATCATATTACCCACAAGTGGCGAAGACTTTCTTTGTTTGTTCTAATTGGTTCTATATTAAATTTAAAGTTTTTCAAGATTGAACATCGCACAAAGTTTTTAATAGACGCATTAAAAAGTTTTATATCCTAAGATTAAATTGTGTGCGGATATATTGGTCAAATCTCTACGAACACTATAAATAGAAAAAATCTTGATTTAGCTAATGAACTTATAGAATGTAGGGGGCCAGACAAGACTTTAAAATTGTCACCTCCCAATAAAAGTTTAACTATAGAGGGATTTGATCAATATTTAATATTCAATCGTTTATCTATAGTTGATTTAAACCATAATGCTATGCAGCCGATGTACTCCGAAGAGACCGGTTCATTGATTTTATTCAATGGTGAAATATTTAATCACAAATCACTGAGAAAAGAGCTTGAAGGAAATGGTTTTACATTTACCACCAACCATTCTGATACAGAGGTTTTATTAAAAGGTCTATCTTTTTTTGGTATGGATTACGTGAGCAAATTAAATGGACAATTTTCTATTGTTTTCATAAATTACAAGCAACACCAAATTCACTTTATTCGAGATAGAATGGCTCAAAAACCACTCTTTTACTATCAAGATAAAGACAACTTATTATTCGGTTCGAATTTAAAGGCATTAATAAAAACAAGATTAAAAAAATTTGATATCAATCATAACTCAATAAATAACTATATAAACTATGGCGTTGTACCTACCCCAGATACAATTATTAAAAATATTTACAAAGTTAAGCCATCAGAAATAGTTACATTTCAGATTGAAAAAGGAAAAATTTACAAAAAACAACCAAGAAAATATTGGGATATAAACAAATTTGCAGAACTAGAAGAAGAGATAAATGTTAATGAGTTTTCTGAAAAAATAATTTCAGCAATAAATATTCGTCAAGACGCAGATGTTCCAATTGCCAACTTTTTATCGGGTGGAATAGACTCATCATTTATTGTCAAGTCAATAAATGATACTCATGGTGCTGTTAATACTTTTTCCGCTACATATGAAGACTTGAAATATGACGAATCTGAATGGTCAACATTAGTCGCAAAAAAATATGATACTAACCATTTCGTAAATAAAATAACCTTAAAAGACATTGGTATTTCTTTGAAAGAGTCAATTAAATTATTTGACGAACCTTATTCAGATCCATCAACTTTACCATCTTATTTATTATCTAAAGCCATAGCATCAAAATTTAAAGTAGCTGTTTCTGGTGATGGTGGAGACGAACTTTTAGGGGGGTATAAAAGAGTTAATGATTTTTTGGAGTCAAAAAAAAAGAGTAGTAAATTTCTAGAAAGAATATTTTCAATTTATCCACCATATTTTGGAACAGGTACCTCAATTTTGAAACGACAAGGATTTACTAAAGAAAGTTACTCTGTACACTTTAGCGATAAAAAATTTCTAGAATTACTTCATTTAAAAGATACTAAATTATTTGAATCTGAATTTTTCTCAAGTCACAAATCTGATGTTAAGTCTATGCTGTTGACAGATTATAAATTTTACTTGCAAGAAATGATGATGTTAAAAGTCGATAGAACTTCCATGGCAAATTCTCTCGAAATCCGTTCCCCATTTGTAGATCATAATCTTATTGAGTATATTCTCTCCAGAAAAGAGATAGATTTGTTAAAGTACACGAACAAGAAAATTTTAAAAGATGAATTAACAGCAGATTTCGGTCCTCAATTCACAGGCAGAAAAAAAATGGGATTTGTATTTAATCTTGAAAATTGGATTTACAGTAATTCGGAGGAAGTTTTATCCACAATTTCAGATTCATCTTTATCTAAATTAATAGATGTATCTCAAATTACACTACTATTTAGGTTTAAAAGTAGAATTAATGCTCAAAGGATTTGGAAGCTTTATTTTTTGTCTATCTACCTAGAAGATATAACTTAATTTTTAAGTAACAAGTAGTCTTCGAATTCCATATTTACCAATTTTGAAAAAGAGTTATTGCTCTTGACAGTTTCAAAAGCATTAATTGAAATTGTATTTAATTTAGGTTGATTATCCATAATTTTTTCTAGTTCACTAGTTAGATCTTCCATTTTAAAGTTAAATATGAATCCGTTAACCCTATCTTTAACTATTTCTGTATGGTTTTTAATATCGCTTAAAAAAACTATACATCCGTTGGACATGGCCTCTAGGACTGTTTTTGGATTTCCCTCAAAAAGAGAACTCGATATATAAAAAATATATTTTTTATAAATTCTTTCTAATTCTTTATTATCAAGGTTGCCCAGGAAATTTACTTTCACATTGTGTTCTTTAGCCAGAAGAACTAAATTGTCTTTTTCGCTACCACTTCCAACGACATCCAATATGAAGGGGCTATTTTTCAAACAAGAAATTATAAAACTTATATTTTTTTGATACTCCAAGCGCCCTACAACTAACAATCGATTATTAAATCTTGACTTGATGTCTTTGTATTCTTCATTTAAAACCCAGTTTGGTCTATAGGCAATATTTGAATTAGGAAATTTTTCATCGAAAAATTTTAGATCTGACTTGCTAGTTACGCTATATAAATCAGCGAATTTAACTGTAATTGATGTCAAAAAGTAGTACAAACTACTCTTATATTTAGATGTTATTTCTCTACTGAACAGATACATATCATATCCAGTTCTAACAAATAATTTAACTTTCAATAAATATTTTAAAATAATACTGATCCATGATCCAAGTAATTGATTTTGCTTGATGAGGTCAACTTTTGGTATTTGATTTTTTATGAAAAATGGATACAAAAAGGAGAATAAAAAATTAATCTTTTTACTACGAAATTTTTTAATAAAATGAAAAATTGGAATTATTTTAATACCTTCACAATCAATTTTTATTTTTAAATCATCCTCATCTCCGTAAGTCAAAAAAAAGAAATTAACACCATGGAGTTTATGCAATTTTTTGTATATAGATAGTTCTTTTTCAAGATTTCCAGTCTTTTGCCAATCTAATAGAGAGTAATTGTACGTGAAAACTACTAAAACATTCATACTACTAAATTAAAGCATTTAATTATCTTTGTTTAATTTCTTAAAAAATTTTCTTTCGAATAACGTAGTTTATTTAGAATAAGGTAATGGCTGCAATAATTGACTCTCCAGACTTCATGCTTCACTATGTTGATGTAAAAAATTTAAAATTGCATTCAAAACTTTATTTATTTCTAAAAGGAATTCTTGTAGGAGCTATTTTCAAAAAATTTGAAAAAAATTTATTTTGTTTTTTGTTAAATAAGCTTTTTTCTGGAAGTGAGAAAATGAAATACAAACAAGGGTTATATAGTGTTACATTTCGTGACGATATTGTACATTTTCCAAATAAAAGAGTTGTTAGGATGTTTTTAAATCCCAAGTATCATTTGGATAAGTTATACGAGACTTACTGCATTAACAATATCGAAATAAACGATCAAGATATAGTCATTGATTGCGGGGCAAATATTGGAGAACTCTACTACTCATTTTTATTAAAAAATAAAAGTATAAGATATTATGCATTTGAACCAGAGATAAATACATATAAGTGTCTCAAGATAAATTTAAGTAGTTTTAAGAATGTTTACCTTGAAAATATTGCATTATCAAATGAGTCAAAAAAGACATCTTTTTTTATTGACGAAGAAGGTGCGAACTCATCATTGTCAGATTTTGGCTCTTCTCGAAAATTGGAAATTGAATCAAAAAGTTTAGATGATTTCGGACTAGAAAATATTAAGCTATTAAAAGTCGAAGCAGAAGGACATGAACTTGAAGTTTTACAGGGGTCAATCAAGACAATGTCTAAAACTAAATATATATCAGTTGACTACGGACCAGAAAAAGGCATTGATCAGTTATCAACTCTACCTGAAGTTATAGATTTCATGTATGAAAATAATTTTTCTATCATTGGTACTAGTAAATATCGTCAAATTGGACTATTTAAAAATAATAGTTTATGAAAAATAATCTGACCACTTTCGTATTTATTGGAGGGAGGCAGAGTAGGATTGATGACGGAAGTAAATTCCCAAAAGAATTCTATTATGGTTATTTTGATTTTTTAAAAAAATTTAAAAACATAGAGCTCTTTGAACTAAATAAACCAAATAGAAACAAAATCATAATTTTCATTGATAAGCTAATTTTTAAAATATTTAAATTCCCTTTAGGTTTAGCTAATGTATTTTCAATAAGAACATATAAACAGTATAAAAAAAGCTCAAATCTTGTTTTAGTCAATGAGCATGTATTCTTTTCAACACTATTTCTTATAGGTTTCTTGAGATTGTTTAAAAAAATAAACGTTACTGTTTTTCTTATGGGAATGTTTCAGAACATACAGTCTCATAATATTTTACAAAAACTTTTAGTCAAGTTTAGTTTTTTTATTGCTAATGATTTAGTTTTTTTAGGTGAAGGAGAATATGAACATGCAAAAAAACTATTTAAAAAAAATAAATCTAAGTTTTCTTGTATTCCTTTTTGTGTTGATCAAGATTTTTGGGAGTCAGATGATGACTACGATTATTCAAATCGTGATTATATTCTTTTTGTAGGTAATGATCTCAATAGAGACTTTGCTAATTTAGAAAAAATTGTACGCTTGCTCACTGAATATAAATTTAAATTAGTATCTACACGAATTGACAAAAATATTGAAAAATTATCAAATGTTGAGGTTATTGGTGGAAGTTGGCACAATAAAAAGCTATCAGATATTCAACTAAAGGAGCTTTATTCTAGAGCAAAAATTGTGCTAATCCCACTTAAGGACACCATACAACCTTCTGGTCAAAGTGTTGCGCTTCAGTCAATGAGCTGCAAAACTCCAGTTTTGATTACAAAAACAATTGGATTTTGGGATAATACAAATTTTGCTGATGAAGAGAATATCTTTTTTCTTCAAAGCAACACTCCAGATGAAGCTGTTCTTAAAATTAGAAAACTGATAAATGATAAAGATAGATTGAATTTTGTATCTAACAGTGCATATGAAACAGTAAGAACGCACTATAAGTTAGAAAATTTTTCAGAAAAATTAGAAGAGATTATTTTTAAGGCAATTTAAAAATTGGATTGTAATATTTTTCTTTATAGCCTTTTAAAAAGTTAATAATACTTCGGTTTGTTTTATCTTGTAGCCCAAAAGCACTATATCCAAATTGCTCAGAGGTAATATTATTTAACCTCTCCTGTATGAATTTAGGATGTTTCTTAATAGTCGTTTTGAGGGTATGTTTTTTGTATCTTTCAGCAATCATTTTTTCCCATGCCTTGTATGCTTCTTCAGGCCCAGGCCCCCCTCTATCAGAATATTCTCCAAATGTTCTAAACCAAGCTCTTGCAAACCTAGCTCTATCATCACTGATAATTTCTTTAGTTCTAAACATTGAGTCATACTGGAATACAGGAATATTTAAATTCTTTACTGTACTTGGTTTTATGACCTGGTCATTTAGAGTTGGAAGACATAGATCTCCACCACCATTGAATTTAATTGTGGGAAAATGCTTTTTGTTAATTGCTAAACACAGCCTAGTCTTAATTTGATATCTTTCTGGAGTAAAAAACTGATATTGAGGAAATGCAAGAGCTGGTTCATTTTTGTATTTATTTAAAGATTTCAAGAGGTTCGTTTTATATTTCTCATGAAAGAAATAGTCAATATCCATTCTGATAACCCAGTCAGAGTTTGATTCTTCAAATCCTTTTTGAAAATATTTACCAATTAAATCAAAAGAAAATTCTTCAGGCCAGTCTTTACCAACAATTACAACATTATCAGTAAAAAAATTATAACATTCTAAAGCTTCCTCCCAAGGATCCATTCTTTTCTCAGGACTAGTCATTGTCGTAAAAATTGTTAATTCTCCCATAGAAAAATAATAACCAAGAATTAGTCATTTCTAAATGGGATAATTAAATATAAGTTCATAATGAAAAAATATTTAGTTGTACTCGCAGGAAGCCCCAGAGGAGGGGAGAAAACTTGGAACTCTCTTCTTAAATATGTCTTAAATCCATTAGATGCTGATTTAGCAATTTGTACAGGTGACAAATTTTATAAAGAAAGTTTACTTACTAGAAATGCAAAATATGAGTGGATATTCAATGAACCTAATAATTGGTTTGATTACTATGAAGAAAATTTTAATAATAATTGGAAAAACTTTTTCTCTAAGGGGAAAAATACAGGACTTTACAACTCGGGAAGTATACACTTTGCAATTAAAGATATAATCTTAAATAATTACATTAATGAAATTAAAAACTATGATTTTTTAATTTATACAAGGTTTGATCAGTTTTACACAAGTCGACATATAGATATACAAAACGATGAAAAAAAAATCTATATTCCTAGGGGTGAAGACTATTTTGGCATCGGCGATAGACATGCTGTTTTACAGACTGATTTAGTTGGAAAATTTCTAAATATATGTAATTATATTGACCAAGATATATCAACAAAAGACTTACCAGAATACTTAAATTGTGAATCTGCATATTTAAGGTTCTTAAAAGATGAGAAACTGCTGAAGTCTGTTGTTAGGTATTCACGAAAACAGTTCACAACTTCTACAATTGAAGACAAAACGAATTGGAGAGTTGCAGAATACAAGGTTTATTTCTATAAAAATTTATATATTAAATATCCAGATGAGTTTCTAGATTCAATTAAAAATTCATTACTAAGTAGAGAATTCTTAAAAATAGTAGTTTCAGAATTTAGATTAGTAATAAACTATTTGTATTTGATTACAAGAAAGTTACTAGGTTATTTTAAAATTAATAAATATATGACTAAGTATAAATCATGAAAAAATATTATTTTATTACTTATGGGGATGATAAATTCCAGACATCTAAAAAACATATTATCCACCTGGCGAAAAAATTTGAAATATTTGAAAAGTGCTTAGCTTTTGGCCCAAATGATTTAGATTCTAATTTTAAAAAAGAATTTGATGAAATACTTAGATTAAACAGAGGAGGAGGATATTGGATTTGGAAGCACCATATAATAAGTAAATTATTAGAGGAAATTAATTCTGATGATGTTGTTGTATATTGTGACTCGGGTTCATCTCTAAACTATTTTGCCAAAGATAGACTATTGGAATATTTTAATATTCTTAATTCTTCAAGTTTTGGGAGCCTTATGTTCGAGTGTGAAAAACATCATATTGAAAAGGAGTGGACTACGAAACAAATATTGAACTATTTTGATTCTGAAAATAATAGCAAAATTGTTAATTCAACCCAACTAGAAGCAACTCAGATGATATTTAAGAAAAACAAATCTAGCAATTTCTTTTTGAGTGAATATAAAAATATTATTAAGCACGACCCACATCTCATCACTGATAAATATAATAATTCAGGTCAACAAAGTTACTTTATTGAAAATAGACACGACCAAAGCATCTTTAGTGTAATTGCAAAAAAATATGGATCGGAAGTACTAAGTAATGAATCTAATCATCAAAAAAATTTAAGTAACCAACATAAGTTCCCTTTTCTAGCGGTTAGGACATATGGTCATGGCAAAAAAGATAAAATTAAGTATGCTCTAAACTATAAAGATTACAGAAATAAACCTGTATATTTTAAAGATGAAAACAGCTGACTATTTTATGAACAAATCTTATATCTATTCTATAAAAAAATTAGAAATAACAAAGTAGTGAAATTCATTATCTCTAAACCGTCTAAGGAAAAAAGAAAAATACCTAAAAATTTCCTAGATTCAGACTTAAGTATATTCAAACATGAATTCGAAAAGAAAATTCCAAAGAATTATTATTTTTTTTCACATAATGCCTTTCTGTTTAATGAAATTATTGTCAATTTAAAAAAATTAAGAATATTTAAAAAATACACTTTTTTTGGCGACAAAACCCTTTACCAAGAATTAAAAAGGATTGTCAAAAATTTTATTCTATCTAAAGGTAAAGTTGAATACTTAGATTATGGAATGTGGGTTACAGACCACAAGAGTACAGTATATTTTCACTGGACTCTTGATTCTCTACAAAGAGCATTATCAGTAAAAGGTAAAAATTCTAAATATCCTATTCTGCTATCAGCTCGATTTGGTAATTTGAAATTTATTATTGATTTTCTTGAAACATTTTCATTGAATTATTTAGTTCTTAAAGAAAATGTAGTTTATAAAGTTAAAAAACTATTAATCACCAGCAAAACAGCGCCAACAGGTAACTACCACAAAGACACAATGGATACATTAAGAAGCGAGATATTCAGCCTTAGGAGTAAAGGAAGTAAAGTAAATACTTACGAAAACTTATTTATTATTAGAAATAAAAACCTTCATCGTTCAAGTCTCAATATGAAAAAATTGATGCCAATTCTAAAAACGTATAATTTTAAAGTTATAGATTTTGAAGAATTATCTGTAATAGAGAAAATAGATAATCTGCAACATACAAAAAATCTTGTTGGAATTTTTGGAAGTGGATTAACAAATATGATATTTATGAATGAGGGTACAAATGTTCTTGAAATACGTCTTGAGAATGACTATAAAAATAATGCCTTTTACTCACTAGCTAACGTCTGTAAAATAAATTACTATTATTTATTTCACAAGCCCAATATGGAGTTTGATTTTGAAGAATTGAGTAAAACGATTGCAATGATGATAGATTAGTTATACCACTCGTTAAATTTCTTAATCTTATTCTTTTTTTGATCACCTACAAGAAAATTAAAGTGAATTAATTTTGGGTTGTAGTTTCCAAAATTATTATAAAAATAAGGTCCATTTGAGAAATCTTTTAAAGGTAAAATCCCGTAATCAAACCTATTTCTATTTAAATTTAAATATGTCTGATCATGATGACTGTAATTAACTAATTTTTCAACATCAACATTCTTAGGGTTGAAAAATTTAAGCGTTTTATCATTTGAAGTTATAAACATAAATCCAGCACATAAATTTAATATATTAGGTTTATCAGGATTGTGATCATTTTGAATGAGCATATCCTTACTACCAATGTTGTCCATCAAATAATTAATGATATTGCTTTTAATTACAATGTCTCCATCTATATACAGTACATAATCATTTTTTTGTAAAGATTCATATATCATCTCAAATTTATAGAGCATCATGTACCCAAAATCTTTACTATGAAAATCAACAAACTTATTTGTTTTCATAAATGATTTATTTAAAGACTTTATTTCAACAGGTAGGTTTAATAGGTAGTTCTTAGATTCGTCGTCAACGGTATATACAGTTAAATTAAGATCAACATTATTTTTTACTATTGAGTTAATCAAGTTTAGAGTGTAATCAATGTAGCCTTTATTTGTAAAAGTAACACATGCAATTTTGTTTTGTTCCATATTTAAAATGATAATTATTAAAAAATATAATAGTTACAATTAAAATATTAGTAATTTAATAAAAAACCTTCACTCAACAAACATTATCAATAGCTACAACTTTGCCCGTAGTTCGGACGCTGTTTTTTGTGAAGAGGTCTCATTTAAGGAATATTCAGAACTCGAAAATAATAACACTGAGGTAATCCACAAAACAGATAAAACAATTTTTTACATAAACAAATATTTTTCGTTGAATGATAATTCAGTAATTTTTAGCAATACTTACTTAGTGAATGAGTTATTTACTATTCTAAAAAATAGAAATTCGGACGTCACAGGGTTAAAACTAATTTCTCATCAAGCTGATCATAAAATTGATAAAAAAATATTTAATCAAAAACCATTAAACATTACTAAATGGTTTGGAATAAATATTGAACATGAAGATAAGAATTTAGTCCCTCTTCCTCTAGGAATTTCAAATACTTATTCTCCAAAGAATCTAAGATTAGAAGATTTCAAAAAGTATTTTAATTCAGAAAAAACAATATTTGTATATTCCAATTTTCAAGTAAATACAAATTATTTCGAAAGAGTTAAAATACGAAATCAAGTCCAAAAGAAAAGTTTTATTACCACTCAAAATCCAGAGTTAGGTATGCAAAATTACGCTGAAAAACTGTCTAAAAGTAACTTTGTAATTTGCCCACCGGGTAATGGAATAGACACACATAGATTTTGGGAGTCTTTATACTTTAATGCAATTCCTATTGCATTAAAACATTTAACCCACAATGCAGCAAAGGATATACCGGTCTTGTTTATTGATTCCTATGAAAATATATCTGAAGAGAAATGTAATAAGTATTTTAACTATATTCAAAACGAAAAGATTAATTATGAAAGTCTAACAATGGAATACTGGTTAAAAAAAATTAATTATAAAAAAAAATTAGGTCAAAATCAAAATGAAGTGAATCTTTCCAATCAAGAGATTCAAAGCATTAAAGAAACATTTCATAGAACTTTAAAAAGAGAAACGATATATAAAAATTTATACACTTTCGGAAGAAAACTTCATAATAAACTAAATTAGCTTATTAAATTTTACATAAATCAATTTCAAAACCTTTATCATATTAATATAAAACTAGGAGATAATTTATAGTGGATACTTCAATAGCTGTTTCATTTGGGGAATTAGTTGACAAATTAACTATTCTTGAAATAAAAAAAAGCAAGATAAAAAATTTAGATAAACTTGAGAAAATTGAAACTGAACTAAAAATATTAAAAGAAAAGGCATCTCTCCTTGAGAATGAAAATAAAAAAATTTATAATAAATTATTTGATGAATTAACTGAGGTAAATACCAAACTTTGGGATATAGAAGATAATATAAGAAAATTTGAATTAAAAAAAGATTTTAATGATGAGTTTATTGAATTAGCAAGAAGTGTTTACTTTCTTAATGATGAAAGGTTTAAAATAAAATCAAAAATCAATGAATTATTTAATTCAAAAATTCACGAAGTCAAAGAGTATATTGAATATAGTTAATGAATAAAATATTAGTTCATCATCATCTTGGTTTAGGTGATCACATAATATGTAATGGATTAATAAACTATCTATCAAGAACAAAAAAAATATACCTAATTTGTAAAATACAACTCTATAAAAATATAAATTATCTTTACAGTCAAAATAAAAACGTAGTTGTAGTTCCATTGACAAAATTCATGTATAAGTCCATGAAGTCAGAACAAAGATTTTCTAGAATATATTCAAAGTTGCTGCGTACAAATATCTTGTATCTAGGTTTTAGTCAGCAAAAGGGAGATTACTTTGATGAAATTTTTTATAAACAAGCCGCTGTAGATTTCTCCAATAGGTACGAGAGTTTTTATGTACCTGAAAATCCTACAAATATGATTGAAATACCAGGTGTTAAATTTAGATTGGTTCATAGAGAATCTTCAATTCAAAATTACAACCTAAAAATAAAATCTGATGACTTGTTGACTATTTTTGTTACAAAGGAATTAGGGAAAAATATGTTTTCATACATAGACTTAATTAGAAAAGCGACTGAAATACATTGTGTTGACAGTGCATTCATTCATCTAGTTGATTCTTTTGAATTAAACAGTAGCTTATATTTTCACAATATAAGAAAAGGTGACTATAGATTTAATTTTAAAAATAATTGGAATGTCATAAATTATGAATAAATTAACATAAGAATATTGAAACAAATTAAAAACTTACATGATCAAATTAGTGAATTCGAATACTTAAATTCATATAATTTTGCAAGGAGTTCCAATAAAGTTTTTGGAGAGGCAATTTCATATGATAAATTTGAAAAATTAAATCTTTCCAGTGATTCTTATGAGATTTATGAAAAAAAAGATAATTATCTAACTTATCGTTTAAAAAATATTGAAATTCAAGATGGTGATATAATATTTTGTAAAACAGACTTTATATTTGAGTTATTTAGTATTCTTGCAACTGTTTCTGCAAAAATCAATGTCTCAATAATTACTCACCAATCAGCCCAACCTTCAGTTGATAAAAGTCTTTTCTTAATGAAACCAAAGTGTGTTCAAAAATGGTTTTCAATTAACGTAAACTACAATCACCCAAGTCTAATATCAATCCCTTTAGGAATTGCTAATGATTATTCTCCACAAAATGTAAATATAAGTGATTTTAAAACGAGCATTAAAAATTTAGATTTTCAGAAGGAATGGTTGGCATATCTAAACTTTTCTAGTCTTACAAACAATCAAAAACGAAAAAAAATTACAGATGATTATTGTGATCAATCTTGGGTACGAAAAAATTCTAATATTTCAACTTCTTCATATATGAATGAAGTAGGTAATTCAAAATATGTTTTTTCACCACCTGGATGGGGAATAGACACCCACAGGTTTTGGGAAGCTTTATACTTAGGTTCCATCCCTATTGTTGAATATAGTATTAATAATTCAATGTTTAATATGTACCCTGTAGTATTTTATGACAGTAACCAGGTGCTAACTGAATCAGAATTATTAGATAACTATGAAAGTAAATTAAAAAGTATTGATGTAGAGAAGTTGACAGTTTCTTGGTGGTTTAATAACATAATTCAAAGTCCGCATACATCCTCAGGTAAATCAATTAAATTAAAATATCATTTTTTTCATAAACTAGTGAAAAGGGTCTTAAAAATAAAATATAGATATTTAAAATATAGAAACAAATATTAAACTAATCTTAATATGAAAAGATCAGACTCTATTGCAATAATATTAGCATTTAACGAGGAAAAAAATATTGAAAAAGTTGTTGATGATTTTTACCCATATTTTAGTAAGTTAATAATTGTCGATGATGGTAGTACTGATTCTACAAGTAGCATACTTCAAAAACTTAAGTACCCGGATATTGTACTGATCAATAATGAAAAAAATCTAGGAATTGGTGGTGCTTTTAAAAAAGGACTAAAAAGAGCCTTAACTTTCAATTCAAAATGGATTTTTAAGATTGACGGTGATGGGCAGATGAGTTCTGGTGATTTAATTAACTTCTTTAATCATATGGATAGTACTAATTCTGAATATATAAAAGGTAATAGATTTACAAACAACATTACTAACTCAAGCATGCCTAAATATAGAGTTCTTGGAAATTACTTGTCAACGTTATTAAACAAAATTTCATCCGGTTATTGGAAAATATACGACTCAAATAATGGATTTTTAGCTATTAAATCCGATGTAATTAAGTTATTCAGAATGGAGAAACTTAAAAATAATTATTTTTTAGAAAACTCTTTACTTGTTGAGGCAAATATAAACAATATTAGAGTCGTGGAAGTACCCACCAACACAATTTACGAAGATGAAGTTTCTTCAATACCGATAATTAAAGTAGTAGTTACTTTACTACCTACTTTTATTGTTTTTTTTTATAGTAGAATGTTTTACAAATATTTTTATTCTTTCTCTTTCACTTTTATAATTTTTGTCATATTTAATATTTCAACTTTGTTTTTTTTATTAAACTTGGTTCAGACTGGCCTTTTTTCCAAGAGTTTGATGTTAATCTCATTAATTTCAATAGTTGCAGTCTTATTTTTAGACATTAAAAATACAAATGAGAGCATGCGTTAACTTTTATTTAACAAATTGTCAATAATTAAAACATATTTAAGAATAAAAATATACATT
>Ga0222715_10002326_pt1 | contig 17506 bp, 19 predicted proteins | sample C33_9DmetaG_FD_165056 | JGI IMG/M metagenome (GOLD analysis project Ga0222715, IMG submission 165056) | Estuarine water microbial communities from San Francisco Bay, California, United States - C33_9D | ecosystem: Environmental > Aquatic > Marine > Unclassified | place: USA: California... | reverse complement strand
GTTGTTCTGCTGAAACTTATAGTTAGCGTATTTCGTCATCTGCTCCGCAATAGCAACGTCCTCTGGCATACGAGGCACAAACTCAACCGGGTTTTCTGTGCTAAGAAAGACGCGCTGAATGGATGGTTTTATTGCTCGAACAACATCACGGCACTTTGTGGCAACGACCTTTGATCGGCCCTGCTCATGCCCAATATCTACCTTGCCATCAAAGTAACGCTGCGCCCTGACCCTTGGTTCAGAGATTTCGCTCTCAATAAAATCAACAGCATCTTGCACCGCCTTTTGGACGATGCCTTCAACCGTGTCTTTATCCATTGGTTCGATACGCATATTTATTGTTCCTTACTGTGCCATTTCTTGCAGTTTAGGTTGCAAAGCCCCACGCGCGGTTAATGAAAGAACACCAGCGATTTGGTTGACTAACAAATCATTTTCAGCCTGAGTTATGATCTGTCCAGTTTGCGCCCTCTCCATAATATCTAAAACCTTACGAGTTTCTGGCCCTTTAGCTTCAGTAAGCGCCCTCGCAACGTCTGCAAATATTTTTCTGCGCTGCTCAAAATCATATTGATCGGTTCTGCCAGTGATAGCTTTTACGATTTCTTTTGCAGACCCAATTGGCTCTCCACGAAGCAATTGGCCAAAAAATCCTTCATCTGTTACATCTTTTATATCGCGTTCTATGGCTTGGCGTTGCGCTGTTTTAGAGTTTATTGCAACAGCCGACCGAACTTTTGAAGTTTGCGCGACCTTATCTATTTCGGCCAATAGATCGGCTGCTTCATTACCCATAATGCGTTGAATTTTCTTTCGTGCAGCATCAGAACTTGTAAGACGATAGAACGCATCTAGTTGCCGCGCAGCCAATTCTTGGTCGGACGGAACACCTTTGACGTTTTCTAATATTGTGCGTATATACTGACGCATCCCTAATTTTGATGCTTCTATTTGTGCTTGAGAAGGCTCTGGCCCTAACTCGTCAAGAATATCGCCAATTTCAGTTTGCGGCTTTAAAGCCTCACGGCCTAACTTAAAGGCGTTTTGCTCGTCAATTTTTTCGCCTCCTAGCTTTACAGCATCATCATATAACCGCGCACCAGTTTCAGGTTCGATTACCGCATCACCTATAGATTTCTTTAAATCTCTAGCCAATCCGCCATAAAGCAAAGTGTCATCAGTTGCTTGCCCAAGAGGGTTTCTAGCGGCTTCTGCCAAATTTCCGAGCGCACGTTTTATATAATCAAGCTGCATCACATTGGGCATTTCAGTGTAGGATATTTCCCCATCCTCCCCTAACGATGCTAATATTTGTTGATTTTTTTTGCCAGCGGCTCTCATCATCACATTAGCTTTTTTAATTGCTTGGTCTAAAATAGAAGGGTCAATTCTATCTAAAGTACTCTCTATATTCATACCAGTTTGAGAGCTGTAATCTATAGGTTGACCATAAGCAGCTTCATACGCTGATTTCCGACCTTTAGCTGTTTTTGCAGAAATCATTTCTGCTGCTTGAAGCGGAGTTAAATCTGCATCACCTAAAGTTTTATCTAGAGTTTGCGAAAGCCCTGCCGTAACGTCATCTGCACGTTGACCCAATGCTCGTGTTACAACTTGACCTTGACCGCCAACAGAAACGCTTGCATCTAGCAATGCTTGAGCGGCAGGACCAGCATCAGCCAACATCCCGGTTTCACCAGCACGTTCCAAATTTAACAACGCTTGGTCAACATCACCACCAGCATCAAAAGCACTTTTAATAACTTCTGCCGCTTGCTTACTAATGCGCAACGCACCCGCAATCATTGGAACATCTGATTTTCTCAAGAGATTTAATATGTTTCTGCCACCAGCAGCAACCAAAGGAGTGACAGCGCCAAGTGTGCCGCCAGCAACGGCACCTAACAATGCACCCTCACCTCCTGCTCGAATTCTATTTTCACTTGGATCAGCCTCACCAGCACCAGAAATAAATCCAGTAGTACCTCCAGCGGATAATCCAGCCGCTCCGCTTACAGCACTCGATGCAAGAACCCCTCGTTGCCGCGTCCCACTTATAATGTTTGCAAGTTGAGGAAGCCTTTTTAACAAGGCATAGCCCTCAGTTAAACCAACTCCTAATTGTGCAATTAAAGTTTCAACTGGACGTTCGCTTTGTTGCGCTTGCTTAATTGCGCGGAGAGCGTCCCCAGATTTTCCACCAAAATATTTCTCAACGAGTTCATCCAGCCAAGCACCAGAGCCAAAACCCATTGCCTGTGATGCCGCTACTACCGGGCCAGTAGCTCTGCCCAGCGGAGATTGTTCTTCAGCCGCCGACAAAATGTTTTTTTGCCAATCTGAGGTAGCCATTGATCCAGCGGTTTGACCTTCTTTGTAAGCAGCAACACGCTCAGGGTCAGACGTACTAAAGCCACTGCCCATAATCAACTCTCTGCCATCAGGCTGCATGACTAGGGCGCTCCCATCGTCTGGATTGACAAAATAACCTGAGCCACCCGGTCTAGGAACAACAATTGGAGCTTTATAAGGGTCCATTGTGTCAGATATTGCGAACGCTTCATCACGAGTTTTCGCGGCGATACGCATTATATCACCCGTCTCTTTACTCTTAATGTAAAAGATTTTTTTTGTAGGTTTTTTAGCCATTATGGAAATGTAACCTCCGTATTGCCGCCTTCACTTTGCGCTGGTGCTTCTGGAGCTACATACTCATCCGTTCCGAAAAGTGGGTTAATTTGTCTTTGCATTTTAAGAACTTCTTGTTGAGCATATGCAGCACCCTCACCAGCACCAGCTTCCATTAACGTAATTGCTAATTCTCTGTTTCTTCTTTTTTGGTCTATAATTTCTTGTGGGTCTCCCGGCTGCGGGAAATATTGCGAGTTCGCATTGTCAAATTCGGACTCAGCAATCGCAGCACCCGACTCCCTTCGGAGAACAGCGTTAATAAAATTCTTTCGCGCTTGATCGTAAGATTTAAACTCAGTTGATGTCATATAGTTGCCGAGGTTAAAAGGCGCATTGGAATAGATTTTCTGCATGAAATCAGTCCCTTCCCTTTCAACCAAGCGTAAATCATTTTCGGCCTGTCGCATCCTGCCAGAATAAATCACTGCACCAGATTCACTTTCCTTTAGGTCAAGTTGTGACGGATCAATTCCTGATATATATTCAAATTCACCTGTTACTGGATTTTTTCGAGTAATTGTTGCCGTACTTGGGGCTTGGAAAACAACCTTGCCTGTTTTGCGATCAACTAATGTTTTGCCGACAACAACATAATCACCATTCAATGATTTTCTATAAGCGTCATATGCTTGCGCTGCTGGCATCCCGGCTCTTATAGCTTCGGCAAACAATCCGCCATTAGGCTGAGAAGCCAACCAATCCGCTGTTCGATTTCGATCTTCGCCTTGCTGTTGTCGCTCTACATCAGCCGCAGCCCGTTGCTGAACGCCGCCCAACATTCCAGACCTGTCTAACGAGGCAAATGTCTCGCGGGTTCGCGGATCGCGCAGAAATCCCATAAGACCGCCCGATCCTTGCTGTTGTTGCATTTTCTGCATCTGAATAGCACTAGGCTGGTTCATATTTCGGCCCGTAGGTTGTCCGTCCATTGCTGAAGCTCCTCCAAAGATTTCGGCTTCTAAAGATTTCTTCATCTGCCCATTATTCGGTATTGGTTTCGGGCCAGCTTTGTTTGCTTTTCCAAAAATGTGCGACCCGATGGTTTGCCAATCACCACCAGCAGATGCGCCCCAATTAGGATCAGCAAGCTGCGGGTTGTAATAATGAGTTGCACCGCCTGTCGGGTCTTCATAATTACCAGAGAGCAAAGCATCTGCAACTTCATACGATTTGGCACTTGGCGTGAAGTCCATGTCTTGGCCTTGTTCGCCGCCAGCATAACCAGTTGTACTATTCCACGCAGAGAAATGACCCGGCTGCAAAATTACTTTGCCGAGATCACTGCCGCCAGCAAGACGGTTCATAATTACCGAACCAACAGCCACCATGCCACTATAGCCTTGGTTTCCAGCTTCGGCTTGCAGTGTCTTTGCCAGTAGGTCTCGTTGCGTTAGTTCCATTTATTTAACCAAAACCCGGAAGGCCGCTGAAAGCTGCTAGAGTTCCAAATAGTCCAGGAGTTCCACCTACTGTCATTTTTGCATTTGGAAGCGCCCCGAGCGTGCCAGTGCCAGTTTGTAGAGCCTGACCGGGATAGCCTAAGTTGCCTAGTGTCTGCTGACGCCCAGCATCTAGCATTGCTTGTTGTGCAGCTTGCGATCTAGCCGCTGCCGCTTGTTGCATTTCAAGGCCACGCATACCCTGACCAAACATAGTTGACCCAAGACCGCGCAAACCACCAGCCGCACCAGATTGTACGTTAGCCGCTTGGAACTGACCCTGATAATTGGCTTGGTTTGCCGCTTGCTCAAATTGAGCCTGTTGTAACGCAAACTGATTAGCAGCTTGCATATTGCCAGAACGCGCCGCTTGCTCACGCGCCGCTGCGGCCTCTTGTGCTTGTTGTGCATATTGGTTTGCTTGAAACTCTTGACCAGATGCAAGTGTTCGCGCCTGTTGCACGTTGCCAATGTCAAACTGACCAGATTGCAGTGCTTGGGTAAATGCTTGTTGCCGTTGTTGCGCAGAAAGTTGACCAGCTTGCCGCAAAGCCTCACCAGCAAGCACACCTTCTTGCACCGCTTGACGGGAACCACCAAAAGCGCCAGCAGCTTGTGCCTGTGCGCCCAATTGGTTTGATGCAAGTTGACGTTGCCGCTCAATGTCGGCCTGACCCGCCTCAATCACATTCTGCGTATAAGGGCTCATATATGGGTCAAGGTTTGTTGTGGCTAACTGATTGACATTAATCTGGCCGGGAGCTTGTGCGGATTGCACAGCACCGACACCCTGCATTTGTTGCGCAGAGCCGACTTGTGCTGATTGCATATTGGTTGGGCTAAAACTTCCCAAGCGTCCGTAAATATCACCCGCTTGAGTTTGATATTGCTGGGCTTGCCCAAATACGTTTGAACCGATCATTGGAACAACCTTTCATCACAATTTATAATCAGTAATACCGAGCGCATTGCCGATCCCTCCAAAAAAGTCGCCAACAGCGCCAAAATTGCCCACGCCATCTGCACCGCCACCGGAAAATGCAGGTGCATCAGAGCCAACCACACCATAACTATCAGTGTAATTAGTTGGCCCACCAGAATAATCAGCAGTGGGGAATAGACTGTTGTGCAAGTTTACAGCGTAAGCCGTGGAGTCAGAATCGCTATTATTATATTGATTTCCACCTCCGACGACACCGGGCATAGCTACAGGCGCGTTTGGATCAACATATCCATATGAGCGAGTTCCGGGTTCACCCGTTACACGATCTCGGTAAAAAGATCGCAAGAATTCGTATTGTCCCGGATAACGCTCTCCGTAAGCAGTTTCTATTTGCTCTTGGAATGGCTGGCTACTGTAAGCCTCAACACCGCCGACATTTACTGTGGGCATTGATGGAGGTGCAACCGTTCCTAAACCAAGAGAACTAAGAAGATCATTTGTGCCGCTATACATTGCAGCCGGGGCAACAGCTTGATATTGTGGAACATCTACTGGCCCAGCACTGTATTGCTCCAACATTTGATTAAGCAAAAAGTTTCTTGCCGCTTTTGTTTGCGGATCAAGTTGGCCTGTTTGCTCAGGTTTGCCAAATAAGAAATCCATGATGCCCATTTTATAACTCCGAACGGTTTAGACATTTATACCATATTTCTGTCACTTTGACACCCCTAGCCGTGCAACCTCGTAATTGCTATCGTTGAGGCTGGCGCGGCAGGCGCAAACGCAGTTGCGGCTGTTGCGTCAAGAAACCCACTGGTGCTGTCTACTGCCCACATAGCCTCAAGGTAGTCTCCAGCGTTAATCTCAAATATTGCAGAGCGCGAAACAACTAAAACAGACCCGTTTTGGTGCAGTGCATTTTTCATTGTTGACCCAGTAACATCAGATCCATTGACCCGTGGCCAGAACCAGAAGTTTACAGTTGAGCTTGATGTCGATGCAATCTGCGCAGAAAAGCTAATCATATACTGACCAGCCTCATCAAACACAATGCGAGAGGCTGGAGTGCCGTTAGCAATACCGTCAGCGATGCTGGAGGTGTACGTCAATGCGTACGCTGTGTTTATAGCTACAGCAGTTTGGTCAGTTGTCACTGCCCCAGAGTATTTGCCGTCCTCCAGAACAACTTGCACCCACTCACCGTTCTTTGAAACCACCGGGTAGCCTTCTTCGCGATCCCAGAGCAAAACGCCATCCTCTGCCGCCGACACGGACGCATCCTTGGAGTCAAGCTGGTTTAGAGCTTTGCCAAGATAGCGGCGCAGATTTTCAGCCCACGCCGATAAGTCAAAGGTGATTGGCGGGACAACTCTCATCGACGCCCGCCCTGCCGTGCATCAAGCCGCATAATGCCAACACGCCAGTCAGTGGCGACACTGCCCTCAACTCGCATACGCACCTGACGCCCTTGGAAGCGCACCGATGTCGGGTTGCTCATATTAAACGGCCCGTATTCACTTTCAGAGCCATTCGGATAAAAGCGCGTTTTAAACGTGGCGGTCACATCGCCCTGCGTTTTCTCGTCGGGGATAAGCTCAACAACATTCATTAGGTTGTCGCCAGAACCGATAGAGATAGGCCCGGTTTCAGCGTATGGCGTATTGGTATCATAGTTATAGCCAATTTCGTGTTCGTATATTTTACCATCACTGGCAATAAACATTGGTTGTCGGAATACCCCGCGATCCACACCCGCCGTGCGATCCATATTTCCTGTCATCCAGATGTTTTCTGCATAATCATATGCAACGTAACGATCACATTCCAAGGAGCTTTTAGAAGGATAAAACCACCAAATTTCATTCCAAGCTGAATTTACAGATGCGCTAACTTTGCTTTTTTGGTCTGTGTTCATGTCTGAAAACACATAATCCCCAACCTCACATGGAAGGTCTTGAACGCGTCCGCCTGAATAGACAAAGAAGCCTCTATTGCCCATCCAGAAAACGCCGTTATCAACAGACACCGCAGCCGCTGCGCCTATTAATCCACATGATGTGCCAACTCGCTCTAGGCCCATAACAAATGGTGGCCCTTGGTATGTCAAAGTGTGACAGTCTTCCGATGTTAGGATCACCGATTGACCACGCGCGCGCAAACCTCGCAAGATCGTGCCGTTTGTTTGCAAGTTTATGTCGCCAGCTTCGTTCGTAGATGCGGCCGTCCAAGTTGTGTTGTCTTCTCGGTCTGACCACTGCACCTTGCGAGGATCACCACCTGCGCCAAAACATACAACAAAGCGTTCCTCAGTAACCATGAAGCCAGAGCAGCTCGTTGGAGCGTTTGCTACTGGCTGCGCAACCACAGAAGTATTTAGCTGCCATTCATTTAGCGTCCCATCATTTGGAGACAACGCAAGCAGGTATTCGCCCCAGTTATCCAGTGACCACACTGTCGCTGGTAGTAACTGATCCGCGTCTTGGCGAGGCTCTCCATACAAGTCAGTGCCGTAAAAACCACCGCCGAAGCCAGTGTTGATGCCAGCGTCCACTAGACCTTGCGTAAAAGATGCGGGCGTTATTTCTGTCCTTACTCCACCCGCATTCACAACGTAAAGCGCATCGTCAGTTCCTGCCGCCATGTATCTGTTCGCTTGATTGTCTTCCCAAGTGACAATTCTGCGAGCTATGCCCTGAAGGTCTACTTCTTGACGTTGACGCCATCCACCAATCGGGCGCAGCGCATCCTCATGCCAACGCACTAAGTTTACGTCACGCCAACGGCCCTGTGACATTAAATCCGTGCCGTTGCGATATGCGCCTTTCGAGATTTTCAAAGGAATAAGTGCCATTTAGTCACCTGATGCAAGAATGCTGTTGGTTTTTACCATATCAGCTTTTGTGAACTTCTGATAGGTCTTCGTCATATTATTTGGCATGGGCACTTCTTTCACCATCGCACCAGTTGAAGACGCTATGGAATGCGCAACGTCATGGAAACTTGTAGCTTTACCACTGCCCACGTTGAATATGCCGCTTTCTGATTTTTGCAAAAACTTCTTATGTATGTTTACCACATTATCCACAGGGATGAAATCACGCTTATATTCTTGGCTTTTTTCAAACAAAGTTATTACGCCAGACTGCTTTGCTTGTCTCGCAAAAAGGCTGTGAGGTGATGGCTGATCCTTGTGATCCTCATATTTACCGTGGACGTTGAAGTATCTAAACGCCTGAACAGGCATAAGCCAATCTTTGCCAAGTATGTATTCCTCAACCGCACGTTTGCTTTTCGCATACAGGTTTGCGGGCCGCACAGTGTCATCTTCGCAGAATGATTGAGCATCCACGCCATAAACAGATGCTGATGATGCAAACTGAAAGTGTATCTTGCGCTCCGCACATGCGTCTAATAGCTGCTTGGAAAAGTCTACATTCTGCCGTTTGAGCAAGCTCCAGTCGTTACAGGTGGTGCTAGATATGGCACCCAAGTGAATAACTGCGGTAACGCCATCAAGGCATATATCGCCATCACCCCACTCATAACCAATGGCATCAGGGAAAGCTGCCATCATGTTTTGGCCTATGAAGCCCTTATGCCCCGTTATTAAAATAGCCATTTTGCTTTATCATCCACCCAGACATCATAAGATGGCTTTTGCATATTTAGCTCGTGATACTTGCAGCCCCATTCGTTCAACTGCTCCCTCGTTAATTCTGACCAATCAGTATTTGAGGCCATACCTCTAGCTGTCCAATATACGATATAATTACCGTCATCATACAGCTTGTTTACCTTACTTATCCGATCCCTTATCGGCTGTGCGTTCGGGTAATCGCTCTTGGTTTGTGTGCAGATTGTTCCATCTATATCTATTATATACTTCTTTGGTTGTTGGCGCATAAGTCCCCCGCTTTGTGCATGTTATGGCTGCGCATAAGTTTGCAAACTTTATGGCTTTATCCATTGTGTTAGACTTGGCCCTACTGAACGCAAGTGCCGCTAGGAACGTGTCCCCCGCTCCGCATACGTCAACTGCATCGAGACTCTCAGCTTCGTATAACACCCCATCGTAAAAAGCACCTTTCGCTCCGTAAGTAACTAAAAGGTTCTGTGGCTCATGCGTTAGTGCGTTAAACTCATGCTCGTTTATCTTAAAAAGCGCATCGCCCGCACCACGCAAGTCTTTCTTCTTTGTGTCTATATAGACGTTTTTATGCTGCGAAAGTGTTACAATATCGGCTTTAGACAGGAAGCCTTTGTTGTAATCGCACACAAGCACAGCGTGATAGTTTTTAGGGTCAGGTAAAACATTGGTGCGCTTATACGATTTATCATAATCAACCCTGAGATATTGATTGCCGTGCTTGTGGTCTACATATCTATGCTTTTCAATCAGATCACCGCTTGGAATGATAACTTCAACACGCGCACCTAGCTTTGACATATTTTCCGCAACATTCAGTGCCATACCGTTTTTCTTTGAGGTTTTGACGTTGCTTAGTAAGGGCGTAGACGCTTCTGGGTTTTTGCGACTTGTGTCGCCAGTGTGGTAAACATCAATGCAAGCGTCACCTATTACACAAACTTTCATTTCTGACTGTCTCCCGCTTCAACTCTGTAGTTGTCCTCAACGCTGTCTGGCGTAGAAACTTCAATTATTGTCCCAGCCTCAACACAAGCCAATTGATGCGGTAATAGCGGTGGATTGTGCCAAGTATCGCCAGCAGTTAGCTCCACCGTGCTTCTGCTTGCGTCTTTTGTATCAATGATAGTGACTGTGAATTTGCCATTTAGGATAAACCAAGTCTCATCTTTTTCGCGGTGAAAGTGCATTGAAAATTTAGCACCTTCGTTAAATGTAAGCATCTTTCCGCAATATTTATCATTGCTGCACCAGATATTTTCGTGCCCCCAGCCCTTAGTCACCATTCCTTTTAATTGCATCTATCACCCCAGACGTTGATTTTCCTTCAATGTAAGGAATAATTACCACTTTTGAAAGGTCATTGCCAACAACACCGCTAGGGCTGTAATCGCCACCCTTAGTTATAACATCTGGGCATATATTCTCTATAAGAGAATAAGGCGTGTCATCATCAAAGATATGAACCTCATCAACGCAAGATAGGGCACTCAAAATCAGCGCCCTATCACTTTGATTATTAATTGGCCGATCTTCGCCCTTGAGCCTCTTCACTGAGGCATCCGAGTTCAGCCCAACTATGAGCCTTGACCCTAAAGAGCGAGACTGCTGCAAATACTCTATATGTCCTCTGTGGAGTATATCAAAGCAACCATTAGTGAAAATTATCACTTTAAGTGGCGAACTTTGATTTCCTCAATCTTTTCGAGCCAATCAGCCTCTGTAGCTTCACCGCGTTGATATTTGAAGAACAAGCCATCAGCTTCCAACTCGTAATCAGCCCGCCGTCTTGCGGCAACATCCTCCAATCGGCGTTTCTCGTCCGAAAGGGTTTCTGCTTCTGTCTTTTCGCGAAACTGCTTAGTCTCAACAATCTCATTGGATTTGATCTCAACTTGAGTTCCAATATAGAATTCGCCTTCGCCCTCAACAAGACGCCACGGCAACCAACCAAGATCGGCAAGGTCGCCTTCTGACGTATTGTGGAAGTTAGAAATGTTTTTCCAAGACTTTGGAAGGGCTTTTGGCCCCTCAACAATCTCGCCGTTTACAACGTATCCATAGCGCATCATTCTCTCCTTTAAGAAACTTTGGCGGGGCTGCACCGCTTATGTAGCTCTTTCTCTATCTCAGAGAAAGGCTCATCCCATTCTCCAAATTTCTTCTGCCGAAACACCCTTACGCTGTCATACCAAGGCGTTGAGGCCGTTGGCTCGGCCCATGTGTAGTATGGCATAATTGGGGCTACGACCCAAGCCTCGACGCCCAAAGCGCCAGCCAAGTGTATTATTGAAGTGCAAGACGATATAACGAGGTCTAATCCAGAGATGATTTCTGCTGTGTCACTCCACGTTACCATCTCATCACGCATATCAGTAAACGGTAGGTCTTCAATAATCTTATCTTCGCGCTGTAGCGAATACAGAGATATGTTTGGATTTTTATGCAGACCAATCAAGTATTCTGGATTAAACTCACGAAACTGCTGATGGTCAAATTCTGGATTACCGGCCCACTTGACGCCAACTTTCAGCTTTCCAGCTTCGGAAGGCAGATCGCGAGCTTTAGATTTTAAATATGGTTTGCTTGGTATCGTATCAGCCTCACGACCCAACACATGAGGGACAGACATCCCCGGAAGCCAATAGTCAAAATAAACAAAATGTTCCTTGTCGCTGTCAACGCAAGTCATCCCGTTCTGGGCAAAGAACTTCTTTATATTCTTGTTGCAGGAGACAACGACATTAGCTCCCATGGCCTCAAGCTCTTTGACCCACCTGACCTGCAATATCTCATCACCAAAGCCACCTTCACAGCGCAACATCAAAGTTTTCCCATTGAGGTCGTGCTGCCTCCATAGCTCACCAGCAATTAAAGGTGATCCATAGCATTGGATAAACCGCCCAGCATCTAACATGGACAGTCCCTTTGTGATGTTGCTCTTACGCATTTTGTGCCAGCCCAGATTAAAAACGACACGCGGATCGCTTTTATCACAAGTTAGAAGAATTTCCTCTGACTTCTCGTGATCGCCTTTAAGAGCAGCCTTGAAAGCTAGGTCAAGCGGGTGTTTTTCGGTCATCCTCCAAACACACCCGCTGCGTTTTGGGTTTGAGGCGTAACCCCAGAGCGCCAGAAATCAATGCTTGAGCCAATTTGCGTTAATGAGCTCAAGCTCACATTATTTCCGTTGCCCAACATTCCATTGTTGTTCGAACCTGAGACCCAAAGATTGTTGCTGTAGTCAATCAGATACGATCCGGCAGAAGAAAGCCCAAAATCGAACCAACTGCCCGAAATTTGTGTAGGAGCCCTGTAACTGGCGGTGCTACCAAGGCCAAACTGGCCTGAGGTGTCCATCCCCCATAGGTATATGGTTTTACCAATACGCCCACCGAGGTGGTTTCCTCCAAACTTCATGTCATCAAATGTGTATGACGTCATCACATTGCTGAATGTAGTGTTTTTCATTATGTAAGAGCCAGCCTGATTTTGCTGCGAACTTCCGGCGTGATACCATCCAGAGCCAGAACTGCGCCTAGCGGCAGACCAATACTGCCCCGCACCGACTTGAACAAAATCAGTTGCAGAATTTCTCTGGCCCGGCGAAAGTCGTGTTGTAACACTGCCATCTCCAAGCTGACTAAGAAGGTTGTCACCCCAAGTCCAAAGAGTACCATCAGCCTTAATGGCTACTGTGTGATTGTTGCCGCAAGCTACATCCAACCACGCATCAGAGCCTAACTGAGTGAATGAGCTTATGTCATTTGTATTGCCCGTACCAAGCTGTCCGCTAGCATTTCCACCGGAGACATACAAATCCCCATTAGAGTTAATCGCAAAGGATGATTGAGAAGATGCGTAAACTTTCGTCCAGTCTGTTGATGACCCAACCTGAACAGGAAGTGATCGCGGCGTTGTGTCGCCTAGGCCAAGCCGACCGTCAGTATTCTTACCCCAAACCCAAAGGGTTCCATCCGTCTTGATGCCAAGAGAATGGTCTAATCCGTGGGACGCTGTTCTCCACTCTCCGGCACTTCCAACCAAGGTCGGAGTTTTATAGTTTTCAACAGAGCCATTGGCGTCGCCAACACGCTCCCAAATGTAAATATTATCGTTGCTGTTGTCCAAAATAGCACCTGCGCTGGGATAACCCCAACTTGTTGACGAGCCAATTTGCGCAGGAGAGCTTCTGTCTGACCAAGTCCCATCAGCCAAGCCGCCACTTCCACCATACCCAACAGACCAGAGTGACCCGTTAGATTTTCGGAATACAGTCCTAGAGGCGTCTGTCATTACAGCATTTACGTCATAAGCAATTACAACCGGGGAACTACCGTTGGATGTTGACTGGTTGCCGCCCTGACCATAATACTGGCTTCCACCCATAAAGTTTAAATTGCCATTTGTTTGAATAGCAAAAGTCGGCCCATTTGAACTAAGTGCGATATGCTCTGACCATACTTTGCCCGCCGCGACTTGCACCGGGGAAGAAGTGCTTGTGGTGCCTAAATTACCAAACTGGCCGTTGTTATTTCTGCCCCAAGCGTACAAACTGCCGTTCGTTTCCGTAGCAACCGCGTGGCTGGAAGCCGCAACGCTTCGCCAACTTGAACCGGTGCCTATTTGAGCCAAAGCATTACGGTTATTTGTGCTGTTGTCACCCAGAGTGCCGTAATAGTTGTATCCACAGCTATAGAGCTTTCTATTTGTATCAATCACAAATGTGCTATAATATGAACCTGCATGAATATAGGAAGGCGTCCCAAACGAAAATGGAATTTGCACGGGAGAGCTTCGGTCTGTGTTGTCATTTGTGCCTAAATTACCAAACGCGTTGCCGCCCATGCCGTAAAGAGCACCGCCACGAATAAACAAAGTATGGTAGCCGGACGTACTGACAAATGTGAAATCAGTCTCAGTCCCCAATTGGACTGGAGAGCTTCTATTCACAGTGTCACCAAGGCCAAGCTGGCCATTGTTATTATTACCCCAAACCCAGCACGTTCCATTATTTTTGATTGCAATGTATGAGCCACCGTCGGCGTCAACGGTGCTTCCGTTGTTACTGTCAGCAAAGTCACCGCTAGTGGTGTAAGCATTTAGGTCGGCGCTATATTTTATGTCACCCGTGCCCGTCTGGCCAAAATCAGTCAGCCCCATCATGTAGAGTGACAGATTTTCCGGAGCTTCAATTTCTGAGCCTCCAGACGCTTGAATTAGTTTTCTAGTGCCTGACATTTTTTACCCCATCGCCTGACCAGCAGTAAACCCGTAATAAGTCGTGCCACCATCGTGAGTGGTAAACACGAAGAAATCAACCGCGTTGGCCGTTGCTGAGAGTGTCGGTGCAGTAGCTTCGGCCCAATCAACGCTTGCGGGCCACGCAACAGTGAAGCCGGACGCTGATGCGTCTTGTACCAGTTTTAATGTAAAACTTGACACCTTACCTGATGACACAGGATTGCTGAAAGTGAATGAAGTGTTTTCTGTCAACGTGTGGCTAAAGTTTGTGCCGTCATGCAAGTCAACGGTTACAGAGTTGCCAGATGATGTTACGCTAGTGTGTTCTTCTGCGATGCCATTATCAAACGTCACAATGCCGTTAGCGTCTGCCGTTACAGCCTTTGATGCTTCGGTCGTGCCAAGAACTGTCACATCAACGTAGTTTAGCTCAGAGGAGGTCGCGGTGATACCAGACAGGACGTTAATCTCTGAGGTGGTAACAGTCGCACCGTCCAGAATTTGCAACTCTGTATTTGAAACGCCGCCAAGCAGCGTATCTAAGCTGTCCCAATTACCATTAATATAACCGCCCCAAGCGTCTTCATCGCCGCCGACGGTAGGCTTATTCCAGGAATAGTTTGTGGTTGTTGTAGGCATTTATGCGGCCCTCTCTAAATAATCTGATGTTGTCCACGTTGTTGTTGGATCACTTGTAGGCAACCATTTATAACGCGCAACAACCGTTGTTTCACCAAGTATGCTGTCACTCGCCGAACAGTTTCTGATGCGATTATATGCGATATTTGGCGTAAATGAAACATCTGTCGTTGATGCCCCAACTTGCGCCAAGTATCCATCAACAGAAGGACTAAATGTTATCTGTGATGCGCTTGATACATTGCGAGTAATTTGCGGCGTAATGGATACACTTACTGCAAAGCCGTCAGCTACAATGCCATCTTCTACACTGTGATTTTCTCCATAAATGTATGAACCATAAGTGTTTAGACCATAACCGGGTCTAAACCCATCATTGCGCACATACTCAATCGCCGCTGCCGTGACCAACGTCAGAACATTCGCAACCACAGCGCCATCTTTTACAATTACGCCCGCTGGTGATGATGATGTAAACACCGCGCTTGCCGTAGCAGCCGCGCTGACAACAGTTACCGCACTAGCGGACGCCGATACGCTACACGATACTGTGGCTGCGCCTTGTGTTGTTTCTGGCTCACCATATAAACCAGAACTGTAAAGGCCAGTGTCGTATGTAGAGCGCAAAGCCATTATGAGGCAGTAATGTCTAAGTCACCTGTCGGGATGCGGAAAACGTCACCGTCATTGATCGCCTTTGCAACTGTCAAAGGTGCGTGGACAATCATATTACCGCCTGATGCGGCATCCATAATTCCAATGTGACTTACTGTTCCCCAGTTGCCGCCATTGGCTGCTGGAAACTCAACCGCTGCTGAATTTGATGCTGTGTCGCTACTGACAGTAAATGTTGCCGCAGTTCTGGCATAGTCAAAACCAGAAACTTCAGTGCCAGCGGTGCCAGTGTCGGTCGGGTCAGATGTAAACAAACCAATGTACCACGCGGTTGGGCGGGTAACGCTATCTGTGGTCAACAGATATTGCAGTGTGGTTGTCTCGAAAGCGTTAGTTAAGGACATGGATTTCTCCGTTAGATATATCTGGCGCTATCATACACCAATTTTCAGTTAATAACTAGTTATAATAATTCTGCGACCAGAACCACCAAACCTAGTGTCATCAGATGCCTTTTGCAGTGAAGCCAAACCGTTTTGATACAAGCCAGCCCAAGTCTGAATCCTTGCATCATCCAGCAAATATGGAGCCGATTGCATAAGTGCGCCATACAGGTAAACATCAGGCTGATCTTGCAGCAACCAATTAAAAGTTACGCTATCGCTCAAACTTGGGATTTGCGCATAATAAGCAAGCTGCATAGGATATTCCGCAGCAGGAGTTGGGAACACCTCTATAGCTTCCCCCATTTGCGTATAATAACGAGAAATGCCAGCAGTGTCGCTGTTGTTCTGCCGCTTTTCCAGCATATCTTCTGGGCCAATAAAATCTAATTTGACCGTGGTTGATGCGGTGATATTAAATCGAACCGTCTCCAACCAATTGTTAGGCACTTGCACATATCGGCTATCAAGCACTGCATCAACACGCTCAATCATTTTATAATGACGCAGTTTGCGATTTATATCGGCCTCCGCCAGCGCAATGAAATCAGGAATAACCGAAAGTAACGATGTATCACCATTACGATTAAGCCAATTGGCAATGGAAGATTGAAGCTCTGAATAAGTTGTGATTGCCATTTAACAGTCCCATGCTTTACGCGACCAATAGTTAGCCGACAATTTGCTATTCTTACCCTTAATACCACCAGAACGCGCACAATACGATGCTTTTCGACTTGGGGTGCTTTTCTTAATGGTCATATTCGGATCGCCAAAGTTAACCTTTTTAACTTGGTTGCCTTCAACCGCCAAGACTTCAAACTTCTTAGGCCCACCCCGGCGAGGTTTATTAACCGCCGTAAACCCGTGCCGCTTTTTTGCAGCCGCTATCTTTTCAGCTTTTGTACGCATTAGAAATCAATAAGCCTCACGCTTTTGCTAAACACTTGCCAGCCATTGCGCATTTGCTTGGTGTAGGGCAACCCTTGCATGGTTTGAAGGATGCTGCGGAAGAATACTTACCAGTTTTCATTTCTTTTTGCCGCCCTTTTTCTTACCCATACCCTTTTTGCCATAACCCATTATGCTTTCCTCTTTGCTGGTTTTTTGTTGGATTTCTTTGCATCGGCCCTGACAACTTTTAAATTTGACCAAGCATTAGGATACGCAGAACCCCTGCGCTTAGACATAGCCTTAGCTCTCGCAATTTGTGCTTTAGTCATTTTTGCCATGATGCACCTGTGTTCTTCAACCACACAGTATCACATTAAGCTATTCCACGCAATCCGCGCTTGATTGGTGCGCCCCAATCGGCATCAGGCTTATAACCAACAGCTAAATATCTGAACGCATCCGCACCATGAGAAGTCCAATCGTGCAAGGGTCTGCCGCGCCAAGACTTCATCCGCTCGTCAAACTCACGCCGATATTGCAACATTGCTTCCACGCCACGCTCACACTTGCTTTCGTCAAACCAACAACGGTTAAGCATAGAACGCGCAGCTTGTATGCCATCTTCTATTCCAAGCCGGGGAGCTATTTCTATGTCTTTAATGCCCAGCGCGTCCAGCGTTTCCAATCTGCTCTTGCCCGTGCCAAGCTCCTTAACTCTGACATCGTGCGGCAAAATATGCTGCTCGTAATGATAGCCCCGCTCACTTAGAGCCTTTGCGTAATGGTCTAAACCTACGCCGCTGCTCTCATAGTAATCTATTAAGCGGATTTCTTTGCCGACATACTGCGCAAACCAGATAGCCGTGCTGTCGCCAATACCCAAGTCCCATGCAGTAACAACACCCACGCCGGGATCGTATGGCACGTTTGAAATGCGCTTTTCTTCTTTGGC
>Ga0222715_10002325_pt1 | contig 17509 bp, 19 predicted proteins | sample C33_9DmetaG_FD_165056 | JGI IMG/M metagenome (GOLD analysis project Ga0222715, IMG submission 165056) | Estuarine water microbial communities from San Francisco Bay, California, United States - C33_9D | ecosystem: Environmental > Aquatic > Marine > Unclassified | place: USA: California... | reverse complement strand
TGCTCATTGGGTAAATGCCAACTTCGATGTTAAATTTAAATTCAAAGGTAGAAAGGAACATTTAAATATAAAATATAGTGAAGAACAAGGTTATCATACGGAGAGTAGATATACTCCAACAATAACTCGCAAACATATATACGGAACATATACGGCAAAAAAAATTATATTTGAAAAATTGGGTTTTGATTATCAAGAGGTTGATGAGTTTATTATGGAAACAGACCATAATCATGACGAAGACTGGTTTAAGATAAGAGATATGATTGGAGAAATATATGGATAATGATTATTCAGGTCGCAAAATTTCTGCTAATCTATTATTCATATCTTTTTTATATTTTTCATATGGCTTTGGGTCGCCATAACCATGTACCCAATCAATTTTATTACTATCCGCTAAAGACAATATATAAGTATCATCCCAATCGTGATTTCCTCTTGTATTTAAGTAATTCATCATACTAGTCTTTGTATTCAAATTGTGAAGAAATCCCATTAACATAGCCATATGAAACATATTTTGCAGTTGTAGGCAAGTTTTTTTGTCTCGTTCCTGCATTTCTTCTCTGGTTTTCCAATTATTTAGTTTGGCATTGTACTTTTCCCTTTCATCATTTAGATGTTGGAGAGTGTTATTGTCCATTGTTTGTTCTTGTGATTTACTCATATTCTATTTAAATCCATATAAATCAATTAATTTTATTCAATTAATTGATTTCATAAATTCAAGTTCATATCTTGGACCTTTGTTCTGTTATTTGAAAAAACTTTTCCAAAGTTTCTTCCGATGATGTTGTATATATTTCATATGCTAATTCTTCTATTACATTTTGTATATGTGGTAGTGATTTTACTTTTAAATATGCTGCCAAATCTCCTTCATCCGCATCTACAAGAATTAAATTTATATTTTTTGGCATTGATTTAAATCTTTCCATAAACCAAGGTTTTACTCTTTGACAAGGACCACACCATCCTGCCGATATTTTTACTATGTTATATCTGTGTTCTTTTACATATTTTTTAAAAGTCTCTCTATCTGTAATAGATATTATTTCTCCTCCCATTATAATTTTATATATTATTTTATTTTTAATATAAAATCTTGTAATTCATCTATATCTATTTCTGGTAAATCTACGTGAGCTTCCCAAATATATCTACAAAAAGCCCATTTTAATTTACAATTTTCCTTATAGTTTTTACTTTTTTTATATATCAATTGATTGTATATATTTGTTGGTAAAAATTTTAAACTGTCTTTTGGTAATACATAAGCTAATTGTGTATATGGTGAAACTGGTTTATTATTATTTTCTTTTATAAATTCTACTCCCCATCTTGGAACATATTTTACCAAATCTTTTAATAATGGTGGATATGGGTATTTATAATGCCAACTCCAATCACTACATCCACTTGTATAATATTTCATAACCCATTCTAACCCTTCCAAATAATTTATACTTATTTTTTTCTTATACTCTTGTGTGCCATTAGAATCAAATAGTGTTTTATAGTATCTATCTTGCCAATTTGGTATAAATGGTGCTATATACAACTCATCTTCTCTATCTAACATTGGTGCATTCAAATATCTTTCTTCGGGTTTTTTATATTGTCTTTTACTTTGTCTTTCTCTTGTTTTATTATTTGATACTATATTATTCCATTCATTTTCTGATAATTCTGATACTAGTTCATATACGTTATTCCAATATATTTCCTTCCCATTTGTTAAATTTTTATTTGTATCGCCTAATATCTTTTTATAAGCATTAATCATTATTTCTATTCCATTTATTCTTATATTTATTGCTGGAAAATGTGGCATAAAATCATTTCCTAAAAAAAAGCACAAAAATATATAATCATATAATCTATTTGATTGTTGTTTATTATTTACTTTTCTTCCATTATTCATTGTTGATATGATTGCTTGTGATAATTCCGGTAAATCTAATACATAACTTTCGTTTGGATTTAAACTGCTATTTATACTTTTTATAAATTCCGGTGTTTCTCTATATAAATATATATGTTTTGCGATAGGTAAATGATTTAATCCTAACATTATCAAATCAGCATCCAATCCATATATAAAAGTACATTCATTGCTATGACTTTTTTTATTTCTTAGATACTCAAATATTTTATGTTCTCCTTCCCCTACCTTATCACTTCCACTTACTATAATTTCATTTAATCCATATTTTTTTTCACTATTTTTAAAATATTTTTCTGTTAATTCATTTAATTTTACCATAAACTCTGTTCCTGGTGTTATTGCTGTTGTTTTCCATTCCTCTTTATTTTCACTATCTGGAAATATTACTTTTTTCATTTTCCTTTCCAACATCGATTTATATCTTCTTGTTCGTTGTTGTTCCATCTTGGCAACTGGTGCTACGCCATCATAAGCTATTATAACTCTATTATTCGGTTTTAATTCATTTATATAATATTCTATCTTTTCACATACTTTTTTTATTAATTCTACTTCAAATTCTTCTTTATTTCCATTATATTCCTTTTTTATAGAATGGAAACTATCATATATTATTGAATTACTATCCAGATACAAGTTATTTATTACTTGACCTTTTGATATTTTTTTAATTATACTGCAATTATTTCTAACTATGTAAGAAAAAAAACTAGGAATACCCATTTTCGTTAATTTAATATAGCAATATCTTTTTAAATTGGTAATATTAATATTATAATTCATACATTGTGTAATTTTCAATAGAATAATATATAATATAGTTACACTATATCGTGAAATGCCCGAAAATAAAAAGGTAAACGTGAAAAAAAAAGTAAAATCAAAGATTTCTAAGAAGAATACTGTCAACAAACTTATAATTTCTAAAATTAATTATTATATTACTATTGTTGAAAACACTATTCTTTACGTACAAAAGTACAAAATCCTTGATATTTTGAATGCTAATCAGCTAAACGAATCTATTCAAAAACTTCTAGATGTTAATTCATCTTTAATGGTTTTACTTGATTATACAAAAACTAACAAACATTTCAAAAATAAAGATGAAATTCTTGATAAATTGCAAAATATTAATAATGAATTCTCTTTCATATTTAGAAGTTATGGAACTAAGTATATCGTAGATGTTCTTAATGTCGTATTTGGAAATTCATTTATTGAAAATAATCACTTCGATGATAGTAGGTTCTCACTTATTAAAAAATTTATTCATCCTATCAGTTATAAAGTTCTTGAATGGAAACCTAATTCTAAAAATGACAAATCTAATAAAACTAGAATTGCTAGAAATAAAATTGTTGAAGATTTTATGATTGTCGAAACCGCTAAATCTCTTGATTGCTTTGATCTTGCTAGAACTTCCAATATTTTTCAAACTAAAGTTTATGGTATTAAAATATGTTTTCAAAATTACACAACTGGAAAAACTCTTATTATCAGTGGAATCGCCGATGAAATTATTCTTCAATGTTGTTCTGAAAATTTTATTTACGACCAATTAAAAGTCATCAATAACAATAAACCCAAGGATGCTAATTTCTTTTCTAAAGATTTCAACCGTTTTATTAATTCTTTAACTTTAAAAGAACTTCTAATTTACAACGAACTTGAATTATATCATAAATATAACGGTTTTTGCGTTCATAACAATCAAATCAAACAAAAACCCATACACGATAATGTTAAAGATTTCCTTTCATCCGAACTTTACGACCAAAGAAGAATTCTTATCCAACTTTTAATCAAAGCCGATGACCCTGAATTCCAATATCTAGCTTATTTACTCTATGATTTATTATCTAGTGAAAATGATTCTAATAATATTGATAGCCAAGAACAAACTATTCTTTTTGATAGTTTGCCTTGGAATATTAAAAAATTCTTTAAAAATGCTATGAAAAATACTCTCAATTATACTAATAGTTTTGTTGATTTTGAAACTTCCAAAATACCTCTAGAGCAGCAAATTTGTTTAATGAAAGCCCCTAGAGTTGTTAAAGAAAAAGCTATGACTAAGCTTAAAGAAGTTAAAGCCAAATCTGAAGACTCTGGTTCAAAAGCTAGACATTATCTTGAAGGATTATTAAAAATCCCCTTCGGTTATTATAAAAAAGAAAAAATTCTTGATACTATTGATGATTATACTACTATATTAAATGATACTATCCATTATATTAAAAATAATGATAAAGATGGTTTTTTTAGCGTCCAAATTAAAGATAAATATACTTCCGTTGAAATAAACCAAATCATTGATAAAATCAATAATTTTGTAAAAGAATATAATTATAACTTCGTTTTTAATGTTATTGATAAAGCTAATAACAACAAAAGAAATGACCTAATTCAAATTATATATGAAATTAATTCTATCATTAAAATATATTCTTTAAAATATAATAGAATATCTCATTCTGGTAAGAAAATATCTTTTATCAAAAATTCCATTTCAAAATTCATTGAAACTTACAAAGACCACTTAATCGTTTTCGAACATCTATACAAATATTTCCATTTATCTAAAATTAATATTGATAAAATCAATAATGATATAAAAATCATTGGTGCTAAAAAAAACGATATTTGTAATTATATGAATAACGTTAATGATATATTAGATAATGCCGTGCACGGACACGAAAATGCAAAAAGACATATTGAACGTATTATAGGACAATGGATTGCTGGCGACCAAGATGGTTATTGTTTTGGTTTTGAAGGACCTCCCGGCGTTGGTAAAACTTCCTTAGCTAGAAAAGGCCTTGCTTATTGTTTAAAAGATAGTAATGGTGATGTTAGACCTTTATCTTTTATTGCTATGGGTGGTGCCAGCAATGGTTCTACTCTTGCAGGACATAATTATACTTATGTTGGTTCTACTTGGGGTAAAATTGTTGATATATTGATGGATACTAAATGCATGAACCCTATTATTTTTATTGATGAATTAGATAAAATCAGTAAAACTGAAAATGGTAAAGAAATTATCGGTATTCTTACACATTTGATTGATAGAACACAAAACGAACAATTTCAAGATAAATATTTTAATGGTGTAGATCTTGACCTTAGTAAAGCTCTTTTTATTTTTTCTTATAATGATGTTTCTTGTCTTGACCGTATTTTACTTGATAGAATTCATCGTATTAAATTCGACCATTTAACTCTTAATGATAAATTAAAAATTTGCAATAAATATATTCTACCAGAGTTTTATCAAAAATTTAACATGAAAAATCTTAATTTTTCCGACGATATTCTTACTTATATTATCGAAACTTATACTAATGAATCCGGTGTAAGAAAACTTAAAGAAATCCTTTTTGAAATTATCAGTGAAATCAATCTTGAAATTCTTAAAAAAGACATTGATGATATTCCTACCATCAATAAAGATATTATTACTAATAAATTCTTAAAAGATAAACCTCGTATTCGCATTAAAACTATTCACGATAATCCACTACCCGGACTTATTAATGGTTTATGGGCTAATTCCCTTGGAATGGGTGGTATTATTCCTATTGAATGTAATTTGTTCCCTTCTAATAATTTCCTTGATTTTAAACTTACTGGACTTCAAGGTGATGTTATGAAAGAAAGTATGAATGTAAGTAAAACTCTTTCTTGGAAACTTACTTCTTCTACTAACAAAACTAAATTTATTTCTACTGCTAAAAAATCTAAATTACAAGGTATACATATTCATTGTCCTGAGGGAGCTGTTCCAAAAGATGGTCCTTCGGCAGGGACTGCTATTACTACTTGTATTTATAGTGTTTTGAATAATAAAAAAATTAAAAATGATATTGCTATTACAGGTGAAATAAATCTACAAGGCAAAGTCACTGAAATCGGCGGGCTTGATTTAAAAATTTTAGGCGGTACTCGTGCTGGCGTTAAAACTTTTATTTTCCCTGAAAACAATCAAGAAGATTTTGATAAATTTATGGATAAACAAAAAGATAAAGCAATTTTTCAAGGTATTGAATTTATTCCTGTTAATAATATTCAAGAAGTCTTAAAATTAGTTTTTATTTAATATTTTATAAATATATATAACAAAACATGGCTATTAAACTCGCTTTTGATGATATTATAATTTTTTTTACTGCCTTATCTCCTATTTTTATTTCTATGTATTTTGTTTTGGATTCTTTTTTTAATTATAATGCAAGGGCGTTCTTTTTCCTTATTTTCCTTTTAATTACTCAAATTATTTCCGCTCTTTTTAGACCTCTTATCGGTAGAAAAAGACCTTGGATTATGCATAAAGGCAATCCTACAAAACAACGAGCTCACGATTTCTGCGACCCATTTGAAGACCCTTTCGGTGCTATGGGTGGTGGTGATATTTATTCTGCTCCTGGACCTCACGCTGTTTTTCACGCCTTTACCTTTATTTATTTACTTTTAGGTAATGCTACTAATCCAAATTATCCAGGCACTCCTTTTATTATTTTTCAACTTATATGGGCTATTCTCGACTTAGTATTTAGGTGGAAGAGTAATTGTTCTGCTCCTCCTGATATCATTTGGGGCCTCGTTGTCGGAGGTCTTATGGCATATGGTTTATGGACTGCTTTTTACCACTCATCCGAATTTGGAAAACGTAATGTTTATTACGCTCAAGAAACTAACGCAAAAAAATGTAGATTAAACAAAAAACAGCAATTTGTTTGTAAGAGAATTAAAAAACATAGAAAATAATTTAATATAATTATTGTGAATTATATTAAAACATACTTGTTTTATATTTTGTTAAAAAAAATTTTTTTACTTCATCTATTATCATATTCCTTCTCCACTGATTAAAATTATTATGCACGTAATATGTTCTAAAAAAACGTTGAACCCATAATCTTATACACTGATTTATATTTATTCTTTTATACATTTCTAAACCTAATTTATTATATTCTTTTTTATTTAATTTTTTATTCACCCAATTATGCATATCATATAAAAAATTAATCAAATCTTCTTTTGTTTTTACCACTTGTTCAAATTTCTCTTTTTTTAAATATAATGTTGCTGAATGTTGACATATCGGACACGGTAAACTACTACATACCAATAAAAAAAATTTTAATATCGTTTCTCTTTCACGATTAAAAAAATTTATATTTATTTTTTCTGCTACGCCGTGAAACATATACCACGTTGGGATTGACCACGCTTCTTTACCTGATTGTTTCGACATATATTTATAATAATAGATATAGAGATAAAATTTTATTGAATATAATGAATTCAACACAAAATTTTTTTGATTCCTTGTATAATGACGTTGACGTAGAGGATGATGATGAAAATGTTTGTCTTATTACAGGTGAAACATTGCTAAACGATCATATAACTTTACCTTGCGATCATAAATTTAACTATCACTCTATTTTTAATGAAATTAAAAAACAAAAACGTTCTTTTTTTCCCAATTCTAAATTCAATAATTATTATGAAATTGATAAAGTTAAAAAATATCAAATCAAATGCCCTTATTGTAGACGTAAATTTGATGGACTTCTCCCACCATCAAGCGACCCAAATTTTCAACAACTTCTTTTTGTTAATTTCCCATATTCAAAATGCATAATGCTTGATAAATGTAAATATCCTTTTCTTTCCGGTAAAAGAAAAGGTATTCCTTGTTCTAAATCTTGTAATGGTATTTATTGTCCTTTCCATAAACGGGTTGTTAATAAAAGAAAAAAAGCTCTTTTAAATAAAGCTAAACAGAAAACTACATCCCCTCCTTGTAATTATATTTTAACAAGAGGACCTAGAAAAGGCCAAACTTGTGGTAAAAAATCTTTAAAATATACTATTACTCCAACCAAACAATTTTGTAAAGCACACGAAAAATGCTCTGTTAATTATACAAAAAAATCCACAACTACCACCCCTCCACAAACTAATAATGTTGTTACTATTTAATTAAAAGACTTAAAAATTTACTATCAATTTATATATATATGCAAGACACTAATAATTTACGTGATAGTGTAAAAAATTGGTTGCAAATTGATAATGAAATTAAACAATTACAAAAAGAAATCAAAAAAAGAAGAAATATGAAAAAACAAATCACCGACCAACTTATTAACACTATGAAATCTAATGATATTGATGTTATGAATATACCCGACGGAAGACTTGTTAAAACAACTAATCGTGTTAAAGCCCCTCTTAGTAAAAAACATTTAATACAATCATTGCTTATTTATTTTAAAGAAGACCCCGATATGGTGAAAAATTTAAGCTCTCATATTATGGATACTCGTCAAGTCAAAGTCGTTGAAAGAATTCAGAAAAAAAAATAACTATTATATATCAATGACTTTTAATTATCCTCTGGATAAAATTAATAATGATATTAACATTAATAATTTTAGAAATAATGATAAAATTTTTATTTGTTTTTATAAGATTATTTCTAACGCTCAATATCAACAAATCACTAAACCCTTCATTAAATATTTACTTTATAAATATCCAAAAGGCAATAAAGAATGTTTATCTTTCCCCTTTACTATTTTTGACAAGAAATATAATCCTACTACAACTGCTAATAAATTCGCTCAAAAAATTTCCGGTGAAAAAAAACATAAACTTAAAGCTTTTATTTCTAACTCTTACGGGCATTTTTTCTTTTATGAATATTTAGATAATTATATCAATCTTCGTACTATTGAAAGAAGTAATCAGCTTTGGTGGTGCTTAATTGATGAAATTTGTAACCATAAAAAAGTTGTTAATTTTGACGTTCATTTTTCTGTTTATAATACTTTTTTTCAAAATCCTATTTTAATCTATTTAAAAGATTCACATAATAATAATTTTGAAATTCCTGTTGTTTCTTATTTCGGTTCTACTGCTAAGATTATCCCTTACGTTGCTTCACTTGGTTTCCGTGCTAATGCTAGTAAAATTTTCGGTTCATATTACTATTTAGGTTCTTATAATAATGCTATTAGAAATGCTTCTTGGAGCCCTAATAACCGGTTGATTTGTTATTTCGATAAAGAAGAAAGCGATGAAAATGGTAAATTATTTAATGGTTCTATTATTCGTTATGCTGCTTTTTTAGGAACTTGTCGAACTATTTTATATAGAAAAACCGACCCTTTTTATTGGTTTTTTAAATATCTCGATTCCTACGTTTATGATAATAAAGTGTATGATAAATATAAAAGTGTTAAGGGTAAATGGGCTGAAAAATATGATGCTATTCTTATGTCTGCCGTTAAATATAAAAATATGAAAGGTTATATTAATATTAACACCCAACTTATTATTAAGGATTTTTCTAATTTTTATCCTATTTCTATCCATAATGTTGATAAATCTACTTTAAAGTCTAATTGGGACCCTTTTTTCCCGAAATATTATATAAAATAATATATATGTTTGGTTTATCTCTTAAATGGGTTATCACTATTGTAATGGTTTTTATTTTAACGCTTACTCAACTTCTTACTTCTACATTACCCGATATTTTTTTACCTAGAATAATGCTCCCTTATCAAGCTTGGATTGTTGCCATTTGGTTATTTATCTTTTTATTACCTGTAAATGTCACTCCTTTTTAAATTCATTTTTTATTATATTAAAAAATTGATTTTAATATAATCTACTATATTTATTTAACATGGAAAAACGTATTAATAAAAAGATAGACAGTTGGAGATGCAAATTCAAAAATGATATAATTACTCAAATATCACAACATTTCCCAGATAACAATAATAATGAATTATTAAATTTTATCAATGAATATCCTACTATTATTATCGGTTCTACCGATTTAGCAAAACGTAAGCGTGTTAAAAATGTTGTCCCATTATGCGACCAATGCTGTGCTCTTAGAGCTAACGGAGAACAATGCACAAGACGTAGAAAAGACGATGAAAAATTTTGTGGAACTCATATTAAAGGAACACCTAATGGCGAAGTTAAAGATAATCCTCCAAAAAAAATTCATAAAAAAGTTCAAGTTTGGATCCAAGAAATTCGCGGCATTTCTTATTACATCGATAATAATAATAATATTTACGACCACCAAGATATTGTTAATAACCGCCTCAATCCTAAAATTATCGCAAAATATACCAAAGTTAATGGTGTTTATGATATTCCTTCTTTATTTAAAAAATAATAAATAATCTAATAATTACTTATTATTTATTTTTTTTTTGGCTTCGCTTCTTCTGGTATATTATTTTTAAGAAACTTTGTTACGTACTCTACCGTAGGCTTACAATCATATATTGTTCCTACATATATCCCCGCCGAAAATCCCATCATAAATTGCCACATATACTTATTACTCAGATTTTAATAATAAACTTTCTTTATAATTCGACAGTATCTTTCCTCCAAAAAACAATGTCATACTTGTTAATATATGCCAATACGCATGAAAATATTCATAATTATTACAAAATAAATGATCTAGCACCCAACAAATAATTGATAAATATATACACGCTTCTTTCGCCAAAAATAATCTGTTATTATCTTTTATATACCTGATATTCATTGAAAATAAATATAAATATGTTTGCATTCCTATAAACATAATAAAAAATACTATAAATGTATCCCAATACATTAGATATACTCCCACCATCCACGCCAAGCACATATATGATAAATTATTATGCACCTCTTTTATTAGCATAAAACTTAAATATAACATTGACAGTTCATCCCCCCACTGCCCCCAATATCTCATTGTTCCATGGAATATTGCTGTTGTAAACCCTAGGGCAATCATTGCATATGCTGTTTCTTTCCTTAATCGCGAATTCAAAAAATATACTCCTACCATACAACTTGTAAAAGCACTCAATGTATTATAGTATTCTGCTATATATGGGGAATTATCATAATTTTTTTCACAAAATGTTATACTGCTGTCTTCTGGACCCCAATATTCAACTAATTCTGTCATTTTATTTTAACATAATTTATTTTTTAAATACTTTATGTTAATACTTATTCGTTCTCCATCGCTTCTTTCGTCACCTCTATATCATATTCACTCTTCCAAAAACTACTCAAAAAACCCGGCGTTGACATTTTCAAATTTAATTCCGGTTCCGTCGATTTTCCGCTTTCTTTTACTCCTTCGGTTCTTCCCTCGTGAGAAAGAAGATTTGTTTGTGTTTCTTCATAGGATGAATTATTATATGTATGCCATCCCAAAAGTCCAATCACACCGGCGATTGCCGTAACTCCAATTGTTAAATATGTGGTTTGATTGTTATTTTCCATTTTATATATATTAATAATTTCTTTTTATACCCCATTTTAACTTATAAATTTAAGTTTAAATCTTCTTCTACTTTTTTTTTATGTATTATAAAGAACCTTAAATATTTCTTTTTTCCATCATCATCATATCCGTTACTTTTCCTTTTTGGTTCCATTGCGTAATCATTTGTTCTTAATATCTGTCTTACTAAATTTAATAACGGCCATTTTTGTTTGGTCTTAGCATCTTTTTGTAACGATGTTAATGCTGATGAACTAAATACTTGTTTTAATTTTGAAACATGTTCTTTTACATTTTCATATTTTTTTTTGTCTAACAGCATTTCTCTAGGAATTAACATTCCGTCTAAATGATTAAAATCTTCAAAAACAATATTACAATCGTGTAAAAAATTATATATTGCTTTTTCTTGTTTATTCATATTTTCATATTTGTATTCATTATTCATTTATTTAATATAATTGTATTTCTTTATTTAAATATTTTTCTCTCCCAAACATATATTTTTGGGTTGTTATCATGTCGGTTGAGACTGACCTTACTGACTTTTTTTTCTATAAACTAGTTTGTTATGACTTTATCGTATTAAACGGGAAATTTTTGAAAACCCCTGACTGACTGACTTTTTGGTGCTGTTATTTTATTGTTTTATTAGCATTTATCGTAATAAATCCGTAAATTTTCCAAAAATGAGACTGACCTCTGCATAAATTCATTTCCAAAAAAGTGCTCTTACTGAGTATCGTCTCGTTTCAACCAATTTTCAAAACAGCTGACTGCCTTGTAGGTATTTTTGATTTACTTAATTTTACAGGTATAAGCATAAACCTAGCTATTTCAGGGATATCAGTTATCTATATATTCGTCCATTTTTGTGCAATTTGAAAATACCAAGAGTATCAGAGATTTCATTTTGGACAATTTTGCAATTTCAGAAAATGTCCAAAATAGAATTATAGGTACAAGTTTCATGGCCGAAATTGCACGTTTTTTTACTTATACTAGATATACCTAGCAAAAAAATGAATTGCTTTGTTTTTTATTGAGACCATACTTATTTTTTTATTATTTTAATCCGTAAAGTATTTAGAGATTTTTTATGTTAGCATATATAAAATGCTAACAAAATGCTATCAACAAAAATCTGAAAAAAAAACTGGAGGTATGTCAAAAAACAGAAGTTATTTTTGTAATATTTGTGATTATAATACGTGTAAAAAGTCTGATTGGCTTAAACATCTTAAAACAAAAAAACATATAAGAAATAAAAAACTGGAGACAAAGGGTGTTAGCAAAATCTCTCACTCTGTTGAATTTATATGTTTATATTGTAATAAATCATATTCGCATCGCTCCACATTATCACGTCATCAAAAAACTTGTAAATTAAATGATGGGTCGCTTGTTGAAACTTGCGTAAAAATGCTATCTATCTCTCCAAAAGTCGCAGAAAAAAAAGAAAATGAAAAAAAAATTCCAGAAAAAAATGAGCTGCTAACTAAAACAGGTGAAAACAATGAACTCGCACACCTAAAAGAGGAAGTCAAGGCTTTAAAGACAGAGCTACAACGCAAAGAAATTAAAGAATTACAGAAAGAGTTGGAACACAAGGATAAATTGATTGATATTTATAAAAATCATGCGAAAGAAGTTGGTGATACATATAATACACAAAACATCAATAATACACAAAATATATCAATAAATGTATTCTTGAATAAAGATTGTAAAAATGCTATGAATTTAACGGATTTTGTAGGTCAAATAAAAGTTCAATTGGAAGATGTAATGTATCAGAAAGACTTTGGTGCCGCGGCAGGAATTCAAAATATATTACAGAAACAATTAAAAGATATGTCGCCAACGGATAGACCATTTCATTGTACGGATGAAAAGCGAATGCAATTTTATATTAAAGAAGATGATAAATGGGAGAAAGATACCGGGGATAAAGCAGCAAAAAATATAAGAACAGTGATTAAAGATAAAAGTATAATGGCAATGAAAGAATGGGAAGATGCGAATCCAACATTTCCAAATAACCCAAAATTAGCAGAAGAATATAATAAAATAGTAAGTGGAATATTGGAAGGTTATGGAGATAAAAAGAAATATGATAAACAGATTAAAGAAGTTAAGAAAAGAATAGCAAGATACGTATCAATTAAAGATGCAATAGAACATAAAAATAATCAAAAAGATGGAAAAATAACGAATTTAATATAATACAAAAATATAATTTTATATTATATGAGCGATACAGATTTAGAAACAAATATAATAAAAGATATTTTAAATACAGATATTTCACAAGTAAAGATAGATATAAAAGAAGAGGTTGATATAAGTGGAGTTCAATTTTCTATAGAAGATTATTTACACGATTTTCCATCAGGTTTATTTCGGCATAATCATAAAGTTAAAGGTAAAAAAATACCATTAAATATCGATGAAGCAATAATCAATGTAAAATTGGGAGTGGTAACTCCATTTAATCAAGGAGATTTTGACATGGTTGATAATATAACTGGAACCGGCGATATGATCCATACAGTTTCGTATAATCAAGTAGAAAAAAGTTTAGAAGATTTATATGCAGATCCAAAAGAATATTATTCATCCGCAATGGATATATTGGGTAGTTATATTCGTGGTCAAAAGTTAATATATATGGAAGCGAAATATCATTGTGAAACAAATTTAAATTATTTGATGTTGCCAGCTATATTTTTATCATCCTTAGCAGCCGTTGCTTCGGTAGGATTAGATAAATATTTATGGGGTCCAGTAGCAATGTCAGGATTAAATGCTTTTATTTCATTTTTATTGGCAATTGTAAGTTATATGAAATTAGATGCTCAAGCAGAAGCTCATAAAACATCAGCACATCAGTATGATAAATTACAATCTAGTTGTGAATTTTCATCTGGATATTTTTTATTATTTGGATTAGATGATAATAGCATTGAAGAAATTAAAGAAAGAATAACAGATATTGAAGCCAAAATCAGAGAGATAAAAGCAACAAACCAATTTGTTATACCTAGAAAAATAAGATATGCTTATCCTACTATATATAATTTAAATGTTTTCTCTATTATAAAAAAAATAGAAAATTGTAAACGAGATTATATAACAAAGATTAGAGATATTACAAATAGAATAATACATTTAAAAACAGAATGCTCTCAAACACTAGATGAAAGTTCGAAAAAGATAAAGAAAGCAAGAATTAAGATTGCGTATGATTCTAAGTCGTCTGCTTTATCTACTATATTACTTTTGAAATCAGCTTTTTCTGTAATAGATCAAATTTTTCAAGCAGAAATATCTTCCGCAGAAAAAGAAAGACGTCGAATTTGTAGTCGTTGTTGTTATAAAGAGCCTGTTAATGTAATTGATACAAATAATTTTATAAAATATATTATGGACCCATTTAATAAATATGAACCATGGGTTGATCCAGATAAATATATGATAGATAGAAAGTAATCGGTATAAATATATTTCTTATTAAAGTATGATATATTCTGAAAGCTTCTTGTTGATCTCGCCCGAAATTTCATATGTTTTGAAATGAATTTTATCTAATAATTCCATTGTTTTAACCCTATTTTTACCACTTGTCTTTCCAGTCCAATGATCCCAATCTTTTTCTCTTTCTCTGTGACACATACGTTCAATAACAAATAGATTATCTTTTATAATTCTTGTATATCTAATTTTCTCACTTGTGTCTTCTTCTTTTACAACAATATTATATCGTGAATATAATACGTATAGTCCTTTTGATATACATTGCAGTAAATTATATAATGATTTTAATGTTTCTAATACTAAATCGGTTTGACAACAAACAGATGGAACATTATTTATAATAAATTCTTTATCTAGATAATCAGTTGAAAAGTTATGTATCGTTTGAGAAAATTTATCAAGATGGTATTTGGTAAGATCTTTAAGCATGAAATCATTTCTTTTAAACGTGGTCCAATATTTTTTATGATTTGTTAATAAATATTCTTGAATGATTTTATTCCATATATCCTCTTGTATAAAGTATTCAATTCTTGTATTCTCGCTGCTATTCATTTTATTATTTAAAATATATTATTTAAATTATTTTACATCAATTTTACATCAATTTATCTTTCATGTTGAGCAAAAAAAGCAAAAAATTGATTTAAAAAAGATAGCTTGGATATTATTAACCCAAAGCAATCAAGAGCATATCCAAAATGAACTCGCAAGAAAGAAAACAGTTTTATCCAGTTGAGAGTATGAACTCTTGTTCCCGCACCGAACAGCGGTGGGAAGATGATGCCAATATCTATGGTGATATTAGCAGTGAATGGCAAATTAGCATAGGCAATGGTAAGCGCCTTAACCGCAGGTGGAAGAAATGTGGTGGATTTACTATTGTTAGAGATAGTAGAGGTATAGAACATAGTATTTATAGTGAAAGGCATGACAGAGAATGGCAACAAGCAATCGATGAGTTGAGACCGCCTCGGGGTTTGACGCGTCAGACTGCAATGCCTCGTTTTGATAATAATGAATATGATAGGTCATTACAGCCTGACGATGACCCGGATTTCTATAGTTATCCAATTCAACGTTCCTATGCTAATTACTAATTATAACACACCAATTGCCGGCGTGGTCCTAGGTATGACCTAAAACTGCTCGGTCCCTTAAGCATGACCTTAAACTGCAAATATAGAAGATTCCAGTGGGAATTGGTTAATATATAAGAGCGTTTGGCGGTGCCGTTCCAGATTCGTCCAATATAGTAAGAGGCGTTAAGAGCTCGTCCGTCGGGAAACCTGCAAGACGTTAAAAGGTGGTCCTTAAGCATGACCTTAAACTGCTTAATATGAGAATAGAGAAATTTAATTTTCTAGTCGCCATAACAGGTGTTAGTAGTCCTAATTGTGGGGACAAAGTTGAGGTTCAATTCCTCTTTATGGCTACTCTTTGGGGGTGAGAGTTCATCCTCCATTATATATTGTGGCTCTTCAGTTGGAATGACTGAACTGTCAACGCTCAAACGTAGTAGATTTGGTATATAATGGCTGTAACGATAGGGGATGGAAAAGGCGATAGAAAGCCCAAACCCCTTCCAGTAAGAAAATACAATAAAAACAAGCCACTATCTAGGTAGTTTGAGTATTTTTTAATTGCATTCCTTTTTTTATTTTGTAATCTTTGGTTATTATATATGGCACAAGCAGAAGATAATAATGACCCGTATACTGGAACTGAAAATCAGCACGATTTTGGAAACCATGCCGGAATAAAATGAGAAGTATTAATGAACGATAAGTCAAAAGATTATAGAAATTATGTAGATAGTAAATTTACTTGGATGGAAATCTTATTTATCCTGATATGGACGCCTCCCAGGGAGGATTAGAATATTGTAGGCATTGGACTTTGCTATTAAAAGTTAAAAACAAAACAAGAAGCAGAAGAAGTTTCTGCTATTTAGAAATAATATATCTATATTTTATATTATGTCTATCTACCACAGTTGGCCTCAAATTAATAATATAAACGAACTAATTTCTCGCTATTCTCCAGATGAAGCAAGGGTGTTAATATGTGCTTTGAATATGATGCATACTTCATTTAAAAATATAAAAAAGTGGAGGAAAAATATGGACGTTTTTTCTGGAAAACTCGCAATATCTCAGTCTATGTCTTATACATTACACGATTATATAGAGACTGCTAAGGCTGATGGTATACATCCCCGCCAAGCCTTACTACCTGTAGAGTATCTGGACCAAAGGTCTGGGAGTTCTTATAGAGCTGGAATAATTGTTTTACTTCCAGATCCAGTAAATAGTAGTAAATTTATAATATGTCAGGTACTAAATCCTGATGATCCTGTTAGAAATGATGTGATTGAAACATGGGGAAAACAAATAAACAAAAGAGGACAAGGAAAAACACTTGAGACATACATAAAAAAAATTCGGAAGGTCGGCAAAGCCAGTGGCAATTCCAAAGACGAAATCAAGGCAGATGTGAACGCTTTAAAGGGTGCATACGATGCTGGGGAAAAAAGATACACTTCAAGTATTGGAACAGAATATTCTTTAAAGGAAAAATACCAACATAGTGTTGGTACTGCTTTAACAGAAAATCCAAATCCGTGCCTTGCTAATCCCGATAACATCGACTGGCCCATATCCATTAAAGTGCAAATG
>Ga0222715_10002324_pt1 | contig 17517 bp, 11 predicted proteins | sample C33_9DmetaG_FD_165056 | JGI IMG/M metagenome (GOLD analysis project Ga0222715, IMG submission 165056) | Estuarine water microbial communities from San Francisco Bay, California, United States - C33_9D | ecosystem: Environmental > Aquatic > Marine > Unclassified | place: USA: California... | reverse complement strand
CGGAAATTTTATCCACTAGCACCGGCGGCGGCGCTAACGTTTCGGATACTGGCGTGTGTAATCCCGCGTTGATCACGTTGCGAACGACGTTCGCGTAAACCGACCCCATGTTGTCCAACACATGCAGGAACGTGATTTCAAGCAACGCAAACGGCGTCGAGGATTGCGGTTTCGCGTCCAAGGGTACGATCAACTGACTGTAACACCCGCACTCTACCGCCAGTGAATTTCTTGGAAACTCCGATGGATGAAAACACTGCACCGATGGCGTCCATTCCGGTTTATTCGTCGCGAATACGCGTCCCGGCGCCCCCGAGCCAGGCGTGAAACCATCCGAGCCCGCAATCTGCACATTCAACGTGAACGACATACATCCGCGGTGAAACGCCCAGAGGGCATCCGAGCGATGTTCACTGCACACTCGCACGTATTCAGTCATCGTGTGCAATAGCACGTCGTCATTGTCGCGTTCAACAAACCAAATCTGTGCGAGGCAACCGTCGCCCAAGCCGTCGGCGACGGCGTTAAGCGCATCGTTGAGTTTCTTCACCATGACGTTCACCGCGGCATCGCTTGCGCTCGATTCCACCGTCTCATAAGCCCCTCTCACGAGTTCGAACGCATCCTTCTGAGTGCGCTTGGTCAACGAGCGCGATCTTGACCTCGAAGTCGGGTTCGAAGCTCGCCGACGCCCTCTCGTCCCTCTCCCTGTGTCCTTTGTCGACGCGTCCCTCCCTCGCGTCGATCGTCCTTCGCGGACGTTCGACGCGTTGTGATCGATATTATCGTTCGCCGTCCCCGCGTCGACTTCACGCGTGAGTTCGAGCTCGATCGAATCCCATATGTCCGCCTCTAAGCCATCGTCCAACACAACCCCCACGCCGTCGTGTGGATGCGACGGCAAGTCGTCCAAAAACGCCGTGAGTTCGTCCGCGGGAGCGCGCGAGGACATGTCGCACGATCGAAACGACTTCGTTGCCCACCTCAAGCGTCGTCAGCGGCGCCACGGTGCGTGCGGTGCGCCGCGGCGTGCGGGCAAACCCAAGCGTCGCCAAAAAGTGCTCCAAAAGTCGCGTCGACTGGCGGAGATTGCCGGCCGACCGGCCGCGGGATTTTCGTATGGAGTGCAGTACGAGTGCAGAAAGAACACGCGCGAGAGACGCGTAACGACGAGGGTGGCGATGCGATGTGATTTCAACTCGGATTATATTAAAGTTTCTCTAAAGCCGCGGCTGCGCTTGCAGCGCGTTTCTTCGCCGCGCGTTTCTTCGCGTTTTTAGCCGCCGCGGCTGAAAGTTGCGCGCCCGCGCCCGGGACGCCGGCGACCGCCTTGGCGGGTTCCTTGGCGCCAGCCGCCTTAAACTTTCCAGCCTTCATGTCTTCTTCCGAGGCCTTGGCGAGGCTGAAGTTACCACTTCCACTCGTGGCGTGCGGCGGACGGTACGCGGTTTTTGCTGCGTGCGGCGGACGGTACGCCCCTTTTGTGGCCTCTGACGCGATGGTCGCCGAAACCGCGCCGCCTTGGCTCTCCACGCGCTTGGATGCGGGAGAAATCGGGCGATCTTCGTACGTGCCATCGGGAACCGGACGCCACGTCGCCTCATAAATCTTCGCACGCTCTTCGTGGAGCAACAAATCTCCGTTGTACCTCCAAATTTTCCATCCGTTGTCGACGTTCAGGCGAGGAGCTATCGTGCTCGTGAGCAGTCTTCGACCATCCGGAGACCATTCTAACGTCACAGAACACGATGCCCGCGTCGATCCGATGGGTTTGTACTTCCCATCCTTCATCTTTTGAAAAAACTTGACGTCACCGGGCAAGTTTCCGAAACCGGCGAGAGCGACGAAACGTCCAAACGGGTTCCATCGAAGCGTGTTGTGCGGACCAGCGCCGAGTTCATACTTGGGCTCACACTGTGCCGCCTTATAAATCGTCGCTTTCGCGGGCATGTACCCGTAAACCACACCGAATTCGTCACTGCAAGGCGACCACTGCGCGTCGTGGACGGGTCCTTCCTTGTTCAGCGGCACCGCACCCTCAAAAGAGCCATCCGCCTTGAGGTAGTGCAAGCAGCTCTCGCCGTAGTAAGACTTGTTTGTCGCGTCGACTTCGCTCGAGCCTAGTATCAACACCGCGGAGCCATCTGGGGCCCACATCAAATCTACTTCAGTGACGCGGAAGAAAGACTTACGTGCGACCGGCGTCGGGTTCTCCACCACCCCCTCTTCTGTGTGCTGAGCGAGCTCGTAGATGCGAACCGATCCAGGCGCGCCCTTGACTTCGGGTACGAAGCACGCCACTCTTGGCGTCGATCCGTGCGATATTTTCGCCACTGCCACAGAAGGCACTCGAAGTCGAACATGTCTGTCGAATCCTTCAGCCGGGCGAATGATTTGGATCTCATTACTCACGCACCGAACCGCGGTGGAATCGTCGTCGCTAAACTGAAAGTACGGCCACTCGGCTTTGAGAAACTGCCTTTGGAACACTTCGTACACTTTGCGCGGCGGCGCGCGGTTCGTCGTCAAACCTGTTATATTCCATATCGTCATGTTTTTCGTGTCCTTCGACGCTCCCGTGGAGGTTTGCTTCTGATAAATCGCCAAATACGTCTTCGACGGCGAAAAGTTCAACGCGCTCGCTCCCGGCAAGCCGTCGAGCGTCGCCGCGAGCGCGAAAGGTTCGACGCTCGTGTCGTACACTTCCACCGTATCGCCGTTCGCGCACGCGAATAACGTTCCGTCTCGCGAGTACGTCGCCGTATCACCGCACTGCGCCTCGACGTCGTCACCGCCGCCCACGACGTCCGCACGAAAGTCGTGCGCATCGTACGCCGCCACGGCCTCGGCGTCCGAGCTCGCGCCGACGGTGCTCGGGCAGTCGTGAAACTTCCAGTGTTTCATCCCGATCGGCGTGCGCTCGGTGACCGTCATGAGAGGGGCCATGGCGTCCGTCCGTCACCCTCGGCGTCGCCGTCACCGTCGCGCGCGTCGGCGCGGAGTGTCGGCGCCGACGCCATCGCCGACGCCATCGCCGACGCCATCGCCGACGCCGTCGCCCGCTATCCACCACGGACGCGCGCATTTTTTTCGGGGGCGTCGCGTCGTGGCGCTGATTTTTGTCGTGACTGTTTGCGCATACGACCCTTAACCCTAGTGAGACGCCCTCGCGTTCGACTCGAGCGTTCGTTTGCCAGTCCGCGCTGTTCGTCGCGGCGCGGTGGCGAAGTCGTCGGCGGCGGCGGCGGCGTTGGGTGTGGACTCGACATGCGCGCGGCGACCGTCGTCGCGGGGAATGCGCTCGCGCCGCGCGCGCGCGCGGTTCGTTTTCGTCCGTGCATCGATATCCACGACGGCAAGGTGAAACAAATAGTCGGCAGCACGCTGAAAGATGCGCGCCCCGGGGACGCGGGTTCGGAGACGCCGGCGACGAATTTCGAGACTGAAACCCCGAGCTCGGCGTTCGCTGAGATGTACAAAAGAGACGGCATATTCGGCGGCCACGCGATATTGCTGAGCAAAGACGAGGCGACGATGCGAGCGGCGAAAGAGGCGGTGCGAGCGTTCCCGGGCGGGTTACAAGTCGGCGGCGGCGTGAACCCGACGAACGCCTCGGAGTTGCTCGATGCGGGAGCTTCGCACGTGATCGTGACGAGCTATGTATTTAGAGACGGTGCGTTGAACGAGGACGCGCTGAGCGAGATGGTTCGCGCGGTCGGCGCGGATAAACTCGTGCTCGATTTGAGCTGCCGTTTGGACGACGCCGACGGCCGGTACAAAGTCGTCACGGATAGGTGGCAAAAGTGGACCGATTTAGCCGTGGACGGGTCGACGATGGAGCGTTTGGCGAAATGCTGCGATGAGTTTTTAGTTCACGGCGTGGATGTGGAAGGGATGAAGCTGGGAATCGACTTAAAACTCGTCGAACTTCTCGGCGAATTCTGTCCGATACCAGTGACGTACGCGGGCGGCGCGCGCAGCTTGGACGATCTCGAACTCGTCAAAGCGGCTGGGCGAGGGATGGTCGACATCACCGTAGGTTCCGCCCTCGATTGTTTCGGTGGTGCGCTCAAGTACGACGACGTTGTCGCTTGGCATAATCAGCAAAAGTTAGAAGTGAAATAAATCGAAATCCTCGCAGACGTATCCATCCGCGCGCAACGAAAGCGTTTATTGAAGCTATATTTTCCTTTCCTTCTTACACCGGTATATGAGCTATAGTCTCCGACGCCAGAAAGATTCACCCCTTATCGGTTAGCCTTCGCGACGCGTTCCAACTCGTCCTTCTTCTTGATCGCGTAAGAGTTGCTCGACTGCTTGGCGGCGTTGATCAACTCGTCGGCCAAGCACTCAGCAATCGTCTTCACGTTACGGAAGGCGGCTTCGCGGGCACCAGTGGTCAACAAGTAGATGGCTTGGTTCACGCGGCGGAGCGGAGAGAGATCGACCGCTTGACGGCGAACCACACCCGCAGAACCGATACGCGTCGCGTCTTCGCGCGGACCAGCGTAAATGATGGCGTCGACGATCACTTGCACCGGGTTTTGGTCGGTGAGCAAGTGAATAATCTCCATCGCGTGCTTCACGATGCGAACAGCCATCAACTTCTTACCGTTGTTACGGCCGTGCATCATGAGCGAGTTCACCAAGCGCTCAACAATCGGGCACTGCGCCTTGCGGAAACGCTTGGCGGCGAAACGACCCGCGGTGTGCGGCACGTACACCGCGTACTTCGGCTTCACCGCAATGTAATCCTGCGAGGTGAAACGGACAAATGTGTGGTCAGTTTCGAGATCGCGTCTACGTTGTCAGTTCACGCGCGACGACATATTCTCAGTCGCCCCGCGGCATCCTCGAGAGGCGCGCGCGACGCCCCAGCCAAGCCCCGAGCTACGGCACCGACGACGTCGTCGTTCCGCGAGCGTCCACGCCGACGGGAACGGGCGAAACGATGTTTTATATCGCCCCTCGTCCACTCCGCGTCCGCGTCGCGCGTCCGTCGCGCGCGGCGCCGCGCGGGCGCGACGTGTCCGTGGACGCGCCAGGGTTTTCCAAATCATCTTCCGCGCCCGCGTCTCGCTCGCGTTCGCGCGCATCGCTCGTCGCGGTGACGAACCTCCAACGAGATGTCGTTGATCTGTAATCCAACACGCGCGTTCGTCAGTCTCGTCGTTCATTTTGAGCGCTCGTCGACGCGCCGCGCGCGCGCGATCGCGCCGCGCGACGTCCTCGCGAAGACCCTAAAACGCCGCGATCGCCATCGGCATCGCCGCCGGTGTGTCGCCGCGCGCGCGTCGCGCGGCGTCGGGATGGAGTGCACGCACCTCAACGTCATCGAACGTCCACTTTCCAAACAGTTTCACTTCTTGAGTCGTCGCCATCGTGATCGAGCGCGCCGAGTAAAGGCGGAACGACGCATGGGACGGCGAGCGACGTCGCGAGCGCGTCGTCGTCCGTGTAGCGAGCACAGAGGCAGTCTCGCAGCGGCGGCGACGTCTCGAGCGCGCGCGCTCGGGCGCCGCGCAGGACGACGCGGAGGTCGACGGTGACGGACGGCGCGCGATGGCTGGAAAGGCGAAGCCGAAAAAGGTTCGTTCATCGTCTCGCTCGTTCTTCGCGTCGCGACGCCGCGCGACGCCGCGCGACGCCACGCGATGACCGCCGCCGCGTACAAAAGGATGCGCGATGGGCGCGACGCACGAGCGATGCGCGACGCGACCACGAGACTGACGGCGAATGTTCTCGCGCAGCACACGGCGAAGGAGCTCGCGAGCAAGGCTGCGGCCGCGCTCACGAACAAGGGCGGTGGGAAGACCGGTAAGGCGGACCGACTCGGTGGAGCGGCGGGACACGCCAAGTTCAAATGTCCCGTGTGCGCGCAGGGCGCGCCGAGCGAGAAGACGGCCGTCGCGCACTGGGATAGCAAACACGCCAAACTCCCATTCGTGTTCGCAGACTGGACGGACGCGCACGCAGCCACGGGTGGTGTGACGACGCAAGGCGCTGCGGTGAAGGGTGGGAAGGAGAAGACGGTGCACGAGCTGCAAAAGACCGCGGCCGGACGAGCCGAGTTGGCGCGCCGACAGGCGGAGAAGGAGAGAATCGCAAACTTGCAGTTTTAGAGGAGGGTAGTCATGGTCTTGGTCGGAAATTCTGCGCCAAAGAATAGTCGTTGTACGTTACGTTGTTTTAATGCATAAGAGGAGAAGTAAATGTGTGTTAAAAAGTTTGTGTGTTTCAGCACAGGCGCAAACACGACTTCGTCATCGATTCAACCTTTGTTCCCGGCGAGAAGTCTTCCCAATCAAAGTACACTTCGAGCATGACCAAGTGATGGTAGATGTCAGTCAAGCTATGAGGCTCGAGAAACAGCGCACCGCAGTGCGCGAGAATCATCTTCATGTCCTTTTCGATTGGCGCGAACCGTTTGCATCGTAGACGCATCAGGAAATCGTTGACGAGCAATTGGCAATAGTGCACGCGCTGGAAATGTGGGCTCTCCACGGACGCCCCACCGCCCCATTCAATCTTCCACGGTGGTTTTCCCACCCAATTTCCGACGCCCTCTTTTAAACTAAACTGCACGCCGCCGTTTTGTCGCTTGGCCAAGAGCGCGATTTTCTTTCCCGAGCGCACCTGGACGCCGCGTTCGAGGTATTGCAGCGCCTGCCCCCAGTAGTGCTCGTCGCGATCGTCGTCGTCGAATTCATCATCCCCTATGGACGTGGCATCGGAGACAAAAACGGTCCTATCGCTTGATCCGTCGCGCGCAGAGTCGCTTTCAAAGTCCTCGCTTCGTGGATTCGACGCCATGTTCGCTCGAACTCTGCGAAGAGATTCGCACATGACCTTTTTCGCATGCGCACCGTCAAAGTCGCCGAGAATGCGTTGATTTTCAATCGCACCACCCTTTCCAATCCCTTGCGGTGCCGTCGTAATCGTCTCTTCTTCGTCCATGTGTAAATCAAACCAAAAACACACCGCGTTCATGTAGCCGTGCGCGATTGTCTCCATCTTTAGCACGGTTTCCCTGCCCTTGCTCTTCTGGGAGTCATCAAAGAAGAACTCGAATACTTTTTTAGGTTTCGTCAACACTCGGTAAGGCTGGTCTCGCATGTACGTCGCCTCGTACGTGCTGTCCCATCTATACTTGTTGAAGGCGCTCATGTTGAAACCGTCCACCTCGCTCGTGTACGCTTCGATGCCTGCGCAATAAATCGTCGCCGCCGCGGGAACGACTGCGCACGTAGACGCGCTCAACTGCTTACGGGCGGCTTCTATCATGTCCAACACGTGATCTCCGGTGAGTCCGGCATCGAAGACGTCCAGAACGATAAGATTAACGCCGTCGTATGGCGCGTGCTTGCCGCGTTCGAGTTGCGTCGCGTCGCGCTTCAGGACGCTCACCTGAGATCCGTAACCATTCGCGGCAACATTTCGTCTAGCGACGCTCACGAGCGATGGATGCGTGTCACAAGCGACGACGGAATCCGCACCCGCTCGCGCGGCGAGCATGGCGAGTATACCGCTCCCCGTGCCGATGTCGAGCGCCCTGCACGTGTCTCCGCGAGCCTTGATTCGCGCGACTTGACGCCCGAGGGCGTCCGAATACGCGTGCAGACGCCCCTCATCTCGAAGCATGTGGAAGTGGTATTTGGGAAAACTGGCGTCTTTTTTCGTCACTTCATCGTACTCTGCATCTTCGACACTAAACTGTATACCGACTGTGTTGTGCGCGCACGTGAGTGGCAACACACCGCCTTCCTCTATTGATATTTTCCCAGGCATGAACTGGACAGCGGCGCGCATCGAAGAAGGACTATTTTCACCACCAGGTTTTGTCGAAATTTTCACATCATCAATCAAAGTCATCTCGTACCAAAACACCACGGCGTTGAACTTGCCGCGCTTCGTAAACGTTAAATCAATAGTCTTCTTCTCGCTGCAGTCTGGCGGCATGAGGAAGTCAAATTGAAACACTTGCACAGGATCGCTCAGAGCGATGTACGCGTTCTCGAATAAATCAATACCTGCAATGTACGTTGGGTGCCATCTGTAACCGTCTATCGCGCTGAGATTGATTCCGTCAAAGGCGGGCGTGCGCATATCGACGGCTTGGGCGTACAGCGTCGCGCTCGACGGAATGACGACTGCGTCTGGCAACAATAGCTTGTCCAAGGCGTGCCTGACGGCGGGAATGATCCCCGAACTCAGTAAACCGTCGTCGAATACATCGCACACGCACATGTTGCACGATATTGGGACATCGCGAAGCAGCGCGAGATCAGTCGGGCGCTTGTACACGACTTTGACTTGGTCATCACTGTATCCGTTGTTCAACAAATTTTCCTTCGTGGCCATGGCGAGGTACAGCCAGCGCTCGCTCGCCGTCACGTGATGCGCACCGTGTTTCAACGCCAACATGGTATTTAATCCCGCACCGCAACCGATATTCAAAACTCGTGCATCCTTGGCGTCGTCGTGCATCTTGTCGATTGCGCATTTAATCGCCGTAGAGAACTTGGCGCGCCGAACGTCGTCTTGTAAAACCTTGAAATGTCTCTTCGGGACGCGAATATCGGCCTGAATCGTCATATAATTGTACGTGTCCTTCAGATGATAATCATTTTCGGCTTGGAACGGGGTCAATAGCGTGTTGGGAAGCATATCGCGAGGATGCACACGGTGAAGCGGCGCCGAGTACGGCAGCGACGAAATTCTCTCACTCGTTTTCCCGGAGCTCGGCAGGGCATATTGTTTCTCTTTGCCGCGTCCGATGTATAAATCACGAATGATTGCTTGCGTTGCCTCTTCCAAGCCGCGCTTCAATTCCTCATCGGTCGGGCTCATCGTTAATCCGCGCTCAAACTCGAGCTTTGCGAGCTTCAGTTCCCGCAAACCCATGAGCGCGAAACCCTTCCTCGCGTATCCCTTCACGAAAACCTTGACACTCCCGTCGTCATCTTGTAGCTGCGTGAAACGCTCATTCGCCAATGTCTGCGCGCGATGACCATCCCACAGAGCTTCTTGAAATAGACCCAAGTTCAAGTACGCGAATGCGCGATTTGAGTGGCACACGTATAGCGTCGGGTGCGTGACGTTGTTTTCAGAAACCTTTCGAAACACCTTGGCGTACGCCACCACACACTTGACATCGTCACCAGCTTTCAAACAACGCACGGCTTCGTTGTTCAACTCGGCGATTGAGCGCGATTTAAATTTTGGATCTCGCGCGAACTCGGCGTCCCGTTCGCGAATGAGAAGTATTCGCACTCGCGTATCCCTCTCATCCGCAATCTCCGCATCTCGCTCGTTTGCGCGTTCCAGAGACGCGCGTACATCACTATCCTCGTCCGCATCTTCTTCTTCACTCTCGTCGTCACCATCTCCAACCTCTTCGCGCGCGTCGAGACTGCGGTCGTCGTCGTCATCGTTCTCGCTCTCGGTCAACTTACGAGCGCGAGCGCGATCGACGCCCATGTCGACGCGTCTCGTGGCGCTTCGGCGTGATTGATCGAACGAGAGTTAAGACGTACGATTCGCGCGCTTTATCGCGACGCCACCGCGCGCGTTCCCCAGTCGCGCGTCGCGATATGGTGACGTGCGCGGTTTCCGCACGAGCGTTTTCGTCGAAAACGCATCGAAACGTTCAATGGCTTGCAAGAGGCGCTAGTCTACAAGCTATCGTGTCGCAAACCGCGCCTTTTTCGTTCAGACCGCCGTGGAGAAGCAGAAACACACGCTTCGACGACGGCGACACCACGGCGCTCGCCGACATACCTTCCTTGCCAATCAGAGCGCACGAATCCGCGAAGAGCCTCCACCGACACTTTCGCTCGTCCACGCACGCTCGTAAATCGAACGTGTACGCATCCTGGATTGCGCTTTCGTTATCGCCACCACCGATGACGAACCATTGATTTCTGATCGCTACGCACGCGTGCGCCGCGCGAGGCGATGGGCGATCGCCGTCTTCGTTATCGCCATCGACAGTCTCCCACTCTCCCTTGACGACGTCGTACACGTCGACTGCGCCACAATCGCATAACTCATTACCAGTCGAACCGCCGCAAACGAGCAGATATCGTTCATCAACACTCGTTGATGCGTGCGAACTTCGTGGCCGCGTCCCATTCGCTAACTTCTTCCACACCGACGTCGTCGGTGTGAACTCCCAAAGTTCATCCAAGTCGTCGCCCGTCTTGGCGTCGACGCCGCCGAAGATGAAAATTCGATCGCCGATCGCAGTCGCAGTGTGCGCGGATCGCGCGCGCGGAGGCACTGAAACCTCGCCACTTGTCTCACAACGCACGTGCGTCCACTTGAAATCTTTCGACGCGTAATCGGCGGTCAAATCAATAGCGCTCACCGTGAGACTGTACACACCGTCGACGTCGCAGTCATCCGCTGATTTCCCCCTAAAGGCGTACATTTTAGATCCTATCGTCGCGCTCGCCGCGCCCGCGCACGTCGACCCAGGCCACTGCAATTTGCGTTCGGCCCACGCGCCCGTGGCCAGGTCGAGCGCCCACAAATCGCCGAGTAATCGCGAGCGTGAGCCTCGACCGTGCGAGACGAAGATGCAGTCGCCGTCCACCACAGCGGACATGTGTCCTGACCGCGCGCGTGGTGAGACCTTGCTCATAACTGGAAGTCTCACGAACTCATCATCCGCCGCCGTGGCGAACATTTCATCTAAAAACGCCGTCGGTCCAGTGGAGGAATTGAACGCGAGCGCCCGGCGAGCGTCCTTCGACTGCGCCAGTCGCGCCGACTCCCCTAGTGCCCCGCTCGCTAACGCGCGATAATACTCCAGCGCGCACTCTTTCGCCGTCGAAATCATCGCTCGTTTCTGTTTTTCACTCATCCCTCGCACGAGCATGTCGAACCAATCGGCGTATCTCGAACTTATCACTTCGCAATACAGCTCCATCGCGCGCTCTGGGCTAATGTTCCCAAGCATGTTCCACGCGTCGTACGCCAGCGCGCCCGCGGGATCCCACAACTCCCACGGCCGCGTTCCTTGACACGGTCCACACGACGCTTGTCGCTCCAGCGCGTCCAGGAGCAAGGTTTTGTCCTCGTCAAACAGCACCGCGTCCTCAACGCCATCGTCGTGCGCGCGCGACATCGCCTGTCGACCCATGGTGACTATGGCGTCGAGCTTGGCGGCGGCATTGTTGGATGTCGAAGCGCTCGCGCGCGCGCGGAACGCGCACGCGAGATAAAACCGTTCGGGACCGCGCATGGGAGGCGCGAGATGACGCGATGCGGTTGGTCCGCGAACGGTCGATGGGGACGCTCTCGCGCGGTTCGCCGCACACGATGGCGCCGCGAACGTTTTTGATATCGACGAGATGAGCGACGACGAACCACGAAACGCGTTCGAGCGCGCCGCGCGCGCACTCGAGTGCCCTTGGTACGTGGCGATGATGCGCGACGCAGAATCTTCGCTCGACCACCTCGCGAAAAGTGTCGAGGAGAACGAGGACGAGGACGACGCTTTCAGAACGAAAGCGATTTCTGCGCTCATCGACATCGGCGTGGAGACGAAAGATGCGATGACGATCATAGATGACGTGCTTTCATCGCGCGCGCGCGCGCGTGCGCCCGCGACGGCGATGCCGCACGGAGACGCTAGAGACGTCATAAAGCGCACGCGTGGAGGCATTTACGACGAATCTTTTCTCAACGCGATCGAGCCGCTGTATGATTTACACATGGGCGCGGAAAATATGGGACCTTTGTTGTACGCAATCGCGCGGTTTTGTAAGCCCGCGCACGTGTTGGAAGTTGGCGCAGGGTACACGAGCATCTTTTTGCTGCAGGCGATGCGCGACAACGCCGATGAAATCGCGACGTATCGAGCGATGATTCAGCGTCAGGAGGCGCGCATCGGCGACGTTCCTTGGGCAGCGCCTGATTATGACTATGACAAGCTCGACGCGTCAACCCTTCACATCGTCGACAACTGTGCGCACGAGTATACGACGGCGCATCGGGTGAAAGCGGCGGCAGAGGCGCTTGGGTGCGAATCGTTTTTGCGCGTCCACGTCTGCGATGCGTTCGACAGCGAGCTACCGAGCACGTTAGCCGTCCCAGATGTCAAGTACTTCGACCTGTTGTGGATCGACTTAGGCGCCGCAAACCGCATCGAAGGCTTCTTCGACGCATGGTGGAATCGAGTGAATCCATGCGGTGGTTTCGTCGTCGTGCACTCGACGCTGACGAATACGCTGTCGCGCAAATGGCTGGATAAGATGCGAAAGCTCGCTCGAGACGGGGGTCACGACGCCGAGACTGGAGCATCGCCTTACGGGGAGTTCGTCACCGTGAGTTTCCTCGAACCGCACAAGATGTTCCAAAACTCGTGTTCGTTTTTCCAACGACGCCGAAGCTCGTGGACCGAACGCACCTTGACGAAGTATCCATAGCGTAACTTAGTGTAGGCATAGTTTGAATAACGGTCCACTGCTTCAACTATGAATCTGATCGCAGCTCTGCGACTGCGTTGCGACTGAGCGCGACGATGCTAATCGCCGACACGTACAGCGTCATCACTTTCCAAGCCGTGTTGATGTCGGCGTTTATAGTGTCCACTGCTAAATTCGTCAGCCCAGTGAGAGCGTTTCCGACGACGAAAACGAAAAGTTGTCGACGGTTGATCGCTCTCGCCAATACAGGAATGCCGCACTTCCCCCGTCCGTTCGCGCTTCGCGCAAACCACGTCATACAAACATAAACAATGATGACTTGCAGATTGAAGGCGACGATCCACAGCACGTACGCCGCGTTCCCAGCGCGCCTTGACGTCGGTTCGACGTACGCGTGAAATGCGATGGCCGCAAACCAAAAAGCACAGGTTACGCGCGCCATCGTTTGCAGCCACGTTGAAAAGTTCAACACCGGCTTCGCGAGCGCGTTGCCGAGATGCGCCGCTATGAGATGGATCGCAAAGTACCCACCGCACGCGCTCGAGACACCTTCTCGGTTCATCGAGACGAACCTTGTCAGAACATTCGTCGCCGACTCGTGCGATCGCGCATCGGGAGTTTGCAAGATCCAAGCGCTCAAGCCGTGACAACACAACACGTACTGATACGCAATCGAAATCAACAACCCGCAAGGCAACGCCCTGTGCGATGCGATTGGAAGCGTGTCTGCGCAAACTTGAATGAGGGCGAGCGTGAAGAAGAAATTCCAGTGCCGTCCGTACTCGCTTTCGACAGAGTGATACCCCGTCGTGGTCGTGATCGCAAGCCTGGCTAAACCCAAAAACATGACCTGCATCGCTTTACGCAGACTCGCGTGCAAGTTTCGCTTTTCCTTACCTCGAGCGAATCGCGAGACGACGCTCGAAGAAAATACGAAAGAACCGGCGCCGACGTCCATGAGTGACACACCGTACGTCTCCGTTTTGCCCAGACGTCGAGGAAAGGGGGTGAAGTCTACGGCCAAGATGGCGACGACGGTCATCATAGCGAGCGTAAACCTGTACAGTGTGAGCCCATCTTCGCAAGTAAACGCGGCGCTGTCGCGGCTTGACTTACGAGCCCAGTACAAGAAACAGCCTCCCGCCGCGGCGCAGGCCACGGCCAAGGCCTTTGTCACCGCAAACATGCTCGCCAAAGTCGCCAAGGCGAGCATTGCCGTCTCTGTACCCACTAAAAGCGTCGTCATCGTCGTCTTTGCCGACGTCCACGCCTGTGCTTCGCATCGTTCGCGTACGGTGAGGCTCGCCCACGCGGCGACGATGACGACGAACACCACGGCGTTGACTTCACCGTACGACGTCCCCGGATTGTCGCTCACGAACGCCACCTTGGCGTCGCCATGTCGCATCGAGACACCACGACCGTGACTCGACACGACGCGCGCCGTCGAGTGCGAACGGCCGCACATCGGGGCGCTCGCGCGCCGGGCGCGAGTTCGTCAACGCGCGTGCCGCTCTGCGTCGGCGCTGGGCGCACGCGCGAACGGACTGGGAGAGAGTCGACCGAACGCACGTCACAGTCGCGGCGCGATCGCGGTCGCGTTGTCGAACCACGCGGCAAGCGCTCGAGGAATCTCACGGGAATCTCACATGCCGGCGGTTGACGACGACGACGAGGACGACGAAGACGTCATCGCGCCTTTACCGCCCGCGAGGAAGCGACATGACGTGAAATTCAGTGATTGCGAGATGCGCCCGAGCCAAGCGAACGCGGCGAAGACGAAGACAGCGAACGCGGCGAAGACGAAGCCGGCGAACGGAACGAGCGCCAAGTGGTGCGCGGTGAGTATCGCAGACGCATTCGACGGTGAGTTGATACCGGGCGTGCTTTTGGACGCGAAGGGGTACGTCAAGAAGGCGTCAGACGCGAAACTACGCGCCGTTCGATTGCTCAATTCCGACCAAGTTTTATTGCTTCCGACCTCGAACTGCGCGCGCTACACGCTTCACACGGACGTGAAGACCTTACGAGAGACGTGCGATCGCATGGTGTTGATAAAGAGCACTGGTAAGGCGTCGACCGATTTGATGAAGAAGAGGCAGTACTTGAAAGTCTTGGCGCCAGCGCTACCGCCGAAACCGCTGCGCGACGTGCTCGAGACGAACGAAAAATTTCACGCACCGCTCAACAGAATTACGTGGTGGGACGGCGACGTGTACGTTTTCGCGCAAGCGCGCAAGGATAGTCCAACGCAAATTGATAAAACTTTCATCAGGATCGATCGAACCACCGGAGAATCGCTCAAGTTTACGAACTGCTCGCCGACTGGTGAAGTCAAGATGGGCACGCACATGACTCGTTTACGCTCGCATGAAGCCGTAAGAAAATACCTCGACCGAGCTCGCGTATACGCAAAAGATTTGCGAAAAAGGTGGAAGCGAGTATATGACGAGGGAGGTCAGCGGCTGAATGTTCCTTCAACTCTTCCGGAGTTGACGACGACGGCGCCTGCGGTGGTGGTAGAAAATGGTGTACCGAAAGATGCGTTGGCGCCGAAGACGGTGAAGGTCATCAAATCGAAATCGGTGACGAACAAACGTAAGCTTTCTGCTGATGACGTGAAAGCAAAGGTGACCAAGAAGAAGCGCGACGTCAACGACGCGGTCAAAAAGCCTGTATCAAAGAAACGAATCGAGGAAAAGCCAGCGAAACCGGTCAACGTGCCGTGGGGCGGAAACCCGTCGCCAGTTATCGTCGTCATCGGTGCGGGTCCGGCTGGACTGGCTGCGGCGAGAAGTTTGAAGAATCATGGCGCATCTGTAGTTGTTTTAGAGTCGCGCAACCGACCGGGTGGGCGCTGCAACACCGTTGAAATGCGGGAGATTGCGAGCGCTGGCTTACCGAGCGTGCAGGTTGATCTCGGCGCATCGTTCATTCATGGTTGCCACGATTACAATCCTGTGTATGCGATTGCCAAGAAGCACAAAGTCGCACTGAACACGGCAGGTGGCGGTTACAGCGCTGGATGGGGTGAAAAGTCGTCGTGGTATAACGCCGAGGGCGGACGTGTGAAAGAACAAGACGTTGCGCAGGCGTTTCAAATCTCTCGCAAGGCGACTGAAATAATGTTTATTAAAGATGCCGAGGACATTGAGCGGTCGCTGTGCGTGCCGATGAAAAGCGCACAAGACGAAAAGTTACAGGCGCAGCATTTCATCGCGTCGTCGTCGGCGAGAGGTTACGATGAAATCAAAGAAAATTCCGATTGCTCCTTGGAAGATGCTTTCAACTACGCGACAAACCAAATCGTGAACTCTTTACTGAACGGGAAGAAACGTTTTGAAAAGGTGAAACCAGTGTATGATTCCATACCAGTTATTACTTGGGCGTTCGTTGCACCTATGCAAGAGTTGTCCTTCGTCTTCGAGCGAGACGTGCAAGACGAAATCAGAGACATTCTTGCCCCTGGGCCAGTCAACGCAGACGAAACATCAACATCGGATGTCGAAAGTGACGCGTCCACAGTGGACTCCGCCGAAAAACGGCCCACGGCCAAGGTGGAAAACAAATCTTTAGACTTTTCTGACGGTATGGTCGTGAATGGATACAAAGACCTGCTCATAGATCGATTGATTGGGGAGAAGGATGGCGCGCTCGATATCAAGTACGAGCACGTCGTCAATCGTGTGAAAGTCGACGAGACTTCTTTCATGAACGAGTTTGGACACCGGATCAAGGCGAAGCAGAAGTCGTACTCTGTTACATGCACAAACGGGACAAAGTATCCGTGCGATTACGTCGTCGTCACCGTGCCGCTGGGTGTCCTAAAAAAGAATCGCATCGAGTTCACGCCGCCGTTGAGCGATCAAAAGTTGCGCGCGATTCAACGCATAGGAATGGGTACCGAAAATAAGGTGTACATGCGCTTCAAAGAAATGTTTTGGCCGAAGTCGAAATTCTTCCAAGTCACCGATCCACGTTATCGCTTTCTGAATTTAGACGCGTACGGGAAGAAACACACGCTGCTAACGCACGTCGCCCCGCCGTACGCACACGACTTCGAAGGTAAAGATGATCTTGAAATTGTTCGCGACGTGTGTCGAGTGTTGCAGAAGATGTTTCGGTTGAAGTCACTTCCTATGCCAGCTGATTACATCGTCACGAACTGGGGAAACGATGAGCATTCTTTCGGAGCATATTCCTATGCGCGCACCGGCACGACTGTTCTCGATGTTGAGGCTTTGGCCGCTCCAGAGCACGACGGACGGCTCTACTTCGCCGGGGAGGCTTGTTCAATTACTGGGCCACAGTGTGTGCACGGCGCAGTCGTCACTGGCAACGCCGCCGCAGTAAACATTCTAAGCCTCGGAAACGTTGACATTCTTCCTGACAAAATCGTCGGCGGCAATGCGGGCATGCAAGAGGAAGAGGACGTGAACTGGAAACAGTGCCGCAAGTGTGGCGCCTGGCGCAAAGTTCCTAAGGTGAGCATGCCGGATGTGGAGGGCAATAGTCTGTGGGAATGCGCAGACGGCGGCGTTTGGAACACGTACCTCGCGAAAGAAGGGTGCAAATATAGCGACGAGCGCAAAACGTAGGCCATGTTCTCAAGGCGGGCGTCGCGTACGAGCGGCTTCCGCGCCGCCGCCGTCGTGGAGAAGGACGTCGTGAGCGGAAGCATAGAAACCTAGAAGCTAATGTAGAACGAGAGCGAAAAGTGAAACGAAGAAACATCGCACACGTTATACGTTATCCCCGCGTCGTCGTCGTCCCCTCGCGTCTCCGCGCCGTCGTCGTCACCGCACTCGTCTCCCAAACTAGGGGTTCCCTCGCATTCCTAGGGCTTGGCGCACGAACCCTAGTTTCGACCTTAGGGGACGCCGCCTGTCCCGTTTGCGCGAGTAAAGGGGTCGTCAAAACCACTGCGCCGGGTGTCGCCGGCGCTGGGATTTCGCACGCGCGTAGGAATCGTAATGATACATCTGTTTTTGTGAAAGCGTTTGGTCGGCAACGACGCGCCGTCGGAGAACCCGGCGTCCCCTTCGTCTCGGCTGTTCGGAGGTGAGAAAAGTAGGGGATGTGG
>Ga0222715_10002318_pt1 | contig 17549 bp, 14 predicted proteins | sample C33_9DmetaG_FD_165056 | JGI IMG/M metagenome (GOLD analysis project Ga0222715, IMG submission 165056) | Estuarine water microbial communities from San Francisco Bay, California, United States - C33_9D | ecosystem: Environmental > Aquatic > Marine > Unclassified | place: USA: California... | reverse complement strand
AAACAGTTTCAGATTGTGGTTCAACTCCTGCAACACCATCAAATACTGCTACTGCTCCATCTAATACTTTTAGTGATCGTTCAACCTCAATTGTAAAATCTACGTGTCCCGGTGTATCGATAATATTAATTCTATGGTCTTGCCAAAAACATGTCGTTGCAGCTGATGTAATCGTTATTCCTCTTTCTTGTTCTTGCTCCATCCAATCCATCGTTGCAGCACCATCATGAACCTCACCAATTTTATGACTTTTGCCCGTATAGTACAAAATTCTTTCTGTAGTAGTAGTTTTGCCCGCATCTATGTGGGCCATAATTCCAATGTTTCTGTATTTATCTAGTGAGTGAGATCTTGACATAATTTTTTACCATCTAAAATGTGCAAAAGCTTTATTTGACTCAGCCATTTTATGCACATCTTCTCTTTTTTTAACTGCTGATCCTTTTTTTTCATAAGCATCATAAAGTTCATTGAAAATTTTATCTGACATATGTTTGTCTTTTCTTTTTCTAGCAGATTCTATAAGCCATCTGATTGCTAGGGCTTGGGCTCTTTTACTTTTTACTTCAACCGGTACTTGATAGGTAGCACCTCCAACTCTTCGCGATCTAACTTCAACAGTTGGCTTAATATTATTAATAGCTTCATTAAAAATATTAATTGGTTCTTCTTTTGATTTTGTTTTTATTTTTTCTATTGCATCGTAAACTATTTTTTCTGCAACTACTTTCTTTCCATCATACATTATTGAATTTATTAATTTTGGAATAATAGTAGAATTAAATTTTGGATCTGGTGTAATATTTTTTTTTGGTTGAGTTTTTTTTCTAGACATTATTACTTACCTTTTTTTGTTCCATATAAAGATCTTCTTTTCTTTCTATTAGCTACACCTTGTGTATCTAAATTTCCTCTAAGAATATGATATCTAACACCTGGTAAATCTTTAACTCTACCACCTCGAATTAAAACTACAGAGTGTTCTTGAAGATTGTGACCTTCACCAGGTATGTAGGCAGTTACTTCAAAACCATTTGACAGTCTAACTCTTGCAACTTTTCTTAAAGCTGAGTTTGGTTTCTTAGGAGTGGTTGTATAAACTTTTACACAAACACCTCTTTTTAAAGGTTGTTTTTCTAGCGCAGGAACTTTGTTCCTTGCTACTGCTTTAATCCTAGGTTTTCTTAACAACTGATTAATCGTTGGCATAATTTTTTATATAAATTTTATTTTTGAATGAAATAACTGACAGGTTATTCATGGCAGCGTTTAGTACTTAAGTTAGCACTACATTCCAACCAAAAACATCGCCAAAATACTGATTAATCTGACTTTGTCAAACTAAAACTATTAAAAAAAGTTATTATTTTTATTAATTTGCTTGGGTTTCTGCTGGCTCAATTTTTTCTTGGTCAGATAAGAATTTATTATCATCTGCAAGAGCTCTTCTGTTCCATCTGTTCTTAATATGACCTGTGCCTGCTGGAACTAATCTACCTACAATAACATTCTCTTTTAAACCATTTAATGGATCAACTTTACCTTTAATCGCAGCATCAGTTAATACTCTAGTGGTTTCTTGGAATGAGGCAGCAGATATAAAGGACTCTGTTTGTAATGATGCTTTTGTAATTCCCATTAACACTCTTTCACCTTCAGCTGGAGTTTTGCCTTCAGCTTTAAGTTTTTCATTAGTATTATCAAATTTAATTCGATCTACAATTTCCCCAGGTAAATAAGTCGAATCTCCCGAAACCTTAACTTCAACTTTTTTAAGCATTTGTCTTAAAATAGTTTCAATATGTTTGTCGTTAATTATTACACCTTGCAATCTGTAAACTTCTTGAACCTGGTTTACAAAATATTCTGTTAATTCCTTAATACCTAATATTCTCAAGATATCGTGAGGTAATGGTTGGCCATCTAATAAATACTCACCTTTTTTAATTTTTTCACCTTGGTTAAAATTGATGTGTTTACCTTTTGGTATTAAATAATTTGATGCCTCAGATCCATCTTCTGGAACAATTGAAACACGTTGTTTACCTCTAACTTCTTTACCAAAAACTACCTGACCATCATTCTCTGCGATAATTGCACTATCTTTTGCTTTTCGAGCTTCAAAGAGCTCAGCTACACGTGGTAATCCTCCAGTAATATCTTTTGTTTTAGTAGTTTCTTTTGGCAGTCTTGCAATAACATCTCCTGCCGATACTTTTTGTCCATCTTTTATTGATAAAATTGAGTCTGGTACTAAATAATATCTAGCTTCATTATCGTCAGCCTTTTTAATTACGTTTCCTTTTTCATCTCTTAGAGTAATTCTCGGTTTTAAATCAGTACTTTTTGATTGTGATCTCCAATCAACTACTGATTTAGAAGAAATTCCTGTAGCGTCATCAGTTGTTTCTTGAATTGAAACTCCATCAATTAAGTCTACATAGCTTGCAATACCACTTTTCTCAGCGATAACTGGAGTAGTGTAAGGATCCCATTCACATATTTTAGTATTTGCTTTAACTTTTTCCCCATTTTTAAAAAATAATTTCGAACCATAAGCAACTTTATATATTGCTATTTGTACACCATTATCATCTTCAATTGATAACTGCGTATTTCTTCCCATTACAATTAAATTCTTTTTTGAATCTTCTAAAATGTTTGAATTGATAATTTTTAATACACCGGCATTTTTAGTTACAATCTGAGATTCTTGTTTTACTGATGCTGTTCCTCCTACGTGGAAAGTTCTCATAGTTAACTGTGTGCCAGGCTCACCAATTGATTGTGCTGAAATCATACCAATTGCTTCACCTACATGAACCATTTTACCTCTCGATAAATCTCTTCCATAACAAGTTGCACATACTCCTTCTTTAGAGCTACAAGTCATTACTGAATAAACTTTTAACGATTTAATTCCAGCTGAATCTATTTGATCACAACAAGCTTCATCGATCATTGACATTTTTTTAATAATTACTTCACCTGTAATAGGATGTTTCACATCACTTGCAGTAACTCTTCCTAAAGCTCTTTCTGATAAACTTACTACAATATTTCCACCTTCTAATATTTCTGAAAGTTCAATAAAGCCTGGTTCGTCACACTTAATTTTGCTGATGGTTAGATCTTGAGCAACATCACAAAGTCTTCTAGTTAGGTAACCCGAACTTGCAGTCTTAAGTGCTGTATCAGCTAGACCTTTTCTTGCTCCGTGAGTAGAATTAAAATACTCTAAAGCTGTTAAACCTTCTTTAAAATTAGAAATAATTGGGGTTTCAATAATTTCTCCAGATGGTTTTGCAATAAGTCCTCTCATCCCTGCTAATTGCTTCATTTGAGCAGCTGAACCTCTAGCGCCACTGTCAGCCATCATAAATACAGAGTTAATTTTTAATCCATCGGGTGTTTTTTGTGTTGCAGAAATTCCCTTCATCATTTCTCCAGCTACTTTATCTGTACATTTAGACCAAGCATCTACAACTTTATTATATTTTTCACCTCTTGTAATCAAACCTTCCGAATATTGAGTTTCATAATCTGCAATTAATTTTTTAGTGTCATCAATCAATTGAGTTTTACTTTCAGGAATAACTAAATCATCTTTACCAAAAGAAATTCCAGCTTTAAATGCATGCTTAAATCCTAAATCTTTTAACTTGTCACAAAATATTACCGTTGCTTTTTGACCACAGAATCTAAAAACACTATCTATTATTTCAGATACAATTTTTTTAGGTAGCAATCTATCCACTAAAGAGAATTTAATATTATTATTTTTAGGTAATAAATTAGCTAATAAAAATCTACCAGCTGTTGAAGTGTATTTTTCTAATTTTTTATTTCCTTTTTCATCAACTGTTTCAAATCTAGAAATGATAGTACTGTGCACTTTGATTTGTCCACTTGCTAAAGCGAATTCAATTTGATCGTAATCTACAAAATAACCAGCCGGTTTATCAGTCATTGGTTCTTGTGAAAGATAGTAGATTCCTAAAATCATATCCTGACTAGGAACGATTATTGGTTTTCCGTTAGATGGAGAAAGAATATTATTTGTTGATAGCATTAAAATTCTAGCTTCTAATTGTGCCTCTAAACTTAGAGGAACGTGTACAGCCATTTGGTCACCATCGAAGTCAGCGTTAAACGCCGCGCAAGTTAGCGGATGTAATTCAATAGCATCTCCCTCTATTAATTTAGGTTCAAATGCTTGAACACCTAATCTGTGTAAAGTTGGTGCTCTGTTTAATAATACCGGATGTTCTCTTACTATAAGTTCTAATGCATCCCAAACCGCATTAGTTTCTTTTTCAACTAATTTTTTTGCCTGTTTAATTGTTGAAGCTAATCCTAATTTATTTAATCTTGCATATAAGAATGGTTTGAAAAGCTCTAATGCCATTTTTTTTGGCAAACCACATTCATGTAATTTAAGATCTGGACCCACAACAATTACTGATCTTCCTGAATAATCAACCCTTTTTCCAAGCAAGTTTTGTCTAAATCTTCCTTGTTTACCTTTTAACATTTCTGCTAAAGATTTTAATGGTCTCTTACCAGTTCCTGTAATTACTCTGCCTCTTCTACCATTATCAAATAATGCATCAACTGACTCTTGCAGCATTCTTTTTTCATTTCTTACAATGATATCTGGTGCTTTAAGATCCATTAATCTTTTCAATCTATTATTTCTATTTATAACTCTTCTATAAAGATCGTTTAAATCTGATGTAGCAAATCTACCGCCATCTAAAGGTACTAAAGGTCTTAATTCAGGTGGTATAACTGGCACAACTGTTAAAATCATCCATTCAGGTTTTTGTCCAGTTTCAATAAAAGACTCTAAAAGTTTTAATCTTTTAATTGCTCTTTCCTCATTAACTTTTGACTTAGTTTCTTTAATATAACTTACTAAAGTTTTTCTTTCTAACTCAAGGTCTAAATTTTTAAGCATTTCTAATACTGCTTCAGCACCAATACCCGCGCTAAATGATTCTTCGCCAAATTCGTCTTGGTATTTTGCTAATTCTTCTTCATTCAAAAGTTGATTTTTTTGTAAACCAGTTAAACCAGGTTCAATTACGATGAAATTTTCAAAATATAAAACTCTTTCAATTTCTTTTAATTTCATATCAACAGCTAAAGCTATTCTGCTTGGTAATGATTTTAAAAACCAGATATGAGCAACAGGGGTAGCTAAATTAATATGCCCCATTCTTTCTCTTCGAACATTTGATTTTGTAACCTCGACACCACATTTTTCACAAATGATGCCTCTAAATTTCATTCTTTTATATTTGCCACATAAACATTCATAATCTTTTATAGGTCCAAAAATTCTTGCACAAAATAAACCATCTTTTTCTGGTCTAAATGTTCTATAATTAATTGTTTCAGGTTTTTTAATTTCACCATATGTCCAAGATTTTATTTTTTCTGGACTTGCTAAAGAAATTTTTATGCTACTAAAATTTTGTGCTTCAGAAATTTCAGTGTTTTTAAATAAATCTGTAAGTTCTTTTTTCATATTAATTTAACTCCACATTTAGTGCTAATGATTTAATTTCTTTAACTAGTACGTTGAAAGATTCAGGAATTCCTGACTCGAAGTTTTCTTCACCTTTAACAATTGTTTCATAAACTTTAACTCTTCCAGCAACGTCATCAGACTTAACAGTTAAGATTTCTTGTAAAGTATAAGAAGCACCATAAGCTTCCAATGCCCAGACCTCCATCTCACCAAATCTTTGACCACCAAGTTGAGCTTTTCCTCCTAATGGTTGTTGTGTAACTAAACTGTAAGGACCTGTAGATCTTGCGTGAATTTTATCCTCAACAAGATGGTGTAATTTAAGCATGTAAATAATACCGACAGTTACAGGTCTATCAAATTTCTCACCTGTTCTTCCGTCCCATAAAGTTGTTTGCCCAGAAGATGGTAGTTTTGCTAATTCCAACATTTCGGTAACATTTTTTTCTTTAGCTCCATCAAAAACTGGTGTGGATATTGCAATTCCGTTTTGTAAATTTTCACATAAATCTCTAAATTCTGATTTATTTAATGTATCAACTGTTTCTTTAAAAACTTCTTCCCCATAAACTGATTTTAAGAATTTTGCTATTTTTTCAGTTTTTTCGATTTTTTTATTGTTCTCATTAACTAATCTTTTAACTTCCTCACCAAACTCTTTACAAGCCCAACCTAAATGAGTTTCTAAAATCTGACCAACGTTCATACGACTTGGAACTCCTAAAGGATTTAAAACTATATCTACTGGTCTACCATCTTCTCTATATGGCATGTCCTCTACAGGCACAATTTTACTGACAACACCTTTATTGCCATGTCTTCCTGACATTTTGTCTCCAGGTCTTAATCTTCTTTTAATAGCAACAAAAACTTTAACCATTTTCATTACACTTGGTAACAAATCATCACCGCTTCTAATTTTCAAAACCTTATCTTCAAATCTTTCCGTAATATCTTGTTTAGCTTTATTGTATTGATCTTTTAATTGAGCAAGAGTAGCTTCATCATTAACATTGCCAACTGTAATTTTAAATACATCATTGATATTTAATTTATTAATTGCATCAAAATCTAGTTTTGTCCCTTGATCTAAATCTTTAACTTTTTTAGCCAATGATGAACCAGATAAAAATTGAGAAGCCCTTTGCTTAATACTTCTCTCTAAAATTTCTTCTTCAACAATTTTGTCTTGTTGAACTTGTTCAATTTCCGCTCTTTCAATAGTAATAGATCTTTCATCTTTTTCTATTCCGTGTCTATTAAAAACTCTAACGTCAACCACAGTTCCGCTACTGCCTCTAGACATTCTTAAAGACGTGTCAGTAACATCAATAGCTTTTTCACCAAAAATTGATCTTAATAATTTTTCCTCAGGTCCTGATGCTGAGTCTCCTTTTGGAGTAACTTTTCCAACTAAAATATCACCAGCATTTACTTCTGCACCAATATAAACTACCCCAGATTCATCTAAATTTTTTAAAGCTTCTTCATTAACGTTTGGGATATCTCTAGTAATTTCTTCTTCACCAAGTTTTGTGTCTCTAGCCATTACTTCATACTCAACTATATGAATTGAAGTAAATACATCGTCTGTGACACATCTTTCTGAAATCAAAATAGAGTCTTCAAAGTTGTAACCTTGCCAAGGCATGAATGCTACAGTAACGTTTTTACCTAGGGCTAATTCTCCTAGTTTAGTAGCTGGACCATCTGCAATAATATCTCCTGATTTAACTTTATCACCAACTCTTACAAGAGGTTTTTGGTTAATACAGGTATTTTGGTTAGATCTTTTAAATTTTTGTAGATTATAAATATCTACACCAGATTTAGTAAAATCAGTTTCTTCTGTTACTTTAATAACAATTCTTTTACCATCAATTTTATCAACAATACCGTCTCTTTTTGCAACAATTGTAACACCAGAGTCCAGTGCCACATCACTTTCGATACCCGTTCCAACAAGTGGTGATTCAGGTTTTAATAGCGGTACAGCTTGTCTCATCATGTTTGAGCCCATCAATGCTCTATTTGCATCATCATTTTCTAAAAAAGGAATTAATGAAGCAGCAACTGATACAAGTTGTTTTGGAGATACATCTATAAAATCAATTGTTTCAGGTTTTGCTAAAATAAAGTTTAAGTTTTGACGACAAGAAACTAACTCTTCAGTAATTTTTCCATTTTTATCTAATTTAGTATTTGCTTGTGCAATCGTATATTTTGTTTCTTCCATTGCAGATAAATATTCAACATTATCTTGCACCACTGCATCTTTTACTCTTTTATAAGGACTTTCAATAAAACCATATTTATTAATTTTAGCATAAGTAGATAAACTATTTATTAATCCAATATTTGGTCCTTCTGGAGTTTCGATCGGACAAATTCTACCATAATGAGTTGGGTGGACATCTCGAACCTCAAATCCAGCTCTTTCTCTTGTTAAACCACCTGGTCCTAATGCAGAAACTCTTCTTTTGTGTGTAATTTCTGATAATGGATTTGTTTGATCCATAAATTGAGAAAGCTGTGAACTTGCGAAAAAATCTTTTAAAGATACTGTTAAAGGCTTAGCGTTAATTAAATCTTGTGGCATAGCAGACTCAATATCTAGAGTTGTCATTTTTTCTTTGATAGCTCTTTCCATTCTATAAACACCAATTCGAGCTTGATTTTCAACTAATTCTCCAACTGACCTCACTCTTCTATTGCCTAAATGATCGATATCATCAACTTCATCTTTACCATCACGTAGATCTAACATTTTATGAATGATAGCTATTATGTCGTCATTTCTTAAAATTGTAATTTTATCTGAGCATTCTAAATTTAGTCTAGAGTTCATTTTAACTCTTCCAACATCAGATAAATCATATCTATCAGAGCTAAAGAATAAATTATTAAAAATTTGAGTAGCAATTTCAGTTGTTGGAGGTTCACCTGGTCTCAACATTTTGTAAATTTCTGTTATTGCATCATTTTTGTCCTCATTTTTATCATTTAATAGAGTTGTTAAAAGATAAGAACCTTTATTTATTGAATTTGTAATTGAAATTTTTAGTGTGTTAATATTTGCATCTAAAATTTGTTGAATAATAGTGTCATTTAACTCTGTTCCAATTTTAAAAACACCATCTTCTTCATCGTTAATTTTAATATCTCTATGTAAAAATTTTCCATATAAAGATTCTCTTGAAACTAAAATTTCTTTTAAACCCTCATTTGCTAATTTTTTAGCATTTAAATAGTTAATTTTATCACCCAATTTAACTACTACTTGCCCTGTTTTTGCATCAATTACCTCTTCTGCAAAGTTTTTAGATTTATAGTTTTCTGGGTTAAATTTTGTTTTCCATTTATTGGTTTTTGGATCAAAAGTGTAATCGTCACTCTCATAAAATTCATCAGCTATTTCAGCTTTTGTGAACCCTAATGCTAACAATAAAGTTGAAGCTAGAATTTTTTTCTTTCTATCAATTTTAAAATATAAAAAATCCTTAACATCAAATTCAAAGTCTAACCATGAACCTCTATTAGGAATTACTCTACAATTAAATAATAATTTACCACTAGCATGAGTTTTTCCTTTATCATGATCAAAAAATACACCTGGACTTCTATGCATTTGGTTAACGACTACTCTTTGAACTCCATTAGTTATAAAAGTTCCACTATTAGTCATCATGGGAACTTCACCCATATAAACTTCTTGTTCTTTTGCTGATAAAATATCTTTTGTATTATTTTCTTGATCTATTTCATAAACCACTAATCTAAGTGTACATTTAAGAGCTGAAGAATAAGTTAGGCCTCTGGTAATACATTCTTCAACATCAAACTTTGGTTTTTCGAGACGGTAAGAAACGTACTCTAAAGTTGCTTTATCATTTAAATCTTCAATTGGAAAAATACTTTTAAAAACTCTGTCAAAACCTTTTGTTAAATCACCATCTTCCGGTTTGAATTCTGTTAACTCTTTGTATGAATTTTTTTGAACTTCAATTAAATTAGGTATTGATAAACTTTCTTTTAGTTTACCAAAACTTTTTCTTATGTTTTTCTTTTCAGTAAAAGATAATTGCATTTATATTTATTAATACTGATTAATGAAATTAATCAGTATTGGAATTCTTTCTTTTAATTTATTTAAGTTCTACTTTAGCGCCTGCAGCTTCTAACTTAGCTTTAATTTCTTCAGCTTCTTTTTTGTTTACACCAGATTTAACTTCTTTAGGTGCACCCTCAACTAAATCTTTTGCTTCTTTAAGACCTAAAGATGTTGCTGCTCTTACTTCTTTGATAACATTAATTTTTTTATCTCCAGCTGAAACTAACATGATTGTAAACTCATCTTTTTCTTCTGCTGCTGCTGCGCCACCTGCTGCTGCTGGTGCTGCCGCTGCCATTGGAGTTACACCCCATTTTTCTTCTAATTGTTTTGAAAGCTCTGCTGCTTCAGCAACTGTCAAGCTTGATAAATCTTCTATAATTTTATTTAGGTCTGGCATATGTTTTACTCTTTAGGTTGTGTTTCAGAATTTTCTGGGGACAAACTACTCATTTTTTCCGAACGTGCAAGTAAAATACTTATTAATTTTCCTGCAGAAGCACTTAATATTCCCACTATATTTGCTCTAGCTTCGTTTAATGTTGGTAAATTAGCTACATTTTGGACACCGGCCTGATCTAAGACCTCATTATCCATAATTCCACCAATTAATTTTAGATTTTCGTTTTCTTTAGCAAATTTTGATAAAATTCTTGCAGACATTATAGCATCTTCGCCAAATGCTACTGCTGTTGGACCTATAAAGAGATTAGAAAGATCCTTACATTTAGTTTTCTCTAAAGCAAGTTTAGTAATTCTATTTTTTGTAATTCTAAAAATAATCCCATGCTCTCTCATTTGAGATCTTAGTTCATCTAGTTGAGGCATTGTTAAACCCTGATAATGAGTTACCATAACAGCTTTACTGTTCTCAAACTTTTCGGTCATCTCAGAAATATAATTTTTCTTTTGTTCTTTGTTCATCATAACGATTAAATATTTTTTCCTAATTTAAGTTTGTATGAAACACCCATAGAAGATGTGATGAATGCAGCTTTAACTAAGTCACCTTTTACAGTGTTGTTTGATTTTTCTTTTTCCAAAGCATCTAAAACAGCATTATAGTTTTTTATTAATTGATCATCATTAAAAGATTTCTTACCAATACTAACTCCGATATTACCATCTTTGTCATTTCTTATTTCGGCTTGTCCAGATTTTGCATCAGAAATTGCTGTTTTAAGATCATCAGTTACTGAGCCTAATTTTGGATTGGGCATAAGTCCTTTGGGTCCTAATACTTTTCCAAGTTTCGATAACTTTATCATCATAGAAGGTGTACAAATTAATTTTTCAAAATCCATTTCACCACCTTTTATTTTTTCTATAAACTCATCACTACCAACAATATCTGCGCCAGCATTTTTAGCTTCTTCAGCTTTAGCATCTTCGCAAACAACAGCAACTTTTACTTTTTTTCCTGTTCCCCCTGGAAGATTAACCACTGTTCTAATATTTACTTCACTTTTCTTTTGCTTGTTATTAATTTGAAAACTTAAATCTACAGACTCGTCAAATTTTGTTGTACAATTTTTTTTAACCTCAGGAATTAATTTCTCTATTGCTTCTGCAGGAAGATCTGAGGTTTTTTCAGGTAATTTTTTAAATCTTTTTGATGGCATTAATCTTTTACCTCTATTCCCATTGATCTTGCAGATCCTGAAATAATTTTTACCGCTTGATCTAAATCTAAAGCATTTAAATCAGCCATTTTTTGATTTGCAATTTCTTCAACTTGTTTTCTTGTAATTGAAGCAACAATATTTCTTCCAGGTTCTTTTGATCCACCTTTAAGTTTTGCTGCCTCTTTAATAAAATATGAAGCTGGGGGTGATTTAATTTTAAAATCAAATTTTTTATCTTTATAAACTGTAATTTCAACTGGAACAGGTTTGCCAGCTAATGATTTCGTTTTATCATTAAAAGCCTTACAAAATTCCATAATGTTAACACCACGTTGACCAAGTGCTGGTCCAACTGGTGGAGCTGGATTAGCTTGACCACCATTTATTTGTAATTTTATAAATCCACTAATTTCTTTTTTTGCTGCCATTAACTTACTTTCTCAACTTGGTTATATTCTAAATCTACTGGTGTTGGACGTCCAAATATAGAAACTGAGACCTTAAGTCTAGACTTTTCTTCATCTATATCTTCAACCATTCCACTGAATGATGCAAAAGGCCCATCAACCACCTGTACTTTTTCACCAATGCTGTACTCTATACCAGATTTTGGCTGGGCTACACCATCTTTTATTTGACCTAAAATTTTTTCTATTTCTTTATCAGACACTGGAACAGGTATGCCTTTAGTTCCTAAAAAACCACTTACTCTCTTTATATTTTTAATCATGTGATAAATATTATTATCCATCTCACTCTTTATTAATACGTATCCTGGAAAATATTTCTTTTTTCTTTGAATTCTTTTTCCCCTTTTAACTTCAGTTACATCATGAGTTGGTACAACTATTTCTTCAAATTTATCAGAAATCTTAGCTTTTTCTGCTTCTTCTTTAATTAATCCAGCTACTTTGTTTTCAAAACTTGAGTGTGACTGAACTATGTACCAATTTTTCATTTATATACTCACCTTAAGTAGCAATTCTAAAAAAAACTTTAAAACTTGATCAAGAAGTAAAAAAAACAAAGACATAACTACAGCCATTGCAAATACCATTAAGGCGCCTTGTAATGTCTCTTTACCAGTTGGCCAAGAAACTTTAAAAGCCTCTTGTTTTACTTCCTGTATAAATTTAATCGGGTTTTTCATAGTTTTTGTTAACTCTAATTGGCAGGAGCGGAGGGACTCGAACCCTCAGCCTCCGGTTTTGGAGACCGGCGCTCTACCAATTGAGCTACACTCCTATATAGAGTTTACTCTATAATTTTAGTTACTACTCCAGCTCCTACAGTTCTACCACCTTCTCTAATTGCGAAGTTTAATTTTTCTGACATCGCGATTGGAGTGATTAGTTTAACTATAAATTTAGCATCATCACCAGGCATAACCATTTCTGTACCTGCTGGTAACTCTACTTCACCTGTAACGTCTGTTGTTCTAAAATAAAACTGAGGTCTGTACTTAGTAAAGAATGGTGTATGTCTTCCACCTTCTTCTTTTTTAAGAACATACGCTTGAGCTTCAAATTTAGTATGTGGTGTTACTGAACCAGGCTTACAAAGAACTTGACCTCTTTCAACGTCTGTTCTTTCAACACCTCTTAAAAGTACACCAATGTTATCACCAGCTTCACCTGAGTCTAAAAGTTTTCTAAACATTTCAACACCAGTACAAACTGATTTTTTTGTATCTCTAATTCCCACGATTTCAATTTCTTCACCAGTTTTAACAACACCAGACTCTACTCTTCCAGTTACAACTGTTCCTCTTCCAGAAATTGAAAATACATCTTCAACTGGCATCAAGAAATCTTTATCTTTTGGTCTGTCAGGTTGTGGGATGAATTCATCAACACTCTTCATTAATTCAATAATTGAATTTTTTCCAATTTCATCATCTCTACCCTCTACGGCTGCTAATGCAGAACCTTTAGTGATAGGAGTTTTATCTCCTGGAAATTTGTATGAAGTTAATAATTCTCTAATTTCTTCCTCAACAAGTTCGATCATTTCTTTATCATCTACTTGATCTACTTTATTTAAGTAAACAACAATTGCAGGTACACCCACTTGTCTTGCTAATAGAATGTGTTCTCTAGTTTGTGGCATAGGACCATCAGCTGCGTTAACAACTAAGATAGCTCCATCCATTTGAGCTGCACCAGTAATCATGTTTTTTACATAGTCAGCGTGACCTGGACAGTCTACGTGAGCATAATGTCTATTTGCAGTTTCATACTCAACGTGAGCAGTTGAAATTGTAATTCCTCTTTCTTTTTCTTCAGGAGCTTTGTCGATTTGATCATAAGCTGTAAATGTTGCTCCGCCTGATTCTGCTAAAACTTTTGTGATTGCAGCTGTTAGAGTTGTTTTACCATGATCGACATGACCAATAGTACCGATGTTACAATGCGGTTTGTTTCTTACAAATTTTTCTTTTGACATTACTTTTTTCCCTCAGTTTTTATTTTTATTAATAATTTTAATTTTCTTGGAGCGGGTAAAGGGAATCGAACCCTTACATCCAGCTTGGAAGGCTAGCGTTCTACCATTGAACTACACCCGCACAACCCCAAGAGTAACACTCCATATCACCTAAAGTTTTATTGAATGGTGGAGGGGGAAAGATTCGAACTTTCGAAGACCGAAGTCAACGGGTTTACAGCCCGCCCCATTTGACCGCTCTGGAACCCCTCCTATTTGGGGAAGTGTCCCCTGCTCAATAAAGCTTCAAACAACATGCGTTTTATATATTTTATTTACTCAATTGCAACACGAGATTTAATAAGAAAATATCCAAAAAAACGTGTAAAACTTAGATAATTTTATGAATAAATCATCTTTTTTTATAGTCGGTCAACATGCGGTGATTGAGGCCTTAAAAAATCCTAATCGAAAGGTTTTGAGAGTATTTTTAACTGAAGAAAGTAAAAAAAATATTCATCGTAAAAGTCCAAAAAAAAATCTACTTGAAGACGTTAAAGTTTATTACAAAACTAAAAAAGAATTAGATAAATACACTACAAAAGAAAATTTACTACATCAAGGTTGTGTAGCTGAAGTGGAGCATCTTGAAAAACCTATTTTAAAAGAATTTATTAAAGGAAAAAATAATTTAACACTTGCTTGTTTAGATGAAGTGACTGATCCAAGAAATATTGGATCATTAATTCGAAGTGCAGCCTCATTTAATATCGATGGAATAATAGTTAAAGATAGACATTTTCCAGATGAAAGTAAGTTAATGTACAAAGCTGCAAGTGGAAGCATGGAGCACATGAATATATTTGAAGTTTCTAATATTAATTCAACTTTAAAAAACTTGAGAGAAAAAAACTTTTGGGTTTATGGGTTTGATAGTGAAGGTAAAAAATCATTTACTGAAGTTGAATGGAAAGGAAATAACGTTCTTTTATTTGGTTCAGAAGGATTTGGTATGAGAGAGCACACATCTAAATATACCGATTTTCTTGTAAGAATAGATATCAGCGCTAAGATTGAAAGTTTAAACATCTCTAATAGCGCTGCTATAGTTTTTCATCATATTAGTTATATTAAAAAAAAGAGTTGATTAATTTCAAAATAATTAATACTTATTGCGCATGCCCTTGTAGCTCAGCTGGTAGAGCAATTGATTTGTAATCAATAGGTCCGCGGTTCGAATCCGTGCGGGGGCACCATTATTAAATATTGTTTACAACTCTTACTTCAGAATTAAGTTTGTCTCGCCAAGCTACCAAACACAAACATTTTTCGTTTATTGTTGTTAGAGAATGGGGTTGAAAACTTTTGTGAAATCTACTTCTTGTTTTATATAAAACTTCAGATCTATCACCTTTACTTTCAAACTTTGCATTACCTGAAATTACAAAATATAGCTCTTCAGCTTCATGATTGTGCCAAGTGTAATAAGTTTCTTTATCAAAAAAAATTACATACAAGCTCATTTCGCTAGTTAAAAAATGTCCTGTTGGTCCAAATAGCTCAAAATAAGCAAATTTATCTAAAAAGTTTTTACCAATATCTTTTTCTTCATATGTTTGTCTCCAATTTGCATAGGGAGAAACTTGTTTAATTAATTTATGAATTGATTTTATTGAACTATCATTTTCTTCCCAACTTTCTAAAATTTTTACAGACTCTATTTTGTTATTTGGAATGCTATTGTATTTAAGGTTTCTAGGTAATTTTACAAACTCATTTAAGTTTTTATGACTAGACCATAATAGAAAAATCTCTTTTTTTAAATTATCAAATAATTGATCTTTATTTGTCATTGATAAATATAGTTTAATTTAAATATTAATTTAATTTTAAACTATTTGCACAAAATTCTGATGCAAAATTATAAGCTTTTAGTTGAGTGTCCTCATTTTGTTTGGACAATTCATCCATATCTTCATCGCTAAATTTGTCACTTAAAGTTTTTACGGTACATGAACAATATTCATTAGCCTTTTCAGCTCCAAGATACTGTTTAGAAGTGGGGTAACAACCTCTATATAACCTTTTTTCATAATCCTCAGACATTGAAAAAAGATTATTTAAAAATAAAAAATTTATAACTATTGCTAATAAAAAATATTTCAAAATTCTATGAAGTTTCTTTTCTTAACTGTTCTATTTTAATTTTTTTTTGTAGACTTCTATTTTTGTCATAAAGAAGATTGAATTTTATTTTATTATTAATTTTTATTGAAATTGTTTTAGCATTTCTTACTTCTAGATTATCTGCAACAGCACTTATTGGTCTTTTAGAAGGATTTAAATTATTTATTACTATTTTTAATTTATCACTTACAATTTTACCTTTCCATCTTCTTGGTCTAAATGGACTAATAGGGGCGATAGATAATTTGCTAGAGTTAAGACTTAATATTGGTCCATGTACCGAGAGATTATAAGCAGTGCTACCTGCTGGTGTTGAGACTAAAACACCATCTGAAACAAGTTTTTTTATTATTGTCTTTGAGCCATGTTTTATTGATAAAGTTGCAGCTTGTCTGCTTTGTCTTAAAATAGAAACTTCATTAATAGCTAAAGATTTTTTAATCTGATTAAGTTTATTTTTTACAATCATTTCTAATGGTGAAATTATAATTAAGTTTGGCTTAGATAAGCTTTTAATAATATTTTTTTGTGAAAATTTATTCATTAAAAATCCATAATTTCCTGAATTAATTCCATAAAAAAATTTTTTAGAATTCTTATTTTTTTTTAAGGTTTGCAGCATGAAGCCATCTCCACCAATCACTATTGTTAAATTGGGATTGTTAAACTTATACTTATTAATTTTTTTTATAAGTTGATTTTTAATTATTATGGATTTCTTATTTTTATCAAAAATTATTTGAGGAACACTCATTAGTGGTGCCCTCGGCCAGACTCGAACTGGCACTCCGCAAGCGGCAAGGATTTTAAGTCCTTTGTGTCTACCAATTTCACCACGAGGGCATTAATGAATTTCATGAGTATTTATGCTAATATTTATAATTGAACAAGAGTAATAAGTAAATTTTTTTTACTTATTATTCTAAATTATATTGATAGTTTCGAGCTTCAATAACTTCTTTTGGAAGATTTAGTTCTACGTCTTCAATTTTTATTACTTCGTCTTTTCTAATATTTCTTTTTACAATTGCATTATCTGTTAATCCCAATGGCAGAATTTTTTCTATTTTAGATTTTTCAGAAGTGATCAATCTACCTCTTGCACAAAATCCCCCTTCACCATCTAGTTTTTCTCCAATTTTAAGATCTTTTTTTGCGTAACTTGCAACATCAGCATTATAATTTTTTGTAAAACCTGTAGCCTTATTATCTAAAGCAATAGAATAAATTGATTGAGCAAGTTCTAAACCGATGTAATGATATGGTCTCCAAATTGCTGAATAGTTTCCAGTCTCGTCAGTCACCATTCCATAATCTTTAAAACAATTTTTCACATATTGGTTTTGTGCTTTAATAACAATATAAACCCCCCATCTCAAATCATTAGGAATATCTTTTTTATTTTCATCTATACTAGAAATAACTTCTACCTGGCCCTCATGATCAATTAAACCGCCCAAGGTTTTTGGAATAAGTTTTTTTGCAATATCATACACACCAACAGGTGGAAATGTTAATCCATTGCTTGGACATTTTAAATTTGCAGCGTTACTTACAGCACACATTTCAATTGCAGATTTATCTCCACATAAAAAACTATTAAACATTTTAGGATTCATGCCAGATTCAATTTCGGCACGTTCTTTACTAATACCATAATAACCCC
>Ga0222715_10002317_pt1 | contig 17554 bp, 17 predicted proteins | sample C33_9DmetaG_FD_165056 | JGI IMG/M metagenome (GOLD analysis project Ga0222715, IMG submission 165056) | Estuarine water microbial communities from San Francisco Bay, California, United States - C33_9D | ecosystem: Environmental > Aquatic > Marine > Unclassified | place: USA: California... | reverse complement strand
GGGTTCAATCACAACGATCCGGGTGCATAAAATCCATAAAGGGAAAGGTGAAACGCTTCAAATGCCAGTGACTCTGGGTAATGACCAGATTATCGATATGGAGCCTACCCGCTATTATCAAACGGTCGGAATTCCATTGAAAGGAAGTAACGAGTTGCCTCCGACGCATCAGTATTTGTCGGGAGCTCCAATCAAGAATCTTGAAAACTTGAATGAAGATCTGACATTGGCTGCACGTCATGCTCTATTGCAAATGCTTGATTACTTGGTGAATGAACATGGTTTGACGAAAGAGCAGGCATATATTCTGAGTTCAGTGGCGGTAGATCTTCGTGTTGGGCAGGTAGTCGATGTCCCTAACTACATCGTGACTGCAGTGCTTAACTTAGATGTCTTTGACAAGTATCGACATTATTAAACCCTTAGGAGGGAGGAAGGGAAAACCCTTCCTCTGATCAAATTGAATAGACGTCTGTTTTTAAGCGCTTTTCTGTTTAGCCCGGCTTTGATGGCACACTCGCCCTGGAGTAGCTACGTCGTCTATCGACAAAAGCATTTGCTAATCATGAGCTCGAAGACTGATCCAAATTCTTATCCTTATTCTGAATTACTCATTCAAGCAATCAATCGGGAAGAGCCCCGCGCTATGGCTAGGCCCGCGCGGGCGCAGGATCTTCAGCGTTGTTATGATCTTTTCGCAACCAACCAGATGCAATTCATGATACTTCCCCGTAGCGACACTTTGGAGATGTTGACGAGCCAAGGGAGTTTCGGAGCGAAAGAGCCTTTGCCAGGAAAAATTCTATACGAATTTGGCGATCTAACTCTTAGTGTTCGCGACGACGTTGATGCGAATGTTGTGAGAACAATAACGTTTGCTATTCTTGAGCAGTTGGGATCGTTACCAAATGCTTCAAGCCCTCAGGCGATGCTTCAGGTGAGAAACGTTCATGTCGACTCTCTCACAGCGATTACGACCTTTTTGGCGAGTTCTTAAGTTCTTTACGTAACCACATCTCGATGCGTCTGCGGTCGCAAGAGAGTCGAATGAGCCTGTTGGTTGATGAACACCGCTGTTGTCATAGACGATGATATCTGAGAATTTCAAAAGTGTTTTACAACATTAAACTCGGATAACTGAAGGATTCCTTTATGCGTCAAATCTTAATATTAAGCATCGTTTTACTTCCGATTTTTTCTGAGGCCCAAGAACGTGAAATTCCGGAAGATTGTGAGGTTTTAGAAGGGTGGGTGACTGTTTGGATTGACCAAGTTCGGCAAGCGAGAGAGCAAATCATCAATTTGAAAATGGAAGGGCAGGCGCCTGACTCTGACCTTGAATCCAAATATGAATATGTGAAATACGAGTCAGAACGGTTTTCGAAAGCGTTTGAGGCGCGCTGCAATAGCCAGGGATTTCAAGCGCAAAATTAGGGTTGCAGCGTTGAGACTTCGTAGCGAGGGAACGGAATCGTGATCTTTTCTCGATCAAAGGCTCTCTTGATCTCTTTGAGCAGGGCCATTTTTCCTGTGATGACAAAGTCATTGTCGACCCAGACCCGAACCAACACGTTCTGACCGAAATCACCCAAATTATCCGCGCCAACCACGGGCTCTGGATCCTTCAAACAGAAATTCTGCTGTTCGATGACTTCGCGGATGATGCGTTCGGCTTTTTCAATGTCATCGTCGTAAGAAATACCAACAAGAAAGTCGATCCGACGCGACGGGTATGCGCTGTAGTTGATCAAGCTCGATTGCATTAGCGATCCATTTGGAATGAGTACTTTCTTGGCATCAGGAGTTTTGAGTTCTGTGGTCAACAAGTCGATTTCCATCACGGTGCCAATCACCGAATTGACCTCAATGGTGTCACCTTGGCGAAACGCCCCATTGAAGGCGAGAATTAAACCTGCTGCCAAATTACTTAAGGTGTCTCTCAACGCAAGGCCGACGGCAAGACCCGCAGCACCAAGGGCGGCAATTAAGCTGGTGGTGTCGACACCGAGCGTCCCCAGAGCAGAGATGACAGCGACAACATAAATTGCAATGCGAGCTGCTCGGGCTAAAAATGCAGCGGCAAGACCTTCGAGCTTGGTTCGACTGAGCGCAAGATTCACCGCTCGATTGGCCATTGATCCCAAAAACAAACCGAATACCAGAATCAAGATCACCATAAAGATTGATTCGATGTTACTTGGAATCAATGAGTGTAAGTAATCAAGAGGCATGTCGTCATCCTTCAAAGAGTGCAATTAGACTACTGCGTTTGGGCCATTTTTGCTTGATATTTTATAGCAAATGCTTCAGTATCCGCCGCCTCATAACGCGTTCTGCGTTCTGTTGCGGATGTGGTGAAATTGGTAGACACGCCAGATTTAGGTTCTGGTGCCGCGAGGCGTGGGGGTTCAAGTCCCTCCATCCGCACCATCACTGTACTGCTAGGACTGAAAGCAGTATCCTATCGCGTTTAATTTCAAACGATTTGAATAACTGAGGTTAATCCATGCAGGTTGTCCTGGAATCCCCGAGCGCATTAGAGCGCCAATTTACGATCACTATCCCAACCGGGGATGTTGAAACCGAATTCGAAGCCAAATTGGCTGAGACTGCGAAGCGCGTGCGTATTGATGGGTTCCGCCCAGGTAAGGTACCCGCCAAAGTCGTGCGTCAACGATATGGCCAGGCCATTCGTCAAGAAATTGTCTCTGATCTCATGGAAAAATCCCTCGGTGAGGCATTGAGCGAACACGACGTCAAGCCCATTGGGCAGCCGAAAATTGATGATGTGAAATTTGAAGAAGGCTCAGATTTCTCGTTTAAGGCCACATTTGAAGTCTTTCCAGAGCTGGATCCGATCCTTGTCGACGGTGACGAGATTGAGCAGACCACCTGTAAAGTCGGCGCCGCTGACATTAAAGAAATGATCGCGACTCTGCGTGAGCAGCGCAAGAGCTGGAAAGAATCTGCCCGCGCGGCCTCGAAAGAGGGTGATCGCGTCACGATTAATTTCGAGGGATTCGTCGACGGCGAAGCCTTTGATGGTGGCAAGGGCGAAGATCACGCGCTGGTGCTCGGCTCAGGCGCAATGATTCCTGGATTTGAAGATGGCATCGTCGGTATGAAGAAGGGTGATTCCCGTGATATCGAAGTGACCTTCCCAGAAGACTATCAAGCCGAAGAACTGAAAGGTAAGGCGGCGACCTTCAAGATTGAGGTGACCAAGCTCGAGCGCGGGGAATTACCGACAGTCGATGAAGCATTCATTCAGTCATTTGGCGTTGAGTCAGGTGATGAGAAAGATTTCAAAGCCGAGCTGAAAGAGCAAATGCAGCGTGAGCTTTCTCTGACGCTGAAAAACATGAACAAGACCAAAGTGTTTGACGTGTTGCTCGAAAAAAATGCAGACACTCCAGTTCCGGAGTCGGCCATTAAATCCGAAATTCATACACTGAAGCATCAAGCTGTCGAGCGATTTGGCGGGGGTCAGCAATTTGATCCGCATCAGCTCCCAGATGAGTTGTTCGCTGAGCAGGCAGAGCGTCGGGTTCGATTAGGAATTTTGCTCGGTGCGACGGTGAAGAAGCTCGGTTTAGCGGCGGATCCAGATCGCGTGCGTGCGTTGATTGATGAAATGGCTGCTGCTTATGATGAAGCGGAGCAGGTCGTCAATTTCTACTATTCAAATGACGAGAACCTGAAACAGGTTGAAGCATTAGCGGTAGAAGAGCAGGTTGCCGAGAAGCTCCTTGAATCTGCGAAAGCCAAGACCATTGATATGTCATACGCTGACGTCATGAAGAGTCGTCAGAGCTAATCAACCAGAGGTATTTACATGGCATTGGTCCCGATTGTTGTCGAGCAAAGTTCGCGTGGCGAACGCTCTTACGACATCTATTCCCGGCTCTTAAAAGAGCGCGTCATCTTTATGGTTGGTCAGGTGGAAGATCACATGGCCAATCTGATTGTTGCGCAGTTGCTGTTTTTAGAGTCTGAAAACCCCGATAAGGATATTCACCTCTATATCAATTCGCCCGGTGGATCGGTGACAGCTGGGATGGCCATCTATGACACTATGCAATTCATCAAGCCGGATGTCTCCACTTTGTGTATCGGTCAAGCGGCCAGTATGGGCGCCTTCTTGCTGGCAGGTGGAGCCAAAGGCAAGCGTTTTGCGTTACCGAACTCGCGAATGATGATTCATCAGCCGCTGGGTGGATATTCAGGCCAAGCGTCCGATATTGATATTCATGCGAAAGAGATATTGAAGATTCGCACGAAATTGAATTCAAAGTTGGCACTGCACACCGGCCAAACCATGAAGCAGATCGAGAAAGATACCGATCGTGATCGCTTTATGGACGCCGATGAAGCGAAGAAGTACGGACTGATCGACGATGTGTTAGAACATCGTGCAGATTCGACCAAAGAGTCTTGATTTTCCGTTGTCGACAACGCACTGTTGACATAGCGGAGTGGGTAAAAAAATGACAGATACGACAGATCAATCTTCGGACAACAATGGCAAGGTGTTGTATTGCTCTTTTTGCGGCAAAAGCCAGCACGAAGTGCGTAAGCTCATTGCTGGGCCAAGCGTGTTTGTTTGCGATGAGTGTGTTGATCTGTGTAACGACATCATTCGCGAAGAGATTCAAGAGTCTGATGATGCGGAGTCATCCGATGGATTGCCTGTTCCTCAGGTCATCAAAGCAACACTGGATGATTATGTGATTGGTCAAGATCGTGCGAAGCGCGTCTTGGCAGTCGCTGTCTATAACCACTACAAGCGACTCCGTCACGGTGAAAGAAATTCCCGTTCCGTCGAACTTGGAAAATCGAATATTTTGTTGATCGGGCCAACGGGCTCAGGAAAGACGTTACTCGCTGAGACGCTCGCTCGTTTACTCAATGTGCCCTTTACCATGGCCGATGCAACCACCTTAACCGAAGCTGGGTATGTGGGTGAAGACGTCGAAAACATCATTCAGAAGTTGCTTCAGAAGTGCGATTATGATGTTGAAAAAGCCCAGCAAGGCATTGTTTATATTGATGAAATCGATAAGATTTCCAGAAAATCCGATAACCCATCGATCACTCGCGATGTCTCGGGTGAAGGGGTTCAGCAGGCCCTTCTCAAGCTGATCGAAGGAACAGTGGCTTCAGTGCCTCCTCAGGGCGGTCGCAAGCATCCTCAGCAAGAATTCTTACAAGTCGATACGTCGAATATCCTGTTCATTTGTGGCGGAGCGTTCGCGGGTCTCGACAAGGTAATTCGTGATCGTAGTGAAAAGGGGGGCATCGGCTTTGGTGCCGAGGTTCGCTCAAAGAACGAATCCAAGTCGATCGGCGAGGCCTTTGCTGAAGTTGAACCCGAAGACTTAGTGAAGTACGGCCTGATTCCAGAATTCGTGGGACGCCTCCCGGTGGTTGCGACCCTAACAGAGCTCGACGAAGAGGCATTGATTCAGATTTTATCTGAGCCAAAGAACGCCTTGGTGAAACAGTATAAAGAATTGTTTGACATGGAAGGTGTTGAGCTTGACGTTCGACCCGATGCTCTTCGGGCCGTTGCAAAGAAAGCGATGGAACGAAAAACAGGTGCACGCGGCCTGAGGTCGATTCTTGAAAGTATTCTTTTACACCCCATGTTTGAGATTCCTTCAGAGAACGATGTATCAAAAATTGTCATCGATGAAGGGGTCGTCACAGGCGACAGCGAACCGCTGAAAATCTACGCGGGATCATCAGACGAAAAACGCTCGGCAAACGCTGCCGACTAAATAGGAAGCACGCAATGAGTAGCCAGCAGCTGGACCTCCCTTTACTCCCGCTGAGGGATGTGGTCGTCTATCCCCACATGGTTCTCCCTCTATTTGTTGGTCGAGACAAGTCGATCAAAGCCCTGCAGAGCGCCATGGACGGGGGCAAGGAAATTTTATTGGTGGCTCAGAAAGTCGCCAGTGAAGATGAGCCGCGTGCTGGGGAACTTTACGACGTCGGCACTGTTGCTTCCATTCTTCAGTTGCTTAAGCTCCCGGATGGAACCGTTAAAGTTCTGATCGAGGGTGGTCAGCGCGCGACTGTGTCGAACTTTGATCTCGATGGTGACCATTATCGTGCAGAAGCGCAGATCGTTGAATCGATTCCGCTCAAAGAACATCACCAAGAGGCGCTACTCCGCGTCTTGATGGATCAGTTTGATAAATACGTCAAAGCATCCAAGAAAATCCCTGCCGAAGTCTTGGCTTCGTTGCAGAGTATCGAAGAGCCCGGCCGTCTCTGTGACACCATGGCTGCTCATCTGACGCTTCCACTCAAAGAGAAACAGGCACTGCTTGCGCAACACGAGGTGAAAGAGCGACTGGAGTATTTGGTTGCGTTAATGGAATCGGAATTAGATCTTCTACAAGTTGAAAAGCGCATCCGTGGACGCGTGAAAGAACAGATGGAGAAGAGTCAGCGTGAGTACTATCTGAATGAGCAAATGAAAGCGATTCAGAAAGAGATGAATGACCTCGATGAGACGCCGAATGAGGTCGATGCCTTACAGGCACGAATCGAAGAGTCTGGTTTGTCCAAGGAAGGCAAAGAAAAAGCCGAGGGTGAGCTCCAAAAACTGAAAATGATGTCTCCGATGTCTGCCGAAGCCACAGTGGTTCGAGCCTATTTGGATTGGTTGTTAGGCTGCCCGTGGACCAAGCGCTCTCGAGTTCGTCACGATTTAATTAAGGCACGCGATATTCTTGAGGCGGATCATTATGGTCTCGAGGAAGTGAAAGAGCGGATCCTTGAGTATCTGGCAGTGCAAATGCGGGTGAAAAAATCAAAAAGTCCCGTGTTGTGCCTCGTGGGACCTCCTGGTGTTGGTAAGACCTCGTTGGGTGAATCCATTGCGCGTGCGACGAATCGAGAGTTTGTTCGTATGGCACTTGGTGGAGTTCGGGACGAGTCTGAGATTCGGGGTCATCGCCGGACTTACATCGGATCGATGCCAGGCAAGATTATTCAAAAATTGTCCAAAGCGGGTGTGAAAAACCCACTATTTTTGCTCGACGAGATCGATAAAATGGGGATGGATCACCGTGGAGATCCAGCGTCAGCCTTGCTGGAAGTCTTAGATCCTGAGCAAAATCATACTTTTAACGATCATTATCTCGAAGTGGATTTCGATTTATCTGAGGTCATGTTCGTTTGTACGTCCAACTCGATGAACATGCCGGCACCATTGCTTGATCGGATGGAAATCATCCGCATTCCTGGTTATACCGAGGATGAGAAGCTCAATATTGCGAAAAAATATTTGGTTCCAAAGCAAATTAAGAACAACGGTCTCGGCGCTAAAGAAATTGAAGTGCCCGATGCGACTCTGACGGATCTTATTCGGTATTACACCAAGGAAGCTGGTGTTCGTGGACTGGATCGAGAAGTGTCGAAATTAGCGCGGAAAGTTGTCCGTCGCCGGATTGAAGACGGGCACAGAAAGATTGGTGGAAATGATTCAGAAACCATGCTCATTACACCGGACGTCCTTGAGGATTACTCAGGTGTTCGTAAATACACCTATGGACTGAAAGAAACTGAAGACCGGATCGGACAAGTGACTGGTTTGGCCTGGACTAGCGTTGGCGGTGAATTGTTAACCATCGAAGCAGTTGCGATGCCGGGCAAGGGTAAGCAAATCCGAACGGGTTCCCTCGGTGATGTCATGCAAGAATCCATCCAAGCTGCACTGACCGTCGCTCGCAGCCGTGCGGTCAGCCTTGGGATTGATCCGAATTTTCATGAAAAAATGGATCTTCATATCCACGTACCTGAAGGAGCGACTCCAAAAGATGGTCCAAGTGCTGGCATCGGAATGTGTACAGCGCTGGTGTCAGTCCTGGCCAATGTCCCAGTGAAAGCAGATGTTGCAATGACGGGAGAGATTACCTTGCGAGGCCAAGTGTTACAGATCGGCGGGTTGAAGGAGAAACTTCTCGCCGCCCATCGCGGGGGGATTAAAACCGTCATTATTCCGGAAGAAAACGTGTCCGATTTGAAGGAGATCCCGGACAATGTGAAGGCCGACTTGGAGATTAAAGCTGTCTCTTGGATTGACCAAGTCTTCGACATTGCGCTGGCGTACATCCCTGAGCCATTTGTCATTCCAGAGAGTGCAAATGGTTCAGAAACAGAACAGAGAACGGAAAAAAACACGCCGAGAGCGCATTAACAGGTTGTTTCATGCAATCAGCGTTGGTATAACTGACATGCGCTAGTTTTCGAGGTCGTTTTTGAACAATATCAATCCGGCGCCACAAAATTACTTACAAAAAAACCAATAGGGGTACTACGAGTGAATAAATCAGAATTAATTGATGCAATCGCTGCTGATGCAGGTTTATCGAAAGCCGATGCGGGTAAAGCTCTGGATGCGACTCTGGGTGCAGTGACCGGTGCTTTGAAAAATGGTGACACTGTTTCATTGGTCGGGTTTGGTACATTTCAAGTGAAGGCGCGTGCTGCTCGCACAGGCCGTAATCCACAAACTGGTGCGACGATCCAGATTGCTGCAGCTCAAGTTCCTGGCTTCAAAGCAGGTAAGGCACTGAAAGACGCTGTTAACTAAGTTAACCATTGTCTTTTATCATAGAGGGGCCCTAGGCCCCTTTTTTGAATCTATAGGTTACAACTCAACATGCTTCAAAATATTCGAGATAACTCAAGCGGCATTATCGCCAAAATTATTGTTGGTCTGATCGCGGTCACTTTTGTCATTACAGGCGTCAATTTTATGAGTGGCAGCGATGGCGATGCAGTGATCGCAGAGGTTGATGGCGTAGAAATTACCGAGCGTCGATTTGTCAGTAAGCTTGAGCAGGAACGACGCCAACTGTTGAGTATCTTGGGTGATCCAGGCGCGATCAATGAAGACCTGCTCCGGCAGAGCGTACTCAATGCATTGGTGGAAGAGGCAGCTGCCACCAGTTATTCAGCAAAGCTCGCTTTTGGGGTGACCGATCAATTGGTGGATCAGGTCATTGTTGAGATCCCACAGTTTCAAACAGATGGTCGATTTGATCCGAGAGCTTTTGACCGTGCTATCGGTCAGATGGGAATGTCTCGCCTCGATTTTAGAGACGAACTGAAGCGTAATTTAATCGAGTACCAGGTAAAAGGCGCTGTGGAGACCTCGATGCTGATCACTCCGTCAGAGCTTGCGCGGTTGGATGTTCTGCAAAATCAGAAACGGTCGGGTGAGTTGGTCGTCGTGAAAGCCGATCAATTTCTTGATCAAGTGACGGTCGATGATGAGGAAATTACATCGTTTTATGACACGAATTCGTCGCAATTTGTGACCGATGAATCGGTGGCTCTTGATTATGTGTTGTTGAGCTCTGATGACTTCCGTGAACAAGTGACCATTACGGATGACGACTTGCGCGATGCTTACGATGCAGAGGTTGCACAGGCTGCTAATGAGTCTGAGCGTCGTGCTCGACACATCTTGATTGCGGATAGTGACGATGCGCTTGAAAAAGCGATGGATCTGAAACAGCAAATCGATAATGGAGCCGATTTTGCTGAACTGGCCTCTGAATATTCTGACGACATTGCCAGTAAAGAAACTGGGGGTGACCTCGGATTTGCGCCAAGCGGAACCTTTGTCCCTGAATTTGAAGCGGCCCTCAATGCACTGACACCCAATGTCGTCTCAGATCCTGTCAAAACTCAATATGGGTATCATCTGATTGAACTCTTGGAAAGTCGGGCGAGGCCGGTCGAGAGCTTTGACGCGCGAGCGCCACGCTTGCGTGAAGAATTAGTAGATCGCCAGGCGTCACAGCGATTGGCGAATAACCTTGAAGAGTTTTCAAATATTGCCTTCAGTGGAACGCTGGAAGAGCTCAATAGCGCCTATGGCGTCAAGATTCAGTCGACAGATCTCTTCGGTCGATCAACAGCAACAGGGCTTTTTTCGCAGGAGACTGTCCTTCGACGAGTCTTTAATGAAACTCTCTACAACGGTGAGTTAAATGCAGAAGTGTTCGAAGCTGAACCCGGCTTATGGATGACATTTCGAGTGAAGACGCATGAGCCAAAGGCTGTGCGTCCATTAGCTGAGGTGCGCGATACCATCATCGAGCGATTACGCAACGACAAAGCGCAATCGCGCGCCAAAGCGTTGGCCGATGCAATCCAAGCACATTGGAAAGGTGGAGAAAAAGGGCTTCCAACGGGAGCTGATGGATTAGTAGCGCAATCATTTAATAATCTTGATCGGAACGGAGACGACTCGATTGCTCGCGATCATCTTGCTGTAGCCTTTGCAGCCCCTGCGCCAACTCAAGACCGCCCATCGACGTTTGTCGCTGAAACAGCTGTCGACACGGTGGTTGTGGCGCGAGTGGATACTCTGAATTTGGAGAAGGGAGCGACTAGTGAATCGAATCTCGAGGCAGCATTGGCTCAACTAAGAAAGACGCAAGAAGGTAGCGAGTTCTGGTCAATTGTGACCTCAACGGCTGAGGTGGTTAAACGCTAATGGATTTCTTGGCCGAATACGGTTTATTTTTCCTGCAAACAATGACTGTCGTGGTTGCGGTCATTCTTGTGATTGCGGTCAGTTCAAAATTGTCGGGCGGCGACGAGGCAAAGGGGACAATCAAAGTCACTGACCTCTCAAAAAAGATTGCTGACCAAAAAAAATATGTGAGCGCGATTGTTGAAACGGCCTTGAATAACGATCAACCATCGTTTCTTGAACGGTTAAAAAATCGACTGAAAAAGACATCGCCGAAGAAATCGACAGCAGAGAGCGCTGGTCAGAAGAAGCTCGCTGTGGTTCTCGAATTCAAAGGGGATATGAAAGCGTCGCAAGTGAACGGGTTGCGAGAGGAGGTATCTGCCATTCTCTTAATGGATCCGATCCCTCATCTTGTGGTCCTGAAATTAACCTCGCCCGGCGGATTGGTTCATACTTATGGTTTAGCGAGCTCCCAGCTTGCGCGTTTGCGAGATGCCGGTGTTGAGTCAGTGGCTTGCGTGGATACAGTCGCAGCCAGCGGTGGATATATGATGGCTGTTTGTGCGGATCGGATTGTCGCGGCACCGTTTGCGGTTCTTGGGTCGATCGGTGTCGTCGCTCAGATTCCGAACATCTATCGCTTTTTGAAAAATCGGGATGTTGATATTGAATTACACACCGCTGGGGCGAATAAACGGACATTAACGCTCTTGGGTGAAAACACACCGGAAGGGCGTAAGAAGTTCAAAGAAGATCTCGAGCAAACCCATGATCTCTTTAAAGCATGGATCGCAGAGCGGCGACCTGACCTCGACCTAGAAGCGGTTGCCGATGGATCCATTTTCTATGGAACCGATGCGCTGACGAAAGGGCTTTGCGACCAAATTGCAACCTCTGATGATGTGCTGATGACACTCAATGAAGACCATCACCTGATCGCGTTGAAGTGGCACGAAAAGAAATCGTTGGCAGCACGGCTCAGCCGTGATACGTCGGCAGCAATTGCTGATCAGGTCGATGCCTACATCAACCGCTCCAACCAGGATTATACTCGGCTGTGACTGAGAAGGTTGTCACGCTCTATACCGACGGTGCATGCAAAGGAAATCCCGGCATTGGTGGCTGGGGTGTTTTGATGGAGTACGGCGAGCATCGTAAAGAGCTCAGCGGTTGTGATCCCGAAACCACCAACAATCGAATGGAACTGATGGCTGCCATTGAGGGGCTTTCAGCACTGAAAGGTTCTTGCACCGTCCATGTGTTTACCGATTCCGTTTATGTGAAAGACGGAATCACCAAATGGCTCGCCAATTGGAAGAAAAATGGTTGGAAAACGGCATCGAGAAAACCCGTCTCCAATCAGGATCTCTGGCAACGACTGGACACTGCGGCATCCTGTCATCAGGTGCATTGGCATTGGGTCAAGGGGCACGCCGGTCATCCTGGCAATGAGCGTGCGGATGAATTGGCGAATCAGGGGGTGAGTGAGCTATGCGGCAAATCATTCTAGATACTGAAACTACCGGACTCGATCCCAATCAAGGCCACCGTGTGATTGAAATTGGCTGTATTGAAATGGTGAATCGGCGTCTGACCGATCGTCATTTTCACGCCTACATCAATCCAGAACGAGCGATTGATCAAGAGGCCATCGAAGTTCACGGGATCACCAATGAATTTCTGACCGACAAGCCGAATTTTGCCGGAATTGTGGATGAGTTGATTGAGTTTATTCGTGGTGCAGAATTGATTGCTCACAATGCATCATTCGATGTGAATTTTTTAGAGGCTGAACTCAAGCGGATCCCAGGCGCCCCCAGTATGGTCGAATTGATGCATGGCGGAGTAGCGGTTGATACCCTAGCAATGGCAAAAGAGAAGCGTCCTGGAAAGCGGAATTCGCTGGATGCGCTCTGCCGAGACTACAAGATCGATGCCAGTGAGCGGACGCTGCATGGCGCACTCCTGGATGCTGAGCTTTTGACTCGCGTCTATCTGGCGATGACTCGCGAGCAGAGCCGAATGTTTGGTGGTTCCGAGAATCTCCAACAAGGCTCCAGATTTGAGCCGATCCAGAAAATGACCGATGCTGCCCGGCAACAACGCGTTGTCCCTCCGAGCGATGACGAGCTGTCTAATCACCAAGCGTTTCTCGATACATTACGGCAGTCCAATGCAGACATTGTATGGGATCGGTCCTCGTTGTGAACTGGCTTGGCGATCATGGGGTGAGTTGGTTACCTGGGTTGGATACCGGCCATTCATCACGTGTTGTCGTGACTTCAAGCGAGCGCTCAGTCGCTGTCACAGAGGTTGGGGGCCCTTGTTTACTCGAGCTCGATGATGCGTTGATCCGAGGCCTTGACCCAGTGCTTGCAGGGACACTGGATGGCATCACTTATTATGGCGTTCGCACACAGCCCATCCAAGGCCTGACCTATGAGGCGCTCAGGCCTGCTCTGATCCAAATGGATAGTCGTCAATTTATTCCTGTCAGCACCGTGATACAGGTCCTCGATTTTATTGATGAGCATCAGTACTGCGGGCGCTGCGGTCAGCCGACCGAAGCATCGCGATCCGATCGTGGACGGCATTGCGAACCTTGTCGTTTGACGCAATACCCACGAATTTCCCCATGCGTCATTGTGTTAATTACTCGCGGTGACGAGATTCTACTGGCGCGGGCTCCACGATTCGTGGAGGGGATGTATTCCACACTGGCTGGGTTTGTGGAGGCAGGGGAGTCTGCGGAACACGCGTGCCATCGCGAGATTTTTGAAGAGGTGGGAGTGTCAATCGAACAACCCATTTTCCAGGGCAGTCAAAGTTGGCCGTTTAAGCACTCATTGATGCTCGGATATCGAGCTGAGTGGAAGTCTGGAGATATCCAGATTGATGGTGAAGAGATCGTGGATGCACAGTGGTTTTCTATCGATCGGTTACCGAAACTTCCACCCAAAGCATCAATCTCTCGCGGGATGATTGATGCCTATGTGTCTGAACGCCTTAGTTAACCGGAACGACTAACCACTCACCGGGACGAATCAGGTTTGACGTGGCATTGAGTTTTCTGAGATTTTTCACTGTCGTCTGAAATCGTCTGGCGATTTTCCACAGAGAGTCCCCGCTTCGCACTTTATAGCGAATGGTTTCTCCGTAATCGTTACCTAATTCTAAATTCACTAATTGTTTTGAAATATTTTCGCTGGTACTTGGCACTCGAATGGTTCTGCCTGCGACGATTCGGGAGTTCGTCATGCCGTTCAGCATCATGAGCTCAGGCACAGTGGCTCCGATGCGGCCTGCAATCTCACTCAATGTGTCACCGGATTTCACCTCATAAGGTCGAGTTCTCACGTAATCCCGCACCGATACACTGACCAACCGCGTAGAAAACTCTTGGACTGCCGTGTTTGGGAGAACCAACTGGTAAGGTTCCTGCGCCGGGGTAATCCATGAGCGAATACAGGGGTTGTAACGCCGGATATCTTCAAGCGGTAACCCACTTAATTCCTGAACCAGAGAGACCTCCATCGGCGCCTCTAGCGTCAATGTTTTAAATGGAATTGCAGGATCGATATCAGGTAATTCAATCCCTTGATCCTTCGCATCAAGAATGAGATCTCGCGTGACCAGTAGGCGTGGGACGTATCGGCGTGTTTCACGAGGCAGTTTGAGTGACCAAAAGTCGGTTGCTTTCCCAGCTCGCTGATTCTGACGAATCGCGCGATCAATGCGGCCAGGACCGGCGTTATAAGCGGCAATGGCCAACAGCCAATCACCAAACTTTGCATGCATCTGTTCAAGGTAGTCCAGTGCCGCTCGGGTCGAGTGAATCACATCACGACGCTGATCACAGGTTTGACCTAGCTTTAAGTTCAGGACACGGGCTGTTCCAGGCATAATTTGCCACATCCCAACCGCTCCCATCCGTGATACTGCCCAAGGGCTATAGGCTGACTCGACGTATGGCAATAGCGCGAGCTCTGCAGGCAACCCACGACGCTTCACTTCATCCCAAACATAGGGCAGATAGATATCCGCCTTAACGAGAAAATCGGAGAAAAACCCTGGACTGTGAGTCAACCGACGGCGATGCAGATCAGCATATTTCGTTTCTTGCAGCTCACTCAACGTGAAGCCCTGGATAATGTCCGCCCAGATTGTGGTCTCAATCGCTGCTAAATCCGTTGTTGACTCAATAGGTGGGTCTTCTTGAGTTTCAGGTTCCGAGATATTTGGGCTATCGATTGCTTCCCCTAGCTCACGAATAATCGCCAGCGGATCATAAAGCGCTGAGTCATCCTTGGCCTCCAGAGGGTCTTGATCAATGGGCGGAAGGTTCTCTGTACTTGATTGAGGCTCCACGCTTACGCTTGAAACCGCAGTCTCGCTCATCGTCTGTGGGCTTTGTTGCACAGTCTGACAACCGGCCATCAACAAGAGAGCCGCGAACCAAGCGCTGTGATGACTATTGATCATTTGCATTAAAACTGGTCTTTTTGTAAGCGGCGTTCAGCCAATTGGGCAACAGTGGTTGCACGTAAAAATGGGTTCGTCAGTCGTTCAAGCTCGAGCGTCGTTGGGACAGTGGCTGCGCCTTGCGCTCTCATCTCACTGACCTGTTGCCGACGCTTGTGAGTCTCTTGATTATCAGGCTCAGCGACAACCGCAAAATTGAGATTGGCCAAGGTGTATTCATGCGCACAATAAATCTCAGTATTTGCCGGTAACTGATTGATTTTATGGAGACTAGAGAACATATTCTCTGCACTTCCTTCAAACAACCTGCCGCATCCGGCGGCAAATAGTGTATCTCCGGTAAAGGCAACAGGCTGCTGGAACTGATCAGATACCGAGGTGTAAGCCACATGATCTAAGGTATGGCCGGGAACTTCGATCACTTCAAAGTTAGCACCTAAAACACGGATGATGTCACCTTCGGAAACTGGCTTTGACGGTCCTTTCAGGGGTTGATGCGAGCCGATGACCTCGATTCCAGCGAAGCGTGAGCACAAATCGAGAACACCGCCTTGATGATCACCGTGCCAATGCGTCAACAGAATGCCTTGAAGGGTCAGTGCATGACTCTCCAAAAAGGCGATCACGGGCGCTGCATCGCCAGGGTCGACCACCCAGGCGTTCTCGTCATCGGCAACGACCCAGATGTAGTTGTCATCAAATGCGTGAACTCGGTGAATCTGGAGCATTAGGCGTTATCCGAGTCAGCCATCGCGGTGATATTGAAGCCGTTGTCGACATAAATGGTCTGGCCTGTAATCCCCGAGGCTAGATCGGATGCTAAGAATGCAGCTGTATTGCCGACTTCTTCGATCGTTGTATTGCGGCGGAGTGGGGTACGGGACGCGTTGTAGTTCAACATGGAACGGAAATCCTTAATCCCACTGGCCGCTAATGTGCGAATTGGGCCTGCTGAAATCGCGTTGACCCGGTGACCCTTGGGTCCCATCGAGGTGGCGAGAAACCGAACACCGGCTTCGAGAGACGCTTTTGCCAATCCCATCACATTGTAATTTGGCATCGTCTGAACAGCTCCAAGGTAGGACAGCGTTATAATGCTTCCTTGACGTCCCTCGAGCAGTGGTTGGGCCGCCTTCGCAAGCGCCACCAAACTGTAGGAGGAGATGTCATGTGCAATTCGAAAGCCTTCGCGCGTCGTTGCATCGACGAAGCTACCACTGAGCTGATCACCAGGAGCGAAGCCAACCGCATGAACAACGATGTCGATTCCATCCCAATGCTTGGCCAACCCCTCAAAGACCGCATCAATCTCTTCGTCACTTCCAACGTCACACGGGAAACACAGCTCAGGAGGGGTTCCCCAGCCTTCGGAAAACCCTAAAACGCGGTCTTTTAGCTTGTCATTTTGGTATGTAAACGCAAGCTCTGCGCCTTCGCGATGCATCGCCTGAGCAATCCCATAAGCGATCGACAGTTTGCTTGCGACACCGACGATCAGTGCGCGTTTACCGGAGAGCATTCCCATTGCATATCCTTTTTCTTGTGTTGAAGCGATAGCGGGCAATGTTACCATGAAGTCATGGCAGTTCAGAGCGTGTTTCGACTTGGCGTGCATGATAAACAGCGAGCTTGGGATCGCTGGGTTGGCGGTCGTCTTGGTCACCGAATTCAAGTTGAGGAGCGCAGGCTGGCTCGACGTGAGCTTCGGCGGCTGTTCGGACAGGTGGTCCTTCAAGTTGGTGGCACAGCAGGTTTCCCACTGATCGCCGATTCGCTTGCCCCCGTTCGTTTACACGTTGTGTTTGGAGGGGAGGTTCCGAAAACCTCACATTGCCCTGTGATTTTAGCGGAAGATAATTTGCTTCCGTTTCCAACTGACTCGGTTGATATTTTGGTATTGCAGCATTCGCTGGATATCAGCGCTCATCCCCATCAGGTATTACGTGAAGCAGAACGTGTTCTTCGACCCGGGGGAAGACTCTTGTTATTTGGTTTTAATCCCGCATCCAGCTGGGGATTGAGGAAGCTCATCAGTACGCCACTGGATAGTTTGCTGCCTTGGCATGCTCGATTTATGCGTCGAAGCCAGATTGAAGACTGGTGTCGTTTGTTAAATTTAGTTCCCGAGCTCTCACGACATGCGGTGTACAGTTTACCGCTCGCTAAAACCGGCATACGGAAACTCTTTAAGCGCATTGAGCACTCAATGGCTCGGAAAGAGTGGCCAATTGGCGCTGTCTATTGTTTGCGTGCAAAGAAAGAGCGAAACGCCTATATCCAAGGAAAACCAAGCCCCCTTGGACGTTTCGCCAACGTAGGTCAGACGCTTAAGCCGGCTGTTGGGATGCGGCGGAAGCCAATATTACGCGTAGTGCAGAAACCGGATGACGCATCGTCTGATTGGAGAAGCGTTTAACCTGAGATCGACAAGAGTAGCCGGTCGCCAAAATCTCTCCATCTGATTGAGTCTGAGCCTCGACTTTGGGTTTCCAGCTCTGCGCATAAATCGTTTGAGAGGTCTCCACGTTCGCCTTCTCATGCCCATAGGTGCCAGCCATCCCACAA
>Ga0222715_10002314_pt1 | contig 17566 bp, 15 predicted proteins | sample C33_9DmetaG_FD_165056 | JGI IMG/M metagenome (GOLD analysis project Ga0222715, IMG submission 165056) | Estuarine water microbial communities from San Francisco Bay, California, United States - C33_9D | ecosystem: Environmental > Aquatic > Marine > Unclassified | place: USA: California... | reverse complement strand
GTTGTAGAATGCATTCCGTGATTTTTGTGGAATACTCTAATAACACCAGAACCATTAAATGTTCTAATTGGATTACTTGCTAAAGTTTTGCTTGGTAAAGATTTGTTAGCTAATGTTAAAGTACCTGAAGCTGATGTATCAAATACAGCTTTCTTCAATGTGAATTTCAAATCTTCCATTTGTTCAGCTGTCCAAGTCCTATTATTAGCAGATTTAAATAATACACCTACAGCTGGTTGACTAGATACTGTACGATCTGAACCAATAACTGTATCGCCTAATCTTGCGATATAAACTGTGTAATCTGCTGAATCAGAATATAATACTAATGCGTATTCTATACCTTCTTGTAAATAAACAGGCGAGTTAAAAGTAAATGTAGTTGCTGTTGAACCATCTGTACTTGTATTAACTGAACTAGGGTTTAACCATTTAGTAGCAAAAGGAACAACTGTAGTTCCTGGATAACCATTAACCATTTTTCTTATTTCTGCTTTTACAGGTATAGATGATGATTTAGTAGCAAAAAAAGCATTAATACTTGTGACAAATATACCATCAGTATCGTCAACTGTAAATGATTGAGCCAATGGGTCTCTTTGTGCTATTACTCTACTTGATTGTCTAGTAATTGATCTTCTTTCAGTAGTTGTTTGTCTAACTGTTCTTGCTTCTCTTGTTGAAACAATTGCTTCTTGTGTTGTTTCAAGTAAACCTTTTGCATCATAGTCAGCTTCTGCTGAAGTAGCAACTGCCGTTCTATCTTCGCTATTTGTAGATGAACTCGTCAATCTAAAAACTCTTTTACCTGTTCGCCATCTTGGATTAGATGATACATTTGGATCAGGAATAGCAAACGTTCCTTTTACATAACCGTTTGTGTCTGTAACAATATTGCCACCTAATGAGCCACCATCTGGTGTTACATAACTTGAAACATCTATATTATCAAAGAAAGAATAAACTCTTGTATTGGGTCTTAATCCATAACCTTCAAACGTAACTGTTCTACTTCTAACAAAAGGAACAAAGGCTACTGATATAACTCTATTACCTAAACTTTGTCTTACTGTTTGTGGAACGATTGTTGTTCTAATTCCACTTCTAGTTTGTACCACATCTTGCGATGTTGTTTGTACTAATTTATTTCCTTGCCAGTTTGCATCTGTTCTTGGATTTCCTGACCATTGATCTTGCCATTCATTCCATTCAGAACCTACAGGTATTTCAGAAATACTTGTGTTATCTAAACCAGCATTAATTGCTAAGTTGTCAAAAGTACCATTTACATTTACAACTAATTCAGGAGCAACTCTAGTTTCTTTCCATTCATCAACTGGTGGGTCTAAATCAATATCACCTACCCAATCAAATATTAAAAAAGGATTTAAATTTTCTGTTTTAGTTGCATAAGGCTGTTCTAAGTATGTTGTTTCTGTATAAGGTAATGTTATTAGATCACCTGTTTTAGCATAATTAGCAGCTGTTCTATCAGCAGCAACTATTGATGTTAAATCATCATCAACTTCTTCTAATTCTATTACATCTTCAGTAAATGGTGTTCTTGCCTCACCTCTAGCTCTATCAATTGATAGTTTGTAATCATTATTCCCTACATCACCAACATTGTGGCCTGTAAAGTTATCTACAACGAAACCATTTTTAAATCTATCAAAACCATCAGCGTCTTGTATTTGTAAACTTTGAGCATCAGCTTCTAATAAAGATAATTGAGTGTAATATTCTATATTTCTAATTCTATTTTCTAAACGGCCAATATCTCTCATTGTAAATCGTTTGTTATCTTCAGCACGAATAACTACATCATCTGTTCTTAATGTGTATGATGGTATTGTTAATGTTGCTAATAATAAATGACCATCTAAATTTCCTGGTTCTAATGGATTTAAAGCAGAAGCTCCTTTTAATACTTTTAATTGGCCATCTCTAGTAATGAAAATTTTGTCTATTCTATTTAAATAGTATTCAAAGTCTGTAGTTACATCTGAATTAAACTGTACAACATCAACCGTAGATGCACCTGTACCATCAAAACTTCTATCAGCACTTCCAGAATTAATTGTAGTTGCGTCATCTACTCTAGGTCTAAAGTCTAAACAATCTCTTAATTGAAATTTTGTACCTGTTGTGTCTGAAGTATATGCTGGAATATTTTCGTAATCAATAACTCCTGAATATGAATCAACATCAAAGTAATCTCCAGAACCGTGTGAGAAAAAGTCAAAGTCAACAAGTAATCTACCTGTTGGTCTGATAGCACCTGGTTTTAATTTTAATCTTCCAATATCATAGAAATTATCTCTTTGACCATTGTCTAAATCAAATCTATTTGTAATATCTGTGTCTGAACTTGTAGCAGCAGCACCAAAACCACTTGACATATAAACATTGTTTATTTGATAAATGTCAGCTTTGCCTAATCCAATTACACCACTCTCAATTGTTGTTTGAGAAGATATTGCTACTGTTGAATTACTATTTAAAGTTTTTGTTTTTGAACCAGCAACTGTTCTTACAACTGTTGCTAAAATCTTAATTTTATGTCCTTGGAAGTCAGCACCAAAATCTAATGTTAAAGTTTTTCCTGTTGGTGAACCACTTAAAGTAAATATTGAATCACCTTCGTGGTTATTACCTTCTAAATTTAATACATCTCCAACAGCACCTGTACTACCAGCACCTGTTGTCATAATTGAAACTGTGAAATCATCATTTGCATTTGAAGCAAAAGTTTCGTTTGTACCTGCTGTTATTGTAGCGTCACCATTTGATGATAATGTAGCTGTAAAGTTTCTTCTAACATTAAAGTTAGTATCAGTAGCACCACCGTTTGCTGTAGTTTTTAAAGTTTTAATTGTTGTGTGAGGTAAATTAAATATTGAAACGTTGTTTTCTGGATTTGTAAGTTTAGCTCTTCTTCTAGTTACAACTGAAGCAGTTGTTACATCTGAACCACCTACACTAGCAGTTAACTCTAATTCGTTTTGTGAAACAATATATTTAACTGTACCTGTTACAGTAGAACCAGCATCATTTGTAAATGAAATTGAATCACCAATTTTTAAATCTGCTGTGAAGTTTGTACCTTTACCTAAAATAGTTGCGTCTGAATTAGCAACTGTTATATTTCCTGTTAAAGTATAATTATCTCCGTAAGTAGATGTTAATACAGTATCAGCAGTATAAGTAGGAGAACCTGCCATACCAATTTGTTTAACAGCAGATATTTCTCTTGTTCTAACAGCAGTAAATCCTAAAACGTCTGATTGTAAAGTTAAAGAGGCACTTGAAGTTTGGCCAGATATAATTTCTCCAGCACTAAATGTACCTTCTACATTTGAAACAACAATTGTTGTGTGTTCTAAAGTTGGAGCAACACTAAAAGAAGTTACATTTACAGCAGTTGTTCCGTTTGACTCATACAATTCAAATGTGTTTGTTGTTGTATTTCTAGCTGTATAAATTGTACTATCACTTGTAGCAGTTGAATCAATTTGCCAAGTACCACCTGTTAAATAAACTTGTTGGCCATCTTTAATACCGTGTGAAGCTAAAGTTACAACACCTGGACTAGCAACAGAAATAGAAGTGACAGGTGTATTTTTTGTTGCTGTAATACTTTGAACAACACCTGTAGCACCTGAAGTAGCTCCTGATACAATTTCTCCAGTAGTATATGAAGCTGTACCTAAAGCATTTAAGTGTGTAAACATTTCAATATCAAACAAGTAATGTCTGTATATTGAACTAGTATCATTTATATCTAAACTTTCTGAAGCTGATACAGTTTCAAAACCACGAGATTTTGCTCTACCAATTTGTGGTACTGAAACACCTATTGTAGATTGTTCCGTACCTCTAACACTTGTAGCTGTATCATATAAATTAATTGTTTTAAAAGCTTCAACATCACCTGATACAAAACCAATGTCAGGTGTACCATAAACGTTTGTTACGTTAATATAATTTTTTACGTTAAATCTTGTTTTGTGATTATTAGCCGTTTCAAAATCTCTTGCTTTATCTACGTCAACAAAAGTTGTACCTAATCTTTCGTTTTCATAACCCTTTACATATGCTTTAAAAGGAGAAACACCAATTGCTAATTTTGATGAACTTCCACCATTTCCTGAAGTGTAAATACCTCTATTGTTTCCTGATATTAAGTGTTCTCTTACATCAAAGTCAGGATTAGTTAAAACATAATCGCCTGATTCGTCAAATGTTCTACGAGCAAGTGTATCTTCTAATACAGCATATTCTGTATTTCTAACAATTGTTTTAATTACACCACTTTCAACTCTAGCAATTTCAAAAAAGTTTTCATCTTCCGTAGTTGATAATGTTTTTTTAGCTAATGTTAAAAGTATTTTAAATCTGTGAGCACCTGGAGCATTTACGTTAGATGAACCAGCAGCGTTGTCATTTAAACTTGAATCATCATTTGGAGTTACAAAAGATTCTGTAACTGTAAAACCTATTCTGTATGATGGAGTATTTGTGTATTTGTCTAGTATTAATGTTGTAGCATCAACTTGAACAAAAAAACCATTTATGTAATAAACACCTTGTAATACGCCAGCAGCCGAACCTGTAGCAGTTGTAGATACAACACAAGTAACAGGTGTGTCAGCGTTAGATGTTAAAGTTTCTCCATCAGCAAAAACTAAATCAGCATTATCTGTTCCTGTTTTATTATATTTTACATATAAAGTATCTGGATCAGTACCGTCTGTAGCTACTCTATTTACAACTTCAGCAGTTACACCAGATGTGCCGCCAGTTAAAATATCTCCTGTAGCAAAACTAGATAACGTAGCACCACTTTCTATACTAGATAATTTTACAGCATAATAATTTGTGTCAATTGAAACTTGACCAGGAATAACCATCGCACCTTGTTTGAAAAGGTGATCGCCAACTCTTTCGATTTGGTTTTGTAAAATTGTTTGTGCTTGTGTTAATTCTCTCGCTTGAACTGCAAATGACGGTCTAAAAAGTATTCTATGAAACTTCTTTGACTCTGTAAAGTCATCATAATAAGGCGAGAGGTTAAAGTCTGTTGGACTTGGCATTTATTTCCCTCTAAAATTCAATTATTAATTTAACATTCTCAGTTTGGTCTGAAGCTCTTGTGATTGGCGATCTATTTTCAATATATAGAACATCACCAGTATCAGCATCAATTTCACCAGAATTATATCCACTTGTAAATGAAATATTATCTACAGTTGTGGTTGAACTTGAAGGTGTAGCGGTAACTCCTGAACTTTGTCCTGTGATAGTATTAGTACCAGAAAACGCTGTTAGATTACCGTCACTATCTATTCCTTCATCATTAAATCTTGTTTGTATGTAATATAAAATATTGTTAGAACTATCCCATTCTACAACTTTACCCACAGCACCTGTTGTTGCTTGATTAATTTCTTCATCTACTGTAAATGAACCTGATGGACTTGTAACTAATATTGCTTTAGTACCTCTTAATGTAGTAGCTGTAGCAGCTGAACTTGCTGATAAAATATCTCTCATCAATGCAACTCGTCTAAAATCATTAGCTGTTGTAAAGTCACCAGAGTTTGAAGTTTCAGCAGCTTCAAAGTTTGTATTTAACATTACAAAATATCCACCTAATTCTTCGATAGCGTTTTCACCGTGGCCGCCTTTTGGACCTATGATTACATCTAATTCAGCACCACTTAAACCTGTAGCACCAGCTGAAACTATATCAGCGTTTCGAATATAACCGTAAGTATAACCAGTACCGCCTGCTGTAACTGTAACTGCTGTCACAACTCCTGATGAAACTGTAACTGAAACTGTTCCGCTTGAACCGTCACCTTTTATAGCAATACCTGTGTGAGTACCATCTGTACCACCAGAGCCTGCTGTTTTAATTTTTACTATATCAATAGCACCATCTGTATTAGCAGCAGCTACTGTTGAGTCTGTAGCAACAGCCATAAAGTCTGTTGATAAAAAATTTGTTCTTTGAGCTGCTGATAAAGTGTACATAAATTTCCACTTATAACCATCAGCTGTTGATAAAATTGATGTTGATGTGCCAGTAGGTTTTACTGTTGAGTTAGCTCCACTATTATTATCTAAACACTTGTAAACATTAAAGTCTTCGGTTAAAACATAAAAAGTAGAATCATATAAAGCAGTAGCACCACTATTTGCTGTAACTACACTTGAAGTAGAACCAGTAACATAATGGCCATAGTCGTGTCTGTAATAATCGTAAACTGTTCCTGTTGTCCAATTTCTTCTTGGAATTACAACTGAAACGTCTGAACTTGTAACTCTTTTAGCTGCTAAAAGGTCATCAAATACGTGAAACTCTTGTGATATTGAATCAACTGGTGTTAATGGAGAAGCGTCTGTACCCTCATATTGAGTACGGCTATCACCTCTTGTAGATGTAGCCCACGCTTGTGGTCTACCGATACCCATATAGTACACATTTGCTGAAGCTTCTGAAAAAGACTCAACAAATTGTTCCTGATTATGGATTCTAAATTTGTTTGTTATAATCGCTGGCATATATTCCTCTTAATCTTATTTATATTTATACTCGTTAACTATAGCTTATTGTAATTTCCGTAGGTAAAGCTATATAAGTTTTTAAGTCATCTACGGCATAATCTCTAAATTGTACAATCTCACCATCAATTGATGTATTTTGAGTACCTATTATTCTATGGTTTGCCCAATCGGCCAATTGCATAGGCTGGATATAACTTCTAACTGAACTATCTGCCCCAGCAGCCCCTGTTTGAGCGATACCACTACCACTAAAAAGACTGAATTTATAGTTATTAATAGACTTCATTCTAGGAGGCATAACAGCATATCCGTATTTAAGCTCTGTATCTCTAACTGTAATTCTTGGTTTAGACTGTATATTTAATGTGATGATTTGACTTAAAGTTAAATCTCTAGTAGTTTTACTTAATGGTGTACTAGTAGAGTCTGTGAAGTCTGGATCAACTCCTAATTCTGGATTAACTCTTAAAGATGTACCATCTGTAGTTGTTCCTAATCTTCTACCAAATATTGTTGAGAATAGAGTATTAAGTATAAGTGCTGGACCAGAGTATTCAATACCTGAATTAAGTCCTGTGATACTTTGAATTTGAGCACTTACTTGTGAAACTATGTTAACTTGACCAGTAAAATAAAAACCAGCTGAGTGCATTGTTTTCTTAAATGAATCTCTCCAGTCATTAATTGTACGACCAACTTTAATCACATAAGAGAAATCTTGGTAGTATAAACTATCTTGTATTCTCATTGTTGTTTCTGAAACGTGACCATCTTCATTTATAAAAGCACCTGCTGTATTTGCTGTAGCACCAACTGTAGCTGTTGCTGTAGCTTGATCGGTAACTTTAACTGTAACAGTAGCACCACTAGTATCGCCTGTAATTGTAGTGTCGTTAGCAAATGTGCCTGTAGCACCACTTAAAGTTAAAATGTTTCTATCAGCATCAAAAGATACAACTGTAGCTGTAACAGCACTTGAATCGGATGCTATGCCTGATACTGTTTCACTTGTTATAAAATTACCTGATTTTGCTAAAATTAAAATTTTTGATCTCAATGTTAAAGTTGGAGGTGTAGCTGATTGTTGATGTTCAGCACCTGATTCTACAACTTTCAAAGATAATATTCTACCAATTTCAGAACCGTATGTGTGTATTGAAGCACCTGAACCATTTGTATCATCTACAGTTACAATTGGTAGAGATAGATAATTTGAACCAGCATTTATAATTCTTATATCTGTTATATCACCAGAGCCTGTTCCGCTTTCTTGTACGATTTTATTTCCTGTGTAAGGATCACCTCTTGTAGTTTCATCTTCTAAAACAATATGACTAGTTGATTCTGATTCCGTACCTTCTTCTAATCTTAATCCACCGTTTACAACGGATACTTTTGCTGTAGCAGCTCCACCACCTGTATCAGTATTGTTAAAAATAATATTATCTCCAATTTCATAACCTGAACCACCATCATCTATATAAAAATCTGTTAAACTTCCTCTACCAATAGAGTCAACATTTATAATTGCTCCTTGGCCACCACCTGTTACCGATACAGTTTCGCCTGAATTATATAGTGAACCATCATTGGTAATTGTAACTGAGTTAGGAATACCTGTTATAGTAGCCTTGATAAAAAAATCATCATCATCACTTTCTGTACCTCTAATAACTTCGTTTGTTTGAAATGTACCAGTTATAGTATCTTCATTTAAAATAAATTCTGTAACTAAATTTGAACCTACTTGAAACTTAAATACGTTTTCAATTATGGCTGTAGCACCTGAAGTTTCTCCAGTTATAGTACGGCCTACTAAACTAGATGTATCACCTGTTAATAATTGAGATGTTGTTTGTATCGCTCTCATTATTAATTGAGTATCCCATTGACCATCGGATGCTCTTAACATTTGTTCACGTGGATAGATTGTTTCAGAATCTTCATTAAATAATAATCTAAAAAATAATTCGTGGCCTCTATTAGTACCTTTTGCTCTGTAAAGTGATTTTACATTTTTAATTAATTTTCTTTTATTAACACCAGTATCTAAACTCTCAGGTAATGTATTTAAAAATTCGTTTCTAAATTTAGTTAAGAAATTTGAAATTGCTTTATCTGGATCCCTAAAGTTTAATAACTCTTGTATGTTTGTTACAGGATTTGGTTTATAATTATTGATGACAGCAGAAGCATTTGAAGAACCACCTAAAACAGTTTCACCCATTTTAAATTTATCTTGTGCTGATATGAATAATCTTCCGTTTGATAAGTCTTCAGCGATTACAGTTGCTGTTGCTTTTGAAGTTTGACCTGTGATTGTTTCACCTCTAGTAAATTTACCAAAAGATGAACTTTCTAAAATAATTTTATCACCAGAATCTAATTGTGTTCTATCAGAATCAATACGAGAACCATCTAACAATAAAGTATTTGATTGAGCTGTTTCTGTTTCTAATTGAATGCCATCTGTTGTTTGTACCGAAGTTACTACTAACTCGGCAGATTCCATAAAGGTAAAATATGTTTTTACAAACTCTAAAAACTTAGGGTGCTGTTCGATAACGAACTCTGGCGCCTGCGAGTTTATCAGGTGTGATATTTTATCTTTGAATGTGGCCATTTTTATGTGCTATAACTTGATGAAGTTGTATAACCTACACCAGCGTCAGCTGAACCTCCAACGAAAGTATCTGCTTGAACTGTGATAGATGAATTTGCTGTATCTATTTCTAAAATCTGATCTCTTACAGGAACTATATCATTTGAGTTTGGTTGTACTGTCAACTCAATAACCGTTGAAGCAGAACCTCTAATATTTTCTACACTAGAAACATTTAAAGAATTAATTGTAATTTGACCTGTAGTATAATTAATTGTACCTTGTGTATTGTTTACATATGTTCTAACTGAACCTACAAAATAAAATCTTCTAATATTACCTTGGCCGTCATCATCAAAGTAATAAACATTTGTTGTATCACCTGTGACTTTAAATCCAGTTGAACTTAAAATACCTCCTGATTCTGATCTATGGCCAGAATGTGGATTATATAATGAGTTTCTAAAGTAAATATTATATCGTGTAGATGAACCAAGTGTTGGTGTAAAGTTTTTTCTTATTCTCAATGTAGTGATGTTAGATAAAATAGAAGTATCTACATCATCAATTAATTCTACCACTTTTGAATATCTAAACATACTATCAAACTTTTGTAATGTGTTTGAACTGTAATTAGATAACGCTGTTGTAATTTCTGATTTTAAAGTATCAGCTGTTTTAGTTGTAGCCTTTTCATCATACTTAACATTTGAAGTTAATAATAATGATGTTGTTTCTGGATCAACAATCTCTGGTCTAACTGAAGCAACATTAAATTTTTTAAGTGATGTTACAATAGATTGTTTAGTTGTATCTGTTAGTGTAGAACCTGAAGCGGCCTTAATAGCAATTTTAACAACACCATAAACAGGTGTTTCGTCATCTTCTCCACCCCAAGCTGAAACTGATTGAGCATTAGGATATAATTCTAAAACTTTTGTTTCATAATCAGATGTAGTGACTGCTCTATCTTGTGCTGAATATTGTAAAGGAGCATTATACTTAATTGATTCTTTTGATTGTGGTTCAGCACCGCCTTGTGCTGATGAAACTGTTGTGATTGTAACATTAGAAAAAGTATCTATTGAACCTGATAAAGCAAATGTAGAAGCACCATTAGCTTCTGCTTTATTTGTAACAACATATTCTAATATGACTATGTTACCATTACTTAATGATCTACCTACAACACCATCACCAAAATAAACTTCAAACTTTCCGTTTTCACTTTCTTGTAAGAAATAAACTTTTGAAGTTGAATCTAAACTTGTGTATGTTGAACTTGCTGTGTATGTTGCTGTTGTTGAATCACTTGAAGAATTTTGAACTTGAACTTTTAAAGTTGTTGTATCAGCATTAGCACTTGGAATAATAAATCTTTGGTCAGGATCGGAAGTGTTAACTGTATATTTAAAAGTAGTTAAAGTGCCCTCGTAAATTGGAATACTTGAAAACTGATAAACACCACTTGAAGGTGTAATTGTGTGAGAAGCATTAGTTACGAATTGATATGATGTGCCATTTGCTGAAGTTGTAAACACAGTACCTTTGGCCATTGTTAAAGAAGCGCCTGAAGCATTATTAACTAAAATATTAATTGACGCTGAAGGAGCTTTTGCTGATGTTGGAGTATAACCTAACATCTTAGCAATTGAAACTATATTTTTTCTTATGTCAGCACTATCTAAGTACATTTCATTTGCTAACATATTAGCATTGAAACCTAGGTAGTGTGTATTGTAAGCAAGTAAGTCTAAGAGAATTGAAAAACCAGAACCTTCGAAATTATAATCAGAAAATTCAGCCTGACTTTGTAAGAATGTTTTTAAATTCGATTTGATTTGGTCAAAATCTAATTCTGATACTGATAATTTATTTGTTGCCATTTTATCTTAGCCTTTGTAAATATGTTTCTACTAATACAGGTTCAGGTATATTCTGTACATAAAAATAGATAGAAACTTTTAATCTATTTCTGTCTGCGTCATCTTCTAAAGCAATATCTTGTAATGAAGCTCTAGGCTCATAAGCAGTTATAACTTCACTAATTTTTCTTTTTAAAAATATACCAATAATTGGTGAGTAATTTTCAAAAAGTAATTCTCTAATACCACAACCTAATTCTGGATGAAAAGGTCTCTCATATAGATTAGTTTGAACTAAATTTTTAACACTTCTCTTTACAGCGTCAACATCTTCAATTTTTGTTATATCATTAGTGACAGGATTTCTTGTAAAATTTAAATCTAAATCTTTATAGAACTTCCTAGCTGTACGTTTACTCTTATTCGTATTTGAAGCGTCATATATTGCCATAGTGGTAATATTTATACATTATCCACAAGATATATTGGAAGAACCACTAGTCATATTGCCTGAATCAGCAGAATCTCCTACACGAGCCACAAATGCTCCTGCTATACGAACTGTTGATGAACCTACATTAACAAATCTTACGTGAGGCGGACAAGGTGGTAAAGGTGGCGCTGGATGAGAAACAGTTGGATCGCCTACTCTAGCGATTAATATACCATTTGCTCTGACTGTAGATTGTCCAGGTGTATCCAATGTAGTTGTGCCTACACAAGAATGGCCTGTAGAGAGAGTATCTCCTTTTCTACAAACAGCAGGCATTATTTACCTAATTTTTTCTTTCTTCCCCAAGGTAACTTGATAGTTTCAATCATTTGTTTACCTTTTTTACTAATATATTCAACACCAATAAATTTGTCTTTAAAATCTGCTTGAATTGCCTTAACTGCCGTCTTCAAACTTAATTTTTCTACTTCTTTTTCTTCACCCGCTTCATTCCAAAACAAAAATTTTCTCATTTTACTCATTTTTTATGCTCCATTAAATAAATCTTCATTTATTTCAATTTTTTCTTCATTTTCTTTGTGCCTACAATGTACACAACACAAAGTTTCTTCTTTTTCGCCATAATTTTGAAAACAATAGCCTTTACAATGACATTTATGACCGCAATTTTGACAATAAGACATTTTTCCTCTTTTTTTTAACTATTTATCTTAAAAATTACAACTTGCCGTAGCGCTTGTTGTTCTATTTTCTATCATTTTATTGATTTTTTCTTTTGTACCAACATTTTTATCAACTGATTCGTTATTTTCTTCACTTCCCAACTCAATTTTTGGTAAAAATTTACAATTTTCAATTTTAGGAACACAAGATGAGAACAAAATAAGAACAAATGTAATAAAAATAGTAATTTTTAATGTTTTTTTTATCATTTTTTTGATTTTTTCGCTTGACTTTACGATATTTATGTGGTATTATGGTCGTATAAACAATGAAAAACAAAGGAAAATACACTATGACAAACTTTTTTGGTATTACAACTATTTTGGCTGCTATTTTAGCAGTTGGTACAATCGAGGATTGTGGCGGAGCTTGTATCGGTAATGAAAATTGGACAGCCTTTTTTATTTGCTTGACAATTATGATAATTTCTGGTATATTAACCGTATTAACAATGAAAAAAGGACAATAACACTATGATAAAAGTATCACAAAAATGTGAAACATTAGAAGAAGGCATTAAATTTATGATGGCTGGCGCAAAAGCCGACTATGTAAGAATGTCAACTAATAATGGTACAAAAGAATTAACTGGTTATTCTTTAGAACAAACTGGTTTATGGGATAAAAAAACAAAAGTTTCACAAGGTAAGAAGTACATCAAGGTTGTACAAGATACTGGTGTTTTTTGTTTTATCGTAAAAGAAGATTTTAAACACTTTAAAAAAGGTGATATATTAAAAGCGGCTGGCTGGAATGCTCCTGCTTTAAACTCACCAAGAGGAAATGTATTAACTGGAAATTATCCAATTCAATGGACTGGTCCATTATATTTAAAATAGGAGGAAACTATGTTGTACGCTGATAAAGTTATGAATACTAATTATTACCAAAAACTTAAAAAGGTGGCCAATGTGTTGGCTAAAAAATACAAGGCACATCCAAACGAAAGTGGTATAGCCAAAGGAATACCTATGAAGTATCTACCTTTGTTTAAAGAGGTTTCTAAAAAAGTAAAACCTTTACGAATTAGATATAGAGGCAATTCAAAACCAGGTTATAGAAGACCTAGGGATTATGTCCATATGGCCTATGCCGATAGTTTTGCCATATATTACAGATGAAAATAGATAATTATTTAAAATGGATAGCCACAGCTTTACTGATTGTTGGTTGTGGACTAAATGCTGTTAACATATATCCAGCAGGACCTTTGATTACAGGACTTGGTGGTGTATTTTGGTTGATTGTAAGTTTTATGTGGAAAGAGTGGTCGTTAATTGTAACCAATGCCACTTTATTAGCCGTTAATGCTATCGGACTTGTTTATACGTTTTTCTTTTAAGCAGGCGTAGCTCAATTGGTTAGAGCGCTGGTTTGTGGAACCAGAGGTTGATTGTTCGATTCAATCCGCCTGTACCAAAATTCCTATTATGTTTGATTAAGTGAGAGGTGAGTGTGTGTGGAGGAACTCACCTCTCGTAGAGAGCCGAAGCTCTCTTGGTGTGGTATAGTTATTTATACAACTTTTACCAGTTGTTTGTAGATTTTCTCATTACGTGTCCTAACACTTTGCCTTTATTGGCTCCGTGTTTTACAACATAACCAGATGTACCTTCTCCATTTATTTCAACTTCTTTTCTAGCGCCAAACAATGCTTTTGTTTTTTCGACCAAAGATTGTTCTTTACTTCTAGCTTTGAATAAATGTGTAAATCTGCTTGTCATACACCCTCCTTACGTTAAGTTAGGTGCGTTCCTTCGCTTTCGCTACTTCCGTCTTACAAGTAAGATGAACGTTATTATTATTTATATAAGATATGTGTTTTAAACATACCAGATAATACAATAACACATATCAATTCAAATGTCAAGTCTAAAACTGTTCTTCTTCCGTACTACCTTTAATCGCTTGTGTAGATTGATTTCCTAATAAAGTAGATACAGCGTCAAAGTATGAAGCGCCAACTTCTCTTTGATGTTTTACAGCAGTATATCCTTCACTCTCAGCTTTAAACTCATCTTCTTGTAATTTAGAATACGCTAACATACCGTCTTTACTATATTCTTTCGCAAGTTTAAATGTAGCATAGTTTTGTAAATGAAAACCAGCAAGAGTAATAAAGTGAAATTTATAACCAAACGTAGCAATTGTTTTTTGAAAGTTTAGTATCTCATCATCACTTAAATGTTTCTTCCAGTTAAAAGATGGACTACAATTATAAGCCAACATCTTACCAGGAAATTTAGCGTGTATTGCTTCCGCAAATCGTTTTGCTTCTTCAATATTTGGTTTATCTGTTTCACACCAGATTAAGTCAGCATAAGGAGCATATGCTAGTCCTCTACTAATTGCTTGATCTAATCCATTCTTCACATAGTAAAAACCTTCTGGTGATCGTTCACCTGTTAAAAATGGTTTGTCGTTTTCATCTATATCATTGGTTAATAATTTAGCAGCGTTAGCATCTGTTCTAGCACATATGACTAATGGTACTTCACATATATCTGCGGCTAGTCTTGCTGCTTTTAAATTTCGTATTGCGTGTGATGTAGGTATTAATACTTTTCCACCCATATGGCCACACTTCTTCTCACTTGCTAATTGATCTTCAAAGTGTACACCTGCGGCACCAGCTTTAATAAAACGTTTTGTTAATTCAAATACGTTTAATGGTCCACCAAATCCAGCTTCCCCATCTGCGACAATCGGCATTTTATAATCAGTTAAGTTTTCTGGTTTTAGTTTACCTTCACAAAACTCTAAGTGTTGTACTTGATCTGCTCTCATTAAAGCATTAATCATCTTCTCTACTAATAGTGGAGCGGAATCGACAGGATATAAAGATTGATCTGGATACATTTGACCAGCACTATTATTATCAGCAGCGACTTGCCAACCGGATAGATAGATTGCTTGTAATCCTGCTTTAGCGTGTTGGACCGCTTGATTACCAGATAAACTTCCTAATGTGTTGACATAAGAATTATCTTGTAATAGGTTTCTTAGTTTTTGTGATAATTCTTTTGATACTGAATAATCAACTTTAAATGTTCCTTTTAGTTTATCAATCTCTTTTGTCATTTTATACTCCTAATAAATTCTTTAAATATTCAACAAACCTTTGTCCAGTCCTGTGAATATATTGTTGTTCTTTTGTATCCATCTTTAGAATACTATCATAGTAACTGTCTTGTTCATTATAACAATGATCTTCAAAAGTAACACAATTACTTTCTATGTTGTGGTCGTTTCTTCTAGTCATTTGTATCTCCTAATTTACAGTTTGTAAAGATTGTAAACAATCTTATGTAAAATATTTAGAATTGATTTTGTTGATTTTTAAGGTGGGGTTTGTAAAGGCTGTAAACGCTGTAAATCTAATTTTTGTAAATTTGAAAATGATGTAAATTAAGCGCCGTTGAATAAAGCTGTGATATCTAGGTTATCGTCTGTACGAGTTTTTTTAAGATCATCAATAGTAAAACATTCAATACATTTACAATCATCATTATAACATTTAGTACGTAAATGTTCTTCGTGTCCACAATGTTTACATTGAAGTTTAAGCATACGTTACCTTTAACCAAGGATACATAAACGCTGTTACAAGATGTGTTGTGTTGTGTACATTCTTCCAATAACATTCAGTCCACTCACACTCATAAGTGTATTCTTGGAAGTTACCTGCGTTGGGTTGCCAATTGAGTTTGTGTGTCATATGTTTATTTATATAATTTAAAATACTTTGTAGTGAATAGATGAATATTCATTCATCTTCTTTGCCGCTAAATAGAAAGCTTTAAACATTTTTGGTTTGTTTGTATAAGTTTCAAATTTATAGATATAATATAATAACACAATTGCTCTTTTTATTTCATAATCTGATAGTTTATCTTCCAATTCTTCTACTTTTACAAACTTAAAATTATTTTTAATAACAAAATCTATAAACTTTTTATCTAATTTAGAAACTTTTAATGTATTTAAAACATTACTCATTGTTTTTATTTTTAGTACATCATTTTCAAATTGTCTAACATCAACAAATAAAGACGTAACTACATCAGCAGAAACAGCTCCATCAAATGTTTTTTGTTCTATGGGTTGACCTTCACCAAATGTTTTAATTTGTCCTGAGGCCGCTCTTGGTCTAAATCTAAATCTATAATTAATAATTTCTTTAAAGTTTTTCATTTTAAATAATATATCAAAATATGTATTAGAACACTTAAATAAAAACTTTTCTAATACACCTAAGTAATTTAAATTGTTAATATACTTTGCATCTGTTTGTATTTTTTTAACTGTTGCACTAGGAGTAGTAACTTGTTTCAATGAGATACCAATTAATTCTTTTGATTGAAATTTTTTAAAAACAAAATCATTCAATGTTTCTATATCTTTTGACTTTAATACTTTTTCATATATCTTATCAGTTTCTTTTGCTAAACTTCCCTCTTTACTTTTTTTAACACACCATATATCAGCTGGATTCCAATTATCTTTACTATCTGGTAATATTTTTTCATCAGTAATTTGATTTAAAAATTTAGGTTTTGCTTTGTTACTATCTCTATAAAAGTTATATTGTTTCATCTCACCTAAAGATAATATATTTTTTGAGATACCAGTAAACGATCTAACAAAACTATTGTGCCAGTCTTTATCAAAATTAAATTTAATTGCTTTGTTAATATTTTCTTTTGTTTGTAATTTTGCTGATTCTAACAAATAACGAATAGCATCTTCTTGCTGTTCTGTTTTAGGTTTGAGAGCTGTTTTCGCATTACCATCCTCATCAAAAATATTTTGTAAACGACCACCGCTTCGATAAAACCTCCAAGTTAAATTGTTTAGTGTAATATCGTATTCATTACCTTTTGACTTTTCTTTAAACTTTACATTTCTAACAGAAGAAAGTAATTTTAATATACGATCATATTCCTTAACATCTGCAATGGTTTTGATTAAAGGTATATTCGCAAGTTTACCATCTGTAGTTTCTAAGTATAGATTACTCTTTTCTTTTTTCAATACATTTTCAAATGATTTGAAAATAGGATATTTTTTTGTGATAGTTTTAAATCCGTAATTACCTTGAAAATATTGTTTTGCCATATCTCTCTCTATACACTATATTTATTGAAAAGTCAACACCCAATATCATAACAGAATAGCTCGCTCGCTAGCTCTGGCTTTCTCTAGTCTTCAAAGACGTAACTACACATCTTATCATACCAATACTTTCCACTATCTCGTAGAGCTTCATTTTGAGAACGTAAACGCTCTAACTTCTTCGTTAATACTGTTACATTTATCTTGGATGGCGCTTTCCCTTTATGATGTAAG
>Ga0222715_10002313_pt1 | contig 17570 bp, 17 predicted proteins | sample C33_9DmetaG_FD_165056 | JGI IMG/M metagenome (GOLD analysis project Ga0222715, IMG submission 165056) | Estuarine water microbial communities from San Francisco Bay, California, United States - C33_9D | ecosystem: Environmental > Aquatic > Marine > Unclassified | place: USA: California... | reverse complement strand
TTTGTCGTGCATATTTATGATCAACAATATAGTCTAGATACTGATCATCCTTAAATTCATAAATCCATCTTTTTACATAAACATAGTCTTTATCAAACTTCTTTTGCTGTGTAAATGGATTAAATATTCTGAAATATGGAGCTGAATCACATCCAGTACCTGCAGCCCATTGCCAATTGCCGTTATTTGAAGATAGCTCATAATCTAATAACTTTTTACTAAAGTATTTTTCACCCCACCTCCAATCAATTAACAAATGCTTACACAAAAAGCCCGCTACAATCATACGAACTCTATTATGCATATATCCAGTTTGATTTAATTGACGCATTCCCGCATCAACAATAGGATAACCAGTCTTACCTTCACACCATTGCTCGAACTCATCTTTATTATTTCTCCAAACTATATTGTCATATTTCCTTTTAAAGCTGTTGGAAACAACATGAGGAAAATTAAATAGTATTTGCATGAAAAATTCTCTCCAAATAAGTTCTGAAAGAAAAACAGAATCTGAATCTGAAATCTGTCTAATAATTTCTCTAATACTCACTGTTCCAAATCTTAAATGAACACTTAAATAGCTTGTCTTATCTAAAGCTGGGAAATCTCTATTATCTTTATAAGAGCCTAGAATATCAAGGCTATAGTCAGAAACTTTAATTTCTGAATCAACAAAACCAATATCTTTCAAATCAGGAAAATTAAAAATTTCTTTAGAAAAGTTATTGTTAAGCAAACTAGAGTTAACTGAAATTAATGATGTATTAAACTTCGTCAGCCATTTCTTTTTATAAGGGGTAAAGACCGTGTAGGGATTAGCATCGTCCTTTAAAATTTCTTTTGGTCCGAATATTACCTGATCTTTAAATTGCAAGTGTGGTATATTAAATTTCTCTAAAGAATCTGTGATTTTTTCATCTCTTTCTATAGCGTAAGGTTCATAATCTAGATTTGAATATAGAGCACCTATATCTTTCTTTTGCACAAAATCTAATATTAACTTTTCAGGATCACCATGTAGAACTAATAAAGAGGAATTAAAGCTTTTTAAAAGTGTATTTATTTTAACTAATTGACTGTATATAAAACTAATACGTGCATCATCTTTTGAAAGATTTTTTAGTATACTAGTATCAAAAATAAAAACAGGAATGATACTATTTGATGAATTTAGTGCTTTAATTAGAGCGGTATTATCATCTAATCTCAAATCTCTTCTAAACCAAAATATATTTGATTTCATATTCATAAGAATTTCTTTATTAATTTAGGTAAGTATAATAAGTCAAAGATAATAGCAATAAAAGCGGAAACTATAGTTATAATACTTAATTGACTTACTGATTTAAACTCTGATAACAACAGAGGTAGAAGACTAACTATTACAATAATAGTTGTCTTAATAACAGCACGAGCAGTAATATTCATAGAATTTGAAACTGCTAATTCCTTTTCCATACCTCTTTTGATATTAAAACGATATGAGCTTAAAATATGAATTGAATCGTCAACTATTAAACCAAAAACAATAGCAAAAATAAATGCATTTGATAAGCTGAAATAAAAATTAGATAAGCATAGGATTCCAATTGCAACTAAAATTGGAAAAATATTTGGAATTAGTGCAACAAAAAAATAATTAATATTAAAACTATTTATCAGTACAAACAAAATACCTATAGTTAGAATTGCAACAAGTAATCCATACAAAATCTCCCTTGTTAGCTGATTACTTACTTGGTCAAACAAATAACCAGCACCTCCAACTTTTAATTCTAATGCTAGTTCTTTAGCTTTAAATTTAATCTTTTCAAAAACTCCAAAACTATATTTTGAGCCTAAATCATTCATTCTAGTCTGTATTTTATAATTTTCTTTAGTAATTTTCTGTAGCATACTTTTATTTACAAATTCGGGATTTTCAACTAAACTAGATAGAGAAAAATCTAATGAAAAATTATTACTTTGCAGAAAATCTTCAAAATCTAATAAACTTTTAATATTCACATTATTATTCATTGGGATTTTGAAAGTTACTGGCTTTATACCTCCAAAATTGTCATTAAAAAAACTCATTTCTTTATATAGTTTGGAGTTTCTATTAACCTCATCGGTTAAATAATTATCTATACGAAAGCTGGAAACACCATAAATAGACAAACCAAATAGTGCTAATAAAAGCATGTAAAAACTAAACTTATTTTTATAATTGACAATAGAAGAAATAAAATTGTTTATCAGTTTATTTAAGTACTGATTTCCCTTTATTAAATGAAAATTTAAATCAACACATATTGAATAACTAACTAAAATAATAAAGAGAGATACTATAATACCCAACGTTGTTATGAAACCAAAACGTGTTATGGGAAGAACATCTGAAAAACAGAAACTTAGAAAACCAATTGCAGTTGTTAAAGAAGTAAGACCAACAGGTATGCCAATATTTTTTATCTTTTGTTTGAAAAATTCCTTCTTATCACTAATAAACTGCTGATTATCATTTATAAGATGCATTAAATCAGAAACACATACTATAAAAATAATTGCAGGCATTATAATCATAACTAGCTCTATTCCTCCGTAAATAAATTGAGAGATTGATATACTAATTACCACACTGAATATTACACTTAGTAGAGTTAAGAAAACAAATTTAAGGTTCATTGTAAAAAACCATAAAATCAAAAAGCAAAATACTGCGCTCAATACTGTAAGCAGAAACAACTCTTTTACAACATTTTTCTGCATATATAATTCACTTGGAATTTGACCAGAAACAAAAATATTTTTTGTTTTTAGGTTTTGAAAACTATGTTTAATATTTAAAATCAAATTTTCTTGAACATTACTTTCTAAGTTATCTTTCATTTCAAGAATAAAAAAAAGTTTTTTAAAATCCTTAGAAAGAAATAAACTGGGTTTTTCTTTGAGTTTATCTATTGAAGTATTGTATTTGCTTTCAGAAGAGGTATTTAAAACATTAAAAGAATGAAAAAAAAGGCCTGAAAAAATCATTCTCTTTTCACTAAATATGCTTCTATCAAACTTAATTAACGTATCATTGGTTATAAGATTATAAGAAGAATCAATTTTTTGTATTTCTTCAAATGATATTTCATCTTCAAACTCTACACCTAATAGAAGTAAATTCTTATCATTAAATGATTCTTTTAACTCAATTTGAATATCATCAGCATATTTTAATATTCTTTCAGTATCAAAAAAAATTTTAGGATTTGAAATTAAATATAAAGCATAAAAAAAAATCAGAAATATAATTGAGTATAGAACATATTTATATTTCCAAATAAAATCAAGCATTTAAAGTTAGATTTTTAGTGAAGACATTCCGCCGTCGATATTAAATACCTGCCCACTTACCCAATTAGATTTTTTGGAAAGCAAGAATTCAATTGTGTGTGAAATATCTTCAGATTTTCCAGTTTTTTTGAGAGGGTGTCTTTCACTCATCATCTCTTTTTGTTTGTCATTTCTAAAAAATCTTTTAGCTAATTTAGTATTAACCAATGAGGGAGCCACACAATTTACTCTAACTTTTGGAGCCCATTCTGCTGCTAAACTAATTGCTAATGCTTCTAGTGAAGCTTTACACATTGAAATCGATGAATGAAAAGGCATACCTAATTTAGCTGCTACAGTACTTATAAAGACTAATGACGATCCATCAATTAAGCTTGATTGATAATATTTCAATATTTTTAATAGTCCTAAAACATTAATATCATAATCATTTTTAAAATCCTCAAGTCCTAACTGTTTAAATGGTTTTAAAACTATTGTTCCTGGAAAATACACGATACCAGAAATATCTTCTATTTCAATATATGTATCTGGATCTTGTAAATTAAAATTACTTACATCACTAAATTCATCATTAGAGCTAAATCTAATAAAATCATAATCACTTTTGTAGGTATCGTATAAATGGCAAGCGATATCACTACTTGCTCCAATCAATAAAATTTTCATTTTTTTTCAACAAATATAACTATTTTTAAAAAAGATTATATATTTATTATTAAAATATTACTTTTGTTTAAATATTATAAATTTGTAAAAAAAATACTGCAATGAGTAAATATCCTGACAATATTGTGTTCGACTATGAAAAAAAAGAATACAATGCCTACAAGAAAGAGTACCCTACAACTTCTTCAGCTCCAAATTTTTCGGTTGATTTAGTAGATAAAAACCTTCCTCATGAATGTAAGAATTATTTTGAGACTCAACTTAAAGAGCTGCAAAATAGGTATCAGCAAGTTAAAGAAGAATATGAATGGACAGAACTCATTTATAATGCTAGCTACAGATTCAAACCAGATATAGGATCAACCTATCATCTTTACCAAAAAAATGAGAATACCAATTTTTTGAGCCTAATAGAGCCGGAAAATTGGCAAGCAAAATATTTAGGAAGCTTTAAGCTTCTATCTTATGGAAAATGGATTAAGATTTAAACGCTCCAGTTATCTACAATATTTTTTTCTGCGTTACCAACCATTTTTGTTGTTTCAAATAACGAAATAAAGTGATTATCATCTCTATTAAGAAAAATGTATGGAGCCATAATAAACAACAGCCATATATCTTTACTAACCTTATTTTCAATTATTTCCTTAGTTATGTCATTAATTTTCGTCTCTAACAAACCGCTAACAAAATTTTCATGTTCAGCAACACTACTTTTAACAGACCAAATAAAACCAATTCTTTCAAGAGAAGGAAACATGATATTTAGATAAAATTCATAAAGACCAAACTTTGTAAAACCAAGATAAATTGTTGCATCAAATAGATCTCTATCATAATTTAAGGCTGACCTTAATATTCTAGCAATAAATATTTGAGGATTTATGTTGTCTTTGTCCTTAAACTTATCATCAACTAATTTCTGAATATCTAAATGAGATTTCTTTGAAATGCTTGAGATTTTTATTTTCTCGCTAAGCAAAGCTTTGGTATTTATTGCACAAATAAGATCATCTTTCGTATAAAGCCTGATATTAGTTTTGGTACGCTCAGCAACTAAAAAATTATACCTTTCCTCCCATGATCGTAAAGTTATCTTATTAGTGTCACTAATTTTTGATAGTTGTGATATGTTATAGTTCATTATAATTTTTTTTCAAATATCATAAAAAAATATAACATTTTAGCAAAAAGATTAATAAAAAAATAAAAAAATGATATATTTGTATAAATATTTATAAAAAAAACTATACAAATTGTCGGTAAAAATAAAAAAATATAAAAGTGGTTTATATTCATTGAAAGTGAAACAAGAAATTAACCAACCAATTGAAGAAATATGGAATTTCTTTTCAAGCCCTAAAAATCTTAACGAGTTAACTCCCAAAGACATGAACTTCAAAATACTATCTGGAAGGTCTAATGATTTTTTTGCTGGCAAAATAATTAGCTATAGTGTTAATCCTTTTAAATATTACAATTTAAAATGGGTTACTGAAATTACACACATAGAAAAAAATAAATTTTTCATTGATGAACAAAGGTTTGGCCCTTATAAAATGTGGCACCATGAACATCATTTCAAAAAAAACAAAGACAACACAACAACAATTTATGATAAAGTGATTTACAAACTTCCTTTTGGAATATTTGGAGTAATTGCTCACAAATTATTTATCAAAAAAAGATTAATTGAAATTTTTCAATTTAGAAACAGAAGAATCAAACAATTATTTACAGATTTTATCTAAAGATGAACTCAAAAATTATGATCATTACCATTTTAGTGCTTATTAGCAACTACTTATCAGGGCAAGAAAACAATTCTAATTTCTATAAAACTTTAAAAACTATAGATAATATTGAAATACGTGAGTATAATGAATCTATGAACATTAGCTATCACGACCAATCATCTGAAAATTACTTTCAAAAGCTAGCCAATTATATTTTTGGTGGAAATGATAAAAATCAAAAAATAAGTATGACATCTCCAGTAACGATGAGACAATACGGTAATAAAGAAATGATTTTCAGGCTACCAAATAATTTCATGTCCGAAGAAGCTCCAAAGCCAGAAAACAACCAAATTAAAATTTTTAAAATAGAATCTAATATTAAAGCTACTATAAGATACTCTGGATATACCAACCAATCTATTGAAAAGAAAAAAACAAAAGAACTAACTAACATTTTAAATGAAAATAATATTAAATTTAAACAAGATTTTGAGGTAGACGTATACAATTCTCCTTTCCAATTTATAAATAGAAGAAATGAAATTACTGTTAGTATTATCTCTGATTTTTAATTTACAAAATAACAATATGAGCGACAATCAAAAAGAAATTGTTCTGGGTGGAGGATGCTTTTGGTGTGTTGAAGCAGTTTTTGATGGAATAAAGGGTGTGGAAGATATCACTAGTGGTTACTCTGGTGGAAAAATTAAAAACCCATCATATAAAGAAGTAAGTAAGTCACTTACAAATCATGCAGAAGTATGCAAAATCACATACAATAGGGAAATCATTTCACTTGAAAATATATTAGAAATATTTTTCTTATCGCATGACCCAACTACATTAAACAGACAGGGAAATGATGTAGGAAAACATTATCGGTCAATTATTTTCTTTTCAAATAAAGAGGAAGAAAAAAACATTCTTCAATACATTAAAAAAATTGACTCTACATTATTTGACAATAAAATTGTAACTGAAGTCGCAAAATTCGAAGCATTCTATTTAGCTGAAGAATACCACCAAGACTATTTCAAGTTAAATGAAGATCAACCATATTGCAAATTCGTAATCTCTCCAAAAGTAAACAAAGCAAGGAAGCAACTATTTAAATACTATTAGTAATGCCAGAAGGACCTGAGGTTAAAATAGTAGCTGATTTCTTAAATAAAAAACTGAAAAACAAGACAATAACTGATTTAAATTATTGCTCTAAACCATACAAAAAAAAGTATGAAGAACTAATAAAGGAACTTAATCAATTCACCCCAATTAAATTCGAGAATTTTTTTTGTATTGGAAAAGCAAGTTTTTTAAAGATTGACAAACACTATTATTTTTCATATCACCTTGGAATGACTGGTAAATGGTCAGAAATTAAAGAAAAGCACTCACACCTTATAATTAAAACAAGTGATCAAGATCAATTATACTTCACGGACACAAGAAGATTTGGAAATATCAAACTACTAAAAGAAGGTGATCTTTTAAAAAAATATCCAAAAGAGAGAGACCTACTTAACTATAACACTTCAATAAAGAAAAACGTAGATTATTTAATTAAAAATATACAAACAAATCAAGAGGTTTGCAAAGTATTATTAAATCAAAAATACTTCTGTGGTGTTGGGAATTATTTAAAATCAGAGATTTTATATCATTCAAAAATACATCCTCATAAAAGCTGGTCGGATCTTAATAGAAATGAAATAACAAATTTATGCAAATTCACTAGAGAGATAATGAAAAAAGCATATTTGAGCGGTGGTGCAGAATTAAGAGATTTTAAAAACCCCAAAAAAGATTCTAAACTTCAATTGAATGCCTACGGAAAAAAAATTGATTCAAAGAAAAGGTTAATAGTTAATGACATCACAAAAGATCAAAGAAGAACATATTGGTGTCCTAAAATTCAGAAGATCTAAGCACTATATCATCGAAATAATTAAGCCTGTAGACATTAAAAACATTAAAAATGCAGGTATTGATTTTTTAAATGGGTCATTAATTTTTAGATGCATCAAAATAGATCCAACCATCACGACACTCATCAAACACAGCGCATAAAACACAATACCATTTAAGTTAACTCCACCTAAAAAATCAAACGTAAGGTCAGAAATCAATACACTTAGTATTAAAACTAGAGAAAGAGAAATTTTAAAAAAACCTATTAAAAACATAATTGATTTTGAAAGACCATAATTATGAAATTCTTCAAGCATATTATTAGCTGTACCGCCTCGATATTCAGTTTTCTTATTATATCTTAAAACCCAAACGTTTATTAAACCTAAGCCAATAATTAATTTAATTATATCAGTAAAATCCATTTTTATTATTTTTTATAATCAAATATAATATTTTATTCAAGAATAAATTTTTTTAAAACAACACCTGAATTATCTTTTTGAATTAAAAATCCCTTTTTATCTTTATGCACCTCTTTACCTAAAATATCAAAGGATTTTAAGACTTTATTATCGCTTTTGATTTCAGCAATATCAGTACTCAAAATATTAATTTGTTTATTAATTGTGTCAGAAACACATCCATAATTTGTTTGACAAAGCAATGAGACATTATATATTCCTGTTTGCTGGTATGTATGCGAAGGATCTGTGTCCACTGAATATGTTCCGTCTCCAAAATCCCAAAAACAATTTTCATAATTTGATGATGTATTTGTAAAATCAACACTATTTGCATTTACAAAAAACTCAAAATCTGATTGAAAAATATTCCAAACCTGAATGCTGTCTAAAACTGTTGATGAGGCTATCTGTTGTAAGAACAGTGCCTCAGAAGATGAAATAGCATTTGGCCAATAAGCACATGATACTGAGCTTTTTTTAAAAATTGTAGAATAAAAAGTACAAGCTGCTAAATATGACCCATAAATACTTGGGTGACTATTATCTGGACTGTACAAATCAATAGTGCTATCTTGAAAAATTGAATTTTTAAATGAAATTCCAACAGGAGCAACTGTTGCTTCATTATCAAAACCCATAGTTAGGTAACTATCTCTAAGTCTTTCTTGCATACCTAAATAAGTACAAACAGGAGGGTACGTCGCGCAATTAGACTGATCTCCATATTTTCTACCCCAAGTCATATAAAAAAGCGGCTCAGAACATAAATTATTTGATTGGATTTCTGTAACTAATTGACTGGCATATGGGTACACACTAGCAGCAACATATGTTGGGCTAAGTGATGGGCGCTGGCTTTGATCTTGAAGAACAACATAATCCCAGCTTTGTTGATTTATCTTATTAAGAGTTGTTTGATTCTGTGAATGCGCATATAAAGAAGATCCCCCAGGGGTACTCTGATCATAATTAACACTATCTCCAAAAGCACTGGCAATATAAGATATCATTTGAGGTAAGTTATTATAATATGTGTAACTATTACCTATAAATAAAATATCATAAGTCTGGCCAAAAGAAAAAATTGGAAAAAATAAAGTAATAATTATTATTCTCATTTTATAAACGTAATTGCATAACTAAAGATAAAATTGAAGATGAATTGTCTTTAGAATTAGTATTTCTTGAATATGTTGTACTTAACTTCAAGTTATTTTCAAGAAAATATTTTGAAAGACTAAATTTTAAATCATTATTTGAACTAACAATAGAATTTAAATTCTCCTCATACTCAGCAGAAATTTTTGAATAAGCTAAGTCTAACCCAAATTTATTTGAAAAAATATATCCCAAACTAAAATTAACTCCAGAACCTAACGCTAGATATTCACTTATGCTAGTAGGCTGAAGTAAAGAAAGTGCAATTGGTTCTGTATAAATCTGCTCTAAAGATGATGCGCTTGTATTTACATATTCAGCTAAAAATGATATTCCACGATATTTCAACAAAAAATCAAAATAAAGCTGTCTATAATCAGGAAGCTGAATATCTCCATTCACATTATAAAGAAAAAAATCACCATGACCTTCTCCAACACTGTTAGAGGCACCATCATTGTAGCTTGCAGCTAGACCAAGAACCATTTTTAATGTTTTTTCCCTTTTCATATCATAAACTTGCAAATTATTACCATCTGAAAAATAACCAAGAGGATAAAAGTCTAATCTTCCAAAATATTTGAAGCCACCATAATCAACATCACGTGAATTAGATCCAAAAGAGCTTCTTCCGTCTCCAGAGCTTACACCCAAACTCGGATTCATATAAAAATTACCAATTGAGTAACTCAAATCAACAAACAATCCAAACTCTCTACCTGTCTGACTATAAGAACTACTAAGTATACTTCTTTCACTAAACTGATTATTATCTTCTGTAAATAACATTGATCTATTGTTTGCACTAATTAGTTTTTGACCAAATGAAATATGAATATTATTATTAATATGATAGGCTACCCAAGCATCCAGCAATGGAGATGACAAACTAAAATCAGCTAGCATTAAAAAAGAAACTCTTTCTGGCTTTGAAAAACCTGAAAAAGCAAAGAAAGTATGTTTAGTATTAAATAGAAAATCTTTGTTGTCTAAACTATCAATTGCAACAGAAAAAGTTGGCTGTATCATTCCACTTAATTTAAATTGATAATCATTTCCAGAATTAATAACTAAACCGTTACCAAGTGAAAAATCACTTGAATTAGAACTATTATAATTCTGAGCAGAAAGATTACATATCAATACTGTTCCTAAAATAAAAAAAACTATTCTTTTCATAATTTATATTTTTTGAGTTAATCTATAAACTGGTAAAATATCACCAACAAAAGTTGGTATTATACTATAACTTACAAAGCTATTTGGAGCCTCAGGCTCTAAAACTTCTATTGCAAGATTTGATTTACGCTGATCCATAAATAAAATCAAATAATCATTGTTATTTTCCAAGTCTATATTTTCTATTTTTATCTTTACTTTTTGCATGTAAACTCCTTCATACTTCATTTTTTCTTTAAAATAATCTTCAACAATATATTGCTCCACATTATATAAATTTTCCAGCTTAAGATCTTCTAATCTGAGGCCTAAAAGATTTAGTTTCTCAATAATATCATACTGATTTTTTTTGATAATGTAGGCTTGAGGTCTTATTCTTGAATCAGTAGCTACAGCATCTAACTTATCGTGAATTACGACCTCAAAAGCAACCTCTTCAGATTTATCTAAATCTAAAACTTGAATGTCTTTTTTATAAATATTTAACTTACTTTTTAAAACTGCGAAAGATCTATCTTTTTTAGCTTGCTCTATCACCTGTTTTACCTCATCAACATTTGAATATGACGTTTCTAAATAAGAAAGTGCAACTAAAAAGGTAGAGTTTACTCTCCTTTTAAAAGATTTTTTTCCAATTCCAACTCCCCTTACCTCAATTAATGAAGATATAGAATTAGTAAGAGCAAAAGCTGTACAGCTAGATCTTGAACTATTTGAGCCTTGTTTAAAATGAATACTACCCTGAAATTTATGAGACGACAAATAATCATGATGCCTTAAATTATTTTTTGTTAAAACAGACCTTGCATTTTCAACAAATCTAAAATTAGTATACTCTCTTAAATTCTTAGGTACATTTAAATTACCAGAATATAAAAACATTACATCATAGATATTAGATATTCCAAAAGCTCCTAGCTTAGCATAATCTTTTCTATATGGCGTATATTCATGAAAATCGACACTTACTTCTGCTTCAAAATTACTATATGCCTGTTTTAAATATTTGCTTTCTTTAGCTAATAACTTTGTATGATCTCTATTTAAATCTAATCCATTTGATGCGAATCGATTATTTTTTTCATAACCATCAATATTTGCCATTGGAATAATAGCTAAGTTTATGCGATCAAGTAATTTATTGTATTTACTATTATTTAAAATCTGATCAATTAAATATAAAATACCTTCTGTACTTGCTGGTTCATTACCATGAAGACCAGCTTGAAAGAAAACTTTTACTTTATGGTTATCATTTTTTCGATTAAAAAATAAGATCGGTATTTTTTTTCCTTTTTGGCTTTCACCAACAAAATCTAATGTAACTTCATTTTTATGATTAGCAATTTTTTCTTTTAAAAAAACCATCATTTCATCATATTTAGTAAAACCCTTCTTTTTATCAAAAGCAGGAGTATTTATTTCAATATTTGGATCAGCAAAAAATTTATCTGTAATCTTTTTTGACTGAGGATTTAATTGTGCAAAAAGAATTGCTGGCATAAAAATCAAATACAAAATACACTTTGCCTTCATAAATTAAAAGTTAAAAGAACTAATTAAACGAAATAAAAATTCACTTCCTTGATACGGAATATTTTGATAAGGCTCATTCATATCTCCAGTTTGTTGTGGATATGTTGAGTTATTACCTACCTGTACATATGTTATAGCAGCTTGAATTTTAAACCCATAATTTCTAGCAAAATATTTACTTAAACCAAATGTATAGTAATTAGGTCTATTATAAAAAGTTCCATTATTTAAGAACGAAAACTCATTACTTTCAATATGGGTATATCTAGCATCTAAAGAAAACATATTTTTAAACATATAACCAAATTGTAAATTATATGCACTTCCAAGCATCATTCTATTATTAACATAATTTTCTATATTTTCTTCTCCATTAATTAAAAAAGATGGAGAAGTTGTGCCATTATTTCTAACTCTTTGACTAATATTATCTGGAACAATTGAAGTTGTACTTTGGTATTCACCAAGCAAAGAAAATCCTTTATACTTTAACATTAAATCAGCCCCCATTTTAATAAAGTCTGGTAACGATTCATTTCCTAAAGAATCAAGATATAAAATTTGACCTCCTTCTCTACCTCTTCTACTGCTAATCCCGTTATTATAACTATAATTAAATCCAATAACTAATTTTAAAGAACGCTCCCTCATTATATCTGCTTGGCGAAACTGTCCCATATTAGTAAATAATCCAAATGGAAGAAAATCTATTCTTCCTCCGTATTTTAAACCACCAAAATCTTTATTGAAATTATTCATACCATCTCCAGAAATTATCTCCAAATAGTTTCGTAAAAAACTTCCATTTTTAAAGCGAAAATCTCTTTGAATAAAAAAACCAAAATCACGAATACTAGCGAATGAAGATGTCAATCTACTTCTTTCAACCAGTTGTAATGTAGCCGAACTCATTGGTAATTCTCTGTTATCTGATCGTAAAGATCGTTGTCCAAAAGTTAACTTAGTTCTTTTGTTTAGTGAATATGTCATAAAAGCATCTAATAATAAATTAGTACTTTCTTCTCCAGTTTCTGAAACTCCACTGAGGTCAAATTGAATTCTATAGCTTAAGTTATGTTGTGTATTATTTCCAGATAATCTCAATCTTAAACGACGTAAACGAAATCTATTATCATTATAATTTTCATCTAATGAATCATTAAAAATAAATCTAGACTCTATAAAAGGCTGGACGTACCCACCTAATTTAAAACTGTGATCATCTTCACTAATGAAATCTAGTCCTTCACCAAAATTATAAGTATTAAATGATGCATTTTGTCCACTAACACATAAAGAAATAAATAAAAGTACAGTAAAATAAATAAATTTCTTCATCATAATTATTTCTCAAAACTTCCCTTAACAACTAACTCCCCATCTTTCATCATAAATTTTCCATTTGCTATTACTGTATTTAATTCTAAATCAGAGTTTAAAAAACACAGGTCGGCGTCACTATTAACTTTAACTTCTCCCTTATTTTTCAGACCTAGATTTTTTGCTGGATTAGATGTTATTAGTTTTAGTGCATCTTCAAGTGGAACACCTCCGAGCTTGTGTAAATTTATTACTTCTTCAAAATTCTTATCAAAAGGAGCAGATTTAAAACCAACTAAATTATTGTTTTTATCTAGCTTATCTAATCCTGCATTACCGTCGCTACTAAAAGTAATATTATCTATAGAAACATTATTGTCTAAAGCATACAAAACAGATTTATAGGGATCTGTATATTTAGATGCTCCTGTGGTAATATCGATCATGCCTCCCATTTTAGCAAATGTAATTGCTTGATGAAAAAGTTCTTTTGTACGCCCAACATGTGTAGGTGATATATGCTCTATAGGAAATTCGTAATTCTCTATAATTTCAAAAAGAAGATCCATTTTTGATGACAAAGCTCCTAAGTGTAAGTGCAGTATTCCTTTTTTGCCGGCAAGCATTCCTCCAACTCTGACATTCCTCAAAAGCCTTAACAGTTCTAAAGCTGAAGGATAGGATGATCTAATGTCAGAAATTGCAATCTTACAACCAATTACACTATCAATATATATCATGTCTTCTTGTAGAGAATTCATTAAATAAACTTTATCGAGACCATAATAGCCTGTATACATGTACGCTGTAATACCTTCTTGGTTTAGAGCTTGGATTTTACTAAACAATGTTTTTATACTTCTAGTTGAGCCGTCAGTACCCAACAAACCAACTACTGTTGTTGTTCCACAATTAATTAAATCTCCAAGATGAAGTTCTGGTGTCATAGAAGCAAAACTATGCTTTCCTCCAGCACCTATTACATGAATATGTTGATCTATAAATCCAGGTGTTGTATTAGCTCCTTTAGCATCCCACACTTTAGAGAAAACAGAATGGTTTACAATTTCATCATCAATAGCAACAATCTTTCCATTGGATATTAAGATATCTTTTTTTCCCAATGATTGAGGAGAATATAGATTTGTGTTTTTTATTAATAACATAATAACTTTTTATATAAAATGACAAACTATCATAACAATTAAGCCAACAAGCATTGGTATTAAATTTCTTTTAACAATCTGCATTGAAGAGACTTGAGCAATTTCAGCAGTTGCAATTAAAACTCCTGAAACTGGTGAAACTGTTCTACCCATAGAAGCTGCTAAGTTCATTGGTAATATAAATTCTATTGCTTCAATATTAAAACGTTGAGAAATTTCTGGAGCCAGTGGGCCAAAAGAAAAAAACGAAGCATTTCCACTACCCATTATCATTGCAGATAAAAATATTAAGATTACCATAACAACACCAATACCGACAGCAACTAAGCCTAAATTTTCAGATATATAAATTAATGCATTTATAAAATTTAATGATAATAGACCTGAAGCAAAAATATCAGCAACAATAATTAAGGTTACAACGGTTTTGAAAATATTCCCCATTCCTGACCAAAAAATATTTAAAGACTTAAAAACCTCTTTTAAATTTCTCTTACAAATTAACTCAAATGCAATTGCAACAAATACGCTAATAAACATAGCGGTTGAAGTATCTAAAATTATAGGTGAATTCATAATTTTTGAGAAAAAAATCAATAAAATAATTGGCAAAATTGGTATTAGAGAATAAATAATAGGAACTGATTCTTCTGTATTAATCTTTTTTTTAATTTTGACAATATCATTGGTTTCCTTTGAGTCATAGTATCTATTAGTAAAATAATAAACAACTATAAAGACTAGACTAATTGGCAAGGCTAACTGTATTTGATTATAAAAATAAGTTATAATCATTTCAGAATCTCCATATGCAAATTCAGCAGCCTTGTTAGACATCGCTGAAGCAGGACCCATTCCAAGAGCTGTACAAGCAGTAATTACAGAAACGGCTGATAATCTACTAACTCCAAGATTTACAAGAACTGGAAAAACTGAAGCCATTAGAAGCAAGCCTAAACCAGCTGCAGATGGAATACATATAAATAATAATTGACCTAATGGTATTACTAAAACAGCAGCAATATTTGGATTTTTTTTAAAAATATTAAGTGGTTTAGTAACGAGATTTACTAGAGATGTCGAAGCTCCAATTTTATTAATGTATGCAACAAATCCACCGATTGTCATTATTAGCAAAGAAACCTTTGCATGCTTTACTTGAAATAAAAAAACAATATATTTTATAAAATCTAAGCAGTTATTAATCGAGCTAGATTCTCCAGATGTTGATTTAAAACCAATTTTCATTTTCCTCTGGAGTCCCTCAAGATTTAAAAGGCTATTAATTTCATAGCCTAAAAGCCAAGAAACTAACATCATTATAAGGCCAGAAAAAAGAAGAACAGCATGAGGATTGTATTTTTTCAATAATAATCTAACTACTATAATTATAAAAAAAAATGCAATAATTGGTCCCGTGAAATCCATTATAAATTTTTAAAATAGAGTCCCATCAACTTTCTTTCCAGGAGAAAACAATCCATTAGAAGCAGAATTATGTTGTACAAAATCAGAGCTACATATATCAGGTAATCTAGTGTAAGATTCATCTGGATTATTGGATAGAACTTCAATGTCAAATACAATCAATATTTCTCCAATGTCATTTTTAATTGTTAAAGTATCTGATGCATTATTTAAATTTAAAACTGCAGCAGAGGCAGTATGAACAATTGCATTACCAAAATCTCCGTTTATAGTACCTCCACCAAAAACAACATATGCCTGATTTGAAGATAAAACTGTTCCTTGTGGCACAACATGATTTGGCATTCCTTGGTTTAAATTTGTATTATCATAAAACTCATAACCACTTATATCTAAATTTGAATTTGATACATTAATTAATTCTACAAATTCATCTTCATTAGCATCACGAGTACCATCACCATTGGCATCACCATCTGTTCCAGCAGGTGGATCATATAAAACTTCATTTAAAAGTAAACTTTCGTATTTGCAACAACCATTATCTGAATTTGCATCAGAATTATAGTTAACTGCATTTGCATCTGTACAGCCTAAAATAGTATTAGTAGGTAGTGTAACTACAGGGGCAACATCTTCTGTTTCACAAGAAAAAGAAAAAACTATTAAAGCCAGTAAGAAATATTTATTTCTCATATTTAATTTTTAATGAATTTTTTTTGAATTTTATCTCCAACATTATCAAATAAAGACAAAATATAAAGGCCTTTTGGAAGATGTGTGATTTTAATTTTTTCGTTTTTTAAATTATAATTACTAATCTTTTCTCCCATTATATTATGAATTTCAATAAAGTCAATTTGTAATTCTGAATCTAAAAAAATAAAATCAGCACTTGGATTAGGATATATAGAAAGTAACTGTTTGGATTTCTCAGTAATGAAAACACCTGCATCACAGCTAGGGTAAGGACAAGATGAGGTTTGAGTTGTTAATGAGCCGATTGTACATTCTACTCCTCCAAAGATCCAATTTCCCCCTGAAAATGTTACACTTCCAGATGGGTCCTTATATGCCCATGAATCTAAATATTCCCATGCTGTTCCAGCTCCATCAACATTTACATCTCCAAAAGTCTCAATAACAACACTATCTTTAAATAATTCTATAGCATCGTTTCCATTTTGCGAGATAGCATTAGTAGCTAACATTATATAATCATAATCTGAATAACAAATATTTAAGTAAGTAGACATCGCTGAAGTATCACGGGCAAGCAATAGGTGATCTCCGGCTTGAAGACTTATATTAGGAAATGTAAATTCTTGACCATCTCCCCCGTTACCATTATTAGCAACACCAATTCCATAGTCACTTAAATCAGTGATATTATTATTTATAATAAGATGAATTGCTTTTCCAGTATATCCTGCAGATATTAAATCAAAATCAATTATTCCCTTTAATTCTAAATCATTAGCATTACTTCCTAATGATAGGATAGTAATTAATCCAACTAAAATTATTTTTTTCATATTTATTGTAGAATTATTTTTTTATTAATAGTTCCTTGATTGTCTGTTATCTCTAAGAAATATACGCCTCTAGCATTATTACCAATACTAATCTGTTTTGTATACTCCCCAACAAACTGATCTAGGTTTTCTGTATAT
>Ga0222715_10002312_pt1 | contig 17571 bp, 32 predicted proteins | sample C33_9DmetaG_FD_165056 | JGI IMG/M metagenome (GOLD analysis project Ga0222715, IMG submission 165056) | Estuarine water microbial communities from San Francisco Bay, California, United States - C33_9D | ecosystem: Environmental > Aquatic > Marine > Unclassified | place: USA: California... | reverse complement strand
CATGTGCGAAGGCACCGGCGATTACGACTGGAAATGGAAAGCAGACATCGACTTTCATACGTTCTGCTTCATGGCACGGGAGTTACTATGCGCGTCCGCTACGAGCAGCAACGAGACCTAGACAACGAGGCGCGCGTCGTCCGGCTGATGGCCGAACACAAGATCGAGATGCGCAAGCTGCCAATCAGTTACCGACTCGACTACGCGATGTTCCGCGACAACAAGTTGCGCGGCTTCGCGGAGGTCAAGACACGATCCCACAAGCATGACCGCTATCCCACGCTGATGATCTCGTTGGGCAAGGTGGTCGCGGCACAGCATCTGGCGGACGTTACGAAGACACGTAGCGTGCTGCTGGTTCAGTACCTCGACGGAATTTTTTGGACCGATTTCAAAACTCCGCACGAGGTTCTGATGGGTGGGCGCACAGACCGTGGCGACGCTGCGGACATTGAACCGTGTGCGCACTACCCGATTGAAGCGTTCACAATGGTGTGAACGGCAACAACGTAAGGAACGAAACAAATGGCTTTAGGTTTCTCGACGGAAGCGAAGGCTGCTGCTGATATTCTTCCCATCATCAAGTGGGATGCTAAAGGCGGCGACATGGTGCGCGTTGACCGCTATCAGGACAGCGGCGGCTCGTGGATAAAGGACGAGAAGGAGATGGACCTGCCGGTCAAGTTCGTCGCCGATCTCGACGCCATCGAAGTGGGGTGGCTGTCCTTTGCGAGCGGCGTGCCTGACTTCCGCATGGTACGCATCGGCGAGGCAATGCCGGAGCGGCCCAGCGCGGAGCACAAGAACGCATTCCGCGTCCGTATCTACAATAAGGAACTCGGCCTGCGAGAATTCTCGCACTCCGCAAAGACCGTCGTGCGGCAGATGGATAGCCTGCACAACCAGTTCATTGCGGAGCGGCAGTCGAACACAGGCAAGGTGCCGGTGGTCGAAGTCAGCGAGGCTGAGGTCATCAAGATCAACACGCCGCAGGGCGAAGGCCGCTTCAAGATTCCGAAGTGGCGCATCGTGTCGTGGGTCGATAGGCCGGCTGAGATGGCCGGGAGTGCGCCGGAACCTGTCGTAGAACAGGCCGGGCTTGCCGACGACGACGATCTGTTTTGACAAGTGGGGCGGGCGGCGCTTACGCTGCCCGCCCTATTTCTCGCTAGGAACCACACATGACCGACAATATTGCTGCATACATGGAGCAGGTGGCGCGCCATTATTGGGGCGAGCCGACCCGTAAAACCAGCACGACGCTGCGATGGGGGAACAAGGGTGGCCGAGAGGCTAACCTGCGCAAGGGCGTATGGTTTGACTACGAGATAAACGAGGGCGGCGGTGTCGTCGATCTGGTCAAGCACTTCGAGGGCGCACAACTAGGCGGCATCAGCAAGATTCTTGAACGCAAGTTCGGGATCAGCAAGCCGCAGATCGAGCATCTCGCGCCGCGTGAGTGGCTATCAAAAGTCTACGATTACGTCGATGAGCACGGCGAGGTGCGCTATCAAGTGCTGCGCTACGAGCCGACGCGCTACGTGCAGCGCAGGCCGGACGGCGACAAGTACATCTACAAGATGGATGGCGTGGAGCCGCTGCCGTATAACCTGCCCGGCATACTGGCCGCACCCGATGCGACCGTGTTCGTGGTCGAAGGTGAGAAGTGCGCCGACGCATTGATACGGCTAGGGCTGGTCGCAACTACGTCACACGGTGGTGCGGGCAAGTGGCGCGAGCCGCTGAACCAATGGTTCGCGGGCAGGCGTGTGATCGTATTGCCCGACAACGACGCGCCGGGCGCACGTCACGCCGATGGGGTAATCGCGCAGCTATTCCCTGTGGCGAAGGAAATTCGCCGCGTAAACCTGCCCGGCCTCGCGGAAAAGGGCGACGTTTTCGACTGGCTAAATTCGGGCGGCGACCTGAAGTCGCTGCGCGAAATTTGCAAAAACGCCCCTGTCGTGGATGCGGCAAGCGTGCAAAATTCAGGCGCGGCGGACGAGTCGCCTTGCCCTATCTATGAGGAAATTGACGCCGCCGCGCCCGACGGGCCGGCCGGCGGGCCGGACGCGGCGGCCGGGCAGGCCCTGTTCCCCATCCTGACGATGGACCAGTTGCTCGCCATGCCGCCCGTCGAGTGGCTAATCGACGGCCTGATACCGCGCGACGGGCTGGCGACGCTGTATGGCCCGCCGGGCGCGGGCAAATCGTTTGCCGCGCTCGACATGGCGGCGAGTGTCGCGGCGGGCAGGCCGTGGCACGGCAAGCCTGTTGAAGGCGGGCCGGTGCTATACATCGCCGGCGAAGGCGTCGGCGGCTTGAACAGCCGCCTGAAAGCGTTACGCGCAGCGCGTGGATGGTACGAGCGGCTGCCCCTATATACGCTGCCGCAAGCGGTAGACTTTCCGTCGCAAGCGTCTGTCGAGCGGTTGCTGGCGACCGTCAACGCCATTGGCGCGCCACGCTTCGCGCTGGTCATAGTGGATACCGTCGCGCGCATGATGGCGGGCGCGGATGAGACCGACGCTGCGGTTATGTCCGGGTTCGTCGCCGCCTGCGACGCCATCAAGCGCGCGTGCGGTGGCGCTCTGTTGGCGCTCCACCATAGCAACAAAGGGCGCGGCGACATGCGCGGGTCCAGCGCGCTGCTAGGCGGCGTCGATACGTCGATTAAGGCGGCGCAGGCATACGGGCCGACGCTCGAGCTCACCGTCGAGAAACAAAAGGACGGCGACGCAAGCGAGCCGTTGCGCTTTCGCATGCGGAGCGCGGCGATCATCGGCGGCGCTTCCGTTGTTCTGGAACGCGTCGCCGACGCGCCACAAGGGAAGCCGTTGCCGCCGGCACAATATCTCGCGTTGCAAGCATTACAGAATATCCTGATCGACACGAAGCAGCGCAGGGTGGCTGTGGCCGCGTGGGCAGCGGCACATGCGGCCAAATGCCCGGACGAGGCGCGGCAGAAAAGAAACGCGGCCCGCGCTGCATTACAGACGGCGGGCCGCGTCGTTATCGAAGGCGGCGAGGTGTGGCTCGCGCCGTCTGATTAACCGAAACACACGAGCGCCATGCCCAACACGGCGAATATGCCGGCCCATGCGAGGGCGATTGCGGCGAGGTGCAGGGCGGCACGAATGGTGCGGCGGGTTGTGGGGGTCATTCCAGCCCCCAGCATCCGTATGCGCTGACGCCGGCTCGAACCAATAGCGCGGCTTCCCCACGGCTTACGCGATGATGCGAGCGCGAGCCGTGGCCGACGCCGGCGTCGTACAGCGCGTCGCAGATGGCGTTGATTGACGGTCTGCCGTTTAGCCGGTGACTGTCGGCGTGCCACGCCATCACCTCAAGGGCGTAAGAGTGCAGCGCGTCTCGGTTATCAAACGCCGTGACGTGGCGAATGCCGCGCCCGTGTTCGTTCGTGGCGATGTAGATCATAGCACGGGCTCCCATTGTGCGCCCGACGCAATGTGCGCCATGACGCTTTGCCGGATGTCGCCCGGCATGAAACAATACCAGCGCGGCGCAAGGCCCGCGTGATCCACGGCGTAAACCCATTCCACGCCGCCGTGCGCGCCGTCGCGGAAATATCGCGTGCGCAATCCGCGCGACGCGCCATTGTCGGTATAGATTGTCATCGTACGGCCTCCATAACATGTTGCCCCAAATCCTCGCCGATACGGTGTCCCGTGTCGGCGTGGTAATTTGTGGCGAGTTCCGCCATCAATTCCGAAAGCTCCCGGCACATTTCGCCGGGCTCCTCGCAATCAAGCGCGACCCATAGCCGTTCGTATATGTACAGCGTATCGACGCGGGATAGCTTTGCGCGGTTCATCGTGCGGCCCCTTCCATGAATGCGCGCTTGATCGTGTCGCGCCAGTTTTCGCCAAGCCCGCGCTCGCTCGCGTATGCGTTCGCGGCGAGCGCCAGCGCGCCGGGCGACCCCGCCCATTTTGGCGCGCCCCATTGGCGCGTCTGCGCGCGCCATTCTTGCCCTGCCTTGCGCCACGTGTCCCATGCGCTGCCGGGTTTAGCCTCGTTTATGTTGCGGGTCATCGTGCGGTCTCCTCAAAAATCGCCGCAGAACAAGCGCGCGAAGTCTAGCAGCGCAAGCTCATCCTGTTCGCGGGCGCGCGTCCAAGGCGTGCCCCAATCCTGACACTCCAACGTCGCCGTGTTCGGCTCGCCATAGCTGCACAGATCGCCCGTGATCCTAACCGCCGGGCCGCCGGTGCACAGCAGGATCTCATACTCGGAATCAGCGGGCTTTTCGCCGGGCGCGTGCCAACCGCCGCGCATGAGGACAGAAAGCGGCATTTCCTGCATGCGCTCATACAGGCACTGGGCCCATGCGTCATGGCCGCTAGCATCGCAGCGATGAAACAGGCGATAGAGGCGGGATATTTCGGTCATGTAAAACGCGGCGCATTCCTGCGCGTGGTCGGGCTTTGTCATGGTGGCTGTGGTCATGTTCGTTTCTCCTTGATTGATGCCGGGGGCCGAAGCCCCCGGCGGGCTAGTTATTGCGCGACCGAGCCGTCGCGGCTGATGCCCTGCTCAATCATTAGCCGGGCGATGCGCTTCACGGTGCCGCGCGCCGATGCCTGCATCGCGAGCGCGCCCCCGAAGTCCCAGCCTTGCCCCGCGCAATCGCTGTAATACTCGGCGTCCGACAGCCACTCGCGCAACTCGGGCGCGGTGCATCGATAACGGATGCTCCGCGAGAGAACCTTGACCTGCACGCCAGTGGGCAGCGCCCGCTCTTCGTGGTCAATCGCGAAACGCTTCGGGATGTCGATCAGGTAGGTGTTCATGTCTCTCTCCTTGGTTGGTTTACAGCGCGACGTATTCGCGGGTGACACAGAACGAGAGGCAGAAGCGGCCAATTTTGACGAAACGAAGGCCGCCGACGCGCCGCGTGGAAATGTTGAACATGTGTGGTTCCCCTTAGAGCGTGGGCCGGGGGCCGAAGCCCCCGGCGGGTTGATTAGCGGCGGTAATGCTTGCCGGCGGGGATCGCGAAAATGGCCTCCGCCTCCCTTTCCGTGAGCTTGAACCCATGGCGGGCTACATCCTCGGTATTGCAAAGGCCTCCCATGACGTAGGCGGCGACATCATCGACAACGCCCTCCGTCATGACGTAAGTGAAGGCCGCGCCGTTTACATTGCGGTGTTTGCTGCTAATGATTTTCATGGTCTTTCCCCTTGGTTCGAGCCGGCGCTTCATCGCGCCGATGTCAAGTAGATGGGTGTGGTATAAATCCTGTACAAGAGTGCTACAACAAAAAAATTCACGGCAGGGCAAAAAATGTCGCTGCGACGCACGCTGCAGGCGACGCGAGGCGTGGTGGATCGCTCAATGGTAAGCGTATATATGTCCGATCTAATATACAGGCGTTATCAACGGCTTAGCGTTTCATGTCCGAACGTGTCCGGGTCATGTCCGAAAGCGTCCGAAAGCATGTCCGAGCGTGTCCGTTCAATGTCCTATTTAAGAATGCGGCGTAACGCATTGAAAAGGCACAATGTCCGAGGGTGGTGTCCGAGCGTGTCCGACGTGTCTGGCCCAACGGTCCCGTCCGTGTCCGAATGTCCGGGCATACTATGTATGCCCGGACACGGACAGGACATAGGACGCGGAAAAAATGACGGAAGGAAAAACAGATAATGACCGAGGCGAAGAAACCACGCGGCGGGTCTAAGCGTCCGCCGGGCCGTGTCGATAAGCCAGACCGCGCGCCGTTACCGCTCGCTCATATGAACGAGCGCGGGTATCGACGGATACAGGCGGCGCTCATCGAGCATGACCGCGCCGTGACGGAATATGAGCGGCGGTGGGGTACCGACCGGCTGCCGGAACTTGTGGGGCCGGAATTGCGCGACCGCTTCAACGCGCAATGCGAGCGGCTCAATGCGGCGATAGACGCTGCCGACGCTGACGCCGTGGAAAAGCTGGTCACAGTGTCGCTTCGCGCCTATGCGGCACTTGAACAGGCGGCCCGCGACGCTGGCGCGGCGGAACTGACGGGTGAATATTGGGAAGCGGCGCTGCCCGAAGGCGGCGTGCTATGTGTCGTGCGGAGCGTGCACGAACAAGCGCGCGTGGCGCGGGAACGGCGCGACGCTATCGTATGGTCGGTCGAGGAGGTCGCGCGGGTGATCGGGTCGCTTGAAGCCGCCAAGGCGGCGAGCATGGCGAAGGCGGCCTTCGCGGGTGCGGTTGTGGAACAGGTGACGGGGAAGGGCGAATTGGATGACGACATCCCATTTTGACGCCAGCGTGCCGCTCAACGAAATCGGCAAGTGGCCATGGTCTATCGTGCCGACGCGGGCGTTCGGCGATAAGCGGCTGAATGATACCGACCGGCGAGTGTTAGGCGCGCTGTGCGCCTTCGTGAATAGAGCGGGCGTATGCTGGCCGGCACTTTCGACCATATCGCAGTTGGCGGGGTTTGCGACCGCCAAAACGGCGCTCGACACGATCAAGCGGCTTCGCCAGTACGGTTACGTCCGGCAATTGAAGGCAAAGGATTACCAGATCACTGCGAGCGGGTGGAGAACCAGCCGCTATCAAGTGTTGTGGACCGGCGAAGAACCAGTGCCGACGCTCGAACAGATAAACGCCGCAAGGGCGTTACAGCCCGAAAATACGGCCACTGAGGGCACAGAAGGAAAAGGGGTAGTAGGGGATCAGGACGGTTCGCTACCTCTCGCTCACGCGCTCGCTAGCGCCTATTCAGCGGCGGTTGAGCGCGCAACCGGGCAGGCGCGCCGCCCGGACAACGAAATGGGCGCGGCGCTGCGTCTGGCGGCACGCGGCGTGACGGTCGGCGAGGTGCTCGACGCCACGCGGACCGTCGCGCTGGCCGCATTGGCGCGGCGGGCCGGCGTTCCGGCACTCGCCGACGTCGAGCGGGCCTTGTGAGCGGGCCGCGTACATCGACCGAAGGTACGTTCGCCCGTGTACGGCGCGCCCACGCGCGCCCACACGCGCGCACACGCGCGCGCGCGCGCGCGCGCGACCCTTTCGCCCCCGCCCCTGCCTCTTTCGACAGGGGGGTGCCACACAAAATTTTCGTCACTTTCAGGAGAATTGTCTTGACCACGCCCACCCCTTGCCCCGAATGTTATGGCGCACGTTACGTGTCGTACGACGAGGCGGTGCCGGACTACACCCACGGCGGCCACATACGCGAAGTCGTGCGGCTATGCGAAACCTGCGACGGCGCAGGTGAAATCGAGGAGGAACACGATGCGTAAGCTACCCAGAAAGCCGAAACTCGTTAACGGCGTTGGCGTCAATGACGCGGATTATGTAGTGCAGCCAACAGGCTCAGACGGGAAGCAGCGCGTGTGTCCGTATTACTTAGTTTGGCGCAGCATGCTTACCCGCGCCTACTGCCCGAAGTATCACGCAAAGTACCCCACTTATATCGGCGTCACCGTATGCGAGGAATGGCACTCGTTTATGGCGTTCCGCGCATGGATGGAGACGCAAGACTGGGAGGGCAAGCATCTGGACAAGGACATCATCGTGCCGGGGAACAAGGTGTATTCGCCCGCGACGTGCGCGTTCGTGTCGGGTCAAATTAACGCTTTGCTTAATGATTGCGCCGCCTCCCGTGGTGAGTGGCCGATTGGTGCGTCTTGGCATAAGAAAAACAAAAAGTTCCACGCCCAAATTAAGGAAGATGGAAAAAAACGACACCTCGGCCTTTTTGACACACCCGGAGCTGCCCACCTTGCGTGGCGTAAGGAGAAAGCGCGAATCGTTCGCACCGTTGCCCGTGAGTGCGACGACCCGCGCGTCGTTGCTGGCTTGCTGCGTCACAGCTATCGCATTGAATCTGGAGCCGTTTGAATGATTGAGTGTAACTGCGCCGACTGTCAGCGCCGCCGGATGCTGCGACGTGCCCTGCCCAAGAGCGACCCGATTGTCGATGCCGTCGTGCGTCGATTTAATGAGCGTAGCAAGGCCGGCATCGAGCATTACGGCTGCACAATGGCCGGGAACCCTGCGCCGACGATTGAGTGGATCAACCACGCGCAGGAGGAACTGATGGACGGCATCCTGTACCTTGAGCGGCTGAAGGCGGATTTTGATGACTGATAAGCCCTTATCCGTTCGCGAGGCGCGTGCTGCATTAGCGGCGCAGGACGAGCAGCGCCGTGAGGCGGTGGTACAGGAACTTGAGGCGCTGGCGTCCAGCGAGATTACGGACGTGCTGCAATGGGATCAGGGTGGCCGGGTGCAGGTGCGTGCCTCGGATGAGTTATCGCCGCGCGCCCGCCGCGCTATCAAGAAGGTGAAGATAACGCCCACGGAGGACGGCAACCAGATCGAGATCGAGATGCACGACAAGCTGACGGCCTTGCGCCTGTTGGCGAAGCATCGCGGCTTGCTGGAGCCGAACAGCGATGACCGGCGGCCCAGTATGATCGGCATCAATGTGAAGGGGCCGGAAGTGACGACGTATGAAATTGTTGAACAAGAGGAGAACGAGGAGTGACTACGTACATTTGCCCGCGCTGTCGGGAGGAGTCGCATGACTTCAGGTATCATCAGGCGTGCTATGATGCGCAGTTGCGCGAGGACGCACTGATCCGCGAGGCGATACAGGCGCAGCGCGAGGAGTATGCCGCGCGTCGGAGCAAGGTGGGGCGACCACGCGAGGAGGAGAGGCAACAGACGCGCACCGAACTGGAGGCGGTAGATGAGAAGTTTGCTGCCCGTATGTATGCGTGCGGCGCAGCGTACGAGGACGTACGTGTACGCGAGGTACGTACGCACGTACTGCCGCGTTACATGTGGGGTGCGGGCCGATGACGATGCCATTCACCGATGACTGGGTTGTCGTGGCAGTTAAGGATTACGGCGCTCTGGGTCGCCCGTGGGTTTTGACGGATACGGCGCTGCGCCGGTTCTTCGCCACGAGTACGCCGGAGTACAACGAGGTGAGCCGTTTCTTTCGTGACATACAGAATGAGGCGGACAACGACCGTATCTGGCTGATGCAGCAGCGCGAGGCCGATACGGGTGTGTTCCGGTTGCTGGCGAAGAAGAAGCGCCGGAAGTATTGGGTGGTGGAATGAAGGACTATTCGCGGCTTAATGGTGGCACGCGCGACTACGTGCGGTTTTACGCGGAGTTCGTGGACTGCGATTTTTGTGGTGAGGCCACACGCGGTCGCGTGTATGATGGCGAGCAGGAAGTCGTATGCGGATCATGCGGCAATGTCTTGATAGATGTAGAGATTGCGGATGGCGCGTAGTCAACGTGCAACGGATCGGTCACCGCGTCGTCGTCGCTCACGCGACGGCGAGGCGCTGACGGGCCTTAATCTTGATTTCAGCCAGAGCCCGACCGTCTGGCAGTTTTTGAATGACGACAGCTTTGTGCGCGGCCTGATGGGTCCGGTCGGCAGTGGCAAGACGTATGCGTGTCTGGCGGAAGTCATGCTGCGCGCCGTGAAGCAGCCGCCATCGCCGGTCGATAATGTGCGCTATACGCGGTTCGCTGTTATTCGTAACAGCTACCCGGAATTGCGTACGACCACGATCAAGACGTGGCAGGAGATATTCCCCGAGAACACGTGGGGCGAGATGCGCTGGTCGCCGCCGATCACGCATCATATCAAGTTGCCGCCGCGTGACGATGCGCCCGGCGTCGATTGCGAGGTGATCTTCCTCGCTCTGGATCAGCCGCGCGACGTGCGCAAGCTGCTGTCGCTGGAGTTGACGGGCGGTTTCGTGGACGAGGCGCGTGAGTTGCCGAAAGCGGTGGTCGATGGCCTGACCTCGCGTGTCGGTCGTTATCCGACGAAGAAGCATGGCGGCTGCCCGTGGCGCGGCGTGTGGATGTCCACGAACCCGATGGACTCGGATCACTGGTGGCACAGCCTCGCCGAGAAGAACCCGATCCGTGGCCGGTATCCGTGGAAGTTTTACAAGCAGCCCGGCGGCGTTCTGGATGCGACCAAGGAGCACGAGGACGCGCTGTTTGCGGCCAACCAGTTTTGGCGTCTGAACCCGAAGGCTGAGAATCTGAACAACCTGCCGCCCGGTTACTACGAGCAGCAGTTGGCGGGCAAGACGCTGGATTGGATTCAGTGCTATGCCGGCGCGAAGTATGTCTATGTGCAGGACGGTAAGCCGGTCTGGCATGAGTTCAGCGACAGCTTGATGGCGGCGGACTTGGAGATCGAGGTCGGCATGCCCGTGCACATCGGGCTGGACTTTGGCCTGACGCCTGCGGCGGTATTCGGGCAAAAGATGCCGAACGGGCGCTGGCACGTCGTGCATGAACTCGTGGCGTTTGATATGGGGTTGGAGCGGTTCGCGCATCATTTGATGGCTGACATCAGCACCAAGTTCCCGAAGTCTGAGGTGTTCATCTGGGGCGACCCGGCGGGCGGTAAGCGCGACGAAATCTTCGAGGTCACGGCGTTCGACCATTTGCGAACGCTTGGCCTGCGCGCGCAGCCTACGGCATCAAACGATTTCATGGTGCGCCGCGAGGCTGGCGCGATGCCGATGAACCGGCTGATCGACGGCAAGCCCGGCCTGCTTGTGTCGAAGGATTGTCACCGCACACGCAAGTCGCTTGCGGGCGGGTATCATTTCAAACGTATGGCGATTGGTGCCGGGCAGGAACGGTTCCGTGACGTGCCGTCGAAGAACGAGCATTCGCATGTCGGCGATGCGTACGGCTACCTGATGCTTGGCGGCGGCGAGCACCGCAAGCTGACGCGCAACCCGAACGGCAAGCCGTTGTTCCAGCAGGCGCAGGCTAATATGGATTTTAACGTGTTCGCCTAAAAAACTGGGGGCTGCCCCACACCGACAGCCCCCAAGTTTAGGGAGGAACCACACGGTAGCGCCAAGGAGAAAAACGCTACGACATGCGCAACTTTTATACCCCTACCGCCCGATGATTACAAGCAATATGAACGTCACGTTTGTGCCGTTTCACTGGGCGCACCCGTCAGCGATGGACATGCGCCCGTTCGAGCGCGCCTATTACAAGAACCTGCCGGACTATCAGGATCGGCTGAAGATGTACGCGCAGTGCGGACAGAGTTTGACGGCGATTTGCGACGGCGAAATCGCGTGCTGCTTTGGCGCAATACCGATCTGGCCGGGTGTCGCGGAGGCGTGGCTACTTACGTCATACATGGTTGATACAAGGGCTGTATCACTTACGCGCGGCGCTATACGATACTTCAACAATATTTGTAGCGAAATGAGCCTACATCGGTTGCAGATTACAGTAGATTGTGCAAATGATGTTGCAATCCGGTGGGCAAAAGCATTAAACTTCACTCAAGAAGGCGTCATGCGCAAGTATGGCCCCGATGGCTCCGACCATATTATGCTTGCAAGGATTCCGTAATGGGTGGACTTTTCTCAGCACCGAAGATGCCTGCCCCCGCTCAGGTAGCGCCGGAGACGACGGCGGCGCAAGACCGGCAGGAGGCGCGCCTCGCAGAGCAGGAGCGCGAACAGCAGGCGCGTCTGGCTGCGCAGCGTCGCGCACGCCAGATTGGCGGCCAGCGTATGCTGCTTTCTCAGGAGCGTGAGAACGCGCAGACCGGCATTCAAACTACGTTGGGGGTCGGATGATGGGCGGTGTAGCGCCAAAAATAGTAACGGGATGGGCGCAGGCGGTTTCGGGAAAAAAAATTGGAGACGGCGGCGGCATGGAATTTGTCGGCGGCGATAGGCCTCAAATGTTTCCAGAAAAAACGCCTACCGCTAATCCAGTCCAATCCACGCAGGAGGCGCGGCAACGCGCCGCTCGCTCACGCGCTCGTCTCACGGGTCGTCCTTTGCTTGGACCGGGCGGTTCGCGGCGCGACGAGGGCTTGCAGACCACGTTGGGAATCGGATGATGGGTGGTGTAATCTCAAAGCCGAAAGCGCCGGCACCGGCACCGGCACCAGCGCCCGCTCCTGTAGCGCCCCCGCCCGCTCCCGTGCAATCCACACGAGAGGAGCGCCAGATTGCCGCTCGGCGGCGCGCCCGCATGTCGGGCCGCGCCCTTCTCGGGACGCAAGCTGAGGCCGCCGGTCAGGAAATTCAGACGACGCTTGGAGTTGGCTGATGCCCTTGAAAGAAGGCAAGTCGGACAAGACGGTCGGCAAGAACATCAAGATGTTGATGGCCGAAGGCCGGCCCATGAAGCAGGCGGTGGCGATTGCCATGCGCAAGGCCGGCAAGCCTAAGCCGCAGGACATGAAGTAGTTGGTCAAGAAAGCCTACCAGAATCCCTCAGGCGGCCTGAATGAAGCGGGCCGCCGCCACTTCGAGCGCAAGGAAGGGGGTGATCTAAAGGCTCCGGTGAAGTCGGGTACGAACCCGCGCCGGGTTTCTTTTGCTGCGCGGTTTGCCGGCATGGACGGCCCGATGAAAAACGAGAAGGGTGAACCTACGCGCCTTGCACTTGCGCTGCGGGCTTGGGGTTTTGGATCAAAGGAAGCCGCCGCTAATTTTGCCGCGCGCCACAAAAAGAGTTAGCCATGCTCACCGTCGAACAGATTATGAAGCGCCACGATCTGGCACAGCGTCGCAAGGATAACTGGCGTCAGATTTACGAGGATTGCTACGAGTTCGCGCTGCCGCAGCGGAACCTGTACGACGGCTACTATGAGGGCGGCGGCTCACCCGGTCAGAACAAGATGTCGCGCGTGTTCGACAGCACCGCGATCAACGCGACGCAGCGTTTTGCAAACCGCATTCAAGCTGGCCTGTTCCCGCCGTATGGCCGCTGGTGTCGTCTTGAGCCCGGTCCCGATATTCCATTGGATCGCCAGCTTGAGGCGCAAGCTGCGTTGGACATGTATAGCGAGAAGATGTTCTCGCTGTTGCGCCAATCGAACTTTGATCTGGCTATGGGCGAGTTCCTCATGGACCTCGCGGTCGGCACCGCCGTCATGCTGGTCCAGCCCGGCGATGACATGACGCCGATCCGCTTCACTGCGGTTCCGCAGTATCTTGTAGCCATCGAAGAGGGCGCGCACGGCAAGGTCGATAATGTCTATCGACGGATGCGCCTGAAGGCGGAAGCGATTCAGCAGCATTGGCCGGACGCGGACATTCCGGTTCGTCTGGCGCAAATGATTAGCGAGAAGCCGACCGACGAGATCGAGCTGATCGAGGCAACCATCCTCGACGTGCAGCGCGGTGACTTTGACTACTGCGTGATCTGGCCGCAGGGCAAAGAGCGGCTGCTTCATCGCAAGATGATTTCATCGCCGTGGATTGTGGCCCGTTACATGAAAGTGGCCGGCGAAATTTACGGACGCGGCCCGCTCGTCACGGCAATTCCCGACATCAAGACGCTCAACAAGACGCTCGAACTCCTGCTGAAGAACGCCTCGCTTTCTATTGCAGGCGTCTACACGGCTGCGGATGACGGCGTGCTGAACCCACAGACGATCCGCATCGTGCCGGGTGCGATCATTCCCGTCGCGCGCAATGGCGGGCCACAGGGCGAAAGCCTGCGCATGCTTCCGCGTTCAGGTGACTTCAACGTGTCGCAGATCGTGATTAACGACTTGCGCATGAACATCAAGAAAATCCTTCTTGATGACACACTGCCGCCCGACAATATGTCGGCGCGTTCTGCGACGGAGATCGCCGAACGTATGAAGGAACTGGCGCAGAACCTCGGCTCTGCATTCGGTCGCCTGATTACCGAGACGATGGTGCCGCTTATCGCGCGCATCCTCTATGTCATGGACGAGCGTGGTCTGATTGAGATGCCGCTGCGCGTCAATGGGCTTGAGGTTAAGGTTACGCCGGTGTCGCCGATTGCGCAGGCGCAGAACATGGGCGACATCGAGAAGATCACGCAATGGGTCCAGCTTTCCTCGGCACTTGGGCCGGAGGGGCAGATGGCCCCACGTATGGGTGCCATTGCCGATTACGTCGCTGACAAACTTGGCGTTCCTGCCGAACTGCGCACGTCGCCGCAGGAACGGCAGCAGATGGCCGAGCAGGCCATGCAGATGGCGCAGATGGCCGCCGAGCAGCAAGGCATTATTCCGCCGCAGCAATAAGGTAGACGATGAGCCTAACGGAAGGGTGGGACGGTCTCCGGCAAGTTGAGCCGGAGTTTCGTCGCACGAACCAGCAGGAGCAGGACGATGTTGATCGCCTGTACCTGCGCGTATTCGGCAGTGATGACGGGCAGAAACTTTTGACGCATCTGCGCGCACTGACGATAGAGCAGCCCACGTGGTATCCCGGCGAAGACGCTTCGCACGGTTATGCCAGAGAGGGGCAAAACTCACTAGTCCGCGAAATAGAGCGGCGCATTAAAAGGGCAACAGAACTATGACTGACACTGACGGACTGCTGGCCGACGCTCAACCGAGCGACGATAACCAGCAGGAAGCACAGGAAAGCATCTCCCACATTGAACCCGGAACGCAGACACTCCAGCCTGCGACGCAGGAGACCAGCAATGAGGACGCCGAACCCGTTGTCCGCCCTGACTGGTATCCTGAGAAATTCTGGTCCGAAGAAGACGGGCCAGACCTTGAGAACCTTGTCAAATCCTATAACGAGTTGCAGAAGAAGTTCTCTCAAGGAAAACACAAGTCTCCAGAAAGCTATGACGAGGCCATATTCCGTGACGCCGGAATCGCTGAAGACGATGCACTCTTGTCCTCCTACCGCGATTGGGCCAAGCAGAATGGCGTTAGCCAAGCAGCTTTTGAGGATTTGGCGGGCAAGTTTATCGAAATGGCTGGCACAGAGGCGCAGCAGGCCAAGATCAGCTACGAGACTGAGTTCAAGAAACTGGGGCCTAACGCGGACGCGACGATTAAGTCGATGACCGATTGGGCGCAAGGTCTTGTTCGTAAAGGTGTGTGGGGGCAGACGGACTTTGAGGAATTCAAGATCATGGGCGGAACCGCCGATGGTCTACGCGCCTTGCAGAAAATCCGTTCGTATTACGGCGATCAGTCTGTTCCAGTTGATGTTGCGCCGACGAGTGAAGGCCCGTCGCGCGAGGAACTGATGGCAATGGTCGGCAAGCCTGAGTACGTCAGCGACCCGGCCTACCGCGCCAAGGTCGAAAAGATGTTTGAGAGAATGTACGGAAATGATCCGTACAGCCCATCCTGACGTATAGAATAATGTTATAAGAAAGTGGGTCGGGTATTTACCCGGCCCATTTTTTTGCATATATTCGTAATTGCGGACAACCGTAAGGCCCGCAAAACCCGCCGTGGGAGAGGGCGTAAACCATCCAAGCCGCAGCCCGTTACAGGATACCTGCTTGGCGAACTCAACTTGAACCCTCTACGAAAGGAATAGGAAATGGCTCAGGGCATTTCTAACGCTTTCGTTCAGTTGTTCGATGCGGAAGTCAAACAGGCGTATCAGGCGTCGCGTGCGCTTGCCGGTGTGACCCGCGAACGGGCAAATGTCGAAGGCAATCAGGTGAAGTTCCCGAAGATCGGGAAAGGCACCGCTACGGTTCGTGTTCCCCAGACTGATGTCACTCCGCTGAACGTGTCCTACTCGCAGGTCACGGCCAGCATGTCGGACTACATCGCTGCTGAATACTCGGACATTTTCCATCAGGCCAAGGTCAACTTTGACGAGCGCCGGGAACTTGTCAGCGTTGTCGGTAATGCGATTGGTCGTCGTATGGACCAGCTTGTCATTGACGCGCTCAATGCGGCTTCGTCCCCCTCGACGGTCGGCACCGACATCGGTGGCTCTGGCACGAACATGAATCTTGCCAAACTCCTCGCCGCCAAGAAGGCGCTGGACACGAAGAACGTGCCGATGGAAGGTCGCGCGATCATCATCCACGCCAACGGTCTGGCTTCGCTGCTGGACGAGACTGAACTGACCAGCGGCGATTTCGCCACTGTGAAGGCTCTCGTTCGTGGCGAGATCGACACGTTCCTTGGCTTTAAGTTCATCACCCTTGGTGATCGTGACGAAGGTGGCCTGCCGCTGCCGTCCACCCGCACCAGCTTCGCGTTCCATCGCGATGCGGTCGGTCTGGGCATCAGCATGAACCAGAAGACCGAGATCAACTACGTCCCCGAAAAGACGTCGTTCCTCGTGTCCTCCATGTTCTCGGCTGGCGCTATCGCCATTGACGATGAAGGCATCGTCAAGATCAGCAGCACCGAGTAAGGAGGATTAGATCATGGCTTTTGATTCCGCTGGTCTCGGCGTTGTTTCGGCCTCGAAGAAGGGTAATGCTCCTAGCATCTACACCTATCAGACCGCCGATACGATTGCTGACGTAAACACCGCTGGTTATTTCAATAGCATTTCGAACACCCTCGCGGTGGGCGACCTGATCTATTGCGTGACCTCGACTGGTGGCACGCGCGTTAGCACGCTTACTCAGGTTCTGTCGAACTCGGGTGGCGTTGTTGACGTTGCGGACGGCACGACGCTGGCCGCCACTGACGGCGACTAATAAGTGCGGGGCGGGAGTAATCCCGCCCCAAACTTAATGAGGTAAGCGATGGCCGCAGGCGATACCAAACTCTCGATTTGTTCTGACGCGCTCATCATGCTTGGTGCGTCGCCGGTCTCAAGTTTTAGTGAAGGCACGGATGAGGCGCAGGTCGCCGACCGCCTTTACGACGACATCCGCGACACGCTGTTAATGCAGTATCCGTATAGCTGGTCGATCAAGAAGGAGGCGTTGGCCCGCCTTCTTGATGCGCCGAAAACAGAATGGCGCTACAAGTATCAACTTCCCGGCGACATCATTGGTAACCCGAAGGCCGTCTTCATCAGCAGCGCAGCGGGCGCGTCCCCCGCGCGCGATTTCGACATCTACGGCACGGCGCTGTACAGCAATTACGAAAGCATCTGGATTGATTACCAGTACGTTCCGGAGCCCGCCTTCTTCCCGCCGTACTTCGTCAATCTACTCAAACACGCGCTGGCTGCGGCATTTGCCGAGCCGATCACGGACCAGATCACGAAGGCTGATTACTACCATCGCCTGACGTATGGCGCGCCGGAACAGAACATGCGTGGCGGTCTGGTCCGCGTGGCAATGAACATCGACGGCGTTGACAGGCCGCCGCAGAACATCATGGACTTCCCGCTGACGGATGTACGTGGATGAGCCGCATCATTCAAATTCAGAATGATTTCACGTCTGGTGAATTAGACCCAAAACTGCGCGCCCGCACCGACATCGCGCAATATCAGTCTGGTCTGACGACCGCGCGCAATGTTTCCATTCAGCCGCAGGGTGGCGCGCGTCGGCGCGACGGCACGAAGTTCATCTATCAACTTGACGCCGGCGCGGGCAATGCGGTGCGCATGGTCGCGTTTGAGTTTAGCACGAGCGATAGCTATATGCTCGTTTTTACGCCGGGCCGCATGTATGTTTTCAAGAACGGCGCGCTGGTCCCGAACATCAACGGCAGCGGAAATGATTATCTTGCCGTAGCTAGTCTGACTGCGGCGATTATCCCCGAGATGAACTGGACGCAAAGCGCCGACACAGTAATCATCGTGCATGAAGACCTGCCGCCGCTAAAGATTTTGCGCGGTGCTACGGACGCCTCGTGG
>Ga0222715_10002311_pt1 | contig 17580 bp, 17 predicted proteins | sample C33_9DmetaG_FD_165056 | JGI IMG/M metagenome (GOLD analysis project Ga0222715, IMG submission 165056) | Estuarine water microbial communities from San Francisco Bay, California, United States - C33_9D | ecosystem: Environmental > Aquatic > Marine > Unclassified | place: USA: California... | reverse complement strand
TGGCATCGTCGATCTCCTCAAAACCAAACGCGGTTACGTCTTCCATTTCGACGCATTCTCTAAGATAAGCCCGAAGTTCATCAATGGCTTCTAACTCGTCGTCCGCCTCGAAAACATCACAAAAGGTAATTTTAAACTTCGCCATGAATTTTTTCCTCCCACGTCCGCAGATCGTGCGCCCTGTCTTCCAGCAAATACGCAATTTCTTCCGCGTTGCTGTCGTCCACGGTGCCGTCTTTAAAACATTTTGCCCAATGCTCAAGACTGTCGACAAGGCTCGAAGAACCGTGAGCCGCGGTCTTTGTTGCTTTGCCTTTCATGCAAATATTTTCAACACCTTGCCTAGCACAAAGAATTTCGCCCCGTGCTTGAAGCATTTTGCCATAACGGATGTCTAGTTCTGGGTGACCTTCAGTGCCGCAATCTTTAAACTCATTTAAGTCATTATCAATCGCGACGATGATGGCTTCCCAAAGCTCTAATGGTAGGTCTACTTTCATTTTAATCTCCCGTAGCTATATGTATACGATTTATCCCATATACTATATAAATAAAAAGCTGTCAATGGCGAATTTCGTCATCGTCGATAGCGTCTTGATAGTGCGCCGCGAGCTGCGCTCCGCTAGCCATAGACGATGTAATCATGCCCATAGCTGTTGAAACGTCGGGTGAGGATAGGATGATACGGAAGACAAGCGCGGTCATTGCGCCGCCAAGCGCGGCTCCCGCGTCTAGGTCGCTAGCTTCAAAATCATCTAAGACTTCGTTGATCATTTCACCGGCTAGATCGAAATCTTTTTCCATCTTACTCATCCGCGTTGTATCCTTTTCCAAGCTGCAATCACGTTAAGTGATGCGTCAACAGCGTCTGGCGAGAACTCGCCTTTAGATGCGATCCGTGATGCGTGGAGATCGACTGCTGTATTTACCAGCGTCAGGGCTGTTTGCCAGTCCATTTCCCGCGTCTTATCTTGAATTATATCTGATCTATTCACTGTTGTCTCCTTTCAAGAATATTTCTGGCAAAGTACACAAGCATAGCAGTTCTCCCGTAGTTAGATAAGATATATCCCATATACTACAGTGACTACATCTAGTCAACACGAAAAAAAGCCCCCAGAGAGGCATGACTCTGGGGGCTTTCACTACGGGAATGTAGAACTTGGGGGCTCTACAAAGCTGAATATATACGACTGTATGGGAAATGCAACATATAAATAGGCAAAAAAGATGTTTTTTTTCAATAAATTCTCTATAAACTAAATTTCATGTACAAAGCTGTTGAAGCCGGAAAAATGGGTGAGTTGATTTGTCTGCTTCGGTTGATGAAGCTGGGTATTACATGTGAGATCGTTCACATGGAGACCACGGACATTGTCGCCAGTACAGAACAGGGGCTTTTACGCATTCAGGTCAAGTCTAGCCAGTATAAAAGAAATCACAGCGGGCAGGGGTATCAGTTTTCTTTAGCGTATGGCGGAAAGAAACGGCCACTGACAGAAAACGAATGCGACATCGTGGCGTTTGTTGCTCTGGATCGAGAGCGGGTAATTTTTAAAAGAGTGGGATGTTTAAAGGGGCAGATAACCAAGCGGTTTCTGCCCCAAAAGTTTGATAGAGATGATTTAGAAGCGCGGTCGTGGGATAAATGCCTAACGCTATAACCGGCCTTCGTAGATAGCTGCTTCCAGTTCTTCGTCAGACATACTATCGAAATCAAGGTCCGTGAACCGCGGTTTATGCTTCGGTTTTTTCTTTTTAACCAGTGTTAATTTTGGCTTCGTAGGCCGCGCTATTTTTTCTGCGGGGTGTTCCAGTAGTTCTAGGGTCGTGTATTTATGTCCACACTCTAGGCACTTTCTATTCCGACGGATTGTATTATTTTTAGGTCGGCTATTATATACTTTACTTTTCCCCTCACACTTCGGGCAAATCACATTGCTCTCCCTGACAGCATTCGTTGATATAAAGTTTGCACACGGCGCATTGCACATGACCGTGCACTTCGACTGGTGGTAAATTTGTCCGACAGCGCGGGCACTGGTTGTTGTTTAGCAGTTCTTGCACTTTACCGGCGTCACCAAAAGGTTTAGGGGGATAGTTCAGCTCTCTATTCTTCACCATCACCCAATTCCCCTGATCCGCCACAAAGCTCGCACTCTAACAACCGGTCTTCAAGCCACCCGCCCCGCCAAGACATTGGGGAGGACACTGAGACTTCATACTCACATTGTCCCTCCCCGCCGCACTCAGGGCAAGTTTTCATTTCACCAAAGTGAGCTTTTGTTTTGACTTCTTATAATGTTTATCATAATGAGCCTTTACCCGATCAGGGTTGTTTTTTGCCCAGTCGCGCTTGGAACAATATTTAGAGCAATAGACGCGCTGAAAACCCGTGAGCCGCGTACTACAATGCTTGCAGTTTTTACGGCCGTTCTTGCGCTTTACTTTTGGCTCTTTCGCCCATTCCGGAGTGAACTCGAACGCCATTTCGCCGTCAGGGGTAAAGTGGACATTGTCCGGTATTTTAACGGTTTCGGCGTCGTCAAGTTGAGCTTCAACCAAAAGGCCGTAGGCCGCGAGCCGTTTCATGGCAGGCGTCGGCTTCATGCCGTGGTCTTCGGCGTCACTTAAAACATCGCCGATAGTTGAAACGAGTAGTTTTGAATAGTCCATTCTAATCTCCCAATTAAATGTGTAAGACTTATCCCATACCACTAATAAAAAAATAGGTCAACCGAAAAAGGTTTTTACTTTATCGCGTTTGTTTAGCCGTTTTTTATGTCGGTTTGGGCGGCGGATACGTTTTTTAGCCACATGAGCTAAAGTTTGTTTAGCCATTTGGTTTTGCTACTTTGTAGACTTCCCACATAATCCGAAGCTGACCACTGATTGTGCGGCCTTCTGCTTTAGCTATTTTACGAATTTGATCGTATACCTCAATCGGTACAAGAACAGATTTCCATTTAGTTATGTCCATAAAGAGCTCCTACATATGGCATTTGTAAGCGAATATATAGGAGAACATACGGAAATACAAGCAGAAAAACGGCTCTGAACGGGCACAGAACCGTAGTTTAGGGAGAAAGTATGAAAACGTATGCTTTATTTTTTGACTTGGTACAAAATAAGCAGCATCAGAACGATTTGGATAGCGTCAATCCAAGGTACTCCGAACCCGTTTGCCATATTACACCGCCTCTCCCCAGCTAGGACCGATTTCGATGTCACATTTACTGGGTACTTCCAATGGTACAGCATTTTCCATTATGTTGGCAACTCTTTCCGCATCTTCTTTACTTTTCACCGACATGGCAATCTCATCATGGATTTGAATGAGCGGAACAAAGCCCTCTTCATACAAATTAACCATAGCTTGTTTGGTCATGTCCGCCGCAGATGCTTGGATTAGCCGGTTCAAAGCTTTGTATGTGTAAGCCCGCTTGAGCCGCGTGGTTTCTCCATACTCTTGTACCGCTTCGCGGTAAGGCAAAGCCTTGTTCATGGCAAAGGTGTCTGGCTCCCACAGATCAAACCGGCACTTGCGGCCTAAGATAGAGTGGACGGAGCCACTGCTACTGCGGTCGTTCAAGCGTTTCTGGACGCCGTTCATCAGACCTTTAACGAACGGGACACGTTCATGGTATTGCTTAACCAGACTTTTGGCCTCTTCAACGTCAATGTCTAGCTGGTCGGACAATTTATTCACGCCCATGCCATACATCATGCCTAGGTTAATTGTTTTCGCTTGCTTGCGCGGGATATCCGCCATTTCTGCAACCATCGTATGAAAATCCATATTAGGATCGTGTCTATAAGCATTAACAAACTCCTCTACACCAGCCATCTGCATTCCGCGAGACTTGCCGTATACATGTGCGTAATGAACCAAGATGCGCGGTTCCTGTTGCGAGAAGTCAATGGCTGCCCACTGCTCCCCTTCTTCTGGCAAGAACAGGCTCCGGATCATAGGTCCTAGTTCAGGGTCGCGGGCGGGGATTTGCTGTAAGTTTGGGTTTGACATTGAAATGCGCCCCGAAACCGTACCACCATCGTCTGATCTGATCTGGTTTATGTGCCCATGAATGCGGCCATCAGACCGGCAGTGTTTCATAATCGTGTTAATAAACGTGCCGCTGGTCTTGTTTAGGTTCCGCGCTTTAACAATAAGCTGGGCTAGTTCGTGCGGGTGGTCGGACAGAAACGATTTGGTAAACGACGGCGCGTTCTTTTCTGTTTTAGGATATGGAATACCCAACCCATCAAATGCAACAGCGATAGATTTTGCCGCCCAGAGCTCTACGTCTCTTCCCGCCACATGCTTTATCTGTTTGACAATTTCTTTTTCTTTTTTGATAAGCGCGTTGCGTGTTCTTTCAACTCTGTCCTGATCAATGCGGACACCGCGCCACGTCATGTCGATCAGGCACGGTAACAGTTGAAGCTCTAGCTCTGCGATCTGCCACAAGTTTTCTTTCGTTAACTGTGTGGACAAGTAATTCCAAAGCTCTAGCGTGATTTCCGCGTCGTTCTGTGCGTAAGGCCCGACATACATCGCGGGCATCTTCCACATCTCTGCTTTTGGGTCGAGCCCAAACTCGCGGGCAGCCTCTTGCAAAGTTTTCTCTGTTTTGATTTTACCAAGCAGCTCGTAACACAAAGAGTTTAGGCTATAGCTAAACCTATTCTCATCCAGCAATGACGCTATCAGCATTGTGTCAATTATCTTGCCGTTTAAAACAAACCCCATCCGGCGTATCCAACCCGCATCATATTGCGCGTTGTGCATGATCTTGTCCGCAGGGCATTCAAAAACTTTTTTAAGCCACTTGTTAACAATCCGCTCATCGAGATTACCGCCACCAAGGTGTCGGATTGGAATGTATCCTGCCCAGTCCGCAACGGCGATTGCATAACCCACCACCTCGCCATCACCGGTCGGCCATCCGGGCCCGTTGGTTTTGATATTGGGGTCGCGGGTTTCCACGTCAATAGCAATTTGCTTTGCCTCGAAGATGTCAGGCAACTCTGCGGGTGGAACCCATTCACTCTTAGGTCCGAACATTGTCATTTGTAACCCCATTAAAAAAGCTCAGTATCGGAAATAAGGTTTTCGCCGCCCAACGCAGCATAACCGCAAATGTCGATCCACGAGTCCTCGTGGTCTGTTTTCATCAACCTCGCGGCCTTAACCATGATCATACAGAGCACAAACTGTTGCTCCGTAACCTCTGTTCCCAAAACAACAGACCAAAGCTTTGCTATGTCCTGAAAGTTTTTATGAGCATCGCCATAATCTTTTGCACGGTCGCCGTTAATTAAATCTCCGGCGGTGTCTAAAATTTCTTCTCTGTTCATATGAAATAAGCCTTTGTTGTGTCTTCGGGTTCAACTAAGTAAAGATTTTTCTTAGTTCTGGTTACGCCTACATAAAAAACTCTATGTATGTCGTCGGGGGCTGTTTCGGCTGCTTTGGCCGCAGCGGGGGATAAACCGGTGAATAGTACCACATTGTCGGCTTCGCCGCCTTTAGAGCCGTGGATCGTGGACACATTTATACGGGGTTCGGCGTTAAATTTCTCACCTCTCCGCAACAGAGCCGTGATGTACGCGCGTTCGGTACTAGGCAGCTTATCCATTGCGGTGTGCCAGACACAGTTATAAATGTAGTCCATATTGTTTGCTACGGGAACGAATTTAATAAGGCCGTGATCCGCGATCAGTTCATCGAGTGTCACCATATCATCATCGTCAAGCGCGGGTAATTTTTTAAAACCCCTCTTGACTCTGTCTCCAACTGACATATAACTGTACACGGTTCGTGCGGCCTTGCCCGTAATTTGTTTACCCCTTCTTAACTGTTCCCAGCCATTGACTGCCTCACTCAGGCTTTCAGACACAGATCGTCTACCGCGGTAACTGAACAAATGGCCACGGCTTTTTAGCTCTTGTTGGATTTCAGTAAGGAAGTACGACGCTTGCGCCAGCACGAGCCACGATCCCTCCGAAAAATCTACAGAGCCGGTATCGGCGATACGCTCAACGCGCCCACTGTCTGGTCGCGGCAGGTAGTTTTTAGGAACCCGTTTTGTGATCCGGCGAACAATGCGTTCTGCTAATGGGTGCACAGTAGCCGGAACCCTGTAGGATTGCTCCAGAACCTCGTACCCGCCATTCAGCCCGATAAAGTGTTCAACGTCTGCGCCCGCCCATTTGTAAATTGCTTGGTCGTCATCTCCGGCGCAATATATTTTATTAGAGTGTTGTTCTAGAACATGCGCCACATCCCACTGAAGGGGCGACAGGTCTTGCGCTTCGTCAATAAATGTAAGCGCGAGCCGTGGGCAGAACTGCGCGGCTTCTCGTACAAACACTTCTAGCATGTCGGTAAAGTCATAAAGCTGGAACCTGTTCTTGTATTCCATTAGCGCGTCGGCGATATACTTGGTGGTGTTCCACGGGTACTCTATATTGCTTTGATCATACTGCTCTTTAAGAGTCACCTTACGCAATCTTGCAAGATTGATCAGGTTGATGACGGGGTTATTGTCTTTTTTCAGGTCAAACACGTCCTCTCCAGACAGGCTTGATTTATCGACGTTAAGGTCGAACCCCAAGGCGTTACCAAGCTCTGCATAATGCTCTGGCTGCATAACCTGATCCTGCCGGATGCCCGATAGGCGAAGCGCAAAGCTGTGCAGAGTACGGAACCAAGGCAACTGCGACGGCTCTAAATTAAACCGTTTGCAAGCGCGTTCTGTGGCCTCGTTAGCGGCCTGCTTTGTAAAAGCAAAGTAACCAATTAGAGACGGGTCTACGCCCTTGGATAGGGCTTCGTCTACCATGTTTAACAGGGCGGTTGTTTTACCGGTTCCGGGGGGACCGTAAATGCGAAAGATTTTAGTTTCCATGTTCCTCGTCCGTTATGTCTTCTATGCTAGCCATAAACTTAATAAACACGGGGGTCTCTTCTCCCACCCACGCGCCAACTACATTGAACCACATGAATTCTACCGCTTCATCGAACTCCATACGGTCACGCTCACACAAGATTGCCACGCATTTATCAAAATCATATGCAATAACATCGGGCTGTGCCGCGCGGTGGCATAAACCTACAAACGCATCATTAAATCCATCTGCTTTTAACATTAGAAAGGTGCCTCCCCTTGTCCTCCAAATTTAGGTGTAGTGAATTCTATATCCATGCTTTCATAAGCGGGTATCTGCCACACTCGTACTGGTCGGCCTTTAATTTTTAAAAGTTTGCTTTCACCCCCCATGTCCCTTAAACGCTGGGCTATCTTATAAGGCTTATACTCGAAAAATTTATTACGCTTCAGGTAAGCCTCAAAATCTTTTAGGCGGAAAAAAGTTAAACTTGTTTCGTCATCTGTCCACGGCCGCTTCAGCAATATTTCTTCTTTGTCTTTTGCCTTTTGCATATGAGCGCAAAACTCTTCCAGATAATCGTAGAACTGGCCACTAGTGCTTGCTTCTATGGCCACGTCTATTATTGCGCTCTCATTAGCTTTCATTTCATTCATCAAGCCACTAATGCGTATTTCCCACGCCTGCTTACTTAACGTGCGCGGCATACTGTTTAATTGCTCCATACAGGCTTTCTGAAACGCGGGCTGGTTTAGTAGGCCTTCTGTGTCCAGCTCTAAAGGCTCCCCGTTTACATCTACAAACCATACCGGCGGTGTAGAATTATACTTTCTCAAGTTAGCTACAGTAGCCCCTTGTATCGCGGAACCCACGCCATGCTTCCTTGTTTGGCACAACTCTTTATTACAGTGCGCGTTAATCGGGGAGTCCGAACAACGGTAGGTGTAATCTTTCTTTTGTAGCTGCTTGGCAACAATGTTGACCTCGTTCAACGGCAGCGGCGGCTCAAGATACATCATGTTGTACGTTAGGATTTCTGTTTCCCAGCTATCTGGATAAGCCTTGCGTAGATACACGCCTAAATTAAACAAGCCGTTATTACGCCCACCCTCGCTAATTTTATTATTGGTAAGAAACTGCAAACAAGGCGGGGCGTCTTTCATCGAGCCGCCTTCTACCTCTTCGCTTATCTGTAACTTTAAAATCTGCTCGGGGGTCTGTTTGTGCGCTTCATATAGCTCAAAGAACTCATCGAGCGTGGCAGAAGTACCGTCGTCTTTTATGGCATAACGCAGGCCTTCTTCTGCATCGTAATAAGGTAGGTTCAGGAAGTTACCTACGTCGTCCCTGTCTAGGTGCAGTTTCACCTGCTTTGGAAATATCTCGCTGCCGCCATAACCAAGCGCAGCAGACACCTGCTTTAGGGTATCCTGCATCTCTTTTGCATCCACCCACGCAGTGGTAAACAAAAAGCAATGTGCCCCGCCGGATTTTGATCGGCAGACAACCAACGGAAGTTTTAGCTTCCGGATTTTTTCTACAAGCAACTTGTGATCAAGCGGATACTGGTCAACGTCGATACAACCCCAAACACATTGGTTGTCTTCGTTAATAGGTATAATTCCTATACCCCGCCCTTTACCGGACAGGTGGCCTTCCCACATATCCGTGGTCCGCGGTTCGCGCACGATAGCCGCACGTCCGGTGTTCTTCCCGTTCGCTTGCTTTTTTTCTACTTTATATGTGCCGTAGGCCAATTGCAGGCCGTTAAATATGGCGGAAAACTTTTCTACTGACATGATGCCCCCAAAAAGCAAAAGGGGTGACGGGAACACAACAAAACCCGCCACCCCAACTGTTTAGAACGGTACGTCGTCGGAGAAGCTGTCCCCGCCCGCGTTTTCGTCCTGATGCTTTACAACAACTTCGCCGTCCATAATGCTTTTCGCAAAATCTTTAGCACGGTTGTAGGTGGACACATCTCCGACTGGGCCAACACGGCTCATTTCCCACCCGTGCCAGCTACCCTTGCTGTTTTCTTCAAGGTGAGTTTTGAGGTTGTACACGTGGCTAAAACGTGGCGGTGTAAACGGCCCGTTCTTGCCTTGCAGCGTAAGTGAGGAGATCATGCTGTTCCACTTGCGTGATTTCTTCAACTGTGTTGATTTCATCGCAACAAGAGCTGTTTCCAGCGAGCCGTCATCATGTACGACGATGACGTAGTGTTGATGCGTCTCTTCGATGTACTGGCCGGAGCCGTCTTGTACATATTCACGGTTGTCGCCGGGATCGCGCTTGGTTTCGGGCTTCTTTTCTCCGGGCGAATAAATCGCTACCGGTGCGCCCGTTCCCTCGCCCAGTGGGGCCCATTGAATGAACCGACGCTGGTAGGCTACCGGAATGACGTTAAGCCCGTCCTTACCCTTGGAAACGCGCCCAGAGACGGTATTGTAAATGTCCCCTTTACGCGCTTCCTCTAAGTTGTCCAATTCTTTGCTCATGCCACCCAAAATCTTTAGGAAAGGCAGCGCAAGATCGTCTTGGCCCATGTTTTCAAGACCGACGCCAGCGTCTGCCTCAAACATAGTAGGATCGAATTGAATTATTTCAGCAGACTTAGCTTCTGCAACTTCTGTTTTCTTTTCAGCCATTTTATTTACTCCTCTTAATGATGGCACGTTGTCCGACGTATGCTCCAAATAACTCCATTGGGAAGTCGTCACCATTCTCAACACGTTCCTTGACAAAGGCACGAAGCGTCGAGTGATGGATACCCGTGTCTTGCTCCGCAAAATAACCCTCCTTTTCCGCAAAGGCTTTGAAGGCAGACGCTTTATCGTCTTCCCCTCTGCCAAACGTACACGCAACGGTATTTTTAATGATGTCGTCATACCCCTTCTCCCGAAGCCAATCATAAGCAGCCGGACGATTGTCCACGAGGATGTTCGCCCCGTAGGTTGGCTTGACTGAGATTTCAGAACCGTCATCAAGCTTCATGCTGGTCAAACCGATTTCTGCCAGCATAGTGGGCAAGTCTTCATCCGTCATCTTCAGCAAAGCACGTTTCTCCTCCTTGAGTTTTTGCTCAAGTTGGGCTACGCTTTCTTCTTGATCTCGGATTGCTCTTGCCATTCCAGCGACGGTAGTCAAGTCGCTCTGGTCCAGTTTTTCAACTGATGAAGCCAGCTTTTCTTCAAAGTCAGCTTCCATTTGGTCAAATATATTGCTCATTGCAATCTCCTTTTTTAAAGACACGTTTCCGGTCTTGACTCCACGTATATATTCTTATATGTTCGCATAGTCAAGGAGAAAGTTATGCGGGATTATAAATTCAAAACAAAACCATTTGATCATCAAATGACGGCCTTAAAAGATTCGTGGGCCGCGGACTATTACGCGCTGTTTATGGAGATGGGCACGGGTAAGTCAAAGGTGGCTATTGATACGATCGGCGCTTTATATGAAGCCAAGCAAATCAACGCGGCCTTGATCCTAGCGCCTAAAGGCGTGTATGACAACTGGGTTCAAGGGGAAATACCTACGCACTTGCCTGATGACATTAAGCGCAGTGTTGTGCGGTGGACGCCATCTACTTCAAAAACTTTTCAGGAAAGCATGAAGGCGCTGGTATATGACGCTTTTGACGGCATAAAAATATTTGTTATGAACATTGAAGCGTTGTCAACGCCGCGCGGCACCCAAGTCGCATATGCCTTTCTATGCAAAAACCCAGCTAATATTATGATCGTGGACGAAAGCACTACGATCAAAAACCGCAAAGCTACGCGCACTAAAAACATTTTAATGCTGGCAAAAGACGCTAAGTATAAGCGCATCCTGACAGGGTCTCCTGTTACCAAGTCCCCGATGGACTTGTTTAGCCAATGCTCGTTTTTGTCTCCGGACGCTTTAGGGTTTAACAGCTACTATTCTTTTCAAAACCGGTACGCGCTTGTTCAAAAGCGCACGATGGGGTCTCGTGCTTTTCAGGAGATCGTCGGTTACAGACGGTTGGACGAACTCAACCTGAAGCTGGACTCTTTTAGTAACCGCATTTTAAAAGAGCATTGTCTTGACTTACCCGATAAGATGTACATCAGAAGAGACGTGGCGCTGACAGATGAGCAGAAACGTGTATACACTCAGATGAAAAAGCTTGCGCTGGCCAAACTGGAAAACGGCGAGCTCGCGACAACGGCGAGTGTTTTGACGCAGATCATGCGCTTGCAACAAATATGTTGTGGTTTCTTACAGCCTGACGAAGGAGAAATCCAAGAGCTGGATAACAACCGGTTAAAAGAATTAATGGAAGTAGTAGACGAGTTACAGGGAAAAGCTATCATTTGGGCGACGTATACACACGACATCCAACAGGTATCTTCGGCCCTGCGCGATCGCTTTGGGCCCGAAGCGGTCGCAACCTATTACGGAGCTACGCCGCAAGATGAGCGGCAAGAGATTGTCAACAAGTTTCAAGATAAAGACAGCTCGCTTCGTTTCTTTGTCGGTCAACCGCGGACAGGGGGCTACGGGATCACCCTGACCGCGGCTAACACGATGATATATTACTCCAACAGCTATGATTTGGAAATAAGATTACAGTCCGAAGACCGTGCCCACCGGATAGGTCAAGAGAATAAAGTGACGTATATTGACCTTGTGTCGCCCAGAACCATTGACGAAAAAATACTAAAAGCTTTGCGTGGCAAGATTGACCTTGCCGGAAAAGTTCTGGGCGAAGAGGTTCGCGACTGGTTGGTCTAACGCACCCTGCGGAACATGCTGCCGATACCTTGTTGTACTACGCCGCCTTTAGCGAAAGGTACGGTGTATGTTCCGGTTATAGCGCCTGTCGCCGCGTCATAACCCGGAGTAAACTGGCCCTGCCCAATTGGAATATCAAACTGCCCTACCGGAGGAGCTGATAACTCCACGTTATTTATAGGAGTTTGTGGCGCAGCTATAGTCGGCATACTAATTCCAAACAGCCCTAAAGGAGTTCCCGGCAAACTAGCTGTGGTCGGGTTTACATTTTGTGCGGGCTGAACGGACGATTTAGTTTTGGCAAACTGTCCTGCGGCTAGCCGGTTTTGGAAATCCCCGACCACGTCCGGAAGAGCTTTTGTCGCAAGCGATTGCGCTGCCGCAGCTTGAATGTTAGCTAAAACATCGGCCTGTGTTGGCGTTGTTACTGGCGTTGTTGTTATAGGGCGGGCAAGATTAGTCGCCATAATTCCTGTTCTTAGCCGGTTGGCGTTGTCTATATATCGCTGGTTTGTATCCATAGATTCGTTTTGGTTTGACGAAATGGGCGAGCGTGTAGGAACACCCATGCGGCGTAACCGCTCGGCGTTATCTCTGTACCGCTCCTCTACTGTCATAGACCGATCTTGATCACCTAAATCACTATTAGGATCACCAAAACCGTGCGAGGAGTGCCCCTCAGACTCACTTCCGGGGCCATCAGCCCGGCCGCCCGCGGCCAAGTGTCTTACCTCGCCGCCGTCCGCCATCAAGGCTGTCCGCTGCTGCCGGATCATACCTGACGCTAGATCGTTAGGGAACAGGGCTGCGTATTGATCCCTGTTTACAGGGCCGCTGGCCGCGGGCGGTGGTGCCACGGGTGTGGCCGACGCAAGAGTGTCGGTGGGAGGTGCCACTCTTTGCGCCGGAACTGGTGGTGGTGTAAGCTTTTGTGCAGAACTTTCTTCAATAACTTCTGGCACATCATAGTTATCTTCGTCTTCGGCTGCGCTTGAACCAACGAAAGGTGCGGAGCGTCGTCCCATTGAAGCTGCGCCTTCAGTAACAACGCCGCCAAAGCCCAATTCCTTAAATTTTGCTGAAAGGCGATTGGCCAAGTTAAGAGCTTGTGCGTCGTTGCGTGGCTTCTCAAGCATATCCGCAAGTAGCTGGGGGTCTTCAAATAACTCGACAACTACTTTACCTTTTAACGATGCCGGTATTTCTTTAAAAATGCGGCCATATACGCGGCGGAGAGCTTTGGAACCCGCCCCTGCCGCAATCAAGGTGTTTTGGTCCGAGCCGATCATTCCAGACACGCGCTGACCCATGTTGGAACCCGCAACGCGAAGATAAAAATCAACCATTGGTCCTGTATCAGCCAAGAAATTGTCAAAATCTACGTTTTTGGCCGCACTGGCTTCCATTTTGACCATAGTAGTCAGAACAGTTTTAATTTTCTCTACCTGTTTCTCGGTCATAACATTGTTTTTAAGGGCCCAATCTGTGATGGACACATCTGAAACCGCACCGGGAATTTTTTCAAATAACCCCTCGTAAGCTACGCGAGGACTAAAACTACCCGCTGAGCCCCCGCTATGTGTCATAGCCCATTCTAAAATGCCTGAACGCAACCCTTGCTGAGCTAGGTCCTTCATGTCATCGGGTGCAACATCAATAATCTTTTTTAAATTGTTCAAAGACTTCATTGGAGCTTTACTGCTTTTTGACATGACTCGTGCAACCACAAGGGCGGGATTTTCCACCGCCCCCGGTGTATCCGGCAACAAATCCATGAAAGTAACCTGACCACGCAAGTCTTTAACGGCTTTCTTGTTGTTAAACAACGTGGTGTTCAACAGATTGTTTGCTGTTACCGCATCCTGCAAGTCTTCTCGCACATTAGGAAAGAAGTCCAGAAGCTTTGGCTCGTCTGGGGTTCCTGTATTGGAAACAATCCACCGGTTTAGTCTTTCCGGATTTATTTCACCCGTTTCAGGGTCCATAACTTCTCTACGAGCATTACGCAGTAAACCTTCTAAACCACCATAAATACTGGCTTTTGCTTGTTCGCCCCCAGCTAAACCTTGCTCCACGGCAAACTGCCCGACCTTATTCATCTGTTCAACACGCAAGTAAGTGGCGTCATCCCCGCCAGTAAAAAGTCGGTTGTGTAAAAGCTCTGGCGCAATACGTGAACCACCTTTACGGTCCATCGACAAAATGTCTCCCGCAAAAGCTCTGGTAAAGGTATCGTTCAAAGAACGAGAATAAGACCGTGCCATGTCGTATGCCGCGCTTGCCCCCTCTGGAAAGCTTTCAAGGTCAGCCAGTAAATCATCGGCAAAGGCGTGAGCCATACGCGCAGTTTGCGTGTCTCCTGCCGCAAGAGCGGTACGCCCAATATTCAACGCCGTGCTACGCATATCTTGTACTTCAGTAACAGTAAGCGACCCCATACCCGGTTGACCCGAAATAGCATCTTGAGACGCTTTCATTGTAGCTAAACGCGCTTTTTCTGCGGCAATCAAAAGTTCTGCTTCCCCATCCAGAACTGACGCATATTTACGCCGCATATCGCCTTCGGTTAAGTTCGGGTTACGTTGCTGTTTTGCGGCTTCTCTAAGCTTTACTATCTGGTCCTGAACAGGAAGGTCTGCGATAAATTCTTTAAACTTACCCAAATCTTCTTCAAACTGAGTGCCGACAATCTTACTCATGCGGTTATCTAAAATTTTAGCTTGTGGTAGGTCTGGGATTGGCGCGGCCATTGCACCAACACCAAACTCTTCTGCTTTTCTGTATACAAAAGCCTGTAAATTTCTGAGCTTGGGCAGGTATTCCGCCGCCGCTTCGGGAGTTCTTGGAAGAATTGCCTGCCAATTAGTAATAAAGTTAGGCAGGTCAATATTTTCCCCGTCCGCATTTTTAAACTCAGAGATTTCTAATTCTGGGATTGCCGACCAAAGTCTCTTTTCCCGGTTTCTAGCTTCCTCTAACAAATTACCCGTAACAAGCTGTAGATTAGCGGAGACGTTGCGATTACTGCCGCTTGTCCCCCCCACGCGCTCCGCCGCTTTTAAAACTTGGTCCGTAACTAAAGCAAGTTCTTCAGACAGCCCTAGCTCAAACATTTCTTTTTGAATAAAAGCGGCTTGCTTTATCATCTCTCTGTCGCCAGTGGCGGCCATTGTCATAACAATAGCGCGAAGCGTATTGATAGCTTCACTGTTAGTTTCTGCGCGTTGACGACCCAAACCTTTGTTTGTTCTCTCCAAAGAAGCCTGCATAGCTAATAGGACAGGGTCTAGCGACTTTTGACCCGCAGTTAATTTAATTGTTTTGCCGTCAGTAGTAAGAAGCTCGTCAATCTCAGGGTCTTTCAAAGCGGCAATCACACGGTTAACATCTTCCTGTGTATAACCTTCAATATCGAACTGATCCAAAATCTCAGATACAGCGAGGGCCCGCTGAGCGTCACTTGTTGCTTTACGAACTCCTTTAAGACCATCACCTTTAAAAGCGGTGTAATATTCCCCCAAAGCTTTTTTGGCGTTAGGTAGTTTTTGAATCAAAAAAGCGCCAAATAAACTTGGAGTAAGGCTACCTGTAATTTCTGCGCCTACACCAACCACTTCATTGCCGGGAAAATTTTTTTCTGCCTCATATCGCCCGCGAACTGCGCCGTAACCCGCTGCGGCTTCCAGAGCTAAAGTTGTTTTCGGCGTTGCCTTCGCCGCAGACCGCGTACTGTTAAGCATATTCTCAACGCCACGGGTAAAACGAGCGATCCGTGGGCCGCGGCCTGTAGCTATAGCGTTAGCAACACCGGGTTGTGCCATTTCAGCCGCGGTTAACGGGCCTTTAGCGGCTAAATTTGAAATGTTGTTAAGAAGCTGTCCACCACCAAGAGCGACGTTTTTGCCCACCATATATGGAAAAAACATCCAAGGCAGGACAGTCGCACCGGTCTTACCAGACTTATAGTCCGCCATTGTTTCAGGCAGAATCAACCGTTCTGTTCCCAGAATAGCATCAGTTGCGGCTTCGCCTGCTTCGTAGCCGAACAAAAAACCACCGATAGATGAAACCGTCGGAATGGCTACCTTGAGAGCAACTGCGGCGGGGCCCGCCGGTGGTATTGGAGCCTGTGCGGCAAAGCCTGCTTTACCCGCGGTGATTGCGCCAGCAAAACCCGCGCCTTCTGGTAGAATTTGACGGAGAAACCCTTTTGTAGCGGTGCCTTTTTCTGGCGGCCGCCCTTCTTCGTCTACTACAAAAAACCGAAGAATATCTTCGTTAGACAGCTTGCGCTCGTTGGGGGCCATTTCGGATAAAGAGCGGCTAGAACCGTCGGGCATCGAAAATGGAGTAGTTTGCGTATCGAACCAACCGGCGGTTCCGTCTCTCAAACCGCCGTAATTGATAAGATTTGGGTAATCCACAGACAAAGTACGGCTTACCGTGTCGGCTATCTGTGCGGAAGGGTCTGAACCATCTTCTGCAAAAAGCCGAGAGTATTCGTTAAGTCGTTCTTGAGTGATAACGACGGGTTTAATTTCTGTTGTTTCGTCTGCCATCTTATCAGCCTCGCTTGCTCATTATGTCCTGCAAAATCTGGTTTTGAAGGTCATTGTTTACGCCCCCGCCAGAAGCATCTACACCTTCAAGCAAGCTTAACAAACGATCAATCTCGAAGTTTTTACGGATAACTTCACTCTGTAAGGTAGGGTCGTCAATCCCGTCAGCCAAAGCTTGGTCGTTTCTAGTTCTTTGCTGAACCGCAATTTGCTTCAAAACAACTAACTTGTTAGCTTCCGATATTGGGTTACGGAAAAACGCATCCGGGTCTGGGAACAGCCGTTCAACACGTGCCAAGTCATATACAGCCATTCTTGGCGATACAGACAACGCCGAACTACCCAGAATTTTTAGGGCGCGAACAAACTGGCGGTTATCTTGTGTGTCTTGGAAGACATTCCGAACCGTTTCTGACGGGATTGTGCCTGCAACCACACCATCTAAAAGCGCACTAAAGTTTGCCCAAGGACCTGTCGCGTTTCTAGCGGCCGCCATAGCGTTCCTGACTGTAGACTGGTCTGTGGCCGGTGCGATAGACCCGTCTGGTCGTGTAAGCGACGTAGTCATAGCGTCGTCAGCCGCGGCCAACCGCTCACGTGCGCCCTCACGGATCGACTCTTTACGGTAGATATCATACGAAATGGTGTCTGACAGAGGGAACGCCGATCCCGGTCCTTGCGGCATCTGTTCGGTAGTGCCTTCGGCCGTGGTGTATGTCTGACCACCGTCGTAGCTTGTGACCACCCCCGTTCCGGGGATCAAAAACGCTTTTGGTTTTGGTCGTGCTTCAGTGCCCAGATTTACAACATTAACTGTTCCCGGATTAGCGTTATTGTCGTTGTTTGCTTTCTCAATAGCTTTAACACCAGCCGCGCTGTTGCCGTTAACGACAGTAGACACACCCGTTTGAGTGTTAGTTATCCGAACGCCTTTGAAAGTAGGCGGCTCAGCCTCACCAAATACGGCCTCACTTGTCTTAGTGGCTGGATCAAATAGAACGAGTTGTCCATTAACAGCTTTCAAGACCGGCTTTTCCGCTCTTTCTGCAATAGTTTCACCTGTTTCGGCATCAACCAAAGCGTCGCCTGCGCCAAGTTTAGCTGTTTTAACCGGCCCTTTTGCAATTTCTTCGCCTTTTTCGTTAACAATAACTTGACCCGCCGACAAAGTGTAAGTTTTGCCGTCGCCTTTAGCAATTTCTTTACCGTTAGCGTCAACAATTTTTTGCCCTGCGCTAAGTGTATAAGTTTTAGCCGGTCCTGCTGCAACCTGCTTGCCCGCAGCGTCCATAACAACGGAACCCGGCTGAAGAACATAAGTTTTGCCGTCGCCTTTAGCAATTTCTTTACCGTTAGCGTCCATTAC
>Ga0222715_10002310_pt1 | contig 17587 bp, 26 predicted proteins | sample C33_9DmetaG_FD_165056 | JGI IMG/M metagenome (GOLD analysis project Ga0222715, IMG submission 165056) | Estuarine water microbial communities from San Francisco Bay, California, United States - C33_9D | ecosystem: Environmental > Aquatic > Marine > Unclassified | place: USA: California... | reverse complement strand
GGTCTGCCTTTATTGTATTAAATAGTAGCAGGACTATGGGGTTCTCAGGGCCCAACCCACTAAGTTATCAAGAAATTAAAACATGGAAGGAGCTTACAGATACACCATTGTCTTCTTGGGAAATAGAAGCAATAAAACGTGTTGATGTAGTCTTTATGGTTATGGCGAATGGCTAGAGCGGATTTAAAATATGTTATTGGGTTTGAGGCTAATGATGCTTCAGTCGTTCAAGCAACTAAGGCTTTAAAGAAGTTGACCGACCAACAATCTTTCTTAGACAGGGAGTTTAAGAAGGGTAGGATAAGCCAAGGGGTGTTCAGAAAGGGCCAGAAGCAACTAAATGATGAGATAACTAAACTACGTTCTGCTACCAAACAAGGTGGCAACGCTTTAAAGCAGTATATCACTCAAATGGACGCAAGCGGTAAAGCTACTCGCCGTAAAGAGATAGCTATGCAACAAGCTGGCTACCAGTTACAGGATTTTATCGTACAGATTCAAGCTGGAACTAACCCACTTATAGCTTTTTCTCAACAGGGTTCTCAGTTAGCTGGTTTCTTTGCTGGGCCTTGGGGTGCTGCCATTGGTTTAGGGATTGCAGCTATTGGTGGACTAGGTACTGCCTTAATGAATGCAGGTATTTTTGCAGACAGTACAGACAGAAAGTTCAAAACCTTAAAAGATACAATAGACAGCCTTAAGAGTGCATCTATGTCAGCAGCAGAAGAAGCAGCTTTTATCTTTTCTGGATTTGGAACTGTAGAAGAGTTTAGGGCTAGTGAAGCACTTAAAGATGCCGTCTTAGAGTTGTCACAAAGGACGGGTGGAAAGATCAACGCTCAAAACTTTAGAGACATAGATGTAAGTAGTTATGTAGGAGCGGCAGATTTTGCGGGAGAGTTTAGTGGCTCACTTAGGGCTTTTGAAACGCTTTTTGGGACTGGTACAGTTGGGTTGGTTACAAACGCACAAAAAGCTGCCAATGAATTAGATACTGCGTTAGCTATTGCTAATGGTCTTGCTAAAGCTAGAAGAAAACAAGCTGCTGAAGAAGCAGAACTAGCTGCAATATCAGAGGCGGCAATGGAGGCTGTCATTCATGGGCCGAAAAAAGCGGCAGAAGAGGCGGCAAGAGCAGCAGAGCAACAGGCTCAAGAAAGAAAGAAACTTCTAGAAACCTATAATGTAGATATAGCTAAAAGAAGCTCTTTAATCGGCCTTGAGGGAGAGCAACTACTCCTAACCAAGCAAAGACTTGAGAAGGAATCCCTTTTAGCTAACCTTGCAAGTAAAGGTTTAGACATAGGTGATTACGAAACACAACAGTTAGTTCAAAAGCTAGGATACCTTCAAGCTGAAGAATTAAGGCAGTTTCGTATAGAGGCTGCTGAAAAGAAGCGTATTGAGAACCAGAAGAATTTAAATAAAACCCTAGCAGAGCAGAAAAAGATACAAGCTCAACTTGAGAGAAATGCCGCAGCTTATGGTCAAGCTATGGAGAAAGGTCTTATGTCAATAGTAGATGGGACTAAGACTGTGGAACAGGCTTTCCGTGACATGGCTAGAGACATTATCGCACATCTTTATAGGGTACTTGTAGTTCAACAGATGGTTCGTGGTTTTGGTGGGGCGCTTGGGGGGTCCTCTAACCCCTTCTTATCTGCTATTGGTCAAGGTTTGTCTACATACGGTAGTGCTGAAGGTGGTGCATATACAGGTAATGGGCCAAGATCAGGTGGATTAGATGGTAAGGGTGGGTTTATGATGATGGTACACCCAAGAGAAACCATCGTAGACCACACTAGGGGTCAAGGTGTAGGTGGTGAAGTTATTAACGTAACTCAAAATATTAATGTCTCCACAGGCGTACAACAGACTGTACGTGCTGAGATTAAACAGCTTATGCCACAGATAGCCAACAGTGCTAAGGCTGCTGTAGTAGATGCTAAGAGGCGTGGTGGATCATATGGAAGGGCATTCTCGTAATGGCTATTAGTTACCCTTTAAGTTTACCTACAAGTATTGGTATAGCTCAGATAGAATTTAGGGCAACCAATGCTGTAGCTGTATCAAGGTCACCCTTTACTTACTCAACTCAAGTTCATGCTTACTCTGGTCAGTCTTGGCAAGCTGATGTTACTCTACCCAGTATTCGTAGAGACTTGGCTGAAGAGTGGGTAGCTTGGCTTATTTCCCTTAAGGGGCAACTAGGGACTTTCTACTTAGGTGATCCTAATGCTGTAACACCCAGAGGTTCAGCTAGAAACACAGATACAATCCTAGTAAACGGGGCTACGTCTTCTGGTAACACACTTGCTATTGACAGCGCTCCTGCAAGTCAGACGGGGTACCTTAAAGCTGGTGACTACATGCAAGTAGGTACTGGAACAAGTAGACAACTGTTTAAAGTTCTAGCAGATGTAAATACGAATGGTTCTGGTCAAGCTACAGTTGACATATGGCCCGATGTTAGAACTACTATAGCCAATAACTCTGCTGTCACTGTAGAGAATACCAAGGGTATATTTAGGTTAGCCTCTAACGAACAGGGCTTCAGTATAAACGAGGCTAGTTTCTATGGGATCTCATTCGGAGCAGTAGAAGTATTATGAGCCGTACAATACCATCAGCTTTACTTACATCTCTTGGTCAACCAGAAGTACACCCTTATTATGCTGTCGAGCTTGACTTTGACAGTACGCCTATCAGGTTGTGGACTGGCTATGGCGAAAGAACAATATTAGGCAACATTTATACTGGCGGGGGTAGTCTTTTAACTGTCAGTGGCCTTGAAGAAGCTAGTGATCTTTCCGCTAAAGGTATAACCTTATCTTTATCTGGTGTACCGTCTACACTTGTAACTCTGGCTCTTAGTGAGCCTTATCAGAGAAGAGAGTGTAAGGTATACTTTGGTACAACAGACACAACTGTTCCAATAGAAGTCTTTAGTGGTCTTATGAACACAATGACTATTGAGGACAGTGGAGAGACAAGTGTTATCTCAATAGCTGTTGAGAGTAAACTTATTAGATTAGAGAAAGCCAGCAATAGAAGGTACACAGAAGAGAACCACTTATCTCGACATACTGGTGATACCTTCTTTAGTTATGTTACAGATTTACAAGACAAGGATGTAGTATGGGGCAGAGAGAGAGCTTAAACGACTATCTCAAATCTGTCAGAGATAAGTCTTTTGAATGGGGTGAGCATGACTGCCTTACATTTACCAATAACGCCTACAAAGCTATGTATGGCAAGGGTTGGGCTGATGACTGGCTTGGTCGTTATATGAATGGTTCAATGACTTTGCGTAGAAGTGAATTGAAGAAAGAGTTTGGCTTCTCTAGTTTCACATCTGCTGTAGATAAGAAGCTACATCGTATAGGCCACATCCCGCCTCTTGGAGCCTTGGTTACAACCAAAGAGGCACAGAGATGGATTATAGGCGTAGCTATGGGCATCTGCACTGGCACTAAAGCTGTTTTTCTATCTAAAGAGGGTATGTTGTTTTTACCACTAGATTACATTCACCAAGCATGGGTTAAAGAGATATGAGTAAGTACAAGCTAGGTGACTACACAATAAAAAACTGGAATAGCTGGGATAGAGTTCCCCGTGCAACGGCTGTTGGCGCATATATCCTCACCTCAGTGGGGGCTACAGCACTTGCGGCATCAACGGTGGCTAGTTTCATTGTAGGCTACCTCGCAATTACAGCGGTCACTTCGTGGGCTTTAAATGCACTGACTCCAAAGCCAGATTTTGGTGCGTTAGATAGCTCTGGTATTCTAGTCAATCGTACTGCTGGAATTGCCCCACAAGACTTTATCTATGGTGAAGTTCGTAAGGGTGGGATAGTTACATTCTATGAAACCACTGGCTCTGATAATGTATATCTGCATCAAATAATTTGCCTTGCCGGTCACGAAGTAAACTCGATTGGTGATATTTATATCAATGACCAAATAGCTACATTCAGTGGTGATTTTGTTACTACTGCTGGCACAGGTTCAGAGCAAGTTAATTGGGATAGCAAGGTACGCATAAAGAAGTACGATGGGTCACAGACTACAGCAGACAGTGATTTGGTTTCTGAAACCAGTGCAACAAGTTCCTTTAAGGGTTTAGGAATAGCTTATCTGTACGTCAGGTATGAATATGACCAAGATATATTCCCGAATGGTCTACCTACTATTACGGCTGTTGTGCAAGGTAAGAAGGTTTACGATCCCAGAACGGCATCTACCGGCTACAGCAGCAATGCTGCACTTTGCATCCGTGACTTCCTGACTTCTTCGTATGGACTGACTGACAGTGCTATAGATGATGTGAGCTTTTCCGCTGCTGCCAATGAGTGTGATGAAAATGTTACTTTAGATGGCGGCGGCACAGAGAAACGCTACGCCCTCAATGGCATAGTGCAAGCAAACAGATCTGTCGGTGACGTATTAGGTGATATGGTTACAGCTTGCGCTGGTACGTTATTTTGGGGTTCTGGATACTGGAAGCTAAAAGCTGGTGCTTACTCATCACCAGTTAAAACATTAACACTAGATGACCTAAGAAGCCCGATTAGCTTAGATACTCGTATTACCATGCGAGATAACTTTAACACTGTCAGAGGCACATTTATAGACGCTTCACAGGGCTGGATTAGCGCTGACTACCCAGAGGTCACAGGCGCTGCGTTTGTCACGGAGGACAACGGGGAACAAGCGTTGCTTGACCTTCAGTTGCCATTTACGACAAGTTCTGCAACGGCACAAAGGCTTGCCAAGCTGACGTTGTATAGAGGTCGTGAGCAGATGACCTTTAGCGCTGACTTTGGCTTAGAGGCACTTGAGGTTGAGGTTGGGGATATTATTGGCATTACCAACGCTCGATATGGATTTAACGCAAAAGAGTTTGAGGTTGTCGGCTGGAAGTTTTCCTCTGACCAAGATGCTGGTGATCTAAGAGTTAATCTTACGCTGAGAGAAACATCTGCTGCTGCATTTAATTGGAACGCTGAAGAAACAGATATTATCAGCAATAATACAACCTTGCCTAACATTACCGCTGGAACAGCTATTACTAACCTCACGCTATCAGACGGCGGTTCTGAGGTGCAGGGTGATGGCAGTGTTGTGAATAGTTTAATTGCAAGTTGGACTGCTCCTGCAAATGCTTTTGTTAGTTATTATGAAATAGAATGGGGCCAAACAAGCAGCGCTAACAGAACAACCTTCACTAGCTCAGAGCCATCTGCATTGCTGTCGCCGGTTATTGATGGGGTGAGCTATACAGCAAGGGTTAGAAGTGTATCGGTCACAGGATTTAGAGGTGCTTATTCCTCTGCTACGGCTACCTCTGGCGGGGATGTAACTGCTCCAAATGCTCCGACATCTCTATCAGCTAATGGCGGCTACAAATACATTACTGTTTCTTGGACTAATCCAGCTAACGCAGATCTGAATTATGTAGAGATTTATGAGAATGACACCAACACAACGGCAGGGGCAACTGTTGTCGGAACGTCATCAGGTAGCTACTTCGTTAGAACAAACTTAGGTTTGAACGTTACAAAGTATTACTTTCTAAAGGCTGTTGATTTTAGTGGAAACAAGTCTGGATTTACATCAGGGGCTTCAGCTACAACAGATTACATAGATAACGCAGACTTTGAGAATGGCGTCAGGCAGCTATTTATTGACCAAAACCTAGATATTATTGAACCTGTTTCGTCTTTACCAGCCTCTGGTGACTTCGCAGGACAACAAGTATTCTTAACCACTAATGGCAAGCTGTATAGATGGACTGGCAGTTCGTGGGTATTAGTTCTTGCCGCTGCTGATGGTAGTGACATAACAGACAATACGATTACAGGGAATAAAGTTATTGCGAATACGATCACTGGTGGCTTACTTGCAACATCAGGGATTATAACTAGCGCTGCTCAAATGAACAATGCGGTTATTGAAACTGCAACAATCAAAGACCTAGCAGTTGAGAGGATTAAGATCGGCAATAACGCAGTGTCAAATAGGGCAACCGCCACAATAGTTAATCAAGCCATAACAGGTAACTACAACACTTCCAGCCCTACAACACTGCTTTCTACAAGTAATTTTGCAGCCGTAGCTGGGCTTATAAACTTAACTAACGTCAATGTTATATTTAGGCCAAGCCAGTCACAACTTATAGCGAATGGCACTGACAGTAGATATGGCGTTTTAGTTCACGTTATCGTTGGCACTAGCACTATAGAGCAAGCTCAGACTTTTGTTAAAAGAAGTAACACAAGTGGTTTAAACGTAACCTATAACTTATTCACACTTTACCAAAATATAGGGTCAGAAAGTATATCTTTAGTTTGCCCGTGGGTCGTATATTCAAGCGGAAACTATAACATACAAGTAAAGATTAACTGTGGTTATTTTACAAACACTGGCGCTTGGGGTTCTCAAACAATATCTGGAAGGTTCGATGGTGCACTTGAAACGGACTATTTGGCAAAATGATGTATAGATATGCAAGATTTAGCGATGAAGGTTTCTTTAGGGGAACTACAACATCTTCATCACCTGTGGCTTCATCAGATTTCAATTTGATTGAAACAGACATACCCGACATTGATTTACTATCAGCGAGGCTTGTTGACGGAGAGATTATAAAAGATGTTGGCCTTGAAGAAATTGACAACTCTTTATCTGCTGAAGCTGTGGAAATATTAGCTAGAGAAACAAGAGACTTATTATTGCAGCAATCAGATTGGACGCAAGTTCCTGATGCCCCCGTAGATGTGGCTGTATGGGCTACCTATAGGCAGTCTTTAAGGGATTTACCATCACAGCAAGGCTTCCCAGATAACATTATTTGGCCTGATAAACCAGAATAAAGGAAAATAAAGTGGCATACAAACTAGGAACACGTAGCTTACAGAACTTGTCAGGAGTACACCCTGATATGCAAGCTGTAGTTAAGAAAGCAATAGAGATCACTGAGGTAGACTTTACAGTTATCGAAGGTATACGTCATATTGATCGTCAGAGACAGTTACTCAAAGAGGGTAAGTCAACTACACTAAACTCAAGACACATCACAGGTCATGCTGTAGACATGGTTCCTTGGCCTGTAGATTGGGAAGACTTAGATAGGTTTGAAACTATGGCTGAAGCCATGAAGGATGCAGCAGAAGAGCTTGACATTTCCATCGTATGGGGTGGTGACTGGAAGAGCTTCTATGATGCACCTCATTTTGAACTTGATCGTAAAGTCTACCCAGCATGAGTAGAGAAGAAGATAATTGGCACCTCTCTAGGAGTGTACCTATAACCCTTATCTTTGGTCTTATAGCTCAAGCAGCAGCTATTGTGTGGACTGTCTCTATGATGATGTCAGACATTGAACGTAATGGTGAAGAGATCATGCGTATGCAATCCAGACTAGCTAGTGTAGAAGACGCTACACAAAGGCAAGCAATATCTATGGCCCGCATAGACGAGAACATTAAAGCAATCCGACAATCAGTAGAGAAAATGGCTAATGATAAGTAAGGATTGTTATGGTAGACCCATTCACCGCTCTAGCTGCGGTCAAGACTGCTGTCAGTGCAGGTAAAGAGCTTGTCTCAGTTACTAAACAAATTGGTGAGTTCTTTGATGGTGTCGATGAACTAAGGAACAACCACAATAAGAAGAAGAACAGTCTCTTCTCAGGTGATGATGAGAACAGTATGGAGACTTTCGTTAAGCTACAGAAGGCTAAGGACGCTGAAGAAGAACTCAGAGCCATTGTGATAGCTACTAGAGGTTACTCCGCTTGGGGTGAACTACAGGAAATCAGAGCTAGAACACGTAGAGAACGTAAAGAGAAAGAAGCTGCTGATAAACTCCGTAAGCAAGAGCTAGTAGAGAAGGTAGTTGTTATTGGGGGTACTCTGACTGTGTTGTCTATTATAACTGGGATAGCTGTACTTCTAATAATGTCATCAAAGGGGATGTTATAATGTTAGAAGCTATAGGCACTGCACCATTTCAAATGGCAATGAACCCACCTGAGAACCAAGATAAGACACCTAAAGTAATAGAGCAATCTACAAGGAAGCCTGTAACATTTAAGGTAGAGCCTGTTAATTACATCAATCAAGGTAAACCTATACAGACTAAACCTGTAGGAACATTAGTAAACTTCGAGGTCTGATATGGAAAGAATACTAGCTTGGAAACTTATGCCAAGACTTATGATGCTCGTTATGACTATTATGTATATACGTGTAATAGAGTGGGGAATTAGTTTGGATGACTTAAGTACCCAACAGAGTGCTATGATTAGTGTCGTAAGTGGTGCTATGACTGGTACGATAGCCGTTTGGCTAGGGAGTGAAAAGAAATGATAGGACAAATATTAGGTAGCATAGTTGGTCTAGCTACAAGTGTAATCGACAGTAAGACACAGATCAAACTAACTGAGGCTGAAATTAAGAAGAAGCAGCTTACAGGTGAGATTGACTGGGATCTAGCTGCTATACAAGCTACACAAAACTCATGGAAAGATGAGTGGATAACCCTACTTTTCAGTATTCCCCTGATACTAGCGTTTTGTGGTGATTGGGGTAATGCTATAGTACAAGCTGGGTTTGCAGCACTTGAGACTATGCCAACATGGTATCAGTATTCCCTTGGTGGGATCGTATCGGCATCCATAGGAATTAGGTCAGTGTCTAAATTCTTCGGTAAATAATAACAACAAAAAGACTACTTTATAAAACTAAATAACCCCCCTAGGTTAATTCCTAGAGGGGCTTTTTTTATTCTTCTGGGGGGTTCATTTCTGGTGGTGTTAGTTCAAGGTGTGTCATAACCATAGCCAGACCTTCGTAAAGAGTATCTATCTCTCCTTTGATCTGTCCAAACTTATATGCCAACCCTGCTGATATAATCAGGTTTACAACTATAATACCCTCAAAGAGTGTAATTTGCATTATTTATGTGTCTCCGTCCATCGTTTGCGTAGTCTATTAAGGTACCAAATTGCTTTGTCGATATCCTCTATTCCGTTCTTGTACTCACAACGCCACATATATTTCAACACATTAGCTGCGTGTGGTGATATACTGCCTGACATATTTTCTGTCATAGCCTCTATAGCGTCAATACACTCTATACCTGCTTGATTGTAGTGTACAGGCTTCTCAACAGGGTCGTGCCCTACCTGATTCAGTTTATTTAAATCCCATTTAGCCATATAGCTCTCCTTTCATAAACCGTATTATACGCTCTCTGGAACCTGAAAGCAATAGCTTTTTGCAATAGATTCGGGTGTGGGCCTAGTTTTCATCAATTCTTTTTCCATTCTGTTACCAAGTTGGACACAAGATGCCCTCTCCATAAATACTCCATTAAAAGAATTTACCTTGATATTTCCTTCGTGCATTAGAATTACTACTAGAACCCACATAGGTTTCTCCTGTTTTTGTCAGTCGGTCTTTACTAGCTCCGCTGATGTGTATGGTATATGAAAAAATAACTCATTCTTCCGTATATATCTTCCCTTTGCTCCACCTAAACTTTCCTTGGTAAGCAGTGTGTCCTTGATACGCCATGCTTGCTTCATGTCTTTACGGAAGACGTAGAAGTTTAGTACACCGTTCTCAGCCCCATGCTTGTCTAACAGCCTCTGTTTCCTCTCAGGAATGCGTATATCCTTCCAAGTAACAGGCCAGTCCCCATCCCAAGCTACTTTAACCTCTGCCTCATTAAAATAAGTGTATCCACCCTTCTGAGACACGACATCAACGTAGTAGTTCTCTTCTGTGTTTACTATAGTATGGCCCCTGCTTTCTAGCAGGGACACAAGTGCTTCTTTTGCAGGGCCATCATAGGCTTCGTATAAAGCCCTGCTAAACTTTTTTCTCTCGCCAGCCATTATAGAAATATCTCTAAGGCTGCGATTACGGTAACGATTACTGCGTAAACTTCTAGTCCTGTCATATTAAACTCCTTTCTTTTATGTTATATCAACCATTTCACAAACATCCCCAGTACAAGCCATTGTCTGCATACCAGATGTGTTGTCTTCTTTTTCGTAGTCTGATAACTTTGTCCAGTCAATATCTGTCGGCATGATATTAGACAAAGACTCATAACTATGCAAAGATATATTACCATCTACATCGTACTCTGGCTCAGTCTTGTTTACCTCTTGGTATGGTGCTTGCTGGTAAGTGTGATCTGAGTGTGGCAAGAAAGATACACCACTCATTTCATCAAAGTATTTATACACAAATGCACCTACTTCCATCCACTCACCATCCCGTACTGAGATCGTCACGCTTGGTTTATGCTCACACCAATGTCTTTGATACGCAAGCCACATTTCTAGCTGTTCAATAGCTGTCATGTCGTTACGTGTAATAGACCCAGCGGGTGACTGCACAGGGAAACTGAACACTGTCGTTGTGTCTGGTTTCATTACACAAGGCTCACTAGGCACTCCCTGATCCTTTAGGAAGTTAGTAAGTGGGTCTTTGTTGTCACCACGTACTGTACGGATATAATAGGGACTGTGGCGAGCGTGGATTCCAGAACTGCTGTCAACAAGTTGTGATACCGTTCCCGATGGTTTCACGCACGTAATAGCAGCCGCTACAGGAATATCAAGACGTTCTGCCCATTCCTTGTTTGTCTCAACTGCAACGCTCTTTAGGTGTTCTAGGGTTTTTGCTAAACCTACATTCTTACTTGTCATAAGAACATTGTCCATTATCCCTGTGAGTGACACACCGAGCAACCGCTCTTCTTCTGTGTTGGTAGTCCACACCTTTCGCAAATACGGAAACTTGGTGAAGGTTGATTGGATAGTTCCCAAAATAGTTGCCATACGGACTTTGCGTTCCAAATCTTCAATGGTATCCGTAGCACGTACAACAACTTCTGTAAGGTTGCAGAACTGATACGGCCTAAGTATAATTTCGCTGCACGGGTTAGTTCCGAACTCATAATTTGCATCCCTACGTCCATTCTTAGCTGCTTGTATCTTACTTGCTTGTCGATTAAACACACCACGTTCACCAGACTTAGACTCCACAAGTGCAGTCCACTCACGCATGAATGTCTCCATGTCAGGCTTTTCTGTGTAGCTTACACTGTTGTTAGCTAAGGCACGATGACCAGCAGTTTCCCACCACTGTCCTGATTTAGCATGACGCATACGGTCATCAGACAGGTTAGACAAACTAATCATAGCACTACGGCGTACACCACCAACCACTACGACTTGACCAATAAAGCACATAAGATCATGACACTCGAGACTAGACAGCTTACGCCCTTGTGCAGCTTTGAATGTCTGTACAGCGAAGTTGAATAGCTCAACCAGAGGTGCTGGACCACTAGCTCTACCACCAAATGTTTTTAGTCTTGCACCAGCAGGTCGGATCTTAGAGACATCCCACTTAGGGATTTCCCCTGCCCATAACAAGGCTAGTAGTTGACGGAAGCCTTTGGCCCAGCCCTCTTTACTGTCCTTAACGTGAATGATTGTGTCGCTAACAAACAACTCAGGAACCTCTGGCAGTTTAGATATGAATTGACGTTCAACACTGAACCCCACCCCTGTACCACACAAGAGAATGAACATAGCTTCATCAAAGCTCTTAGGGTCATCTACAGGCAGGTAAGAACAATTATACCCTGCTGTATTGTCACGCTCTAAAGCCTTGCCAGCAGTCATCATAGCTCGCATAGAAGGCATTACATCTAAGTTTAAGATAGCCTGTTCTATATTCTTAATGTACGTATCATCACCAGCCTTTGGCTTGACCACACTGTCTATGTAACGGCTCACAGTCTCTGACCATGTTTCTCTTGCATCACCTTTCCAACGAGCATAACGTGAAAGTGCAATAAAGTTTTGGTAGGGGGTGGGGAGCATATTATTCATTCTTGTTCTTTTCCTCTCGCTCTCAAAGTTTTATCTTCTTCTAACCAGACCATTCGATCAATGTTTGACCTAGATATACCAATATCTTTTAATTCTTTGTCTGTCAACTGGTTTAGTTGTTTAATTGCTAGACGGTGACTTCGCCATGTCGCAAGGTAGTTCATGTAACGCCAGAACCACGACATGCCAGATTGTTTCTTACTCACCGATTATCTCCTGATCCTTGTAGTGTACCATTCTTTACACGATCATTCAACTTCTCCATGTTCAATTCGATAATCTTAATCAAACTGCCACCAAAGATGTTGGATAGTGCTACTGTATAAAATAGTACATCTCCTAGCTCTTTCAAGACCGCATCGTCATCAATTCGCTTATCACGAAACAACTTCTTGATCTTCTCTGATACCTCACCAGCTTCGCCCGTAAGACCTAGTGCATTTTCAATTAACCGCTCACGCCCTTTTGTAAGCATCTTGTCCTCTACAAATTGTGAGTACATGTCAATCATATCTTTCATATCTTTCGCTGAGTACATCAATGTATTACTATCTCCTCGTTTATCATTCCTATGTCTATAGAAGAATACTCAGCCAAAGCTATAGCCTCTTCTTCTGACACATTACTATCATTCATGGCACGACCCACTAATAGGTACTTAGCCATAACCCTTAACTTGTCTATATCTTCTTCTTCATCTAGCACATCATAAACCTGTATATAATCCGCTATCATCATAACCATTCCTCTGGTATAGAACCTTGTGCCCATCTGAAATTATTTTTGTCGCACCAATCAGCATAAGTTGACTTAGCACCTTTAAATAGTTTTGCTTTAGCGTTCTGAAACACAAATCTTATGTCATGGTCAAACTGACGTTGTATAAGTAGGTGCTTCTTTCTGTCTGCTGCTACAAACCTTCCTTTTGTTTCGACTATAATTCCGTTTGGTAGTATGAAGTCTGGGGTGTAGGTACGTATTTCATTAACCTCGTATTTAATCTTCATGGTTTCGTATTCGTACTTAACCCCACCCTCATCTAACTCTTTAGACACTCTCTCTTCTAAACCAGATCTCCAGCCATGTTTTATCGCTTGTCTGGTGGTTGCCATATCTCCCCCTCATATCTCCTTAACCACAGAAGTCTAGCATTTTCTAGTACACGGTCTACGGCACCGTCATAAGCATCTAATACAGCGTCCCACATGTCTTGCTCTGTTTCAAGTCCCTTAAGTATGTTAGAGGCTTTTACTGGGCCAACCTGTGAAAGTCCATGTATATTATCTGCACTATCTCCCGTAAGTATTTGTGTATAGAAAAACTTATTTCCCTCGAAAGGCTCTACCTTTGTTAAGACATTCTTAAAGTGGTTGTAGTGCCAGCAGGGGATTTGAAGCATGTCCTTATCAATAGAAACCACTACACAATCAAAGTTGTTTTTTGTAGCTGCTATTGCTATAAGATCGTCTGCCTCTTCCTCTACGCTCACTACAGCACCCCAACTGCTAATCATGTGTTCACGTATACTTGGTAGGTGCCTTGGCTTCTCACGCTTGCTCCTATTGCCCTTGTACTTGTGCGTCTTAGCAATGTCATGTCTGAACTGATAGCCGCTACAGGTTAGAAATATCTCGTAGTCCTCTGGGTAATTAGGCCACCCAAGGCAATATTCTAATGAGTCCTGTAGCAAACTATCTACTGTTAAGTTAGCTTCTTTCTTAGACTTGTCTTCTGTAGCAAAGGCTGCACGATAAGCAAATATATCACCATCGACTAAGACTTTACTCCACTCCATTAGATCTTCTCGCCCCATGTCATAGTTCCATCTGTATTAGAAGCCGCTATGTCTTCTACATAAGTGAAACCAATGCCACGGGTTTGATCTCCATAATATTGTAACAGAGTGTAGATATCATTTACATCATCACGCTCATACGTAATCACACCCTCATACCCATCTTCTTCTTTATCCATGTAGAACGTACTGACTACTCTCATTTATGCCACCATGAACAGTTCGTCATGCTCTGATGGACCGCCTTCCCATACTGACAACTCAGTAACAGCAATACCATTTAGTCGGATTCCATTTCCACTGGAGTATGTATCAAACTGTACCATAGCTTTTGTACCGTTACCCAATTCACCGTCATTCTCAAAAGACCAAGAACGTACATTTTCCCGTCCGTTCCGTAGGTCTACCACCTTAACTGGACCACCTAAGTTAGCCTTGTCTTTAGTTACGGGGTCTAGCCAATCTCGAATATCATCTGGTACTCCACGTTTTAATTTCATGTACTTTCCGATACCAAACTCAGTATTACCTTCAAGAATGCGATCATTCCCTAACACTTTTGTTTGAAGCCCTTCATCAACTAACTTATCAATCTGCTCTTGATCTGTGAAGAAGGCATTAACAACATACTGACCACCTTTTTTAGCAATGCTCTGTTTCCATTGTACGCCATCTGGGTCACCCATATCTGCGTTCTCAGGAAAAACTTTTGCCCACTCTAGTACCATTTCCATTGTATATCTTGCCATTTATCGAGTCCTCTCATTTACACTGGTATATATATATAGTGACTTTTTTTTTGGTTTGTCAACCTAAGTTAAAAAATTTAATGGATGTCTGCATAACTGTCACCAAATTGTGCATCTACACCCAAGGGTACATTAAGGTTTAACTCAGCGTTTAACTCTTGTATAGAGTATTCCATGTTCATAGCTGTTTCAATTTCTTCTCCTTCTTTTACTAATGCTATAACTTCGTCGTGAAACTGTCCGATAGTCTTAATTCCCTTGGCACGGCATAGTCGCACCCAGCTATCAAAACAGTATACCCCTGTGCCTTGGTTTAAAGTGCTGAACTTGTCCTTGTCAGACCTCAATGAATACCAAAACTTAGAGACAGGATTATAAAGCCACATATGACCAAATAGCTCTCTTGTACGGACATCTTTACTTACCTTTTCTACTGACCAGTTACGTGACCAGAATGCCTCTAGGAGCTTCTGTGCTTCGCTCTCAGACATGCCAGTGTTTCTTGATAGGGTAGACTTGCCTACGCCATAAGTTGCGCTGTAGTTCACCACTTTGTAGTTCTTACGCAGGGATTTTAGGCTACGCTCACCTGAGTTATGTTTGTCGATATCTTCTTGTGTTACGACACCAGCATGTTTAGCCAAGTCTAGGTGTGGATCAAATCCTTGCTTAGACATTTCTGCAACATAATCGGGATCTAGTGGCTTCATGTAATGCCGCTTTGTAGTGTCCTCTAGGCTTGTCATATCAGCGCCACATAGGGTATACCCCTCTGGTGCAGTAAGGCAGCCACGGATCTCCTTACCGTACTGTCTATCAACTGAGGGAAGATTAACCAAGGGTCTAGCATGTCTAAACCGCAAGGTGTTTGTAACCCCCGCAACTGTTGCCTGTACATAACCATCCTTCTCCATGTCTACAAAGGACTTTATAATTCCTATGCGGTGGGTAAGAACTGTCAGACCATCTAGTAAGCTAATTGCTGGCTCTTGATCCACTAAATCAAGAACAGAGGGACATAACTCACCATCTTTGCGAATTTGTTCTAGCTTCCTAGTTGATCCATCTTCTTCACGCATAAATTTAAATGTACGTGGCTCCCAGCCTAGCATAAATAGCCAGTCTTTTACTTGCTGCACAGAGTTAGGATTAGCCCTCTCTTCTCCTGTCTTAACTCTCAGGCTCTGTGTGCTTGATGAAACCTTGTGGTCTTTGCATAATTGTTCCCACTTAGCCCCATGTGCGGATAGTTCACCATCAGACTTGAAATAAACTTTTGGCCTGTTGCGTACAGTAAACTTTTGTAGTGGTGGCATAACATCTGCTAACTGGTCTATCTTCTCTGATTTTAGTTTATCCCACTCTTGTAAGTGTGCTTTGGCCTTGGGCACATCTAATTTCCATTGTAGGGCCTCTTGTTGTGCTGCACACCTTAGTTTGAATGACAGATAATCAATCAGCCGCAACTTGTCTTCTTCTTCTGGGTACAGCTTATCTAGCTTAGAGTTTAAATCACGCCACAGTCTAGTGTTGATCTTTACATCTTCATTACAGCGGTGAGCATAATCTTCTAGGGACAAGCTTTCCCAATCTGTAATCTTAGGCTTAGGCACTCCGTAATCTTCTCCGTAACCCTCTAGCCCATGTGATCCACGGTCATGGTTTATGTACCACGACAAGGCTAATGTATCAACAAGGTTGGCAGTAATCTTAACGCCTAAGATCTTTTCCACTGCGGGAATATCGTACCGAACAATGTTATGACCTATTAGAGTATGTGCTTCCTCAAAGAATATACGCATAGACACATAGTCGTGTGTGTGCTGCACATCTCCATTGTCATCCATCCAAGACACTACGTGGATCTTTGTGGGGTTTAACCCATCTGTTTCTATGTCAAATACTGGCATAATACTTCCTTTATCTCTTTTACTACTTTTTTAGGCATAACAATCGTTTTACGCTGACTTAGGTAATCAAAAACCACCCTGCCATCTACGAAGATAATTAAGCTAAGATTCTTATCTATTTTATGTTTAAATACAACTTCCATTATATTACCTCTTTCAGCATAAACGTATCTAGGTTGAACTTCATCATACCAGCATTACCTTCCTCTGAACAAGGTCGGTTCTTTTGCACGTTTATATACATCGTGTTTCGTTCTTCTAGTGTATCAGCTTCTTTATCCCTGTGCAAGTCTATAATTACAGATGCACGTTGACCAATCATTTTACAATACTTTGGGTCCCCATTCTCGTTTGTGTGTGCGATAGTAACAATTCCTATGTTTAACTCCGCTGCTAATTTCGACAACCTGATAGATAGGTCTGCCAGCATACTCTCCTTGCCATCCTCTGACGAGTTTACAACCACATCTTGGATAGGCTCAAAGAATACAAACTTACAATCACAAGCTTGACTAAAGAACCGTATCTGGTCACAGAGTTCGTCGGCACCCTGTCCATCACTTAGGTAGAACTGATACAGCAATTCGTCCTTTGTGAGGTTTACAATGGCATCCCGTACCTTTTGCTGTAAGCCCTTCTCTTCGATTAGGTCACGGCGGGTTACATTGTCCTTCAACTCGTAGCTGGCAAGACCTAAGAGTGACCGTAGCTTTGTTTCCTCTAGGTGCCAAGTTGCTATAGGTATGCCTTGTTGAATGCAGTTGTACTCTAGGTAACGCATCATCTCAGTCTTACCAATTCCTGTGGGGGCCTTAAACACAGTGAAGTGACCCTGCATAAGACCTAAGACCTTATCGTCTAGTGCTTGGATACCTGTTGGAACAAAGACATGCTCTGGTGTTTCGTCGTAGAGTTTTAAGAACTGGTCAGAGGTATTTAGAATATTCTCTGGCGTATGCTTAATAGGTTTCCACCAAGCGTTCTTAAAATCATTGTTCTTGCTGGCTTGTAAGAAATCGTTGGCGTCCTTGTACTTACCATGATCCACACGGTACACCCTGTTAGGGAAAAGTCGTGCCATACGATCAGCTACAGCATTACCAGCTTCATCTTTATCGACAGATAAAATTATCTTCTCGAAGCTATCTAACCACTCTTTGCAGTTCTCCCATAATTTCTTCGATGGGGTAGCAGATGGTAGAGACACAACA
>Ga0222715_10002308_pt1 | contig 17606 bp, 8 predicted proteins | sample C33_9DmetaG_FD_165056 | JGI IMG/M metagenome (GOLD analysis project Ga0222715, IMG submission 165056) | Estuarine water microbial communities from San Francisco Bay, California, United States - C33_9D | ecosystem: Environmental > Aquatic > Marine > Unclassified | place: USA: California... | reverse complement strand
AACGCCGTGACGACCGGAGAGACGGTCGGCCTCGAGGCGGAAATAACAACGCAAACGACTGGACATGCCCTGCATGCAACAACTCAAATTTCTCGTTCAGAAACGCCTGCAATCGGTGCGACGCACCTCGCCCAGCGGGCGGTGGAGGCCGTGGTGGTCGCAACGACGGTGGCGGTCACCAACGCCGCGATGACCGTCGAGACGGCGGGTATCGAGGCAACCAACGAAACGATCGCTCCCGAGGCGGGCGTCAGCAGAACGAAAATTTCAACACGAACGATTGGACCTGTCCTTCATGCAACAACTCAAATTTCTCGTTCAGAACCGCCTGCAACCGATGCGAGGCACCTCGCCCCGGCGGTGGTGGCGGTGGCGGTGGCGGTGGTCGCAGGGACAACCGAGGCAATGGTCGCAGCGACGGCCGTGGCTTCCAACGAAACGATCGCTCCAACGGCGGTGATGGGCGGCCTCAGCGGAGAAACGACCGCGGCCGCGCAGGTGGCTTCCAGCCTCGAAACGACCGGCGCTCGTCTTCGGACGGGTCGTACCGACGCTCACGAGGAAAACGCTCAGGGCACGCCCACAATCAACCCCCCCGAGACTTCCGGGACGATCCGCCGCGGAAATTTGACCGAAAACGAGACGAATGAGGCGGTACCATGGCTGCGGAGTCGCATTACCTCAACGCTCTCGAGGCTCTTGAAAACGGCGACCGTGTCCTAGCAAAAGCCGAGGCGAAAAAAGCAACTCAGCTCGATGAAGACCACCTTGAAGCGTGGTCGGTCTACGTTGAGGCTTGCCTACCGCCTGGAGGCGTCTCCCCGACGATGAACGAGGCCGCAAGCGCCCTCTCAGGAGCGAAACGTATCGTCGCTGCCGACCCAAGTCGCCTCGATATGTGGATGCGTGGAGGTCGTCTACTCGCTGATGATTTGGGAATGCTCCACGACGCTCTGCACTGGTGGCAGCGATGTCGAGACCATCTTCCCGATGAAGTGACCCCGGTGGTTGAAATGGCTTCCATTCTCGCCGATATGGGTGAATACGCCCTCGCACAAGAGCGCCTGCAAGCCATCCTCAACGACAACATGGACGTCGGCATCACCCAATTTCGAAAAATCAACGGATTGCTCCAACTCGTCAAAACCGCTGCAACCCAAGACCGAACCGAAATCTTTCGCCCTTACGAGAAGCATCACGACGGATGGGCCGCTATTCGGCTCAAAATGCGGAAACCGCCTCTTTCGGAATCCTTCATTTTCCTCGTTACGGCCGTTCCTGTGCTCCTGCTGCTCGTTCTTCTCTTGGGCCGTTACAGCGCCCCGACCTGGTCGGCCGTCTGTTTGAACACGCTCGTCATTCTGATCGTCATCATGGTGCTCATGCGAAACGCGAGACGCTGGTTCCAGGTGTTCAACCGACCGGCGTTTAATCTGTTACGAGCCATGAATTTCGAGGCCGCAACGGGCTTTGTGGTGATGGACGAGGACATCCGAACATCGGTACTCTACATGTACATCATGCAGCGAAAACCACGCTCGTGGCAGGAACGCATGCTGAAAATCATCGACAAAGGCAAGCCTCTGCCCAACAATTGGCGTCTTCCCATGCCCGACTTCACCTCTCACCTTGAGGTCGATGACGACGAAGCAGCAACGCCCGAAACCTTCTGGTCGTCGGAAGAAGAGTGAACCGTGCACCTGCTCGGCGTTTCATCAACGAGGCATCTTTCTGAGGGCGAGGAAACCGAGTCTTGACGCCCATGGAGGAAGGCAAGACGAAGCGCAAGGTCTCCTGCTACCGTGGCAACGAGGGCGCCGCACGATGGTTCGATGACCCCCTACCCTCTCGTCCCGTGCATCAAGAATCGGTGTGATGCAGCGTCGTCAAGCGCATCAGCGTCCCGTGCAACCCAAGCATCCCCTGCTTTCGCTCAGGAGCTCTTGCGCTCAAACCGTTCTCGGCCTGCCCTATTGCTGGGATTGCGCGTACTGAATCGCATATTGCTGTGCGTAGGCCGCTGCGGTTGCAGCATCGTAACCCTGCCCGACGAACTGGTTGTAGTATTGTTCGTAGACCGCTTGGTCGTACGCAGCAGCCGGTTGTGCGGCTGCAGGCTGGGCTGCGGCCGGTTGAGCGGCTTCGGGTTGGGCTGCGGCTTGCCCGACATACTGTGCGGCAAAGGCACGAGCCGTTTCTTCGGGGTAACCTTGGGCGATCAGTTGCTGAACGTATTGTTCGGTCGGGTCAAGGGCATCGGCACCGAAGGCACCTTCCATGCCGCCGAAGGCGTCCTCCTTGTCACCGCCCTTTCGCATGAACATCAGCGAACCACCGATGATCACGAGCAAGAGGATGAAGCCGCCGATGAGGAGCATTGGGTCAAGGCCGGACTCCACGGCGTCTCCACCGTCGTTGGTCTGGCTGTTGTCCTTCCATTCACCGGTCACCGGGTCGTAGGCCCATGAACCGCTCCACTGACAGTCGCCGTTTTCATCGAGGATGAACTCGCCTCCGGCGGCTTCCGCATCGGGGTTGGCTTCAAGGCCTTGACAAGCAGGCAAATCCAATTCAATCCACTTGATGGTGACCCAGCGCTCGTTGGGAGCGGTTCCCTCGTAGTACTTGATGTAAACACGCTGTGATGTGGACTTGTTCGTGTAGAAGCTTTCGATGTTGAGCGTGATCTCGAAGCGGTCGTTGTCGCCCATGGCGTCGCTCTTCCCGTACAATCCACGGTTGCTCATGTTGAACTTCATGACCGGGGAAGCGGAGAAATTCTCCTCAAAGAACGCTGCTTCGACATACACTTCACTCGTTTCTGCACCGGAGAGAACCGTTCCAGCGATGGTAATGGTGTCCTGGTCGTACTTTGACTCGTTCACCAAAGTGTCCCACTGAATGACGGGTTCTTCATCTCCGAAGCCCTCAGGAACCACCACGAAGTACATCCGGTGCTTTTCAGAGAACTTGCCGGCGCTGTCGTAAACGACCAATTCCATACGGATTTGGTTCTGGGTGGTGCCCGTTGAATCCACGGTCACGTTTTGGAATTTGTACGACCACATGCCGCCGCTTGCAGCACTTTGCGTGAAGGTGTGCCCGTCGAGGTCAAAGGAGTCGTCGCCGTAGGGGGCGTCGAATAGAACCTTCCACTCGTAGGTCTCGATGCCGTTTCCGTCAAGCGCATCAGCGTCAGAGGAATTGCTGGCATCGAAGTGGATGACCAATTCTGCATCCTCGCCTTCACCTTGCAGGGTGATTTGGTACACGTCCCACTCAACGTTCGACACCGTCTTCGTGCCGGTGAACTCAACGTTTTCTTCGTAATCCGTGCGCATGTCGATTGTGGCGTCAGCCTCGGGGCGGAATTCATCGGCGTAGACGTCGTTTGTCTCAACGGTCATGTCGATGATTCGTGCATGGCCATCCTCATCGTGGAGCATCAGAGTGATGTCCCACTGTTCGCCTTGAGCACAACCGGTCTGGGAAGCCAAATCAGCCTTGCAGAAGGTCATGCTGGGTGCTGCATCGGTGCTGTGGCCGGTCACGCCGTTGGCGAGACTGGAGCCGTCCCAGTTGGTTGGACCGTCGATGATCCAATCCGTGTGGAGGGTCTCGGTGGTCGTCGTGGTGAATCCGAACTCAAGCGTAGCGTCGCTCTTCATGTAGCGCAGTGCGTAGTTACCGGTGCTCGGGTCAATGCTGGGCACTTCCCCGTTGATGGTGAGGTCAAGCCCGTTGCCCAAGGTGCCGAAGCCGTCAGGGTACGGCGTGACTTGGTGCTGGAGCAAGTTGCCGAGCAACGGGAAGGTCGTGCTGTCAGCACGCTCGGAGTGCGTGGCGACGTCGATGGTGGAGATGATCATGCCTCCGGAGAAGTAACTGCACACCCCAAGAACGGTGTCTTGGATGTCTTCGGCCGAGCGGATGAGGCGCTGGAAGTAACCGCCGTCTTCCATGTAACCGTCGCAGGTCTCGGGGACGTTGTTGGTGCTCACGGACTTGGTGTTCAAGACGGCCTGGGCTACACCGGAACTCGCATCAAAGCCCTGGAAGGCGTTGACGTCGATGTTGTCCATGACGGGGTGATACGGGTCGGCCAAGTCCATGGTCGAGTACGTCACCTGCGTCTCGGCGGTGTCTCGGCTTTGAACGTCCAAGCCGAAGGGCAGACGGCCGGAGAGGCCTTGGTCAAGTCCGTAGATTTGGCTTCCAAGCGGGCCAAGGTGAGCCTGAACCGTGCCTCCGGCGGACATGAAGTTCTCGAGAATCGTTCGCCGAGCGGGTTCACCGAGGTACTGGTAGTATCCGTCACCGCCGAATTGCGTGTCCTTGGCGACGAGCTGTTCCTGCCATGGCAGAACGATCTTGTCGTAGTGGGTGAACCATCCTGCATCGAAGTAGGTGCTCCAGTCGTTGATTTCGTACTGCGTGTAGGTCATGTTGAGAATGGACAGGTCTTCTTTGATGGCCGAGGTTCGGGACGAGGTGTCCGAGAGGATGGCCACGTCAACACGGTCGGCAAAGGAAGCGTGGAAGTAACGCACGTTGCCCGTTTCGCTGCCGTCCGAAAGACGACCGTAGAAACTGATGTTGTAGGTGTGGCCGTCAAGCCAGCCGTTCCAAGGGGTGAAGGTCACGTCGGTTCGCTCCTGGCTTTGGAGGGAAACCGCCGGTCCAGAGTCAACCAAGTGGGCTTGACTACCGTCGGCCATGTCGGTGACCTCCATGTAGAAGATGTAGTCGCCTCCCAAAACACCGTTCGTTGCCTGGAGGTCCCACGAATGGGTCAGGGCAGCGTCAATGGGCAAGACGCACTCAAGCGTTTGATCGGAGTGGCAGGTCAAGATGTTCGGCTTTCCGATGGAAATGTCAACGGATTCCACGTTGAAGATGACACGCTCGATGTTGTTGGCCGTGGACAATTCGTTATCGTTGAACCAAGGCTTACCTGCCGTGGTGTTATCAAAGACCGTCTTGATGTCCAATCGGTAGACGCCCGAAATGAACTCGTGGCTGCCGATGGTGGTCAAGGCTGATTCCTCGGCGTCAACGTTAGTTCGAGAGGTGGAGTAGGTCGCATCCTGAACGAAGGTGTACTCTTGGAGCGAGATGTTGTTGAAACCAACGCCCTTGAATCCGTCGTTGATGCCGTTGCGTCCGTCATCGTCGGACTGGAATTCAAAGTGAACGTCGACCATTGAGCCCTGCAAGGACATGCATTCTGCACGCCATTGCGTGGAGTCCGAGGACGAACGGTTGAGGACGTACAGGTGCGTCAAGTCAATGCTCGTGGTCTTGACCAGTTCTTCGGAATTGAAGAAGACGTTGTAGTTGCCCGAGCCGTCGGTGTTGGCAGGGTCACCAATGAATTGCAATTCGGTTTGGTCGATGGATTCGGTGGCGTTCACGATACCGTTGCCGTCATCGTCGTTCTGGCAGGTTCCGTCTTCGTTGTAGTCGTTCCATTGGGCGTAGACAAGACCGGTGTAGTTCGTGCCGTCTTTGTCGTAATCAACGGTCATGACAGCGTAGTCGCTGGGGTCGATGTTGCCGTTCTGGTCGATGGTGTAGAAGGTGTCAGCGTAGTACTCGAAATTCAGGGAGACGAAGTCACCGCCCATGTTCGTCAAATCGATGTTGGGGATGGTGAGGGTCTCGTTTGCCCAAGCGTCGTCGTATCCGTTGGTACCGGTATCACAGGGGTGGCCGAACCAGTAGGCGTTGTTGTTGAAAATCTTGGTTGAGCACGAGTTTTCGTTGTAAATAGCACCCTTTGGCTGCTGGTTTTCTTCGTATCGGTAACCCTGGGTTCCGCCCTCAAAGCTCTCCACACAGATGGCTGAAGGCGTACCGCAGTAAACATCGGACGGCGTAGCGGAGTAGACCGTCGCTTCGATGTCAAAGTCAACGGGGGTGTTTCCAAAGTTGTTGGTGGTCACGCCGATGTCAAAGATGCCCTCGGCGTAGAGACCGCCCGGCTTGAAGAACTCGATCGATTCAACCGTCGGGTCGTAGAGATTGAACGGCGTCACGTAACCAACGGCATCGTCGTTGATGGCCTGCTGGTCCCAAGCGTTGTTGGAGATGGTTGCGGAAATTCGGTAGGTGGTGTCGTTGAGCAGATTAGCGGTGATCGAGGTGGTGTATTCCTGGCCGGGTTGGAGGTTGCTCAACGGGCCAATCGTGGTGGTTTGCGTTTGCGGGTTGGGCAGGAAGGCCGTGTTTTGCTTCCAGATGGTCAAGTTGTCAACGGCAAAACCGTCACGTCCGCTCCATCGGCTTTCGTTGTCGTTGGCGGTCGAGCCCTCAAAGCCGGTTCGGAAGCGGAAACGGATGTCAACGGTTTGGTCGGCCCACGGCGAGAGGTCAAAGGCACCGAGGTCTTCCTCGGTGAAGTTGTCCCAGCCGTAGTAGGTGCCGGGGGAGAAGAGGCCGTAGTAGACGATGTTCTCCGGAGCAGCACCCCAAGAGTTGATCTTGAACATGCGGTCGTTGTCAAATCCGCCCCACATCGAGGCGCCCGAAGCACAAGCGCCCTGGACGGCAGCGAGTTGCGGACATCCGATGAGGCTCCAGCCGGTCTCGTCACTTCCGACCTCAACGATGGCAAGGTCGTCCCACACATCGCCGACAATAAAGCCGGTCCCGTCCGAGCTTCCGAGGGCACCAAGTCCCAAATGACGGAAAAGTTCGACGCTCATGAACGCCCGGTCGGCACCGGTCAAGTCAACGTCGTTGAGGACCATCGCATCGTCCCAGTTCTTTCCGTAGCCGGTCCAAGAGTCTCCTGAAGCGTTGGTTTTCACGTTTCCCGCCCACATGAAGTCGGTGGGGTTGAGGTAATTAGCGGAAACGTTCGGGTCGTTGTTTCCGGTCGAGGCCCCGACGGAGTGGTTGGCTTCCTTGTGCCACTTGGTAAGACCGTCAACGTATTCTTCGTAGGTCCACGAACATCCGGTTCCGCAACCGGTCTTTACTTCGGCAGAATCCCAGTCGTTGGCGTAAACCGTTGTGTTCGTTGAGTTGGCTTCGTCAACGATCTTCAAAACGACGTCAAGGTCGGCCGTTTGTCCGTTGAGCGTGTCCATACCGGTGTTGGTGACCGTCACGTTGACGGTACGGCTTCCTTCACCGACCACGCCGAAGAATCGGTCGGTTGGGCTGATCTCCAAATCCGTCACGGCCAAGTCTTTGTTGTCCATTTCGACCACGGTGAGGGTGTCGTATTGACCCGCCCAGCCGAAGTTGTCTCGCCATCCGCCGAAGTTGTAGTTCGTGTGGCCGACGACCAAATCGGGAGCCGAGGAGGAGCCGCCTTGGAGCTGACCAATCGCCACGGCCGACGGGCGTCGACCTGCGGGATAGGAGAGCGGGCTCACGTGGTTCCCGTTGCCGTCGGACAGGGTCACCTGGACGGTCGTTGGGAAGGAGAGGAAGAAACTCGAGGTGCTTCCACCAGCGGAGTCGGTGGTGTTGAGTTGGTAAGCGATGGTAGGGTTCACGAAGTCGGGTTCGCCGTCGCCATTGAGGTCTTCGACTTCAATGGCCCACGAAATGTAGGGGCCGAAATACGCCATTTTGGAGTTTCCAAAGGCCCCCTGAGCCGTTGATTGCTTGTAGGACACGTTCTCGAGGTTGCTGTCCATCACGGCAATGGTGTCGATGTAGCCGCTGGAGCCGACATCTGCAATGGCGAAATCCTCAGTCGTGCCAACCCCCATGTTGACCACGTGCGTGTTGGCTTGGTTGGTTCCGTAGGAGTACGTTGCGGGGTAGTTTTGGCTGAGACAATCGTATTCAATGATGGTGATGTTGTCGTCTGCACCAGGGTTGGTGACTTGGCCGGTGGCGTAGTCAGTGCCCTCGCTTCGCAGAAGGAAGATGTCGTCGTCGGTGGTTGATGGAGCGGCGTTGCACCCAAACGCGGGGTTGGCCTCACCCCAATCGCCGACTTCGATGCTTCGGTAGGTGTTTTGTTGGGCCGAACCCAAGTTGGTCACGAAGCCTTGCGTGGAAGAGGTGATGGGGCCCTTGTAGGTCACCACTCGCTGCGTGGTGATGTCAGCCAACAAATCAAGGATGTAGACGTCGTCGTTTCCGTCTTGGTCTGCATCACCGACGGCAAGGTCCCAAGCCCAGAAGTGGGTGAACCGTGCTCCAATGGACCAGTCACGATTGGAACATCCACCGTTTTCGAGAATCGTGACGTTGCCGGGTTCGCCAGCGGGTTGTCCTTGGTCGTTGGTCTTGAAGGGGTTGTTTTTCTGGTAGATGACGATGTCAATGGCACTGTCGCCGGTGAATTCGCCGACTTCAACAAACTCGACGTTCGCAAACTCGTCCCAGTCGGCGTTGCGGCTTTGGTTGCCGGCCACCCAGATGTCTTGACGGTCGTTGAAATTGCCCAGGCCGTCGTTGTACAGGATGGTCATGCTGTGGGTTCCGTCCGTGGCGATCGCCATGTCGTTGTGTCCATCGCAATCAAAATCGCCGATAGCGACGTCCATGGGGTCGCGGTTGGTGGTGTAGGTGCGTGCAACGGAGGCACTTGCGGTGGTTGCGAGCGCAGCCGTGGTGCTGAGCACCATCAAGACGGTTAGGAAAAGGCTGCGCATTCGGGCTTTAGAGAGGTCGTTTTGGGCAAGCATAGACATCACTTGTCTTGGCGAGGCCTTGTTGCAATATAATGCCTTTGCAAAGCGGTTCCGAAATCAGCACCCAGCGTCCCGTTTTTTTGTAAAAAAGAGGACCGATTTTCGCCCAAACTGGACCTCATGTTCAAAATCGCCCAATGAGCCATTTTGGAGCAGGACCCCATCCGACAGCATCGCCTCCGTGGATTTTGACAAGTTTCCCTGCAGCGAAGAGGGACTGAAGCCACACCTCGAGCGCTGTGCCCTCTCGGCCACCCAGTTTACTGCTGGCAATCTCTTCAATGTCTTCGGTGCTCAACCCGCTCATGCCGTGGTCGCGAACCACCAGCTGGAGAAGTTCCCTCAACCACGCCTCAGCAAGCGGATCAACGCTGGTTGCGCTTTGGACGGGTTGCGGAGGTTCAAGGTCTTCGAGCATGGCCATGAGTTCGACCGCATCGGGTCGTTCAGCGGGCTCGAGCCCAACCTCTGCCAGTTTGGCTTTCAAATCCAGTTCCCCGATGGGACGGCGGACGACCGGAATTCGCCCCGGATCCGGCTCGGGACCCATGTCAAGTGGTTTGGAGGATTCGGGAGCATCGTTCTCCGGAGGTTCCGGCGCTTCCTTCTGGCGCTTTCGGGAGACGCTCGAGAGGTTGGCGGCCTTGACTACGGTGCCCACTGGCATGGTCCATCCAACACCGGAGAGGCCGAGCTCAGCGACGTGCTGCTCAACCCAAGACGACTCGCCCTCGATGAGGATGTTGAGGTCGTGGTCGTCCGAGCGGAATCGGTATCGAACCTTTCCACGGAACGCTGCCATCGGCCTCTCGGCGGCACACATGGACTTGAACCTGCTGGCATCATGCAGCGGGCTTGGCGAGTTCACGGAGCACGGTGTGGAGGATGCCTCCGTTTCGGTAATACTCAACCTCAACCGGCGTATCCAACCGGACCTGAGCCTCGAAGGCCGTCACCGTTCCGTCGGCTGCGGTGGCGGTCACGGTCAACCATTCGAGCGGCTGAACCTCATCGGAGAGCGGGATGGTGAAGGTCTCGTTTCCGGACAATCCAAGCGTTTCATGAGTGGTGCCCTCCTTGAACGTCAAGGGGAGCACGCCCATGCCGACGAGATTGGAGCGGTGAATGCGTTCAAACGAGGTCGCAATGACGGCTTTCACGCCCAGGAGGTACGTGCCTTTGGCGGCCCAGTCACGCGATGAGCCCGTGCCGTATTGGCTACCTGCCAGAACGACCTTGGGGGCATCGATTTGGGCTGCATCGTACACGGACATCACCTCGCCGGACTCGTGATTCAAGGCGAACCCACCCTCCGTTCCCGGGGCCATCTGATTTCGAATACGCACGTTGGCGAACGTTCCTCGCATCATGATTTCGTGATTCCCACGGCGGCTTCCGAAGGAGTTGAAATCACCGGGCTGGACGCCATGTTCGGTGAGCCAACCACCTGCGGGCCCGTCGGCCGGGAACGAGCCGGCGGGCGAAATGTGGTCGGTGGTGATGGAATCGCCGAGTTTCAGCAAGACTTTGGCGCCTTCGATGGCCTGAATTGGAGCGGGTTGGGAAGACAATCCCGAGAAGAAGGTCGGCAAGCGAATGTACGTGGAGGCTTCGTCCCACGGGTAAAGCGGTGAGGCTTCGGCGGGAATGCTGTTCCATCGAGGTTCGTTCATGGCGTCGGCGTAGCGTTGCCGGAACATATCGGGCGTGATCACCTTCATGGCTTCGTCAATTTCCGCCTCCGTTGGCCACACATCGGCGAGCATGACGGGCTGGCCTTTGCTGTCATGGCCCAACGGCTCGGACGTCAAATCCATGTCGAGATTGCCTGCGATGGCGTAAGCGACAACCAGCGGTGGACTGGCCAAGTACGATGCCTTGACCTTGCCGTGAACGCGACCTTCGAAGTTCCGATTGCCGGAGAGAACAGAGCCGACGACGAGACCGGCTTCGTCGATGGCGGCTTCGATCGGTGCGTCAAGAGGACCCGAGTTCCCGATGCAGGTCGTGCAGCCGTAACCAACCGTGTGGAAGCCCATGGCGTTCAAGTCTTCTTGCAGACCCGTGGCTTCGTAGTATTCCGTCACGACACGGCTACCGGGAGCGAGGGAGGTGCGCACCCAGGGTTTGACCTTGAGACCTCGCTGACGAGCCTTTCGAGCCAACAAACCTGCGGTGAGCATCACACCGGGGTTGGAGGTGTTGGTGCACGAGGTGATGGCAGCGATGACGACATCGCCGTGATTGAGGTCGAACACCTCCCCGTTCATTTCAACGATGGCGCCGTTCGAGAGGTCTTCCTTCGCCAGTCCGTGTCCGTGGTGGCCGAGTTCGTGCGTGAGGCTTTCAACGAAGTGGGATTTCATGTTGTGAAGGTCGACGCGGTCTTGCGGTCGCTTCGGACCTGCAAGGGCGGGAACGACCTCGTCGAGATTCAACGCCAAGACAGCGGTGTAGGCCTTTTCTTCAGCACCCTCACCGTACCAGAGGCCTTGGGCTTTGGCGTAGGTTTCGACCCCTGCAATGGCCTCGTCGTCGCGACCGGTGAGCCGGAGGTATTCAACGGTCCGCTCATCGACAGGGAAAAAGCCGCATGTGGCGCCGTATTCGGGCGCCATGTTGGCGATGGTAGCACGGTCGGCGAGGGAAAGCGCCTTCATGCCGGGGCCGAAGAATTCCACAAACTTTCCAACCACGCCGTGTTCCCTCAGCATCTCCACAATGCGCAGGGTCATGTCGGTGGCCGTGACGCCGGGGTTCAAGTCCCCGGTTAGACGGACGCCAACGACGTCGGGAGCCAACATGTAGATCGGTTGACCGAGCATGACCGCTTCGGCCTCGATGCCGCCAACGCCCCAACCGAGCACGCCCAACCCGTTGACCATCGTCGTGTGGGAGTCCGTTCCCACCAACGTGTCAGCGAGCCAGACGCCTTCCTCTTGGCGAGCGACGGTGGCCAAAAATTCGAGGTTGACCTGATGGACAATGCCCCGGGAAGGGGGGACGGCCTGGAAGTTGGCGAGCGATTGTTGGCCCCACTTGAGGAAGGTGTAGCGCTCCATGTTTCGGTGGTATTCGATATCGAGGTTCATGTCCAGCGCATCCCTGTGGGCTCCGGAAATGTCCACTTGGACGGAGTGATCGATGACCAAATCGACCGGAACCTGCGGGTTGACCTTCTCGGGGTCGCCGCCCATTTCCACCATCGCATCCCTCAAAGCGGCCAAGTCAACCACGGCTGGCACGCCGGTGAAGTCTTGCAAAATAACGCGAGAGGGGCGGAAGGGAATCTCGGTGCGCTCGCCGTCGGGCGTCCATGCGGCAATCCGTTTGATGTCGTCTTCGGTGATCAGGAAGCCGTCGTTGCCCCGAAGTGCGCCCTCGAGGAGAATCCGAACGGAGTACGGCAGGTGGCCGGTTTGAATGCCGGCAGCATCCAGAGCATCAAGCGCAAAATAGTCGCCACCAACATCGAGGGTTCGTCGGGCTTGAAAGGGGTCCAATGTCGCCATGAATCGTGGGAAAACTCTCCCGTCTATGAAGAAAACCCCTTTGCCGTTTCAACCCCATCTGCCGAAGCGGCTTCACCTTCACCAGAATTGGTACCAAGGCGTTGTTTCGGAGCCCACAAAGGTGGCCTTCACCAGCCTGACGTCCTGAACCGGCTTGTCGCCTGATCCCGTTTCGGTGTTGGAAATAGCGGTGACGAGGTCGCAACCTTCGGTCACCTTGCCGAACACCGTGTGGACGCCGTCGAGCCAATTTGGACCGTTGCCGTTGTTGCTGTCTTCTGGAATCAGGAAGAACTGGCTGCCACCGGTGTTGGGGGCGCTGGTTTTCGCCATGGAGATGGTGCACACTTCGTGGAGCCGGCCGTTGTCGGCTTCGTCCGGAACGGTGTAGAGGGTCTCGGCGCATTCCGCCTCTGTGGCGCTGTTGCCGTTGCAGTAACCAAACCACTTGGCTGCATGGCCGCCGGTGCCGTCGCCGTTGGTGAAATCGCCTCCCTGAATCATGAAATCATCGATGACTCGGTGGAAGATGGTGTTGTCGTAGCGGCCCTGTTCAACGAGGAGTTTGAAGTTCTCAACGTGAACTGGGGCGTCGTCAGGATACAGTTCGATGGTGATGACCCCCGTTGAACCGCTGCCCCATGACATCTCGAGTTGGACGATGTCGGTGGTCGTATCGCTTTGGTTGGCGAGGTTGATGCCGGCAAGCACCAAAACGCCAGCAAGGAAGATGGCCACGATGCCGGCAGGCGTGGGCGTTCCGTCGTTGAGCAGTCGGGGGAAGGCCGTCTCGCTGATGCGCTTGTCCTGCATCTCGTTGAGCAGGTCGTTGTAGAGGCTGCCCGCCTTTTTGTCACGAGGGTTCTTTTTGGTGGCTTCACGAAGCAACGAGGCGGCCTTTCTGTAAGCACCTCGGTTGCTCCCGTTCTTTGCTTCAACCCAGGTGGCGTGTCCGGCCAAACGCAGCGTGGTGGCCTCCGAACCATCGGAGTCGATCTCTCGGAGGATCTTGAGCGCCGAATCGCCTTTTCCTTTGGCGATGGCCTTCTCCGCTTTGTCCCAAGCCGTTGACATTTTGTCGTCCGCCATGAATTGCCGAAGCAAAGTTTGGTTTTGAGCCCTGCCCTTCCAACCCCTGCCAACCGCACCTGCCGAATCAAGCAGAGGGAATGGGGGGGCAACATGTTGAAAGGGTGCATGCGAACCCCAACGCCTAAGGACGCACCCACCGTTCCTGAAAGAGGATGTTTCGTATGGGCACCATCATCAACGACTTTACCATCAACATCGCTACGGCAAACGGAACGGGGTCGCAATCCGCCAACCTCATCCTCTTGCAGTCGCTCTTTGACATGGGCGTTCCCGTCAGCGGAAAGAACCTCTTTCCGTCCAACATCTCGGGTCTCCCAACATGGTACATCGTTCGCCTCTCGGACAAAGGGTACCAAGCACCCGGTGACCGAACCCACATCCAAGTTCTCGTCAACCCAGCAACATGGGACGATGACCTCGCCGCCCTTGAACCGGGTTCCGTCGTCGTTTGGAACAGCGACACCAAAGGGAAGACCGTCGAACGAGACGACGTCGTGTCCTACCCGGTTCCCATGAGCTCCTTGGCCCGAAAGATCAACCCCAAAATCGCGAAACTCGTCACCAACATCATCTACGTTGGTGTTCTTGCTGAATTGCTTGGCATCGACCAAACCTGCTTGGAATCGGCGGTAGCGAAGCAGTTCAAAGGGAAGGCATCGGCCGTCGAACTCAACATCACGGCGCTTGGCCTGGGAAGGGATTACTGCAAAGAGGAATTGACCAAGAACGACCCCTACGCGGTCGAGGCTCGGGAAGTCACGAAACCTCAGTTTTTCATTGAAGGCAACGAAGCGGCAGCCCTCGGCGCCCATTACGGCGGTGTCCAACTCTTGGCCTGGTACCCCATTACACCCTCCTCATCCCTTGCTGAAGGCATCATCAACTACATCCCACGCCTGCGAACCGACGACGATGGAAAAGCCACGATGGCCGTCATTCAGGCTGAAGACGAGCTCGCTGCTGCCGGCATGGTGCTCGGTGCAGGTTGGGCCGGCGGACGCGGCATGACCGCAACCTCCGGGCCGGGCATCTCCTTGATGCAGGAATTCATCGGATTGGCGTACTTCGCCGAAGTCCCCTCGGTCTTCTGGGACGTGACTCGGGTCGGTCCGTCAACGGGGCTGCCAACCCGAACCCAACAATCCGACATCGCCATGCTCTACGAAGGCAGTCACGGTGACACCCAACACATCGTCCTCATTCCCGGAACGGTCGAAGAGTGCTTTGAATACGGCTGGCGTGCCTTTGACTACTCCGAACGCTTCCAAACGCCCGTCTTCGGCATGAGCGACCTCGATTTGGGGATGAACCGCTGGGCTTGCGAAGGCTTCACCTATCCCGATGAGCCCATGGACCGCGGAAAGGTTGTTCGTGAACAGGACGTGTTTGAGGCCTTCGAAACCTTCGGACGCTACCTTGACGTGGACGGCGATGGGATTCCTTACCGCACCCTTCCAGGTTCGGGCATGGCCCCCATCCTCTACCGGGGTACCGGCCACAACCCGATGGGCGTGTATTCGGAAAAACCCGAGGATTATTACAACCTCATGCAGCGTCTGCGAATGAAAATTGACGGTGCCCGTGACGCCCTCCCCGCACCCGTTTTGCGGGAAGAAGCGGAATGCGAAGTGGGGATTGTCTTCTTGGGAAGCATGGAAAATTCCATTCAGGAAATCGACGACATCCTCGAAGAAACCGGTCTGAAAGTCAGCCAGTGCCGTGTTCGCGCCCTCCCGTTCCACTCCGAAGTCGAAGCCTTTGTTCGCCGACACGAAACCGTCATCGTTCTCGAGATCAACCGGGACGGTCAACTCTACGGCATTCTGCGCCGAGAGCTGCCAAACGATTTGGTCACAAAGGTTCACTCCGTGGCGTACTCCGACGGCATGCCGCCGCGAGCTCGCATCTATGCCGAACGCATCCTAGCAACCCTTGAGGAGGTGAATCAATGAGCGAAAAGCCAGCACGAGCCATCAAACTCAACGTCATCAACGAGCCCAAGGACAGTTACACCGGCGGACCATCTTCGTTGTGCCCCGGCTGCGGCCACGACCAGATTTCAACCGTGATCATCAACGCTGCTTGGGAGAACGGCATCGAGCCTCATCGCATCGCAAAGATGTCCGGCATCGGTTGCTCTTCGAAAACACCGGCCTACTACCTCGGGCAATCCCATGGATTCAACACCGTTCACGGCCGAATGCCCTCCGTCACCACCGGAGCCTACGCCGTTAACAAGGACCTCCTCTACCTCGGAGTATCCGGTGATGGCGATTCTGCATCCATCGGGATCGGCCAATTGATTCACGCCATTCGCCGAAACATGGACATGGTCTACATCATCGAAAACAACGGCGTCTACGGCCTGACCAAGGGCCAGTATTCGGCGACCGCTGATGTCGGCTCAAAGAAGAAGAAGGGGCCTGCCAACGAAACACAACCCATTGACCTCTGTGCGCTGGCCATCAACCTCGGATGCACCTTCGTCGCCCGCTCGTTCTCGGGTTCGAAGAAACAACTGACCTCCTTGCTCAAAGCGGCGATGTCGCACAAAGGCTTCGCTCTCATTGACGTGATTTCACCGTGCGTGACCTTCAACAACAACGACGAATCCATGCGTTCCTACAGCTACGTCAAAGAAAACGAGGTCACCTTGCACATGGCGGACTACATCCCCCACTTCAACCCGGTCGAGGAAATCGAAGTCCCCGAAGGTCACTTCAAGGACATCACGCTCCATGACGGTTCGACCATTCGGCTCGAAACCATCTCGGAAGAGCACGACCCGGGCGATGCTATGGCGGCCCTTACCGCCCTCCACGGTGCAGAATCCGACGGAAATCACGTGACCGGCTTGCTTTATTTCGACGCCTCCAAGCCATCGCTTGCTGAAGACTTGGGCTTGGTGGACGAGGCGCTGCTCGATGTTCCCGACGAGGTCTTGCGTCCGAACCAAGCCTCCCTTGACGCCTTGAACGCCGAGTTTTTGGCTTGATGGGGGTTCTTACCATCCCCTTATAGGGGAGCAGGTCAAGATTCGGTGGTATGGTTGAACCCGTGACCACCGCGACCAGCCTCGGTCTTGGCTCCGCAGGTTTGTACATTTTTGGGCGCTATTGGAAGCGGCGCAGCACCCGTCTGAGAGCCCTTGCGCTCGCTGAGAAATACAGCACGACGACCCGTATTGGCGCCCATGAGGGCCGAATGCGTTTGCTGGTCAATTTGCCCCAAGTTGGCGAAGTACCGACCAACGAGCAAAGCGCGTGGCGAGAGCGTGAAGAGCGACGCAACCGGAACATCATGGAACTCGATCTCATCCACCACCATTCCGAAGGCGGCGCACCCAATGTAGATGAACAGGAGCCGAACGACGAGGAACGCCTGATGGAACTGGAAGCGCGTTCGACGTGGATTGAATCCAATGAACCCCCAATGAATCAACACGCTGCCCTGGTCGCAGAAGAACAACTCGGCAGCGGCGTTGTCGTTGCAGAGAACAGCGATGAAGAGCTCGAGGTGAACATCGACGAGCGCCTTGAGCGAGAAGGTGGCGCATCGGGAGTGGTTCAAATTTCGCTGGCCTGGGACGATTTCAACGATTTGGATTTGCACGTATTTTGTCCATCGGGTGAGCGGATCTACTTCAACAACAAAAAAAGCGAGTGCGGCGGAGATTTGGACGTCGATATGAACGTTCGACCGGTCTCCAACACGCCGGTGGAAAACGTGGTGTGGAAGGAACAAGCCCCGTTGGGCCCGTACAAAATCGGTGTCCACTTCTACAAACATCACAAGAAGCGACGAACGAAGCGAACCTGCTCCTACCGCCTTCGCGTCGTCACGCACGGACGAAGCAAAGAGTACATCGGGAAAATCAAGTACGGCGAGGCCATGCAAATGGTGACCTCCTTCTCGCTTGAAGAGGCCCCCTAATCGAGATGGTTTGAGGCCGCCAACTGAGCGGCGCCCAACGGTCCAGCATCATCGCCCAGCGTGGCCTTCACCAGTTCGGCACGGGAGTTCAGCAATGGGGCGATGGTGGACCAGTGTTCGGTAATCCCTCCGCTGACAACGATGAGGTCGGGTCGAAGACGGTCCTCGAGGAAGGTAAGCCCCTCCTGAAAGCGCTCAGACCACGCCTCGAGCGTAAGGTTCTCGACCTGACGAACTCGCCCGGACAGGTGCTCTTCAAGCACCCCCCCACGGGTGGGATGGGGCAGCCGTCCGTATTCTAAATTGGGCACCAAAACCCCGTTCTGATGGACGGTGGTTCCAAGCCCCGTACCCACCGTGAGGGTCAACACGCAAGCATGATCGCCGTGGCTTGCACCAAAGCGTCGCT
>Ga0222715_10002307_pt1 | contig 17606 bp, 11 predicted proteins | sample C33_9DmetaG_FD_165056 | JGI IMG/M metagenome (GOLD analysis project Ga0222715, IMG submission 165056) | Estuarine water microbial communities from San Francisco Bay, California, United States - C33_9D | ecosystem: Environmental > Aquatic > Marine > Unclassified | place: USA: California... | reverse complement strand
ATTTTAGGGCGTTGGATGCGCATGTTTACTATCCCTAACCAATCATCCGTCGCCAAAGCCTTTTTAGAATTTGATGAGGCAGGACGCATGAAATCTTCTCCTTATTACAACCGCATCGTTGATGTGATGGAAGAATTGATGAAATTTACCTTGTTGCTTCGCGATAACAAAGACTATTTAGTGGATCGTTACTCTGAGCGCGTAGAAACTGCCGAACAAGTCAGTCAACGAGTCAATCAAGCATCAACGGGAGACACTAAGTAATGGGATTATTCGAACGTTATTTATCAGTATGGGTAGGTTTGGCGATTTTGCTAGGTATTGGTCTGGGGTATATCGCTCCTGATGCGTTTGCTGTGATTGCCGAGTGGGAATACGCCCATGTAAACATTGTCATAGCAGTCCTAATTTGGTTAATGATTTATCCAATGATGGTGCAAATTGATTTTACCTCAATCAAAGATATTGGCAAAAAGCCGCAAGGGCTGGTGTTAACATTAGTCATTAACTGGTTGATTAAACCCTTTTCAATGGCTTTGCTAGGTTGGTTGTTTTTTAAAGTATTATTTGCACCTTGGGTCGACCCACAAACCGCAAGTGAATATATCGCGGGTATGATTTTATTAGGCGTGGCACCTTGTACTGCAATGGTATTTGTGTGGAGCCAGATGACCAAAGGTGATGCTAACTATACCTTAGTTCAAGTATCGATTAACGATGTCATCATGATCTTTGCGTTTGCGCCAATTGCCGGTTTGTTACTGGGGATGACAGATATAACCGTGCCGTGGGATACCTTGGTATTATCGGTAGTATTGTATGTGTTGATCCCATTATTAGCAGGTGTGGTGACCCGTAAACAACTCAATTGTAATGGTGATGAATCCAAATTAAATCAATTATTAACGACGCTCAAACCCTGGTCGATTATTGGTTTATTATCAACTGTTGTGTTGTTGTTTGGCTTTCAAGCGCACACTATTTTAGCCAACCCAGAAGCGATAGTATTGATTGCTATTCCTCTATTGATTCAAACCTACGGGATTTTCTTTATTGCCTATTATGCGGCTAAAAGAATGAAGTTAGCGCACAATATAGCTGCGCCAGCGTGCATGATCGGCACGTCTAATTTCTTTGAACTTGCGGTTGCCGTTGCGATATCTTTGTTTGGCCTTCACTCAGGTGCAGCCTTAGCGACAGTGGTAGGGGTGTTAGTAGAAGTGCCTGTCATGTTGTCACTCGTGTGGTTCGCTAATCGGACTAAACATTGGTTTGATTAATAGCAATACATCCTTTTCCGACTATCTTTATAGGTTGCTGTTTTATAATAAAAAGTACGCAAGGGAGTGCGTAGGCAAAGGATATTCGTGAAATTACACCAACACATTTGCATTAATTTGCGCAGTGGGATTACCTGTTTCTTTGTATCGGTGGTCTGAGATTGGTTTTCAGCCTATTTTCATTCATCATATTGTCTTAAGTTTAATTGTATTTGCAGCTGCATTATGCAAAAAACGCGTAAAAGCGTTACACCTCATTATTATGGTCGTCATCATTACCTTGGGCTATATGTTTACCCACAACATCATCCAATATCACGTTGACCCTAGTATTTATGCGTACATGCCTTCTGCATGGGCTAAACGAAATAATAGTTTGGTTGCCATGTTATTTATTGATGTGAATAAATTTAAACTCATCAACGATGTTCACGGGCATGCTGTCGGCGACCAAACCTTGGTCGATATTGCGACTAATTTGAAGGCACAACTGCGTGAATACGATTATGCGATCCGTGTAGGCGGAGATGAGTTTATAATATTATTAAATGATGTCACCTCATCAGAGCAAGTACTTGAAATCACTGATCGCTTAGTGCAGCAATTAGAAATAAAATCGGCTCTGACCCCATTTATTACACCTAAAATTAGTATGGGGATTGCCATTTATCCGCAAGATGGCAGACTTTTAATGAGTTAAAACAGCAAGCCGATAGTGCCATGTATCAGGCGAAAGAAGATGAATTATTAAAAATTTGCATAAATAATAAAAAAGTTTGAACTAACTTCAAAACCCTCAGTCTATTAAGGTGTATGTGTTTTATAGTGTGTTCCTATGTAAGTTAGCCCTGATTATTTCAGGGCTTTTTTTTGGTCAAAAAAACCTTCCTAAAACCGAGTAAGTAATTGTAGCTAGTACTCTTCTAATTGGGCAGTGGCAGCAGCCATACTCTAGTCTTTAGCTGGCATAGCGAGTCCCTCAGCATAAACAAAATCGATATCTTGTAAGCCTAAAAATGCAAAGAAGTCACGTAGATAAGTAGTCTGGGTATCCAGCGGAGTGCCTTGATAGATGCTGCCTCTAGCTGCCACTACGATCACTTTTTTATTTTTTAATAAACCGACCGGGCCTTCAGCGGTATATTGAAAAGTAACTCCCGCTCTGGCGATTCGGTCGACCCAAGCTTTAAACGTCGAAGGCACGCCAAAATTATACATCGGCATCCCAAGTACGATGGTATCTGCAGCCAGTACTTGTTCGATATAGGAATCGGAAATCTGTGCTAACGCTTTTTGTTCTGGGCTTCTGTCATTTGCATCTGTCATCCACGCTTGCATTTCAGCACCGCTTAAATGGGAGATAGCTCCTGCGTAGAGATTAACTGTGTGTACATTCGACTGGTATTTGGCAGATAAATGTTGCGCAAGGTGCTTGGTTAACTTTGCCGAGTTTCCTTGCTCCGCGTTTAATGATGAATTTATTATTAATACATTTTTCATGTTTGCTACCTAATGGCTAAGAATAATTAATTGATACAGTAGACTTTAGGTAATTACTAAATAGAATTAAAGCACAATAAATGCTACTAAACATTCGATTTTATAGAAAGTAAATGTACCATTGGATTAATCTAGATCAACCTTTCATGCTGATGAGATGACTATACTTTTAATAGGTAACTTACGTCATAAAGGTAACGATTATGCATGCTTCAACCGTTTCTGATGCTAGTTTAATTAAAGGACTTAAAATCGCAATGGCTACTGGCATTTGCTTGATTTTACTAGGTGTGTATTTTCACAACTTTAGTGAAACGATTGAAGCAATGGGCGTGACGGGCATTATTATTTCGGCTTGTTGTGTGGCGATTGGTATGATTTTATCTATTCCCACTAAAATGTATTTAACTTTTTTATTAGTTAAGCGTGAAGCGGATATACATCAGAGCCCCGATCTTAAATGAACACAGGTCTGCGCGCAGGACTGACCATTAATTTGTATTTCAAAGCGGTGCTCGCCGGGATAATAAGTTCTGGTCGTCACAGGTTTAAATGAATGTTGTTTGTATAATGTCTCCGTCGCGCCTGGTGGTATTTGCAGTTGTTTCCATTTAAATACTTTTGGACTAGTGCTGCCATTGGCTTTTTGATGGTACACCACATAATCCACCAATAGCGCTTGGGTAGATTTTGTTGGGTTGTGAATCACGCATTCGAGCTGCACACTCCCCCCCATTTTGATTACTCCCTTTACCAACGTAAATGTGACATCGACCTCGGCATCAGCATAACCAAATATCGCTAATGTAGAACGATTTCCTTGTTTGATGAGAGTGCGACATGCATGTTTTACTAATTTAGCAAGCTGTGGCGAACTGGGCATTTCATTGAGCCATCGCTGGGCAATGCCATTGACTACATCAGGGTGGTCTTTGGCGATATCATTGAGGTGATTGGATACGGATAATCTGACATACTCCTCAGGATCGTTTTTTAATTGTTCCAAAAAAATGAGTGTAGGTGTTGGATCAAGCACTTGTGCTTGCAAACGGATCCCCCATGGTAGACGCGGACGGGAGCCTTCACTGACCAGTCTACGCACATGTTTATCCGAGTCGAAAACCCATTGTTGTAACACTGCAAAAGTTTGTTCAGGCATAGAAGCGATAAATGGACGAATTGCAAACTCAGCAGAGAAACGCTTAGTCATTGCGTGCAGTGCTTCCATGCTCAATGCAAAATTTTCAGGGATAGTTTCGTTAGTGCCGTGTAGTGCAATATAATCTGCGCAAGGCATAATCAACCAGCTACCAATGCCTTCCTCTGAAGCCAGATTATTTGTCCAACCAGAAGAATCAGTATCAATGTCATGAACTGGAGCAAGGGCTGCGATTAATATTTTTGTGGCGTGCTTGAAATCGCTAGGCAAGGTATCATCTAGCGCACTGACAATTTGATTGGAACGTGCCTTCATTTCTAAACGAGATAAATCATATGATGCTAACGCGATAAATCGAGGTTGGTCAAAATTAGACCAAACCTGAGAAATTGCCTGCCCCATATGCGCAATCGACGAAGGATTAAACACATCTTTAAATAATGTCGTCACATGAACCCTTTGATTATTACCAAAAATAATTATTTGGTTAGAATTTTGCACTTCAGATACCCTTAGACCATAGCATTGTGCGTGCAAAAAAAGTATCATACGCGCAATATTTTTATTTAAGGCTTCTCATGAAAGAATTATCGGATATTGGTTTAGTTGGTTTGGCCGTGATGGGAGAAAATCTCATCCTAAATATGGCCTCCAAAGGCTTTACTGTCACGGCGTTTAACCGCAGTTATGACAAAGTTGAGAAATTTCTCAATGGTCGTGCGCAAGGTGAAAGTATTCGCGGTGCTAAAGATATTCCTGAGCTAGTCGCATCGTTATCCAGCCCTCGCAAAATTATGTTGATGGTGAAAGCGGGTCAGCCAGTGGATGATTTCATTGAGCAGTTGATTCCTCATTTAGATGCCGGCGACATTATCATTGATGGCGGTAATACCCATTACCCAGATTCAAATCGCCGTACTGCATATCTAGCTGAAAAAGGCTTGCATTACATTGGTACTGGTGTATCTGGTGGTGAAGAGGGCGCATTAAAAGGCCCATCAATCATGCCTGGCGGTGCAAGAGCTGCATGGCCTCACGTAAAAGATATTTTTCAGTCAATCTCTGCAAAAGTAGCAGATGAAAATGGTGAAATGACCGTACCTTGTTGTGATTGGGTCGGTGATGACGGTGCTGGGCATTTTGTAAAAATGGTCCACAACGGTATCGAATACGGCGACATGCAATTGATTTGTGAGGCGTATCATATTTTACATGATTTAATTGGCCTAAATGCCGATGAAATCGGTGATGTGTTTGCAGAGTGGAGCAAAACAGAACTAGACAGTTATTTAGTGGATATTTCGATTGATATCTTCCGTTACAAGGATACCGACGGTGCACCATTAATTGAAAAGATCCTAGATACAGCCGGTCAAAAAGGTACAGGTAAATGGACTGGAGTTACCGCTCTAGAGTTAGGTGTGCCTTTGACATTGATCACTGAATCAGTGTTTGCACGTTGTATTTCAGCTCAGAAAGACGCACGTGTGCATGCATCGTCCATTTTAACCGGTCCAAGTGTTCCTGAGTTTGTTGGTGACAAGACACAGTTTATCGAAGCACTTCGCCAAGCACTGTTAATGGCGAAAATGATCTCTTATGCGCAAGGTTATGATTTGATGACCGAAGCGGCGAAAGAGTTTGGCTGGGAGTTAAACTACGGTGGCATCGCATTAATGTGGCGTGGTGGTTGTATCATCCGTTCGGCTTTTTTAGATAACATCAAAACGGCTTACGATAACAATCCACAGTTATCTAACTTGTTACTTGACCCTTATTTTAGCAACACGGTTGTCAATGCTCAGTCGGGTATTCGTAAAGTTATAGGTAATGCAACAATCGCTGGTATTCCTGTGCCATGTTTAAGTGCCGCGTTAACGTATTTTGATAGCTTAAGAACTGCTCGTTTGCCAGCTAATTTATTACAAGCACAACGCGACTATTTCGGTGCCCATACTTATGAGCGTTTAGACGGTCCTCGTGGCGAGTTCCATCACACTAATTGGACTGGTCGCGGTGGTGATACCGCATCAACGACTTATGATGTGTAAAAACGCTTTTTAATACTATTTTTTACATCTTCAAGCATGTAAATGTTAAATTAAAGGTCACTGCAGTTATTGAGTGACCTTTTTTGTTCCTAGTCTAAACATCATTTTCAATGCAAACAGTAAAATGTGCCCCTTCCACTAAAACCCTGATGCATCAGGCATCTAAATGAGTAATTAATCCTTTACACTTTCACATATCGGACATTAGCGAAGATTGTTTATCGCATAGATTACGGTTATATTTAGGATTAGTTACTTTTTTTTAACAAAACGTTGATATTTTTTGTTAATTATTTATACTGGCTATGGAAGCGCTTACATTTACGTTTCTATTTTTTGGAAAATAGATGTAAGCGCTTACATTAACTAAGCACGTTTTTCTTAATAGGGTTGAACACATGAAAAACAAAATGACAAAATTCACCAAATTAGGTGCAGTACTGTCTGTACTGACGTTGACTGCCTGTGGCGGTGGAACGGAAACCAAAACGAATCTAAATGCAGTCGATCCTGCCGCACCAGTTGATGACTGGCGTCTGGTATGGAGTGACGAATTTGATGGTACTGCAATTAACACCAATAATTGGACTCACGAAGTCAATTGTAACGGTGGCGGCAACCAAGAGAAGCAATGTTACACCGACACTGCAGATAACTCATTTGTCAGTGACGGGTTGCTTACTATCGTAGCTAAGCCTGCGGCAGACGGGGCCGCTCAACCTTACACGTCAGCGCGTATGACAACTCAAAACAAAATGGATTTTCAATACGGTCGTGTTGAAATGCGAGCTAAATTACCAAAAGGACAAGGTGCGTGGCCTGCTTTTTGGATGATGCCAACTGATTCTGTCTATGGTGGCTGGCCTAAGTCGGGTGAAATCGACATTATGGAAGCCGTCAATTTAGGTACGCAGCGTGCTGATGGTACCGAAGAAACTAATATTTATGGTACGTTGCACTATGGTGCAGGGCCGGCTAGTGACTTTACTGGTGCGTCTCATACTGTGCCTACTAATCCAGGAGATGATTTTCACACTTATGCTATTGAATGGCAAGAAGGTGAGATCCGTTGGTATATGGATGGCTATTTATATGCCACACAACGTCAATCGCAACTGCGTTTAAGTGGTTCTGGCGATATTTTGGGGTTAACTCATCGTGGTTGGTATGCCGAGTTATATGATGTAGCAACCGGGCAATTAGGTACTGATTGGTCTGCTGCACCGTTTGATCAAGACTTTTTTATGATCCTTAACGTTGCTGTTGGTGGCAACTGGCCGGAATCAGTCAACGAAGGTGGTGTTGATGCCAGCGCATTTACTGACGGTCAAACACTTGAAGTCGATTATGTTCGAGTATATAAGTGTTCGGCAGATTCACTCACTGGACGTGGTTGTGAAACAACTGCCCAAGGTTATGATACATCAGTAGCTGATGGTGGTAAGTTAGTAGACGGCCGTGCGCCAAGTCCTAGCTTAAATCCAGGTGCTGCAACGCCATTAACGATTTTTGACGATACGGTTGATATTAACTGGGTCGCATGGGATTGTTGTGGTGGTTCAACACCAGGTCTAGTTGCTGATGATGCTGATCGTGGTGATGTCTACGAATTTACCGTAGAAAATGGCAACGATGGTACTGTGTTTGGTTTTATTTCACGTACATTATTCCTTTCTGCTGATCCTACTTCGCCTTCGAGAGCAACTCCACACAATGCCTTAGGTATGATTGCTGACGGCTATGTTACCTTTGATTTAAAGGTAACCACGCCTCCATCTGATCCTGATTCTGCTTGGGAATTCAAAATCGAAGCTGATGAAGCGGCTGGTGGTGACTGGTCAACACCAATTACTGCTTATGGCGATGCGCCTGTAACAGGTGAGTGGTCTACCTATCAAATTCCTTTGCAAGATATTGCTGATGGTGGCGTAGATTTAACATTGTTAGACGTTATTATGGTATTTCCTACATGGATGACGGGTGACGGTGCAGTATTCCGTTTAGATAATGTGGCTATTGAACAACCTGAATCTTCAGGTGGTGGTGCACCAGCAATTAACGACCCATTGTTTGCTAGTGGTGAACTTACCTCTGGTTGGTCATTGTGGGATTGTTGTGGTGGTACTACTCCAGCTGTGGTTGCTGATGATGCAGAGCGTGGTAACGTTGTTGAATTCTCTATTGCAGATAATAACGGCACAGTATTAGGCTTTAACAGCCGTAATGAAATCGGCAGTAATACTGCGGACTCTCCGTATGATGCGACTGCGTTACTTGCAGATGGTGTTTTGAGCTTTGACTTTAAAGCAGTTTCAAATCCTGCTGATCCAGATTCTACATGGTTAATCAAAGTGGAAGGCGCAAACTTAGCGACTCCAGCATTACAAGTCCCTCTTGCAAATGGTAATGGCGGTACAGCTCCTGTTGCCGGTGAGTGGGCAACATACGAGTTCCCTATTGCAGACATTTTGGATGCGGGTGTGGATATAACAGCCATTGATGTGATCATGATTTTCCCTGCTTGGCAAACTGGTGCTGGCGCGGTGTATCGTGTCGATAACCTTGAGTTTAAACGCGATGGTTCGGCAGGTCCTGCTCCTATTGCGCTTGATCCTTTATTTGAAAACGGTGCAGTAACTGCTGGTTGGTCATTATGGGATTGCTGTGGCGGGTCTACTCCAGCTTTAGTTGGCGATACTGCAGAGCGTGGTAATGTGGTTGAGTTTTCAATTGCAGATAACAACGGCACGGTATTGGGCTTTAACAGTCGTAATGAGATTGGTAGTAACACTGCTGATTCACCTTATGATGCAACCAGCATTATTGCAAACGGTGTATTAACCCTAGATTTTAAAGCGGTAGCACAACCTGCTGATCCAGATTCTACATGGTTAATCAAAGTAGAAGGGGCGAATTTAGCAACCCCAGCACTGCAAGTGCCATTAGCTAATGGTAATGGCGGTATAGCTCCTGTTACTGGTGAATGGGCAACATATCAGTTCCCAATTGCAGATATTTTAGATGCAGGTGTAGATGTTTCAGCTATCGATGTAGTGATGATCTTCCCAGCATGGCAAACAGGCGCAGGCGCGGTTTACCGTGTTGATAACTTAGGTTTTGCCGCTGCAGCGGGCGCTGTTTCAGGTGGTGGCTCAGAAACGCCAACAGATGGCGGCACTGATGGTGGTTCAGAAGGCGGTGAAACACCAACACCAGAAGAGCCTGAAGTTGAAGTATTTGCTATTGGTCAAGAAATCATTGTCGATGGTGGGTTTGATACTACAGATAGCTCTGCATGGACTTCTGGTGTAGTAGTGGTTGAAGGCAGTAATAATGTCTTGTTAGCGGAGGTGTCTAGTGCAGGCGACCCATGGTCGGTCAATGTAAGCCAAGTGCTCACTGTTGATCCTGCAACAAACTATGTCATGACTTTCAAAGCTAAGGCGACAGAGGCTCGAAACATTATTGCTGGTATTGGTCAAAATGCGTCGCCTTATTATTCAAACACTGAAGTTGTAGCACTTACTACTGAATGGCAAACGTATACATTGCATTTAACATCTGTGGATACGACAACCGGTGAAACATTTGGTGATGCTAATAGTCGTGTGCTCTTTGATTTAGGAGCTGAAGTTGGTGATGTAACACTTGATGATGTAACTTTATCTAAATCGCCGCAGCTTGTTGTTGATAGTCAATTCAATAATGGTATTACCTATTGGAATGCTGGCACAGTTGTTACGGAAGCCGACAATAATATTTATTTCGCTGAAGTGACAGCTGCAGGTGATCCTTGGTCTGTTAATTTAAGTCAAGTGCTTAGCTTAAAAGAGGGTAAATCTTACTCAATGAGTTTTCGAGCGAAAGCATCTGAAGCAAGAGATATTATTGCTGGTATAGGCTTAAATGCTGCGCCCTATCATTCATCAACTGAAATAGTTGCATTAACCACTGAATGGCAAACATTCACATATACTTTTGTCGCAAATGATGACACAACAGGTACGCCATATGGTGGTGATAATAGTCGTGTGTTATTTGATATGGGTGCTGCAGTAGGTAATGTTTCATTAGATGATATTACAGTGACCGAACTATCAGGTGAGCTGATTGTTAATCGCGATTTCAATGCTGGTACAGATAATTGGAGCGGTGGTGCTACTGTTACCGAGGGTGACAACACTTATTACCAAGCTAATGTCGCTTCTGCCGGTGATCCATGGGCTGTAAATTTAAGTCAAGTACTTACGCTTGAATCTTCAGCTCAATATGTTTTCACTTTTAAAGCAAAAGGTGAAGAGGGTAGAACGATAATTGCAGGTATCGGTTTAAATGCCGCACCATATCACTCGTCTACTGCGATAGTAACATTGACTGAAGAATGGACGACTTATACATATTTACTTGCAACCATTGATGACACAACTGCTACACCATATGGTGGTGATAATAGTCGAGTGTTATTTGATATGGGCGCAGATGTAGGAGAAGTTTCTCTAGACGATATAAGTGTAATGCCTTATGACGCTTACGATCAACTTGTGACAAATTCTGATTTTGCTGCAGCAGAAGGTTGGACTGGGGCTGTCTTAGTTGATGAAGCAGATAATTCAATTTTTCAAGTTGATGTGACTGCGGCGGGCGATCCATGGGCTGTAAATTTGAGCCAGGTATTGACATTAATTCCTGAAACAGAATATGTGTTGAGCTTTAAAGCAAAATCTTCTGTAGAACGAGATATGATCGCAGGTATTGGGCAAAATGCGGCTCCATACTATTCGTCTACGAATACAGTTAATTTAACCACTGAATGGCAAACATTTACCTACACCTTAAACACGGTTGATAACACAACCGGTAATCCATATGGTGACGACAATAGTCGTGTACTATTTGATATGGGAGCTGCTGTAGGTATGGTTTCTATTGATGATGTGAAATTGTTACTGAAAAAATAGGCATAGTCCCGGGAGGTGGTGAATTCGTTTCCCGGGTGTTAGTTTGCAATCATAAAAAAGTAGAATTAATATGAAAAAAAATAATTTTAGAAAAACACAGCTTGCAGCAACTATGTCAATGTTGTTAGGAAGCGCTTCGCTTGCACTACCTGCTGTAGCGCAAGATGCTACTGCTGATGACGTTGAAGTCATTTCAGTTAAAGGTATTCGTGGTAGCTTGATTAGTTCAAGTGCGGTAAAGCGTGATGCTTCAGGGGTGGTTGACGCCATCTCTGCAGAGGAAATGGGTAAATTCCCAGACACAAACTTAGCCGAATCATTACAGCGTATTACCGGTGTGTCCGTATCACGTGCTAATGGTGAAGGGAGCCAAATCACTGTGCGTGGTTTCGGTCCTGATTTTAACTTAATTACATTAAACGGTCGCCAAATGCCAGGGGCGGGTTTTACCCGTTCTTATGACTTAGCGAACCTATCATCAGAAGGCGTTAGTGCGTTAGAAGTCTATAAGACTGCGCGTGCCGACTTACCTTCAGGTGGGTTAGGTGCAACCGTTAACATTATCACGACTAAACCATTAAACAGTCCAGGTCAGAAATTCTCAGTTTCTGCTAAAGGAATGTACGATACGTCAAATGAGGTGGGTGATGATGTCACTCCTGAATTTGCAGCTATTTACAGTAATACGTTTGCTGATGATAAATTTGGTGTAGCAGTTTCTTTCTCTCATCAAGAGCGAAGCTTTCAACAACAAAGCTCCACAATTGATGGTTGGCAAGCAGATGTAGGTTTACCTGGTTCACCTTCTAGTGCGATTGATAATCGTGCAACGGACGCCGACGGCAATCCTTTAGCTATGTTCACGCAAACTGCGATGAATGCAGAAACGGGGTTGAATGAGTTAACACAGGTTGCGCCTCATTTCTTCCCACGTAACTTAGGTTATAACGTGGCGGATTTTCAACGTGAGCGTACTAATGGTCAGTTAACCTTACAGTTTGCACCAACAGATAACTTGGTTGCGACACTTGATTATACAATGTCAGAAGCAATTACAGCCTCTGATTCAACCGCGTTTGGTGTGTGGTTTAACTACGGCGGTAACATCGATTCATATGAATTAGATAGTAATGGTACGGTTTCACAGTTTAATGAAACAGCAAATGATTACGCCCATACTGTTCGTCGCGGTGTCAATGAAGTTAAAGCTGAATCAATTGGTTTCAATCTCGAGTGGGAAATGAATGACGCTTGGTCTTTTGAAGTGGATTATCACAATTCTACCAATGAGTTTGATGATGGTGCGGATGCTGGAACTGGTAACAATGGTTTTATCATCCTTGCACCGAATAATCTAGATTCAAAAACTTACTCGTATGATGTTGGTCAAGAAATTCCACAAATGCAGTTGTATTGGCCAAATAATGCGCTTGAAGCTGCACCTGGTGACTTTGACTCACAATTTGCTCAGTTCTTCCATAATCCTGGAAAAGCTGAAGTTGATCAGTTACAAATCGATGCAGAGTTTTTACCTGATTTTGATTTACCTATTACTCGAATTAACTTTGGTGTTGCTTACACTGATCAGTTACTCGGCGGTAAGTCAGGGTTCTCTGGTAACCAAGGCGTCGTCGGTTATGATGGTGTGCAGGCAATTTTACCTGATAGCATGTTTACCCGTAATAACACTGGTGACTTCTTAGATGCGTTTGCTGGTGGTGGTGCTAATTTGGCAACAGATTATTACTATACATATAGCTATGATGAAGCACTTACTCGTCATCTAGCGTATTATCCAGAAGATGTATTTGCAGTAGACGCTTATGCTAATGGCATAACGGGTGAGTCTTATGTACAAGAAGAAACACTAAGTGCTTATGTATCAACTTCACTTGAATTTGATATAAAAGATGAATATCCAGCTCAGTTGAATATTGGTTTACGTTATGAAGAAACCGATGTTACTTCTACTGTACGTCAACGTGTTCCTATCTCGGTTGTGCAACAGTCATCTACTGAGTGGATTACCAGGTTCAATGATTTAGATGCAAGCTTTAATGTACAAACCGGAGCACATGATTTATTACTTCCGAATATCGATTTTAAAGTCGATTTAACTGATGACGTCGTTGCCCGTGCATCTTGGGGTAAAACAGTCTCTCGTGCTCCATTAGGTAACCTTGCTGGTGTGTTAAGTCTTTCCGCTAACCCTAAACCTGGTTCACGAACCGGTGGTAACGGAAATCCTAATCTACAACCTTTTGAGTCAACTAACTTTGATTTGTCAGTCGAATATTATTACGACGAAGGCAGCTATGCTGCGATTGGTTATTTCAAAAAAGATGTTAAAAACTTCATTAGTTTTGCGACGACCACAGAAACCTATGACGGTTTATTTGATGTAATCGGCAGTGATCGTTACAACGCTGCAATATCGACATTACAATCAAATGGCATCGCAGATCCAGAAGTAGGCCAAATCTACGACCAAATCATCGCCACTGGTGGTGCAGGTGTTGATGGTACCGAAATTACTGGTTTAGCGGGTGACCCATTAGTTGAATGGTTAGTGTCTATTCCAACTAATACTGACGCAAAAGCAGTTGATGGTTTTGAAGTAGCCGCTCAACATTTGATTGGTGATACAGGCTTCGGTCTTGGTGCTAATGCTACGTTTGTTGATGGTGATGTTGAATTTGATGTGTTTAGCATGGATCCTCAGGCACCGCTGGTTGGTTTGAGTGACTCAGCTAACTTCCAAGCTTTCTATGAGAAAGATGGATTGTCGGTAAAAGTGACTTACGCATGGCGTGATTCTTATCTGTTAGGCGTAGGCCAATCAGGTGGTTCTGGTGATGCGCCTCCTCAGTTTGCCCGTGAATTCGGTCAGTGGGACATGAGTATTAACTATGACATTAACGAGAATGTTACCGTATTCTTCGAAGGTGTGAACCTTAACGATGAAACCGAACAAGCATACGGTCGTTTTGAAGAGCAGTTCTTAAATGCTCGTCAATATGGTCCACGTTACTTGTTAGGTGTGCGTCTTAAGTCACTATAAGTGTAAACTAGTATAAAGCCGCTAATCTTGTTAGCGGCTTTTCTTTTTCTGTCATTCGAGTTATGTTGCTGTATGTGGATTTACATGGCTATGAGTCGCATGACACAAGCGGAAATAAGGGTTTAATAATATGTCACAAGAAATTAAACATATCGTGATTGTTGGCGGTGGTACTGCCGGTTGGATAACGGCAGGTGTGATTGCTGCAGATCATTTATCCCATACTCCTGAAGGGTTGAAAGTCACCTTAATTGAATCACCTGATGTGCCTATTATTGGCGTGGGTGAGGGGACTTGGCCGACCATGCGTGGGACTTTACGCAAGATGGGGATAAGTGAAACAGAGTTTTTCCGTGAATGTGATGCGTCTTTTAAGCAAGGCGCTAAATTTGCAAAATGGGTGACCGGTGCTCAGGATGATTATTATTACCACCCATTAGTATTACCTGAAGGCTATGCTGAAATTAACCTTGCTCCTTACTGGCATGAACATTTGTCGAATGTGCCATTTGCCGATGCAGTGTCTTTTCAAGGGCATTTATGTGAACAGCACTTAGCGCCAAAACAAAATACCACCCCAGAATATGCCCACGTTGCAAACTATGCGTATCATCTCGATGCGGGTAAGTTTTCGACCTTATTACAGCGTCACTGCACCACTAAACTCGGGGTTAACCACATCCTTGATCATGTGACTGGCATTATCAGTGCTGAAAACGGTGATATTGCCGCATTGCAGACTGCTAATAGTGGTGAATTAGAAGCAGACTTGTTTATTGACTGTACTGGCTTTAAATCTTTGTTATTGGGTGAGCACTACGGTGTTGAATTTGTGGATAAAAAACACATTTTATTTAACGATTCGGCTCTAGCGACGCATGTTCCGTATGAGTCAGACAATGACCCCATCGCCTCTCATACGATTTCCACTGGCCAGAAAAATGGTTGGGTATGGGATATTGGCCTGCCTACGCGTCGTGGTGTTGGCCATGTGTATTCTTCCGCCCATACGAACGACGCCGAAGCTGAGCTTGAGCTACGCAATTATATTCGTGAGTCAATTGGTGACAAAGCGGATGAATTAAGCATTCGTAAAATAGATATTCGCCCAGGACACCGTGAAAAATTTTGGCATAAAAATGTCGTTGCAGTCGGCTTATCAGCAGGATTTTTAGAGCCATTAGAAGCCTCGGCATTGGTATTAGTTGAACTCTCTGCACAAATGATATCAGAGCAATTACCGGCAACACGCCCATTAATGGATGTGGTCGCAAAGCGCTTTAACGATAAGTTTTTGTATCGCTGGGATCGGATAATCGATTTCTTAAAATTACATTATATTCTTACCAAACGTACGGATACCCAATACTGGATTGATCATTGCCATCCCGATAGTATTCCTGAACATTTACAGGAAATGATGGCTTTATGGGAGTATCATAGCCCGTGGCATCAAGATTTTACTCAGACCGATGAGGTGTTTCCGTCAGCGAGTTACCAATACGTATTATACGGAATGGGCTTTGCTACAAAAGCTAAGCCGACCCAAACACGAGCGGATTCACAAGCACAAAAAGCGCAACAAGCGTTTATGCGCAATCAACAACTAACCGCTAAATTAGTAAAAGGCTTGAGTACTAACCGTGAACTGATAAATACGATCCGCGATTACGGCTTACCGGCTAGTTAACGCTTAACACGAAAATTATTACCATATTACCAAGAGTGCAGTTTATTCCATGGCAAACCATCAATTATTAGATAACGTGACACACAAAGACACCAAAGTGAACCGTGCCTTTCATCCGCAATTCGGCGACAACGATTCTTACGCACAAGTGTTTGTGCAAGAACTGCGTTTAGCACAAGTTGACTACCCGATATTTTTTCGCAAAAACTCACAAACTGATAAGTTTGAAATGATTGCGATGTTTGGTTTTACCGAACAAGAAAACTTATTCCTAGATGTCGCTGGCTGGCATGCTAGCTATGTACCTATGAGTATTCGTCGTCGTCCTTTTTTAATTGGTTTTCAAGAGCAACTCATTGATGGCGTACCCCAAGAAAATGTCGTAGTGCATATCGATATGGATAGCCCTCGCGTAAGTGCCACGACAGGTGAGCCGATTTTCTTACCACAAGGTGGGCAAAGCGAGTATTTGGTTGAAATCAGTGAAGTTTTAGGTGGCGTTCATAATGGCCACAGTGATAATGCACAATTTATTGATGCGTTAAATGCCTTATCTCTGATTGAGTCTGTAGAAATAAAAGTGGAACTGGACGATGGTTCCAAAAACGAATTACAAGGCCTTTACACTATTAATGAAGAGGCCTTATTAACCCTAGATAATTTAGATTTCTTAAGTCTAAATGGCAAAGGCTATGTTGAAGCTATTTATATGATCTTGGCATCAACGGGCAATTTAAGCCATTTAATTAAACGTAAAAATGCGACATTAGGCCGATAAATCTGATGCACTTTGGTCAGCCTATTCGCGAAATTACAGCGGCAACACCTGCTCATCTTACTCATGCTTTGTTAGCGGGGAATGAGCCGGTTGTACTGCGTGGTTTGGTAAATGATTGGCCGGTCACTCAATGTGACAGCGACAGCGAGTTAGCACAGTATTTATTGCAGTTTGCTCAACCCGTTTCTTTGTATGCAATGGTGGCAGCGCCAGAACAACGCGGCCGTTACTTTTACAATGCAGATATGACTGGGTTTAACTTTACCCGTCAGCGGATGCCCTTAGCTGAAGTCTTAGAGCAGATATTAGCGGCAGATGGTACTGGGTATTATGTCGGTTCTACTGCGATTGATGCCGCGTTACCTGGATTTCGTAGTGCCAACGCATTAACAGTATTACAAGATAAGCCCCTGTATAGCCTCTGGCTGTCCAATCACAGTCGAGTCGCGGCCCATTATGATGTAACCGATAATATTGCGTGTGTAGTGCATGGGGAGCGCCAGTTTACGTTGTTTCCACCGGAGCAAATAGATAATTTATATATAGGGCCGCTAGAGTTTACTCCGGCAGGTCAATCTTGTTCGCTAGTCGATTTTCATCAGCCTGATTTGAATCAATTTCCCAAATTTGCACAAGCGATGGATAGTGCATTAACTGCAACATTAAGTGCCGGAGATGCGATCTTCATTCCAAGTATGTGGTGGCACCATATTGAAGCGACGGGGAATATGAATTTGATGGTGAACTACTGGTGGCGTCAAGCACCTGAGTTTGCTGCTGCACCACAAGATGCATTGATGTTAGCGCTTGCTAGTATAAAAGACCTACCGCAAGCTCAGCGCGATCACTGGGCGCATATCTTTGACCATTATGTGTTTAACCCAACAGAACATGCTTATATTGAAAAAGAAAAGCGAGGCGCGATAGGGCCATTAGATGATACTACTGCACGTCAGATCAAAGCGCAGTTATTGCAAAAATTAAATAGATAAAGGTTTGTTTGCAGCCGCTAAGTCGGCAAAAACTTAGCGGCGCAAACAGACACACACAACTTAACATTCCTTAAAAAAACATCCTTGTTTTTAGATAACGCTTACTGGCAAGTAAGCGTCGTATCCGTGATTTCCGT